>JAEEGJ010015721.1_pt1 | contig 17575 bp, 12 predicted proteins | sample 8958761 | NCBI WGS metagenome assembly JAEEGJ01 (sample SAMN16246546, study PRJNA631951) | gut metagenome | biome: gut microbiome; feature: rumen; material: RS-attached | host: Bos | place: Iran: Karaj | collected 2018-10 | reverse complement strand
GGCCCCCTTCACTACGGGAGCGTCGCAAGCCTCGCACAGCAAGTCGGGCTGCCAGTTGTCGTCGCCGCCCATCACGTTCTTCAGCGTGTACTGTGCAGCCTCCTCGGCCGTCAGCGTGTTCTTGACGCCATATTTCTCCACCTTCTCGTTGCCATTCATATAGTAGTAGTATGACTCGCGCTGGCTCAGGTCAATAGGATTGCCATCTTTGTCAACAGTATTGTACTCAGCCCAGAGTGCAGGCAGACCACCCATCGTGTTGTACCAGCCCTTGGCAGGGATATTGATATAGGTCTGCAGGTTGATGAAAACGGTCTTTGGCTGGTTGTGCCAAGGACGGCCCAGCCATACATCGGTAACATTGACACCGGGACGAGCACGCAGCACATTGTTCTGGAACACATAGCCCCACTTCACATCGGCAGCATGGCTTGGAGCTACGATGTAGCCACCACTGGGACGGTTAATCTCAAGGGTGTCGCCGTCCAAATAGACGTTGCCCGAGTTGTAGATGAAATCCACTGCACCCTCAATGAGCGAGTTCTTGATGTAGTGGCGGTTGTTCGAGGTAGAAGTGGTAATCCACGTATCTTGATAGGAGAGCAGAGCCACGTTGTTCAGTACCACACGGTCGGCCACCGTATTCAGTGCGAGGGCCTGTGGACCTGCCTGCTTTTCATGACCATACGAGTTCTCGAGTGTGATGTTCTCAAAGAAAGTATTGGCACCCTTCACCACGACGGTAGCACCGGGATCTACGCTATAGGCATTCTCGCCACCGCAAAGACGGTTGTCCATCACGACGGTCTTGTCGCGGTCCTGACCGATAATGTGCAAGTAAGGCTTCTTTGCCGGAATGTCGATGTGCTCCTGATATTGTCCGTTCTTCACGAAAATGAGCCATGGCGTGCCTCGTCCTTCAGGAGCAGCGTCAATGGCTTCCTGCAGTGTCTTATAGTCACCTGAGCCATCGCTTGCAACCACGGCATCGTAGAGGCGGGCCTCAGGCTGCTTGCGCTCCATGGTAGTAAAGGTAATCTCTGTCTTCGCAACGGCATTGCCGCCACGGCTGACGAGCACGCCCTCAGGCATGGTGAAGGTATATTGAGTAGCATACTTCAAACCGCCGTACTTGAAGACGGCGCTCTTGCCGCTGATAATGGGAGCTATCTCCTCACCGTTGAGTGAGGCAGTGCCCGTGCCAGCCTTCACTTTGTTGTCGAAGGTCAGGATGACGGAACCATTGGCACTGACACCAGTAGCTCCCTGTTCTGGATTGCTTGACACGAGGGTAGCCTGCTCGCTGGCAGCACCGGTAGCATCGGCCAATACGAAAATCTCCGCAATCGAGGTACCATCGTAGTCGCTCGTCACACCCACCTTCTCAGAAGTACGGTCGGGCATCCAGCGAATCCATACACGCTCCTGGTTGTTGGCCTCTGCGGGCAGGGCAAATTCCTTGGGACCGTCCCAACCACGTGCAGGAGGGTTGAACGTACCAATCTTTGTGAAGTTAGTGCCGTCGATGGAGTATTCCACGTTATTCACGCTGTACGTGTTGTAGTCATCGCCGATACATGACGAGATAATCAGGTTCTCATAGCCTTTCGACGAGAAGGAGATTTCAAAATACCATTCCTCAGAGAGATATTTCCAAATGCGGGCAGCATACTTGCCGTTTTCTTGACCGTTGTTGATGCCACGGGTCAGCCAGCCGTTGGTCGTGCCGTCGGCCTGGCGCAGTGACAGCATGCCGGCATTCTCCGAATCGGCCTTATAGTCGGCCACGCGGTCCTTGGCAGGCTGATCGTTATAAAGATCCCAACCCACAATGTAGTCGGTTGCCGAGAAGTTGGCCGTCAGGTTCTTCTCTCCGTCCATTTTGACGGTACGCTCAGCCTCAGTGGTGTTGTCTTCCCAGCCCATGAAGGTCAGAATGCGGTTGTTCAGGGCGGTCAGCTTGACCTCCGTGCCCTCTTCATAATAGTGCGTGCCATCCACATAGTTGCCAGTAGGTAGCAGTTGCACTAAGTTTTCGTTAGCACCACCTACTCGCGTTAGGTTCAGGGCATAGACATTGGCCTTGGTGTAAGTGGCAATCAGCGATGTGTTGGCCTTAATCTCAAAGGTGTATGTCTTCTTGTCAGAAACGATATTGCCTTCAGCATCAGCCCATCCGGCAAAATGATAGCCAAAGTTTTCGGTGGCAGTGACCGTGATGGTGGTACCCTCGTCAAACTCGTTGCCGGCGGGATTACTCGAAACCTTACCAGCACCCTCCATGCCCAACTTCACGCTCAGGCTGCAGGTGGGCACGGTCTCCAAAGTTCCTGCCACGTCACCGCTAATGACGACATCGCTGAAGGCATACTGCTTGTTGGTGGCCAGATTGTAGATGTAAATCTTGGCGTAGAAAATATCGTCGGTAGTAGGTATGTTACTCAGGTCGAACTCATGATAAGACACATAGGGATCTTCTTTAGCCAGCTGAGGTGTGATGCCTTCGCCTACCTTTGTCGATTGGCCGCCGCTGACGACTACTACGTCGAACTTGCCACCGTTGGTGCCCACACGGCAGGCGTTGAATGAGAGTTTCTTCGGTGCAAAGGTCAGAGATTTCTTGGGTTTCAGTGTAAACACGACGGCACTGGCGTCATCATCGGCAGCACCAGCATCAGTGGGCTGGAACTGCAGTCGGCTGACACTGCCATCAGTGCGCAGGCCGGCAGGGACCAGCTTGTCACCCCACGATAGTTCGGCTACAGAGAACAGACCGTCCTTCGACGATGTGGCTGCCGTAGCAAAATCAGCTGACTTCAGCTCCCATGTGGCTGTGAATCCGGCTTCGTTGACGGTCACGGAACCTCCAGCCTCCTCAGCCACGATGCTGATTTCGTTCATGCGCCACTGAGCGGTTTCACCATTAGGGGCTATCAGTCGTACGATGACCTGTTCTTTATTGTTGGCAGACAAGGTTACAGTATTGGTTTTGTAGGTCCACCATGTGGCTCCACTAACGTAACCGCCAGCATCGCTCCATGTCTGTCCACCATCGGTGCTGACCACCATCTCCATAGAGCGCTCTTTGTTGTCGCCGCAGGTGTAGGCAAATGTGAACTGCACGTTCTTATAGCCTTTGGTGGGGAAACCGATTTCGAAGTACTGGTTGTGCTGCGAGGCATCGGTATAGTCGGTGATGTTGTTAGGGTCCATGTCTTGATAGAGTGACATGATTTTGGCATCGTAGTTTTCCTGGATACCCCAGAAGCGGGTTCCTTTGGCCGACACATAGTAGTCATTTTGGTTACCATTAAACTCATTGGGCAGAATGCATGGCAGTGTGCCGAAACCATTCCATCCAATTGCTGCCCAGTCGTTGGTGCTGGGTGTGTAGACATTATCGGTCACGGTATAGCCCGTGTCGAATGTCCACTTTGCCAGTTGCGTGGCATTCTGGGCACTGGCCGTCAGAGGCAGCAGGCCGAGAAGTGCAACAAGCAGTCTCGTAAAAAAAGATTTGTTTTGCATAAGAGATAGTAGTTATATGTTAATAAATAATTTTCTTTATATTACCATCAGCCATGCGGACAATATTCAGACCGCGCTGCATCTGGGTATGTTGACGACCGTCAACGGTAAAAAAAACCGTAGTAGTGGTGCTGTCGGTACTTACCTGGCTTATGCCTGTAGCCGATACTGCCATGCCGTGGATGGTGAGGTCGGACAGACAGATGGTCTTGCCGCTGGCAGCACCGTTGTACCAGGGATAGACACGAACGAGGAGCTCCTGACCCTCCTTGACGGTGAGCACCGGCTTGGCCTCTACATACTGCGGATTGTTGGCAGGCATACTCTTCTTTTCGTAGATGGTGGTGCGCGTCTCGAAGTTATCGGTGGAGTAGTAGATGTGGCAGCACATGCCATTGCCGCCACACCCTGATGCGAAGAGTGATATCTGGTCAATCTTCAGTTCTGTGCCGGCAGCAGGCTTGATGCCCCACTGTATGTAGCGGTCTGGGTTGTCATCTATCTCCTCAGCAGGCCAGTTGTCACCCGTCAGCAGGTCGCGCTGCATCTTGCGGGCAGCGTCATAGCCCGTCCAATCAGGCCAAACGGTCTTAGCATTGGGGTTGGAATAACGCTGCACGTACATTCCCAGAAATGTCTGGGCAATAGGCGTTGCTGGTCCCGTCAGCTCATAGGAGTCATCTTTCTCCAATCGCCAGTAGGCTTTTACCTCTGTACCGCCCTCAAGAGTTACTGCAACGGCTTTGACGGGTATTTCGATGCTCTTGTCGCCCTGACTGATTGTGATGGTGCCGGTGGTCTCACCATCTGATGCCAGTGTCAGCTGGGCATAGAAGGTCTTCACCAATGTAGAGCCGCTGTAGTCGGAAGTAAGTGTTTTGGTCCACTCTTTCTTGTCGAAAGACAGCTCAATGCCGTCAGTGGCAGTAATGCTCACGGTGCCTGTCTCGGGTGAGAGGCCAAAGCCGTTCAGCGTGAATTCCTTTTGCAGGGTCTGACCCTTATACGCCTCGCCTAAGTCGCCCGTCGCAGGCGTTACCGTAAGGTCAGTGGGGAGTGTAATGTCACTGGCCATAATACCCTGTGCCTTCATCAGACGGGCACATTCGCGGGCCACCAACACAGCACCCGTTGTATTAAAATGAGTAGAGCCCTCGCCATCAAAAAGATACTCATGACACTTGGCATCGCCATAACTCTCATATAACTCGGCTGTAGCCGTGGTCAGATCTATAAATGAGACTCCTTTCTCCTCAGCCAGTTTCTGCGAGTGGTAAGCATAGTCCATGGTGTGGTCGTCGGCAGGAACACTTTGCTTCTCTTTAATACCGTCAGCAGTCAGTACAGAGAACGAGTCGCCCAGGTCGTGACGGCCATTGCGGCGAATCTTCGAGCCGGTGAAGTAAGAGCGGCACACAGGTGAGCATATAATAGGTGTAGCCCCCAGTTCCTTGACCTCGTCAATAATCTTGCCCAGCCATTCCTTGTAGGTCGTAGAGGGTACGGTACCGCGCTGGTCAACAGCAGCGGCAGCTGTGTTGTCCCCCTTTTCCTTATAATAATTATAAAGAGCAACACCATCCATGCCAGAGTTTTTTTCGTCGTTATGCCCGAAGGTGATGATGACGTAGTCGCCGGCTTCCACCTGCTTCTTGGCCGTCTGCCACAACTCGTTGTAGCCGCCACGCGAGTCGCGCCCGCCCTTGGCATAGTTGATGGAGGTCCAGCCGTTGGTCAGGAAATTGCCGAAATACATACCCCAGCCACGTGTCACCGTGGCCGACTCGTCGTAAGGTGCCATCGTGCTGTCGCCCAGCGTGTGTACCTTCTTGGCGCTCATGGCTACCGTGCAGAGCATCAGTGCCAGCGTCAACAGTCCAAACAGTTTTGCTTTCATTGTTTTAAAGATTGAGTGTTTGTTGCAAATTCTGACTGCAAAAGTACAATAAAATAAATAAGGTAATAGGGCACTTTCGCGTCAAGAGAGTGCAAAAAATGCGTCAAGAAACTGTTTTTGACGCATTTTTACTCACTGTTGACGAGTTTGTCCACCCCTCCGGCAGGTCAGCACTGAGCCTTATACTCCGTAGGCGACACCCCCACTCGCTGCTTGAAGCTGCGGCTGAAATACTTGGGGTCGGAGAATCCGCAGGCGTAGGCCACCTCCGAGACGTTCATGTCTGCCTGGCACAGCAGCTGGCACGCCCGCTTGATGCGTGCCTCGCGCAACAGGTCTTGCGGCGTGATGCCCATAGCCTCTTTTAGCTTGCGCTGCAAGCCGCTGCGACTGACGGCGGCAGCCGCCGCCATGTCGCCCACACCGGCCTCGCTGTTCGATATGTTCTCCTCGACAAAGCGCATGACGCGCTGCAGCAGGGGGTCCAGCTCTGTGGGCTGGGGTTCGGGGGCGGACGTCTGTGCGTCAGCGGTCGGCGTGTCTGTGGGCTGTGTGGCAGAAGCCTGCGCTGCTGAAACCTGTGCGCCGGACGCTTCGTCGGCTGTCCTGACTACGCCAGTCTCCGGCTGTCTGTATTGCACCTCTATCAGGTTCAGATATTTCTCCAGCGTCTCGTGCTGCTGGCGCTTGATGCGTCGTATATATAATAAGGTATAGACAATGGTAGCCACAATGGCGGCGGCCATCAGCACCAGGAGCAGCCGTCCGTACCACGCCTCCCAGAACGTGGGCCGTACCATGACGGTCAGCACGCGCTGGTTGCCTATCCACTTGCCGTCGGCGTTGGTGGAGCGTATCTCCAACCGGTAGGTGCCCGGCTCCATGTCTAACAGCGTCACGGAGTGGTCGCTGCCTATATAGTTCCACTGCGTGGTGTCGCGCTGTCCGGCCTTCAGCAGGCGGAAGGCATAGCCGATGCGTGCCGAGGGCTGATAGTCGATGGCGGCAAAGCGGACGGTGATGCTGCGCTCCTGGGGCTGAAGGGCCAGCGTGTCGGTCCGGGTGACGGCCCAGATGTCTTCGCCGCCTTGTATGGAGACCCCGGTCAGCACGATTTGCGGCTGATAGACCGTGCTTTCCATCTGGCTGACGGTGGTCACGAAGGCTCCGTCGTTCAGCCCGAATATCCAGCGGTCGCCGCCGAGCGGCAGCGGATGGGCATCGCTGAAGCGATAGTCGGCATTGAAGTAGCGGGCGTCTAACTGCCGGTATTGCCCGGTGCTGTCGGTAATGCTGACCAGATGGCTGCTCACGATGATGCTCTTCCGGTTCGGCATGGGTGTCATCGACAGCACCACGTCGGTGGGCAGCAGATGGTTCCCGGCACTATAGTGGCTGAAGGTCAGCCGCTCTTTCAGCAGGTCGTCATCCTCGATGCGGTTCATGCCGCCGCTCTCCGTGCTGACATACAGCCGCCCGTCGGCAGCCCTCATGATGTCCATCGTGGCACTGCTGCTCAGGCTCTGTGCGCGACTGGCCTCACGCTGGTGCAGCCGGAAGTGCATCTGGTCGGCCTGCGCCTCCAGCTTGGCAACGACCAGCCCCTCGGTGGTGGCCGCCAACAGCACCTGCTCCTGCGGGGAAGGCTCCTGTGCAGACAGACCTTGCGCGGACGGACTCTGTGCAGACGGGCTTTGCGCTGCCAGCATCAGAAAGCGCACACGCTGTGCCGCATCCTTCGGGTAGCCCTTGGGCCGTTCGAACCGGGGGCTGTCGGCCTGCGGGTTGCGTGTATAGCAGAGGCCGCCGCCCAGGGTGGCCACCCAGAGGCGGCCCTGCCGGTCTTCCACCATATTATATATATTGGGGTTGGGCAGATTGGTTAGATGGTCTGTTCGGAAAGTGCCGGGTGCGGTCTCCTTCAGCCTGAAGATGCCTCGCGGCTTGGTGCCCAGCCATAGCGTGCCGTCGTTCGACTGATACATGCAATAGACGGCGGCCCCGAAGCCGGTGTACTGCTGTTGCAGACGTCCGTCGCCCCTCAGGTAGCCTAAGAACGCCAGGCTATTGGCATCGTAGAGGCGCACAGCCTCGTCGTCTCTTGTCGTCACCCACAGGCGCTGGCGGCTGTCCTTGAACAGGCATTTCACCTGCGCCTGCGGCTCTATGGGCAGCCGCTGGGTGCGCTGCAGGTCGGTGGTAAACTTGTAAATGCCGCTGCCGCCGGCCAGCACCCACAGGTTGCCCTGGCGGTCGCGGCAGGCAAAAGACAGCTCCTTCAGCTTGACGTTCAGGGCAGGATAGTCGCCCGACAGTCCGCTCTCGCTCCGGTAGGCCAGCCGTCCGTCGGCATGGAGCGTCCATCGGGTGCGGTGAGCGTCGGTCCACTCAAGGGGTCTGTCTTCTTTCAGCGATGTGCTGGCGCGATAGTGCTTGATGGCCTCCTCGGCATCCGCTTTAGGCAGGTTGCTGAACCGGTAGCTGCGGGTGTCGAACAGGAAATAGTCTTCATCTACGCGGCAGATGAAGTTGCCGTCGGGCCGCTCCACGAATGTGCGGATGCGGTCGGTAGCCATCTGGCAGCCGTCGCCAGCCTGGGGCTTGAAAGTGCGGAACTCGTAGCCGTCGTACCGGCACAGCCCGTTCCACGTAGAAAACCACATCAACCCCTGCTGGTCTTGCAGCAGCTGCGTGGCATGGCCGTGGGGCAGCCCGTCTTCCTCGTCGTAGTAGGTGACGTGGCACAGCGGCTGGGCCGACAGTGGAACAACGGCCAGCCATAAAGCCAAAAGGGTGAAAAAGCAATATCTTCTGCTCATACTATTCGGGTTAGCCATATATTCAGAAAACGGTCATAGACGATGACTCTCATAACCCTCATAGACAAAGGGATTTCTAAGCTTTTTGGTTAGTCTCTTGGCCATAAATTCATTACACTTTTGGTGTTACACCTTTGGTAAAACACTTTTGGTTCAATGCAAAGGTACGAATAAATGGGAATAGTGCCAAACTTTTCTCCCCTTTTTTACCTTTTGGCTTAAAAATCCACGGACTTTTCCCCCTGCGCCCTTATGCCGCATCCCCGTTTGTCGGGGATAGCTCAAACCTTCTAAGGCGGTGCAAAGGTACGAATAAGCGAGCGAAAATCAAAAGAAAAGCTCGTTTTCTTTTGGTTTCCCGAGCGACAGAACCTTCGGCAAAGCCAAAGGTACGAATTTTCTGTCAGAATATAGTCTCTGAAGGGGAAAATCCTACAAACGTTTAGGAGTTTCCCCCCTCCACTTTAGGATTTATCCTTTGCAAATGAACTGAAAAATGCCGTACTTTGCACCGTGATTAAGAAACAAATGTCTAACATTTAAAGAATAGGAGATAACGATATGAAGATGATTAATAAGGTGATTGCAGCCGCCATGATGATGGCCATTACAACCGCAATGCCAGCAATGGCAGGGAATAGGAACCACAAGCACCACGACAAGAAGGCAACTGTCGTTGTAGTGACAAACAACCCAAAAGGTTCACATTTCGACAGGGTGGACAAAAGGACTTCCCACTTCGATAAGCACAGGCATTATGCTTACCGTCCAGTGGTCAAGACCTGCACGTTCAGAGTCAGCCGTCATGCAGCCCACCACCATGCAGTGGCCAAGGCAGAGCGCATCGACGGCGTGATGGGAGCCTACTGGAATCCTCGCACTCACGAAATGACCGTCCGCTACGATGCCCGCGTGACATCAGCCCGTCACATCATGCACTTAGTGGCATAGTTGCCATACCATATATATTCACAAGAAGTCCCGGCTTGCATAATAGCAGGTCGGGACTTCCGTTTATGCGGTTAATCAATGTCTGTTACGTTTGAAGCCCCTTGATAAGGGGCTGGCGTAAGGCAGGGTTACAATTACAATTCTATCACATGCGGTTTGATTTCTGTATCATGCGTGGCGAGGCTTTCGATGCAGTTGGCATCCATCGACTGCTCGCGAATCCACTGGAGCGATTTGCGCTGCATCTCCTTGTCGAGCGACACACCGCTGGTAATCATCTCCTTCCATGACTTTGTGGCGTAGCCGCCATCGCTGAAGAGCAGTACGTACTTGCCGTCCTCTCGGGTAATCTTCACGGCGCAGAGTCCGTCGCAGTGGCCAGGGATGTTGATCATCTTGATGCTGCCGTCGCCAAAGAGGTCGAATGACTTTCCTGCAGGACCTTCCTCGCCGTTCCACTCGATGGTCTCCAGGTCGCAGCCCTCCCACCACTTCTTCTTGTAGCGGATGAAGCCGTTCTTGCGGGCACAGTCCAGTTCCTCCTGAGCCACAATGATGTGCCTGGCATCCTTCACGGCACGCAGGCCGTTGGCATGATCACAATCCAGATGGGTCAGCAGTACGTAGTCGAGGTCAGCGGGTTTGATGCCCATCGTCTCCAACTGTTCATCGACAGCCTCGCCGAGGGGGATTCGTCCCTGGTTCACATTATATAATACACGCGAGCCAAGGCTCTTGATCTGAGCCGCCTTGTCATAGACACCTTCGGGCGACATATCGCGGTGCCAGCCCGTGTCAACGAGAATCAGCCCCTTCGGGTGTTCTATCAGATAGACCGATACGGGCAACCATATCCAGTCTTCTTTCGGAGTGGTCATGCCAGAGGCTTTCAACAGGTTACAGTTGTCGCCGCCAAAGGGCAGGTAGGGCGATACACGGACTTCGCCGGTGTGCAAAACATGAATCTTCATCATCTTTCTTTTTTTATTTGTTATTGAAATCTGCTGCAAAGGTAATGCTATTTTCCGATGCTTTGGTGTCCTAAACTTGCCAAGATGTTTTCGATTCTCTACCTGATAGCAAAATGTCAGACTTGTGAAGTGTTTTGGGACACCAGCACTAAGCGAATTTCGACTACTTTTGCATCCGGAAATCAACAAAACGAACGAATATGAACACGAGAAAAGGAATTTTAGGACTGCTGCTCATGGCACTGATTCTGGTGAAGTTCACCATGCCTGACGAGGAAAAGGCCGTAGCCTACAAGTGGGAGTGGCGCAAGATGCCGATGGTGGCGTGCCTTGGCATGATGATGGTGTCGCTGAGTTACATCCTGGTGTGCGGCAAGACGCTCGACTGGTTCTCGTCGCCTCGCATCATGTGGGCTACGGTCTTTCTGTTGCTGTCATCAGCAGGCTATCTATGGCTGTCGGGCAGGTCTGAGGGGCTGCACTGGGAGATTCTCACACTGAAGAACGTGTGGCTCTCGGCTCTGCTGTTCACGGTGCTGATGGTGCTCTTCTCATGCAGCATGTTTGTCTCGGCGTTTGCCAAGTTATCGACACAGGCTGGCAACTTCGATGCTGGTATGCTGGCATCGTGGGCTATTCTAGGTTGCTTTTTGGGTTTACTGATCGCAGCGGCAATGGCCTTTGCGCGAGCGCATTTCCGCTGGATTATTGCAGTAGGCTTCGTACTGTTGCTTGTGGCCGACATCTACCTATATTTCCAATACCAGACGGAGGGCAGTTTTGACCACATGGTCGTGGTGACCATCATCAACTATGCCGGTCTGTTTATCCCCTACGCCATGCTCGTGCCCCTCGGCATGAAGCACTTGCCCGTGCGCTATATGACCACCTACATCTTCATCTTCCTCTTCTTCCGCAACGCCCTGGCACCAGTAGCAGGCATGTCGCTCTACAGCAACTGGCTGCAGGAGCGGCAGCAGCATTACATCCAACGACTGGCGCAGAACGTAGACAGGGAGAATCAGCAGGCTGCCACCTACGACTACGGACTGCGCCGTATGGGTCAGGCCCGTGGCGGTAGCACACTCGAAGCCCAGCAACTCTCTGCCACTGCCCTGCGCGGCAAAATCACCGTACAGTCCACGCTCGTTGCCATGCGCGACATCACGGGTACTACCATATGGCTGCTCGTCGGAACTATAGCCTTTGTGCTCTTTTTCCCGTATCATCGTGACGAATATGCGTAATAATTTGTAACTTTGCACTCAAATTGCGACGATATGAGACATTTGGACTTTGACGACCTCTGGAAGAACCACCTGTTTGACTACAAGGATGGCGACCTGCTGGTGATAGATGACATCAGGCGGCTGAACCTGTCGGACTACGAGGACACGACGCTGGCCTTCGTGATGGCCGTCATCTGCATGGAGGGCCGTGCGCAGTGTGTGGTGGAAGGTCGGGAATACCGCCTCGCGGCAGGCGACCTCTTTGTGTATATGCCTGGTCAGGTGATAAGCGACATCCTGCTCAGCCAGAATGCCGACGTGAAGGTGATAGCCTTTGCCCAGCGGGCCATCGACCGCTCGCTCTATCTCCACAAGTTCGTCTGGCAGAATCAGGAGTACGTCAGGGCGCATCCGCTGTTCACCCTCTCAGAGCGCGAGTGGCTGGGCATCGGACACTACTATCAGTTGCTGATGGCCAAGACGCAGGATCCTGACGGCAGTTTCAATCACGACGTGGTGCGGCTGCTGTTCCAATCCCTGGTGCTGGAGTTCCAGATGCTTGTGGACAGGCAAAGGGGTGAGGTGTCGGAAAGCGAACCGCTGCCGATGGAGAAGGACTCCTCCGTCCGTCAGTCCACCCAGATCTATCGCCAGTTCATGGCACTCCTGGCAGAATCGAAAGGCCGCATACGCAGCGTGTCGGTCTTTGCCAACATGCAGAATGTTACGCCCAAATACCTCTCCAAATGCGTGAAGGAAGAGTCGGGCCGCTCGCCCCTTGACCTCATCCACGAGACCACCGTCGCCACCATCCGCCAGCAGCTGCGCTACAGCAGCAAGACCGTCAAGGAAATATGCAACGACCTCGACTTCCCCAACCTCTCCTTCTTCGGCAAGTTCGTCAGGGAGCACCTGGGGCTTTCGCCCACAGAGTTTCGGCAGCAGAGCCTGAAGGACGGGTAATCAAACATTTTGGATTGATGAGCGCGAGCAGGCTCGGCCATAAGTCAAAAGAAGTCCCGGCTTGCACGATTGCAGGTCGGGACTTCTGGTTTATGTGGTTAATCAATGTCCGTTACGAGACCTCGATGGCCTTGGTGACCTTCTCCTTCGGTTCGGTCTTCGGCATCGTGATGGTCAGGATGCCGTCCTCCACCTTGGCAGAAATCTTGTCACGAACCACATCGTCAGGCAGCACGTAGTTCTGCTCGTAGTTCGAGTAGCTGAACTCGCGGCGCAGGTAGTGACGGTGACTGTCCTCATGCTTGTGTTCCTGTTTGTTCTCAATGGCGATGGTGAGGTTGCCCTCGTCATTGATGCCTACGCGGCAATATTCCTTCTTGATGCCTGGAGCTGCAAGTTCCATCGTGTAGGCTTTCTCACTCTCCTTGACATTGACTGCGGGTGCTGTATTGTTGGCACGAGGCATGAAATCAGTGTTAAAGAAATCATCAAACATTGTTGGGAACCAACCATTGCTCTTCATTAATCCGTTCAACATAATCAATACCTCCTAATTATACTTTTGGTTTAACTTATTTGTTCTTTGATTGCCTCCGCTTTCGCTTCAGCTTTCACTAACAGATAAGCAAAGTACATGCCTACAGAACGAATCCGTGCCAGAATGACAATAGTGAAAGTCAATCTGGCACGGAATTTAAACTCGCTTAAACAATGCTGACAGTTTATTAAACTCGTTTAAACATTGAGGTGTTAACTTAATTCTTTCCCAAAAGGTGAAAGGGCCAGCTTTGCCAGCCGGAAGTGCATCTTTCCGAATGGGATGCCAATGATGGTGATGCAGAATATGAGACCGTAGAAGATGTGTGTGAGCCATATCCAGATGCCGCCAACGAAGAACCACAGCACATTCATGAAGATGCTCCTGAGGAAATGCTATACCGTCACGGACCACCTCATTCCAAATGTTCATGGCTGATTCCATGTCCTGTACCCTGTATTTTCTGATTGTAATCATACGCTTAATGCATTGAAGTTTCATTTACTACCAAGGGCTATTCCGTTAGCCATCTCCATCTCTCAGCCCAGTCCTCAAGTACAGCCTGGCGCCAGCGTCGTGTTGTCTTTGCGCCCTGCCATTTGCCTTCATACAGCGAGCGGTCTGGCACGTCACTGTACCAACAGCGTCCAAGGAGGAAATCGTCGGGATGCGGATTGCCAGGCCATTCATCGCTGACAACGAATGAGCCGCGGAGCCCGTCAAGTTGTGGAATGGATGAAGACAGGACATAGTTGAGTCTCGCAGGCGCTTTGGGGCAATAACGTAAAATGTAGATGCCATCACCGATATAGTAACCCGCCCACTGCTGTTTGTCAATGGTAGCATGGAAGCAGACGCTGTCTTCTGCAATGTCGTGTTTGACGGGTCCTTTGAAATGCCATTCCACAACACTATAGACTGGCACGGTGTCACAGTCAGTAGTCTGACAGGTAAAGACACGGTGACTGCTGTGACTAATGGGAGCAAACCGACCTCCCCAACTCTCTCCCGTCGGATCGTTCGGGTCTCCACTCATCATATAGAGCAACGACGGCGTATCGCCCATCTTCACAATGCCTTTATAATAGCCCGCAAAGTCACGTCCCATCGTGCCCCGCCCCTTCATGGCATAGTCATAGTAACCGGTGCCGTAACGGTTGGCATCCTGCTCCATCCCTTCGTACTGTTCGATGAGTTCCATCTTGTCATTGTCAGTAATGAAGCCGCGATAAGAAGCATTGTTCTCTATCATCCACAGATTAGGGAAATTGCGAACAATATATGTATAACTGTTGACGCCCCATTTCTTATTGGGGCCACCGATATAGTAGATACGGATTCGTGGGGCTATGTCAGGGGCATCATGAAGAGCCTGAGCCACATCCTCCAATGTTCCCCAGACGAGTATCCAGAGCGGAGAGTCACTCTGCCGACGAGCACAGTGCACAATCCAGTTACTGCCTTCGGTTGGCGAGGCAAAGCCTTTCAGTGGCATCAGTCCATGCCGCCCCTGCTTGCACAACACCCTCAATGAGTCAGGCGGAAGCAATCGCGGATTATGTCGTCGTAGTGCCGGATAGTCCTGCTCGTAGAGTCCAATCATGCGCAGCAACTCCTCCTTTGAGCCATTGCCAAACGACGGTGAAGAAACCAGCCCTTCTATCTGGAACAAGTCGCTGTACATCATCAGATGAATCATCGACTGGTTGTCATCGGGGTCAGTTCCCCCGATGTCGGTGGAAATCAGGATTCGAGGCCGCAGGGAGGGGTTGCTTTTGATCCCTGCATACCGCTGTGCTTCAACTGGCAGAATGAGGCAACAAACTAATATGGTAAAGACGATATGACGCATAGTTATTTTCATTATTTCTTCACGATGTCTGCAATCCATTCAAACAGTTCGTCAAGAGCATAGTCGCCGCTATGCGGTCGATTCCAAGCCAAGAGGAAGTTCACGTCCTTGCCCGCGTTCTGAAGCTTTGTGGCGAAATTGAGGGGAACGGGGAAAGCCGTGTCACGGTCTCGTGCGCCATGACGGATATACCAGTGTGGAGCCACCGATGTCTTGCCGTCTCCGATGAAACTCATGGGGTTCATCAGACGCACGTTCTGACGGATGGCATCAGTGAGGGTGGCATTGTTCTTCTGAGCCGTATAGTCCGTGAAGTTCACGCTGCTGCCTGTCTCGTCGCCAAATTCCTCGTTCTCGCCGCTGGCACTATTGATTCCTTCTATCTGGCTGTCGAAAGCGGGAACGCCTTTCAGGGCCTGTGTAGATACCACATAGTTCAGATACTTCTGCATATCGAGGTCGGTGATGTATTCGCCCACCTGCCGTTTGCCGCCACGCATCGGGCGCATACCCATAGGCGGCTGTCCACCCTGCATCATTGGACGCTTGTCGCCCTGCATCTGAGGACGCATCCCTCCATTAATCGGTGCTGCAAACATACCACCAGCCTCAGATGTGAACGAGAATCCGATGCTGTCAGGGATGTCTGCGCCGGCATTCTTGGCAATCTGAGCCGCACGGATAATCTCGCTCTTCACGTAGTCGAGATAGTTATCAGCCGTCAACGGTGTGCCGTCAGGCTTCTTCAGGTTCAGGCTGTTTACATACACAGGAAACAGGGCCGCAAGTTCTTTTGTCATCTGCTTGTGGGTGTCATCGAGACTCTGGCGGGAGTCCGTCTGTCCGTACAGCCACTCGTAGGCCATATCCGCATGTTCGAGGTCTATGATGGGACAATAGCAGACTGAGGCAAACACGTCGTCACGCTCATCGGCGGCACCCATTGCCTTCAGCAACTCTGCATATTCAGGATTGTTGCCCGTAGCCCCCATCAGAGCCGACATGGCACCTCCGGCACTCGTTCCGTCGGTGATGATGCGCTCAGCATCGCCAGGCATCTGACGGTCAAAATGGCGCAGATAGCGGATGGCAGCTTTCAGGTCGAGGATAGCCTTGGGCGCACGTCCCGTATAGACGGTCTGCCCCTTTTTCATGCCCTTGTGCGTCTTGGCATATTGTTTGTCTGCCACGATGGTGGAATTGCGTCCGCGAGTACCAGGAATCACCACCACATAGCCCTCTTTCAAAGCCCTGCCAGTAGCATCGCCCGCCTGTGGCTGTGCAGCAGGAGAGGCCATGTAGCCACCCACGTATGTCCGCAGGAAGATGGGCGTCTGCTGTGTAGCCCCATCGGGCACATAGACATTGAGAAACTGATAGGTAGAGTCCTCCACATTCGTCACATAGAACAGCCGTTCGTAGGCCGTATAACTGACCTCCGTGCCGTCATAGGCGGTCATCCTCGATTTCACACCTGCATTGGCATCGAAGTCCAACGCACTCTGTGCCATTGCTCCTGCTGAGAGACAGGCACTGACCATAACTGATAATATCTTCTTCATATATATTCCTTGGAGTGTTTCGAGTCGCAGCTCTGGTCTCTGCCAAGACCTTTTTGCTTAAACTTTGTTGCAAAAATAGTCAATTCTGATAAATTCCCGCGATTATTGCGTTCTATTTTAGGATAGTTTATGAAAACGAGACTTTCCGCTGGGTGCATCGCTCTTATGAAGTGCCCCAGCGGAAAGCCGAATCCTATCATCGGCATCTTCACTCCGTTGTTCAATGTTACGTATTCCATATCCTATAGCGTGTTAAAGTTTCATGCTGCAAAGGTACGACGAAAAAGGCAATCCGCCGTTACACGAATTGCCTCTATAGTTTCACATTTTGCAGAAGATTGCGCTGGAGGTTCAAGCTCCCTCCAAAATGAGCCTTTAATGAGTAGCCTTCAGATACTGCAAGTCGCCATACCAATAGGACGCCGTGCAACCGCCATCAATCAGAAAGTCAGCACCGCTGATGAAACGGCCACGGGAGGACATCAGGAACTCGGCCAAGTCGCCCACTTCGTCGGGCGTGCCGGCACGACGGGCTGGCATTCCCTCTATCATCTTCAGGTAACCATCCTTGCGCGGGCCATGCAGTTCGTCGTTGGCCAGTGGCGTAATAATGATGCCGGGCGAAATGGAGTTGATGGTGGCACCACGTTGTCCCCAGCGAGTAGCCTCGAACATCACGCGGAGCACATTGCAACGCTTCGAGTACTGATAGGCTTTCAGCGTGTCGTTGATTTCCTTCAGGAACGGCAATTCCAGCAGCTTGTCAACAGGAGTTGTGGCTAAAGCCTCGTTCTGTTCCTGCGATAAGGCTGGCAGACGATGACCGCTTTGTGACGAGATAATCGCACCTGATCCACCCTCTGCAATCACCTTGCCGAACTCTTCCAATAGAACACTTGTTCCATAAAGGTCAACGCGAAGGATCTCAGCTACGGGAGCCTGTGAAGGTGACACACCAGCGGCATTCACAACATTCGTTACGTATCCCTTGTTGGTGGCAAACCCCACCAATTTCAGGATGTCCCCTTTTGAACCAAGGTCGCATTGGATAGTTGAGCACTCAAATCCTGCATCTTCCAATGTCCTTGCTGCTCGCTGAGCATTCTCTATGGAGTAGTCTGCCAGCACAATGTGCTTACCAGCCGACACACGACGGATAATAGCCTGTCCGATACTGCCAGCACCTACTAATACTGATACTTGTTTCATTGTTGTTTGATTATCATTTCAGTGCATTATAGGTAGCATCATCTACAGGCTCGCAC
>JAEEGJ010015718.1_pt1 | contig 17580 bp, 8 predicted proteins | sample 8958761 | NCBI WGS metagenome assembly JAEEGJ01 (sample SAMN16246546, study PRJNA631951) | gut metagenome | biome: gut microbiome; feature: rumen; material: RS-attached | host: Bos | place: Iran: Karaj | collected 2018-10 | reverse complement strand
GTTTGCGTTGTCGCCCGCGTCGCGCGCCGGCGACGTCGAGCGGATGCCGTAGTCGCCGGCGGCGCGGTTTTTGAAGAGCGGGTCTGCGGAGAGGCAGTCCGCCGCGCCGGGGGGCGGTGTCACGCCGGGCGTCATGAGGCCGTTGGTGAGAACGAAGGTCCCGCCCGCGAGACGCCATTCGGCGAGGTTCTCGGTTCCCGGTTCCGCGATGCGGCACTCGTTGCCGGAGAAGATGGTGTTCCGCACAAATGCCGTGCCCGATGCCACATAGATGCCGCCGCCGCCGTAGGTCATGTGGCCGGAATTCATAGAGGTGCCCAGGGCGACGTTGTCCGCGATGGTGCAGTTGCGGATGGTGAAGGAGTTGTTCGCGCCGGAATCGACGGCGATGCCGCCGCCGGCGTAGTTGGTGTTGCAGCAGATGAGCGAGTTCTCGATCACGCCCTTGATGCCCTGCACGCCGCCGCCGAAGTCGGAATAGACCGACATGGAGCCCTGGTTGCGGTCGATGACGCAGCGGTTGACGCGGGCGTTCGCGCCGTTGAGCGTGACACCGACACCGCGCGCGTGATTTATGTTGTTCCCGGTGTAGCGGTTGTCCGTGATGCGGCAGTCCTGGATCGTGCCGCCCCTGGGGTCGATGATGACCGCGCCCCGCCAGGTGACTTCGGCGGACGCGCGGAAGCCGGAAAGCGTGAGCTTCTCGACGAGGGCGTCGGGATCGTTCACGTAGAGGAGGCTCCTGGGGGTTCTTTCCGGCACCACGCCCCGGAGGATGGTCCTGTCGATTCCGGCGCCTGTGATGGTGATGCCGATTGTCACCTCCAGCCGGTTCGTAAGCGGGTATGTGCCCTCCTCGACATGAATGTGCGCGCCGGGGATGGCCATCGCGACGGCGTCGAAGAGATTGGTCGCGCCGTGCTCCTCGTCGCCGTTGACGTAGATGTGGCGCGGGCAGACGTAGTGGGCGTTTGGGACGGAGGAGGAGACGGCGCTCCCGCCTGCGGGCACGACGACGAGCGTGACGTCATACCACCCTCCGCGCGGGGAGGGGAAGGAGACGTCGGGCGTGTCGTACTGGTAGGTCGTCCCGTCGTGGTTCACAAACGTCCAGGCGTAGGAGAGCGCGGTCCCCTCGTCGATGCCCGAGACGATTGAGGAGAAGGTGACCGTGGTGCCTTCAAAGACCATCCCGCCGCCGGAGAAGGAGCAGCTAGCCGTCGTGGGATCGAACTCGTAGCAGCCGATGTCCACGGACGACCCCTGCACGCGTGCTCCGCCATCGAGGTCGGTCGCCGACAATCCCGAGTAAGAGGAGCCGGCGTCGCGGGTGGGCGATGCGGCGAGCGGGTGGAAGTCGCCGGACGGGGCGTCCGCGAAGACGGGGTCGTCGAGGACGCAGTTGCCGCCCGTGTAGGTGTTCGTCGCTGTGCCGGCGGGGAAGAGGCAGGAGGCGAATGTCGCCTTGGCGGCGTTGGAATTCGCCCATTCCGGAGCGCCGGCGGTGGTGTCGGAAGCCCCCGACGTGGCGAGCGCGAAGAGGCAGTTCTGGAAGACGGCGCTGCCACTGGTCCAGTACACGTTGCCGGCTGTGCCGTAGGAGGAGTTGCGGACGACGGTGCAGTTCCGCAGGGTCGCCCCGCCCGCGACGTACACACCGCCGCCGAACTGGGCGGGGCCGTTGTCGAGGACCAGGCAGTTGTCGAGGATGCCGCTGGAGGCGTACACGCCGCCGCCGTACTGGCCGTTTGTGCCGTTGCTCGAGGAGCCCGTCTTGTTGTTGTGGTCGATGACGCAGTGGGTGACGAGACCGTTCGGGGAGATGACATACACGCCCATGCCGTAGGTCCAGTTGCACTTGTGCTGGTTGTCCGTGACGCGGCATTCGGAAAGGGTGCCGCCCCCGAGGGCGATGTGGACGCCGCACCCGTGGACGCCTTCGGCCGTGATGCGGGCGCCCGTGATGGTGAAGCCCTGAACGAGCGCGCCGGGGTGGTCCATATAGACGACGCGCGTGTTGGAGGTGGTCTGGCGGAGGGTCGTCGAATCCTGGCCCGCGCCGACGAGGGAGATCGCCTTCTCCAGGGAGATTTGCGCCGTGAGCGCGTATTCGCCCGCCGCGCAGGAGATCGTTGTGCCATCGATGGCGAGGTCGAGAGCGGCGAGGAGCTGCGCCACCGTGGCGACGTCGAAGCGGCGCGAGGAGGCGAGGAAGCAGTCTGGCTGGGAGGCGGTTGTCACGCCGACGCCGTCGATGGTCACGGAGAGGGAGACGTCATGGCCGCCGACCTGGGTGGGCGTGAAGGATGGTGAGGAGCCCGTGAGCGTGGTCGTGGAGCCGTCGGGGGCGGTGATCGTCCAGGCGTAGGAGGTCGTGGCGCCGGCCGCTCCGACGACGGTTGGAATGAAGGAGAGGGCGGTCTCATTCGTGAAGGCTTCCGACCGCGAGGTGGTGAAATCGCATTGGGGCGTCGCGTAGTCGAAAGGCGCGTAGTAGCCGAGGTCCTTCGTCGGGGAGACCAGCCGCTGGCGGTAGTCTCCGTTCTCCGCGTCGAGGAAGCGCGGGGAGGCGGTGACGGGCGTCCCCTTGAGAATGGACGGATTGATCGCCACGCCCTCGGGGAAGGCGGTGTTCACGAAGGTGCAGGCCGAACTCCCGCCCCAGTCCGGCTTGCCGGCCGAGGTGTCGGTGGCGGTGCAGAAGTTGGCCGCGACGACGGAGTTGGAGACGACGGAGGAACCGCAGCTCAGGAGGTAGAGGCCGCCCGCGCCGTTCGCGCTGTTCCTCACCGTGTTCCCGGCGACGGTGCAGTAATCCATGACGATGGTGCCGCCGATGCAGACGCCGCCGCCGTTGTGGCCGACGTTGCCGGTGAAGAGGCAGTGGTCGTAGGTCCCGCCGAGCAGGTAGGCGCCGCCGTAGCAGCCGTTCGATCCGCCCGTGACGGTGTTGCCGTCGATGATGCAGTGCGAGACGACCGTGGCGGCGGAGTGGACTTCGAGCCCGAGTCCGCGGTTGTGGTTGCAGGTGGAGCTGTTGCCCGTGATGCGGCAGTGGGAGAGGATGCCGCCATTCGACAGGATAAGTACGCCGCACCCGCCATGGTCGTTTGACTTGTTGCCACGCTCGGCTGTCAGCTTCCCGCCCGTTAGGGTCAGATGCTCGAGTTTTGCCTGCGCGTTGTTCAGCGCAAGGACGCGCTGGTTGCTGCCCGTCTGCTTGATGATGGTCTGATCCATGCCCGCGCCGCGGATTGTCACCGCGCTTTCAACGGTGAACTCGCGCGTGAGCGTATGTGTGCCGGCGGCAAGGACGAGCACGTCGTTGTCCTGTGCGTTCTCGGCAATGGTCGCGAGGTCATCCGTAGTGGCGACGTTGATGGTTGCGGCAACCGCCGGCAGTGCGATGGCCAGAATGGCAATGGCTGTATGGAACGTATGTTTCACATGAACCTCCAAACTCTTGGTGAAGCAAAACCACGCAAACAGTTTCGCAGATTTACGGATATCCTGCACATAAAAACTAAAAACCAGGAACTAGGAACCAAGAACCAGGAACTGAGAACTAGGAACCAGGAACTAGGAACCGCCCCGGTACGAGCTGCGCACGAACGGGGCCGATTCGACGGCGGCGAAGCCGAAACGCTTGGCCGCCTCGCCTAGCGCGGCGAAGTGTTCGGGCGAAAGATAGCCGGCGACGGGGACATGTCGCGGCGAGGGGCGGAGATACTGTCCCATGAAGACAATTGAGGCCCCGGCCGCGCGGGCGTCCGCGAGGGTGCGGAAGATTTCGTCGTCCGTCTCGCCCAGACCGAGCATGAGGCTCGTTTTGACCGTGAGGCCGGCCGCGGCGGCCGCGCGCAGGACTGCAAGCGACCGCGCGTAGTCCGCTTCGGGGCGGACGGCCCGATAGAGGCGGGGGACGGTTTCCAGATTATGGCCGAAGATGTCGGGGAGTGTCGCGAAGACGGTCTTCAGCGCATTCGCGTCGTCTTGGAAGTCGGGTGTGAGGACCTCGATTCTGACGCCTGGCGCGGCGGCGCGGATGGCGCTGACCGTGTCCGCCCAGTGCGCGGCGCCGCCGTCGGGGAGGTCGTCGCGGGTGACTGATGTGACGACGACCTCGCCGAGACCGCTGTCGCGGACGGCCTCGGCGACACGCCTCGGCTCTTCCGGGTCTGGCGGCACGGGCGCCCCCTTAGAGACGTTGCAGAAGCGGCAGTGACGAGTGCATTCGGGGCCAAGGATGAGGATGGTGGCGTGTCCGCGACTCCAGCAATGGCAGATGTTCGGGCAGGCGGCCGAGGCGCAGACGGTGTTCAGGCCGAGGGACTGGAGGCGGGCGCGGGTGGCGGGGATTTCACCGCCGCAGCGGACGCGGATCTTCAGCCAGTCAGGCCTTGGGCCGTCCGGGGGAAGGGGAGTGAATCCAGTTGAAAATGGTTGAGTCGCGGACATCGCAAGCAAGTATAGCACGATTTCTGCTATAATGCTTCCGACACCATGAAAGACCAGTCAACCATCTCCCGGCTTTTCGCCGAAGGCGTGCGCATTGGCTCCGCGCGAAGGCTTCGCCTGCCGCGCGACTCGATGCGCGGTTCAACGGGAGGTCGTCTTGGTGTCTCGGCTGGTTCGTCGCTCGACTTCCACGACTACCGCGAATACCATCCCGGCGACGACCTCCGCCACCTCGACTGGGGCGTCTACGCGCGCAGCGACAAGGAGATTGTGAAGCTCTACCGCGAAGAGGTCGAGCCGAAACTCGACATCGTACTCGACACTTCGGCGTCGATGGACCTTGCCGACACACGCAAAGGCGATGCGTCGCTGATGCTTGCCGCCGCGCTCGGCGCCGCCGCGCTCGGCTCGGCTTGCACGCCTAGCCTTTGGCTGGCTGGAAAATTGCTTGAACCGTCGCAAAACCCGCGCGGCGCATCGCCGGAGGAGTGGCGCGTAAGCGGTTTTGGAGCGGCATCGTCGCCGTACGACGCGCTGCTCGGCGCGGCGCCGTCCTTCCGCCGCAACGGCATCAGGGTCTTCATCAGCGATTTGCTTTGGCCCGGGGAGCCTGCGGCGGCATTGGCCAGGCTCGTACACGGCGCATCCGCGCTCTTCGTGGTGCAGCTTTTGGCCGCCTCCGAGGAGGAGCCGCCGGAACATGGACGATACCGGCTGGATGATGTCGAGACAGGGGAGACGCTGGACGTTTTCCTCGACGGGCCCGCACTTGAGACCTACCGGGCCACGCTCGCGGCGCACCGGGAGCGGTGGAGCCGCGCCTGCGCCGCCGCCGGCGCGGTATTCACCTCGGTCACGGACAGGGACGTGGTGTCAGACACCCGCCTGGAGGCTCTTGAGCGCGCAGGTCTTTTGGAGACAACCTGATTTTAGGAGGATGCAAACCATGAAGAAACAAGTTTACCTACAAACAGCACTGGCAGCTCTCTGTCTTTCCGTCCTGCTGGCGGAGACACCCCCTCCCCTTGGCGAAATGACCATCATGACATTCAATGTCCAGAGGTGCGGCGGATCGGACAGAAAGCTCGACATTGAGCGGACGGCGGCCGCTATCACGGCGGTTCAACCGCGTTTTGCCGCGCTTCAGGAGGTTGACGTCAATGTCCCGCGGACCAGGCGGATCAACGAACCTGAGGAACTTGCGCGTCTTACCGGCATGAAGGCCACATTTGGAAAGGCCATTAATTTGCAGGGCGGCGACTACGGGATCATGCTGCTCTCAAAGGAGGACCCGATTTCCGTTAAAAAGGTGCCACTTCCAGGAAGCGAACCGCGCCTGTTGCTACTTGCGGAGTTCGAAGACTGCGTGGTCGGGTGCACGCACCTTGCCGTTGGAGGCCAGAAGGATCGCTTGGATTCGGTGCCCCTCATCCGCGAGGCAATGGCACAATACACGAAGCCGATCTTCATATGCGGGGACTGGAATTCGGGCCCGAATTCGCCTCTCCTTGCCGAGATGAAGAAGTTTCTCACCATTCTTTCACCCACGGACCAGAACACCTTCCACGGCAAAAAGCCCAATTTGAACACCAAACCGACCACCTGCATCGACTACATTGCAATCGATACCGCACACGCCGACTCGATTCGCGTAGAGGAAAAAGTCGTGGTGCAGGACACGGACACCTCCGACCACAAGCCAGTATGGGTGCGGATCTCGGTCCAGACACCGGAAAAGAAGTGACGAGGGGCTGATTGGCATAATTGTTGCTAAAGTCAAAACCATGAAAATCCCAAAACTTCTTCTTCCTGCCTTCGCTGCCGTATGCGCGTATGGCGGCCCCTACAACAAATATCAGGACTGGCAGCTTCAGCCCGTGACGGTCCTTGACACGAACGCCGCGGACAACGTGCGGAATCAGACCGATTTCACGAAGCCATTGCATGGCCCCTGGCTCATGAATCCCTCATACACGTCGATGTCGATCAACTGGATCACGAGGCTCAATTGCGCCGCCGGCATTGAATACCGCGAGAAGGGGACGGAAGCATACACGCGCGTCTGGCATGCCTCATACGGCCTTCCCGCCTTCCTAGCCGACACCCACCTTATCCACCTTGCGGGACTGAAGCCCGCGACGGAGTACGAATACCGCCTCGTCAACGCGCTCAGCACCTACGACTCCCCCTACACGGGGACCGTCGTCGGCCGCGAAACATACACTTTCAAGACACTTGACCCGAACCTCTCCTCCTACAGCGTCTTCGTGACCTCCGACGTCCATGGCGCCTTCCGTCTCATTCTCGACCCCATGTACGAACGGACAGGGGCGACCAACTGCTGCCTCTACTTCCTCTTGGGCGACAATGTCGAGGACAACATGCTGCGCGCCCGCTACTATGTGACTTTCGGTTTTCTTGACGACATCTGCCGCCTTTGGGGGGCGTCCAAACCAACGGCGTTCCTCCGCGGCAACCATGACTGCTGGGGCCGCGAGGCGACGGCATGGTGCGACTATTTCGGGCGGCCCGACAACCGGGGCTACTACAGCATCGCGCAGGGGCCGGCGCTCTTCATCCTCTTCGATCCGCCACGAGACCGCACCCGTTCCGAAGCCGCCGCCCAAGTTACCGAGGCCTACATGCAGGAGCAGCTCGCGTGGCTAAAGGAGCTCAAGAAGACGCCCGAATGGCGCAAGGCGAAGTTCCGCATCGGCATGTGCCATTACGGCACCCGCATGGGCGGCGCCGACTACTCTTGGTTCGCGCGCTATTTCCTGGACACATTGAACGACTCCTCGCGTGAGGGACGCATACATCTGTTCCTCGCCGGCCACGAGCACCACTATGTGCGGAACAATCCGCATTCGACGGAGTTTTCCCACCTGCAGCCATTCAGGTCGAAAAAACCGATGACCGCGGAAGAGACCGAGGCCCGCGCACGGAAGTTCTACACCGCCATGACGACGAACGACTACAATTTCTGCGAAGTCTCCTGCCATGTCGGGGAGGGGATGACAATTGATGTCTCGGAGAACAAACTCACCGTCAAGAGCGTTGACTGGCACGACCCCGACGGTTCTCTTTTCGACGCCTTTGAAATCGCGCCAGACGGCCGGGTGACCGAGCTCCCGCTGGACAAGTGACTCTCCCCGACCTGCCAATCAGACCCGTCCTTCCTCAGGTCGCCGACGCCCTCGCCGGCAACCATGCGGTCGTCCTCCAGGCGCCGCCGGGGACGGGCAAGACGCTTCTCACCGCGCCCTATCTGCTCAACGCGGAGTGGTTGCGCGGACGCAAAATCGTCCTCTTGGAGCCGCGCCGCCTCGCGGCCCGTGCGGCGGCCTCGCAGATGGCGCGCCTCCTCGGCGAGGATGTCGGAGGCACCGTCGGCTACCAGATACGCCTTGAGCGCCGCATAGGCCGCGACACCCGCATTGAAATCGTCACCGAGGGACTGCTCACGCAGCGTCTTCTTCACGACCCCGAGCTAAGCGATGTCGGCCTCGTCATCTTCGACGAGTTCCACGAGCGCAGCCTCCAGGCCGACTTCGGCCTCGCCCTCACGCTCGACATGCGCCAGGCGCTGCGTCCTGATCTCAGGCTCGTCATCATGTCCGCGACGATTGATGCCGCAGGCATCGCCGCGCACCTCGGTCCCGACACGCGCGTCGTCTCCGCGACGGCGCGCACCTGGCCAGTCGAAACGCACTACCTTTCGCGCCCTCCGGGGGCCGCGCCAATCCACGAGACCGTTGCCAACGCCGTCTTCTCCGTTCTCGCCAAGGAGACCGGCGGCATTCTGGCGTTTCTGCCCGGGGAAGGGGAGATACGGCGCGCCGAGGAGTCGCTCAGGCGTATGAGGCTTCCGCCGGACGTCGATCTTCGCCCGCTTTACGGTGCTCTCCCGCGCGACTTGCAGGACGCCGCCGTAGAGCCTTCGCCAAACGGTCGGCGCAAGGTCGTGCTTGCCACCTCCATCGCCGAGTCGAGCCTGACAATCCGCGACATCCGCGTCGTTGTAGACGCGGGCTGGATGCGCGTGCCGCGATTCTCCGTCCGCAACGGCATGTCGCGCCTTGAGACGTTGCGCGTGACACGCGACCGCGCCGACCAGCGCCGCGGCCGCGCGGGACGCCTCGGCCCCGGCGCATGCTACCGGCTTTGGGACATGACCACCGACGCCTCGCTTCTGCCAGAGTCACTGCCGGAGATTCTCGACGCCGACCTCGCGCCGCTGCGTCTTCAGGCGGCCGACTGGGGCGCGTCGTCACGGACGGCGCTGCCGTGGGTGACCGAGCCTCCCGAACTCTCCTGGCGGTCGGCCGAGTCGCTCCTCGTCTCGCTGGAGGCTCTCGACGCCACTGGCCGCATTACGGAACGCGGGCGGCGTCTCGCAGGTCTGCCCGTCCATCCGCGACTCGCCCACATGATCGCCAAGGCCGACGAAGAGGGCGGCGCGCGGCAGGCCGCGCTTCTGGCGGCCCTAGTCGAGGAGGCAGAGTCGGATACCCAGCTTCGCGGCGAGTGCGACGTCCGCCGCCTCTTCGAACGCGTGAACGGCGACGACCGTCTTATCGGCGAGGGCTGGATTTCGAAGGAGTGGATGGCGCGTGTCCGCAAGCTCGCAGATCAGTGGGGGCGCACCTTCGGCAAGGGCGACTCCCGCTCCCTCGACGTGGGGCGGATGCTCTCATGGGCCTATCCCGACCGCATCTCGCGCCGTCGCGAAGGACCTGGCACCTTCCGCATGGCCAACGGGCGCGGCACCGTCGCCGGACCGGAGACCGGCCTCGCGGACGCCAAGTGGCTCGTCGTCGCGGAAATACAGGATGTTGGCGTCGAAAGCAGAATCAGGCGCGCCGCAACGGTGGACGCCGAAGACATTGAACGCGACTTCGCCGCGCAGATCGTCGACGAGGATCTCGTCCGCTGGGACAGGCGCGAGGACAGGGTCATCGCGGTTCGCCGCCGACGCCTCGGCGCGCTGACGCTCGGCGAAGGCGGCCTCCCGAATCCGCCTGATGACAAGGTGGCGGCGGCACTATTCGACGGAATACGCCTGAAGGGCGTCGCAAACCTCGGCTGGGACCCGGCCTCGCGCAACCTCCAGGCGCGCATACTCTTCCTCCGCCGCGTACGTCCGGCCGATGACTGGCCCGACGTCTCGGACGACGCCCTTGCGGAACGCCTTGAGGACTTTCTCGGCGGCTGGGTCGACGGCATGACGCGCTGGGAGCAGGTGAGGAAGGTTGCGCTCATCGGCCCGCTGGAGGCGCAGGTGCGGGGGCGGATGAGGCTCGTCGACACCATGGCGCCGACAATCTGGACGCTTCCCTGCGGACATCGCGCCCGCATCTTCTACGACCAGGGCGACCAGCCCGTGATTTCCGCCAAGCTGCAGGACTTTTTCGGCGTCACCTCCACGCCGATGCTCGCTGGCGGCGCGGCAGGGGTAAGGGTGACGCTTCTCTCGCCGGCGCAACGGCCGGTTGCCGTGACGGACGACCTTGCAAGCTTCTGGAAAAACGGCTATCCGCTCGTCCGCCGCGAGATGCGCGGGAGATATCCCAAGCATCCGTGGCCGGAAACGCCGCAGGCGGCGCAGATAGCAGATAACAGATAACGGATAACAGATAACAGATAACGGCTTCCAGATGGCAGATGGCAGATAACAGTTTTTGCTTATAAGAACCTTCCTGCGAAAAGTGGTGACGAAAGAGGGCGTGTCGGTGTACAATATATAGCGCCAAAAGGCATTGCCATAAGGCATTCCAGACGCGGGAGATTCCAATTTGACTTCTAACGACGATTACGTATTGCAACTGCTTCAGGAGCAGGGCATGGTCACGGCCGAGCAGGCCGACCAGGCCATGATGGCCATCGGCACTGGCGGGGCGTCCGTCCTTGACGAACTTGTCAAGGAGGGCGTCGTCTCCGAGGATGACGTCCTCGGCCTCCTCGCCTCGCAGTTCGGCATGGACATGGTCGGCATCGACGCCTCGCAGCTAGACACCGAACTGGCAAAGGTCATTTCGGCCGAGGACGCGCGCAAGTATGGCGTCGTCCCCCTGATGCGCGAAGGCGACACCCTCACCGTCGCCGTCCAGGATCCGCTCGACTACGACTCGCTGGACCGTTTGCGCTACATGCTGAAGTGCAACGTAGAAGGCGTTGTCGCGACACGCGCCGACATAGCCCGCGCCATGGAGGTCCTCTATCCGGGAAGCTCCCCCGACATGGAGGCGCTTCTTGCCGATCTCAAGGACAAGGATGTCGATGTCGAGTCGCGCGGAAACGAGCTCCAGGACCAGCTTGGCGTCTCGGAAGCCTCGGAGTCGGACGCGCCAGTCATCAAGCTCGTCAGCATGATCATCATGGAGGCCTTCAAGAGGCGCGCGTCCGATATCCACCTCGAGCCGCTTGAAAACCGCTTCCGCATCCGCTACCGCATCGACGGCGCCCTACAGGACATGGATCCGCCTCCGAAGCGCCTGCAGCCGGCAATCATCCAGCGGCTGAAGATCCAGGCCGGCATGAAGATTTCGGAGAAGCGAATCCCGCAGGACGGCCGCATCCAGGTGAGCGTCAAGGGACGCGACCTCGACCTCCGTGTCTCCTCGGTCCCGACGAACCATGGCGAAAGCATCGTCATGCGTATTCTCGACAAGCAGAACCTCGCCCTCGGCCTCCCCGAGCTCGGCTTCCTCTCCGACGACCAGCAGAAGTTCGAGCAGCTCATCGGCCTCAGCGACGGCGTTCTGCTGGTGACGGGCCCCACGGGCTCCGGCAAAACGACCACGCTGTACGCCTGCCTTGGCCAGATGAACACGCCGAACCGCAAGATCATCACGGTCGAGGACCCTGTCGAATACCAGATGGCGGGCGTCAACCAGGTGCAGGTGAACCGCGATGTCGGCCTCGACTTCTCGGCCGCGCTGCGCTCGATTCTGCGTCAGGCGCCCAACATCGTGATGATCGGCGAAATCCGTGACCAGGAAACCGCCGACATCGCCATGGAGGCGGCCCTCACCGGTCACTTGGTCTTCAGCACGCTCCACACCAACGACGCGCCCAGCGCGATCACGCGTCTCATCGATATCGGCGTCAAGCCCTATCTCGTGGCCTCGGCCGTTCGCGCGGTGATGGCGCAGCGCCTTGTGCGCTGCATCTGCCGCGAATGCAAGGAGGAGCGCGCCCCGACGACCCGCGAGCTCAAGATGCTCGGCGACATGGGCGCGAAGAACGTGCAGAACATGAAGATGTACCGCGGGCGCGGGTGCGCCGTCTGCTCAATGACCGGGTACAAGGGCCGAAAAGGCATTTTCGAGATTTTCCAGATGACAGAGGAACTTCAACGCCTCGTCTTCGACCAGCGTCCGTCCGCCGAGCTCCGCGCACTCGCGCGTGAGAACGGAATGCGCTCCCTGCGCGAGGACGGACTTCTCAAGGTGGCATCGGGCATGACCTCGCTAGACGAAGTGCTGCGGGTGACAATGGGGGATTCCAACTAATGGACTTTTCAATGGAAGAACTGGAGCAACTCTGCGTAGACGAAGGAGCCTCCGACCTGCACATCCGCGTGGGACTGCCCCCCATGCTCCGCATACACGGATCGCTCACGCCGCTCGACTGCGACCCGCTCACGCCAGAAGACACAGTCACCCTCATGCACACCATCACGACCGAGGAGGAGCGCGCCGAGGTCGAGAAGGACGGCGGCGCCGACTTCGCCATAAGCTACAAGGACCTCGCGCGTTTCCGCGTCAGCGTATTCCGCGAGCGCGCCCACATCGGCATCGTCCTCCGGCAGATCCCGAACACGATTCTCACGCTCAAGCAGATCGGCCTCCCGGAGCAGGTCAACGAACTCCTCTTCAAGCCCCGCGGCCTCGTGCTCGTCACCGGCCCCACCGGCTCCGGCAAGTCGACGACCCTCGCCTCGATGCTCAACATCATCAACGAGCAGCGCGACTGCCACATCATCACGGTCGAGGACCCGATCGAATACTACCACTTCAGCAAGAAGTCCGTCGTGACCCAGCGCGAAGTCGGCCAGGACGTGCCGAGTTTCTCCGAGGCCATCCGCCGCGCCCTCCGCCAGGACCCCGACGTCATACTCATCGGCGAAATGCGCGACCTCGAGACAATCTCCGCCGCCATCACCGCAGCTGAAACGGGCCACCTCGTCTTCGCCACCCTCCACACCACCGGCGCCACGACGACCGTCGACCGCATCATCGATGCATTCCCGACGGACCAGCAGGAGCAAGTCCGCACCCAGCTCTCCGTCGGCCTCGTGGCCGTCATCTCGCAGCTTCTTCTGAAGCGCATCGACAAGCCCGGGCGCGTCGCCGCCTTCGAGATTATGTTCTCGACCCCGTCGATCCGCTCCCGCATCCGCGACAACAAGACCTTCATGATCGACTCCGACATCCAGACCGGGTCGAAGTTCGGCATGATTTCGCTCGACACCCATCTTATGAACCTCTACCAGGCGGGCATCATCGGCTACGACGACCTCATCACCAAGTCCAAGGACCCCGACACCATCGTCGAGAAACTCAAGGAAATGAAGGCGGCCGCAGGCCGATGACCTAGGTCATCGACATAGGTCGAAGGTTGAAGGTCGAAGGTCTTTGCGCCACTAGCCACTAATCACTAACCACTAGTCACTAACCACTAGCCATGGACGTCGCAACTGACATTGTTGAAACCCAGGAAGAGAAGCACGAGCTTCGCTTCGACGCAATACTGGACCTGGCGCAGGAAAACGGCGTCGTCGACGCCGAACAGGCGCTCTACGTCCAGGAGGAGCACGATCGCACCGGAAAGTCCATACGGGACGTCCTCATCGATGAGAACTTCATCTCCGAGGACGACCTCCTCGGCATGCTCGCCACCTACATGGGCGTGGACGTTGTCGACCTCTCGGCCATCGACATCCCTCCGGAGGTCCGCTCCTCAGTCCCCGCCGCCGTGGCCCGTACCCACACGGTCGTGCCCATCGAGGCGACGCCCAGCACGATCACTCTCGCCTCCTACACGCTCGTTGATCCATCGGCATCCGACGAACTCGCGTTCGTCCTCACCAAGGACGTCGCCTTCGTGCTCGCGCGGAAGGCGGATGTGGAGGCGCGCGTCAACGAATACTACGGCGATGACAGCGCAACCGTCGCGGACATGCTGTCGGACCTCGAGGGCGTCGTTACGACTGATTCCTCGCTGGAAGGCGCGATCGACGAGAAGGACATCGCCGCCCAGGCCGATTCCGAGCCTGTCCGTCGCTTCGTGAACCTCGTCCTCTACCAGGCCGTCAAGGACCGTGCCTCCGACATCCACTTCGAACCCTTCGAGAAGGAGTTCCGCATCAGGTACCGCGTTGACGGCGCCCTCTACGAAATGCAGCCGCCGCCCAAGCGGCTCTCCGTGCCGATCATCTCCCGCGTCAAGGTCATGTCGAACCTCAACATCGCCGAGCGCAGGGTCCCGCAAGACGGACGAATCGCCCTTACCGTCGCCGGCCACGAGGTCGACCTCCGTGTCTCCTGCCTCCCGACGCAATTCGGCGAGTCCGTGGTGCTCCGTGTCCTCGACCGCAACGTCGTCGCGCTCGACATCGACAACATCGGCCTCCCCGACGACATCCTCGACGATCTGCTGATCGACATCGAGAAGCCGAACGGCATCATCATCGTCACCGGTCCTACCGGTTCCGGCAAAACTACGACCCTCTACTCCTGCCTCAAGAAGATCAACCTGCCCGACTCCAAGCTGCTCACCGCCGAGGAGCCTGTCGAATACGACATGGACGGCATCATCCAGGTGCCGATCAACCCGCAGGTCGGCAACACCTTCGCCGCCGTGCTGCGCGCCTTCCTCCGTCAGGACCCGGACGTCATGATGATCGGCGAAATCCGTGACTTCGAGACGGCCGAAATCGCCATTCAGGCGGCCCTCACGGGCCACTTGGTCTTCTCGACCCTCCACACCAACGACGCCGCCGGCGCCGTGACGCGTCTGGTCGACATGGGCGTGGCGCCCTATCTGGTCGCCTCCACCCTTGAGGCCGTGCTGGCCCAGCGACTTGTCCGCACGAACTGCAAGGACTGCCGCACGCCGTACGAGCCTGACGACGAAGTCCTCCGCCGCCTCAACCTCACGCGCGACCAGGTCGGCAACCGCAGCTTCTACTACGGGCGCGGCTGCTCGGTCTGCAACAACACCGGGTACAAGGGGCGCAAAGGCATCTTCGAGTACCTGCGCGTAGGCGTGCAGATCCGCGAGATGATCAACGAGCGCAAGCCCACGCTGCTCATCCGCGAGCGCGCCCGTGAAATCGGCATGCGCACCATGCGCGAGGACGGCGTCCGCAACATCCTCGACGGCTACACCTCCGTCGACGAGGTCCTGCGCTACACGTAGCGCACGACCGGGCGACTTGGCGACATTCGACTTGCGACTTAGGTTCGACTGGTCGACTTGGTCGACTTGTCGCCGGACAAGTCGCCCTAGTACACCGTCAAATCCTTTAGCAGGATCGAGCGGCCGGTCTCCTCCATTTCAAGAATGTTGAGGACGCGGGGGTACATGCCGATTCCAAGGCCCGTGACGGTGATCGGGTAGTCGATCTGCCCGTTGCCGAAGTCGCCGTCGCGCTGCCATTGCCATTCGTTCTCGCCCGGGGAGTAGATCTTGACCGGCGAGTCCTTTGTAAGCGGCATCTTGATGAACTTCCAGCCGTCGAAGCGGATCGCCGCCTTTTCGGGCCAGTCGTAGACCATGCAGCCGTAGCCGCCCGTTCCGGCGCTGAGCCACTTTTCGCCCTCGGCGTCCGTGACCTCGAAGTAGATCTTGCCCCATGAGGAGTTGCCCTTCACCCAGACGCCGACGGTCGTCGGCTTTTCCAGCGCGGGCTTGGCCTTCGGGAAGCGCAGGAATGCGTATTCCTGGACGAGTTCGGGACAGTCGTTCGTCGTGGTGCGGGTGAATTCGATGACCGGATGATCGGTGAAGGAGATTACCTCTCCAGCCGGGCAGGGCCGAATTTCAAATTGCCCTGGGCGGAAGAAGGACAAAAACGCTGTGTCGAAATGCCCGATTTCAATACGCGGGTCGCGGCCGCAGACCACGACCGCCTCGTTCGTGGAGGCAAGTGGCTGGACTACCTGCGCATTGGCGGGAATGGCGGAACGATCGGGCAGTGAAGCCGGTACCACACTGAGTTCCCCAATGGGCTTGGCCGCCGAAATGTATATTGGCGACGAGGATATTGAGAAAAGAACTTGGTCTTCTTTCCGGGGCGCGACACTTGAGACAACACGAACGACTTTCCGTTTCCGTCCGAGCATGTCCGTGAGGGTGGGGTCAGGTGAATTGCCCGCTATGGGTATTTCTGCTGTTACCGGCACCTCGTCGTCGGCGCACCAGATGGCGTAAACGTAGGTTTTGTCGGGCTTCTGGAATTCCAGGCAGTAGGTCGTGAGCGAGCCTGTCGGGACCATGCGGGTGAAGCGGGCGCGGTCGAGGACGAGCGTCATCGTCGCGGTGGCGGCGGCGGCGCGGAGCGGGTAGGCCAGCGGCCAGCGGGTGAAATGGCTGTCGCCCCAGATGGTGTCGTAGTAGCTGTTGGCCATCTCGGTGATGCCGTTGACGGGTATGCATGTGAAGCGCCAGGCGTGGGCGATCAGGGCGCTGCGGACGCAGTAGGCGGCCTGCCCCTCTTCGCCGAGGTGGCGTAGGATGCGGGACTTCCACTCCCAGGGGGCGTCCGGGACGGCATTGGTGTAGCCGTAGATAAGGGCGAGCTTGCGGAGGGTCCATGCGGGATAGGCAACGGAGCGCTCCGGCGGCGAGGACATGCCGACGGACTCGTCGCCGAGGGCGTCGATGAGGTCGGCTGGGAACCCGGCGCGGAAGAGCTGCGCCATGAGGCCCAGCGAGTCGCCGGAATTGCCGTAGATAAGGCGAACTGATGGATCCACCTCGCGCCAGAGCCGCGCGGTGGTCAGCGCCGTGGCAGCGCGTTTGGCGTCGGCCTCCGCGACCTTTGGCGTTATTTCGGTATGGCCGCCGAGCAGTTCCATCGGGAAGGGTCCGCCGCCGCTTTCATGGAAAATGATGGCCGTGCGGCAGTGCGGGAAACGGGCGAGTCTGCTGCGCATTTCCGCCTTGAGGTCGGCCTCGGCCTCCTCCTGGGACTGGCCGTTCTTCGGCCGCGGGCGGATGAACGCGTTTTCGCCGAGGGTGAGCTTGTACTTCTGCACGACGGAATTCGTTTCGCAGAGGTTGCCCGGGAAAAGCGTGCGGCGGACGCCCAGTCGAAGAAGCATCTCGCCCCAGTCTTCGATCTTGCTTGGCGTTCCATGCGCGCCGCAGAAGTTCCAGAGGTAGTAGGGCGACTCGTATCCGGCCTGACGCGTGTCGGGCGGAAGCAGGACGAAGGAGGCCGGATGCGTGATGACGGCCTTGCCGTCGGGTCCCGCGACGGCGTAGCTGACCGAATAGTAGCCGAAATCCTTTTCCTTGAAGGCAATCTTCCGCTCGACTGGCTCAGCTGTGTCGAAGGCGATTTCCTCGCAGACTTCGCCGTCGGCGTCGCGGACGGTGGCGACGACATGGAACGGCCCCTTGGCAAACGGCGCGGGCGTGACGGACAGCGTCGCGCCGGCCTCTTCATCGGGGTAGTAGAGGCTGTTGCGGCGGTTTGGCGTCACGACAAAGCCGACCGGGGCCTTCTCCAGCGTGGCGGCGTAGATCTGCACGGAACTCTGCTTCTCGTAGGAGGGCGAACGCTTGCGGCTGAGGTAGTAGGTGTCCTTCTCCCAGAGCGGGCCGATGAACTCGAGGTCGAGGCGGTCGAGCTTGAGCATCGAGGTGAGGTCCTGGATGGTGCCGACGTCAAAGTCGAAGGCGACCTGGTAGACAGGCGTGCCGTCGGCGGCCTCGCCGAAGGCGGTGACGCCTTCGGGCAGCGGCTCGCCCTTGCGCGGCAGGCGCCGCGTGCATTCGCATGCGGCCTGCGAGCGTCCGCCGTTGTCGAGGTAGTGGGTGAGACGCGCGGTGACGACGGGTTCGAAGTCGTCGGGCGCCTTCGGGTCGGCCGCGCAGAGGGCGTAGGCG
>JAEEGJ010015716.1_pt1 | contig 17581 bp, 12 predicted proteins | sample 8958761 | NCBI WGS metagenome assembly JAEEGJ01 (sample SAMN16246546, study PRJNA631951) | gut metagenome | biome: gut microbiome; feature: rumen; material: RS-attached | host: Bos | place: Iran: Karaj | collected 2018-10 | reverse complement strand
TTTACGGACAGAAAATCGGAATCGCTCAGGCCGTCGTACATATCGCTCGCAAGATCAAGCTGCTGTGTTGAAGGAACACCGCGTGTCATGTTGAGAGAAAGGCTCATAGCCTTGTACTCTTCGTAGCGCTTAACAAGAAGCTCTCTCTCCTGTTTAAGCTCGTCCGCAGTCATTTCCCTGTAGCTTTTCATGTCAGATCCTCTTTCAAAATGAAATTCTGTAATTCGAAAATTGCAAGTTATCGGCGTATTCCGCCTCAAAACCTCAACAATTATAAGTAAAATGCAATTTCAAAGCAATCAAATTTCATCTTTTAATAAGAAAGAAGGATTTTTCTACATTTTGCACCACTAAAACGGAATCAGCTCGATATTTTTAAACATTCCGCTTGCGTCATGAGTCACCTGAGCAACGAGAAAAACGATGTTTCTGTCATAGAGGTTGTATCTTGAGATCAGGTATTGCGCTGTCATTTCTATCTTCCTTCTCTTGCGGAAATCGACAGTCTCTGAAGATGAGGGATAATTACCCAGATTTCTCCTGGTCCTCACTTCCACGATGAACACGTCCCGGTCTTTCATGAAAACACAGTCGAGTTCACCTACGTTATGTATCTCAAAATTCCTGCAAAGCAAGGAATATCCGTCGTTTAGCATCATCCTGACAACTGCTTCCTCAGCGTTGTCTCCGATTATTCTTTTAGTTGTTCGGTTATCTTTATCATTCATTTTTTTGCTCCGTTAAATAGTTAAAAAGCCGTTCGAATATCTGATTTTTTTGTTATTACCTAATCTTTATTGCATTAGAATTATTTGTCCTTTATTATTCTTACATTAGTATTAAGAGGGGTGATCAAATGAGCGGAGACAGTATTTTGTTTACTGATATCACCGCAACATTGGAAGCGTTCGACGGAAAGACTTTCTCAGGTGAATCTTTTTCTGCTCTGTGTGATCAGCTTTCCATTTCCAAGATAGAAGATTTCGTATATGCGGACGGTAAGCTTGTTAAGCGTACCGTTACATTTATCAACGGTGATTCCGACAGCGATTACATCGATAACAATATCGAATGCATCGAAGGCGTAAACGTTATCATCCGCTTCTACCGTCACAGCTTCGCACCCGTCAACGATAATGAAAGAACTGATCTGACAGCTATATTCTGCAAAGCGGTCAGCGATTGTATCGCGCTTCAGAGAGTAAAAGAATTACTCGGCAATATGCGCTATATCAATCCGGATACGGGTCTTCACAATCTGAATTATTTCCATATGGCTGTCAGAAAGATCATGGATTCAGAAGACAGATTCCTCTTCTCATGCGCTTTCATCAGCCTTAAGGGATTCAACCAGCTCAACCGTTTCTTCGGTTCGGACATCACAGGCAAAGCCATCAAGATGTTCGCACAGAAGATCGATAATTTCGTCAACAAGGAATCCGGTGAGTTTGCCATCCACGTCGGCGGAGACAACTTTGTAGTAGTTATCCACTCTTCCCGTCTTGAAGCTCTTAAGTCATTCCTTTCAGCTGTTCAGGTTACTTTAGAGAGCGACGGCGAGAGCTTCTCTCACATCGTTTCGGCAAGAGCCGGTATCTCTACCATAATGCCCAGACATCTCACTTCCAACGATATCCTCGGCGAGTGCTCCATTACGCTTCAGATCGCAAGAAGAAGCGGCGAAGACTTCGTAATGTTCTCCGAGATGGATGCCGCACACGACAACCAGAAGAACATCGCGAAAACGATCTCCCGCGCTGTCGATGAAAACAGATTCCTTATCTACTATCAGCCTGTAGTTGCAACCGAAGGCAAGCCTTCCCTCTTCGAGGCCGAGGCTCTTGCAAGATGGCCTCGTGACGGCAGGATCACCGCTCCCGACGAGTTCATCGAATACGCAAGAAACTCCGGTATCGTTACCAAGATAGATTTCCACGTTCTGCGCAAAGTCTGTGAATCGATCAAAGTTTGGAACGAGTCTGATCTTAAGATCGTTCCCATCACCTGCAACTTTGCTTCAAAGAACCTTTTTAATTCAACACTCGCTACCGATATCATCGACATAATAGATGAGCACGGCATCGACAGAAAGCTTATCGGAATCGAGTTCTCAGAGCCTGATTTCAAGGGCGGCAGATCTCTTCTTACAAAGGCTGCCCAGGAACTTTCCGAGAAAGGCGTTAAGGTCACGATCGACAAATTCGGTCTCGGAAGCTCTTCTCTTGATCTTCTGCAGGATCTTAAAGCAGATTATCTGAAGTTCGACTTCGGACAGCTCTCTTTGGAAGATCCCAGAGGAAGCATTATCGTTAAGGATATGATCAATCTCGCCGAAATGCTCGGTTTTACCGTCATATGCAAAGGCGTAAAGACACGTGAAGACGCAAAAGAGCTCATGCTCTGCGGCTGCACAATGTTCCAGTCCTTTATCTACGATAAGCCTTTAAGCGAGAGATTCTTCGAGCGCAGACTCAAAAATCCTCTTTATAACGAGTAAAAGGTTTATAATCACTCTAGTATATTTTTTCCGGAGGAGTCCTTTATGATTTCAGAAAGGCTTAAAAAGCAGTTGGCTGCAGGTTCGCAGATCCGTAAGATGTTCGAGGAAGGCAACCGCCTCAAGGCTATCTACGGTGCAGATAAAGTTTACGATTTCTCGATCGGCAATCCCGATCTTGAACCTCCCCACGAGGTCAGCGACGCTTTAAAAGAACTTGCCGCAAATCCCACTCCCGGTATGCACGGCTACATGAGCAACAGCGGATATGAATCCACACGCGCTGCGATCGCGGCTAAAAAGTCCGAAGAATCAGGTCTTGATATAAAGAGTGATGCCGTCTGCATGACCGTCGGTGCCGCGAGCGCAATGAACGATGTCCTTCATTCCCTTTTGGATCCCGAGGACGAAGTTATCGTTATCGCTCCTTATTTCATGGAATATAACGGATACATCGCAAACCACGGCGGCAAGGCAGTGATCGTCCAGACCGACGATAAGTTCATGCCTGTGATCAGCAGCATCAAGGAAGCAATCACCCCCAGGACCAAGGCTGTCATCATCAACTCACCCAACAACCCTTCCGGTGTTGTATATCCTTCTTCCCTCCTTTCCGAACTCAACGATATGCTCAAAGCTCAGGATCACGTGATCCAGGTAATCTCAGACGAGCCTTATATCGATCTCGTATACGACGGAATGACAGTTCCCTGCGCACTCAAATATATCGATAACCTCATCGTATGCTTCTCATGGAGTAAGTCTCTTTCGCTTCCCGGCGAGAGGATAGGTTATACCCTCGTATCACCGAAGAACGAAGATTATGCTGATCTTACTGCCGCTATCGTTCTTTCAAACAGAACTTTGGGAAGCGTTAACGCTCCCGCTATCTGGCAGAGAGTTATCGAGAAGTCACTTAACGCAAAGGTTGATGTCTCCAACTATGAGAACCGCCGCAATCTTCTTTATTCGAATATCATCGATGCGGGATTTGACGCGGTAAAGCCTAACGGCGCGCTCTATATCTTCATGAACACACCGGAAGGCCTGACCGACGACAAGTTCTCTGAGATCTGCGCATCAAAGAATCTCCTGCTCGTTAAGGGCTCCAGTTTCTCCAGACCCGGCTACTGCCGTCTCGCATTCTGCGTTTCAGAGAGCACCATAAGGAATTCCCGTCAGGCTTTCTTTGCGATCGCCGAGGAACTCGGGATCTCCCACCGCGCTTCACTCTGATCGCAAGTCCCATAGGGCCTGCCGCAGAGCACAGTATCAATAACCCGGCCACTAAAGCAGGAGAAGTTTCTTCTCCTGTTTTTGGTATACGGGGATTTTTATAAGTCAGTGTCTGATCCTTGTTGTTTAGATCTGCATGCCTGACTATCTCGATATCTGATGTCTGAGCTCCTGACGCCGTTTCTTCTTTGGTCGCCACATCGTAGATATTCTCGAATATTACTACCGACTCGCCGAATTCCAGTGACTTAAGGCTGAATGTTATCGGTACTTCAACTGTTCCGTCGCTTTTCTCAGGCGTGAATACCACTTTCCCCGTAACAGGCACTCCGTTATCAGTGATCTGCGTTCCGTTTGTCTTATATAGGGTTGCCACCGCGCTGTATGTCCTGCCTGCAGTGAATCCTTTATACATGACCTTGTCCGTTATCTTTGTGTTGCCGGAGCCGGTCTCTATTGTCTTTGTTCCATTTTTGCTGCTTGCGACTGTTGATGCCTGGGGCCTGTATACCGTCTGATCCGTATCGTTAAGATCCTCATGTACTGCTATCGTTACTTTTTTGACCGTATCGGCCAGCTTTTCAAATACGACTATCTGCGTATATTCGTAAGTGATCTTTACATCTTTAAAAAGCACTTCGACAGTTCCTTCAGAAGCACCTGCAGTAAATTCAACTGTATTTATATATGTTTTTCCGTCCGGATCCGTATAAGGTCTGCCTGTTTCCTTATTCATCAGAGTGCCTGTCACCTGATACTTTGAGCCGGGTTTTAATCCTGAATAGGCAACCGTGTCGATTATGTCAGCAGTCTTTGAATAAGTAAGTGTCTTTGTCCCGTTTGATGCGTCACAGGCCGATGTCTTTATCTTGGGCACTGTTACCGTCTGGTCTTTATCATCAAGGTCAAAGTGCGTTATCAGATCAATGCCGTCACATGACAATTTCTCGCCGCATACGACAGCTCCTGAAAGCACAGTTGTATCCACATGTTCAAAAACGACTTTCACATATCCGTCAGTCTTATCTGCCGTAAACTCCGTTGATGAAGTATAAGGTTTTCCTTTGGAATTCAGGAACGGCTTGCCTGTTTCTTTTATCAGAAGAGTTCCGGTTACCATATATTTCTTCCCGGGTATCAGATTGCTGTAAGTTACGAAGTCGGTAATCCTTACATCCTTTCCGTAAGATGCAAACTTCAGATTATCAGGATTCTTATATTCGTCTATCTTCTCATCTATCAGCTCCGTTCTGATATCCGGAATCTGTATCTGCTGGTCTTTGTTGTTTATGTCATCATGTTTCAGATAAAGTATTTCTTTTCCCGCATCGTTGATGATATAGATCTCTTCCATCACAGTCAGAGTCTCACCATGAAGTTCTGACGCATCGATAACAAACGGGATCTTGATCATTCCGTTTCTTTCATTCTCACCTGATATCTGAACAGTCGTATCAAACGGTTTGACTACGGCAGTTCCGTCAGATCTGACCAGCCATGACCTTATCTTATAACTGAATCCGGGCAGGAAATTTTTATAAGTAAGTATATCTGTTATGCCGACACCTGTAACTGCAGCTATATGTTTTGATCCGTTTGCGGTACTTACGGCCAAAGTCGATACAGACGTATCATATTCGTTATAGAATTCCAGAACACCGTCTTTAATGCCGGTTACAGTCTCACTGAACATTGTGGAAAGCGATGCCCACGTCTTCCCGGGATCTGCGGAAGACCCCTTAACTATGTCTTTGGCAAACCTTACGACTATTACTCTTGCTTCTTTGCTTGCAGTAGCACCTGACGGCGCTTTTACTTCCGTAAGCACATAAGTGCCCTGCGGCACGATATATTCTCCCGCACCGTTTTCGAAAAGGTCGTCACCTGACACAAGATGATGTGCATCGTAGTAGAGCTTTCCTTCTTCATCCGTCCTGAATATCCATTTCCTTGTAGGAGTCTTGTCTTTATAAGATTCACCTTCGTAAAAGCCCGCATAGTAAGACAGTTCAAACTGTGCGCCTTCAACGGGGATCATGGGGATTATCTGCTCAGACAGAACATTGCTTTTTACTTTCTTTAAAAGGCAGTCAAATCCCGTATAAACGGGTTCATCAGAAAATTCAAAAGCGGTAACCTTATCTTCCGTTACCGTAAATTCCTTCTCTGTTGTATCAAGATATAACCCGTATCCCGAATGAGTCTCTTTTGCGCAGTAATCGCCTGCCGGAAGGATTATCGTTCCTCCTTCATTTGTTACTTTTATCCCTTCAGGATATATGATCTCAGCAGGTTTTCCGTCTTTGCCGAATATGACCGTAACAGCCAGATTGCCGCTTGTTTTGTAATAGATCTCATATGTCGTTCCTTCAGGTGAATATGCACTTATATCCGTTTCATCGTCTTCTTTAACGGTTATCTTCTTTAATAACGCCGCTTTACCGAGAGCTGTTTTCTCACTTAAGATTATCTTGTCTTCTAACACCTGGAACAAAGAAGGATCTGCAGTGTAGTAAGTAACCGCATTATCGCCTTCCTGCCTTATCTTCATGATCAAAGGCTTTGTCTGATCTGCTACGGTATATCCTTCCGGCGCGGTTATCTCAGTGATCACATACGTTCCGAGCGGAAGCTTATCAAGACCCTTCAGCTTTGCAAAATACCCTGAGCTGTCTGCTTCTGAAAGTGTCTTACAGCTGATCTCAAATTGTGCTGTACTTCCTGATAAATCTTTCCCGCTGATCTCCACAGAAGCTTTGACTTTCGGTTTTGCGTTGCCGTCTTCTCCTGTCAGGTCTTTATAACTTTCTATACCCGTGGAATCGTAGTAATCAACACGGAATACCGCTCCTGACATCTGAGCGTCTGTAACAGTGCTCCAGCAATCCGTATCCTTTTTCTCTAATATGAGAACTCCGTCAGAACTAACCGGATCGTCAGAGACCTTTACCGTTACAAGTCCGGTTGATGTCGGAGCCTTAAGGTCCACATTGTATTTCTTCGTATTAACCTTATATCCTCTTCCTGCTGACAGCTCCCGGACATAATATTTGTCATTAAGATCAGTGAACTTAAATATGTCAGTCTTTCCGTCTTTATCGAGTACGAACTCATGTATAAGAGTGTCTGAAGAGTTATAAAGGCCGTATCTTGTCCCTTCCAGTGAATAGCACGCATTATCACCGGTAAGTGCAGTATTTGAAGATGTCTTTGTTACGGTTGTCTTGTCGTCATAGTTGTAGGTTGCGTAATTCAATACGGCCACATGAGTATGAGTCTTACTGCCTGAGCCTCCTTCAGACCTCGAATAAGGAACGCCTGCAGTCTGGCTGCCGCCGGGGGCATCATAGACTGTCTTACCTGAACCTGCGTAGATGGCGGCGTGCGAATAATGGAATACTCCCGAGCTGTTCTTTTCGCCGAAAAGGATTATGCTTCCTTTCATTGCACCGAGCTTTTTCAGGCATGCTTCAAGTCCGCCGTTGTTCTTTATGTTCAAGCCGCCGGGGACACCTATTTTATGAGGTGATGTCTTAGCCCACGTTGTGCATCCGTCAACGAGTTTATATTTGCTTCCTGAAAGGTTTGTTCCGTTATATTTCACAACACCGTTGGATCTTGTTACACCCGGTATCTTACCGTTGGATACCTTAAGACCTGATATGAGATGCAGCGCCTGGGCATATGCAAGATTAACATATCTCATGCAGTCAGCCTGACCGTTTCCCGTACCGTAACTTACGCCTTTCATAGCTTTGCATGCTTCAATTACAGCTGCGCCGAAAAGATCCGAATGATAGTATCCCGCAGATATAAGATCGCTCTTGGTAGGCCACGTCATACTGGATCTGTTTACGGTAAACTCGTCATCTTCCGCCTCTTCAGGCGTCCCGGTTATCTCAGGATCAGTACTGTCCTCCTTTGTCTTATAAGAGGTCATGCAACTGTCTGCTTTTCCTGCGATCAAAAGACCGGTTATAACGGCGGATGCCTCTGATGTCGAAAATGCCGGGATATAGTAATCGACCGAACTGCCGTAATTGGATGTACTGATCTTATATCCTTCGTCATCAACCGCTCCTGCGGTTATAACACCCTTGATGCCTGCAGGCAGATATTTTGACGCATCCGTACCGTTGTTTCCTGCTGAAGCTACGACTTTAATTCCTTTATCAGAAGCTTCTTTTATGATCGAAACGAACTCACCGTAATTACCGTTGTCTTTTACAGATATCGCCATGAGGATATATTCACAGCCGTGATCGATCGCGTATCTGACTGCAGCATAGACATCAGAGACAGAGCCTTTGCCGTTATCTCCGATTGCCTTAACAGAGATTATGTATGCTTCATCCGTCTGCTCCAGTATCAAAGAAGACATTAATGTACCGTGACCGTTTGCATCACTGCCGTCATCGCCTAAGACCGATATCTTCTCGTTTGCCAGATCTGAACCCGTATCGATAACAGCGATCTTAGTCTTGGCATCCGGATTGATCTTCACGTCTTTAAGGATTGCTGAAGGCATGTCTGAACAGATGGTAAAACTGCCGTCAACGCTGTATCCTGTCTTGCTCTTTTCCAGTTCCCTGAGTGCCTGGTCGTACTCCTCTTCAGATTCAAAAGACAGCACTAGTGAACCGCCGTAATCTATTCCTTTTGCACCTTTGAACTTTGGTCTGGACTTCTTCCTGGAAGATGTCATTATCCTGTACTTCTTGGGCAGGCGTGATACGCCTTTGACAAACTCTTTTGCGTTCCCGGCCGAAGTCACATCCTCACTTTTGCTTATCACAGTTTCCGGTTCTTTTGTTGTTTCCGATGAGGCTTCTGTTTCTGTTTCTGATTCGGTTTGTGTATCAAGAACGGTTTCAGTCCCGCTCTCAGCCTCGTCGGCATTTAGCGGCACAAAGAAGATAAGCTGGTTTATGGCCATCAATACCGCAAGAAGTATCCGCAGCAGTTTTTTCTTCCTTTTCATAATCTCCCCTCCGTTTACGAGACATCTTCTTCAATAGCCGCGCGTGAGATGTTTCTGCTGCTGAGAGAGAAAAGATATACGCTGTCAGACAATCTCTCGGAATGTCTTACGCTTTCCGAGTTTGTCGTCTTTACGATATTGGCGAGCTTGGACTCCTTAAGATATGTATCTGCGGAAAGGACGATAAGATCATGGACCGACGAAGGCAGGATATAGCAGTCTGTTCCGATCTTTTCAGCAATCTCGCCTATTACATCGTTATAAAGAAGCGCATTTGCGCCGAAAAAGTCATGACGGTTCGTAACCACATAGATACGTTCCTTCTCAGGTGTCTTGGTATACCCCGGAAAAGCTTCCTTAATCTCTGTCTCATCAGCTCCCCACTTTCTCATAAGACGCCTCATCATGACTTCGATACGCTCAGATTTGAACGGGAAAAGCTTTCTGGTGTTCTTGTAAGCGCACTCGTAAAGTTCTTCTTCGGTCAGTCCTTCAGCTGCTGCAATATCGTTTGTAATAAGGAATCCCGATACGCCGTTTGAAGTAATGCCGGTAATTGCCCTGTAAACGACTGAAAGGTCTTCAAAGCTCCTGTGCGGGCATTTTGCGATCATCTCAATGTTCTCTGCGGTATTGATGACCTGGAAAACGATCTTCTCTTTAACCTTGGAGAAGTCCAATGACAGAATGTTCTTTGGAATGAACTTGATCGATTCCTCGAGATATACGGCCTGCTCAGCCATCGTCTGTTCGAATGAACCGGATTCCTCATACTGCGCATAAAGCCTCTCCATGTAAAAAGTCGGCGCGATAAAAGACTTACAGGGCTTCTTGGGTTTGATCGCAATACCTGTAAGCACCTCGTTAAGCTTTGGGACCTGATGGAGTTCAAGCTTGCAGTCCGAGTATTTCTCGGGCAGATAATCAATGAACTCATTCATCACGCGCTCTTTAAATTCTTCGTAACTCAACAACATATAAATGTCCTCCCGTCTGATTTTTCGCATGAAAAAACGCACCTCCTGAACCGAAGTTCAAAAGGTGCGTTCATTCGTTTCGCATTATCAGTATAGGAGGCTTAACAGTCTCATTCAATACGAAAAAGTCTCATTTTTCGTCACACTGCTCGTGTTACTATAACGGCTGCTCTTCCTTCTTTTATAGTTACCGAAAACTCTCTTACGCCCTCAGCAGGCTTGTTTGAGAAAGATAACGATCTCCCTGTCTCTATACAGCCATCTTCCAAAGGATAGTAAAGCCCTTTTAAGGTAACACCTTTAACCTCGGGCGTTAAAGGTACGACAGACACTGCTGAATCATTTCCCCATCTGCCGGTTCCGGCAGTTACCGTTTCAGCTCCTGAAAGGAAATACACTTCGGTCAATCCGTCATCGAGCCTTATAACCCTGCCTTCTGTATGAAGAGATGAAGCTATCTGGAGATTTGCGATGACATGATCGAGCCTTCCGTTAAGCGGACAGACAACCGTTATCTCTTCGTTTTCGGGAATAAAAGAAAGAGCGATCTCTGTATCGGTAAAGTCTTTTTCAACAGGGTAAGTCTTGATCTCAATACCGGTTTTCTTTATGGCTTCAAGTCCTTCTTTGCTGACCGAATCCATGTCTCCTAACGCCAGATAAGGCTTAATACCGTGCTTGAGGCAGAAATCTATCCCTCTGTCCGCGGCAATTACTCTACCTTCTCCGATAACATCTGAAGCTTTATCGGTAAGAGGTCCGCCTGTTACGACATAGTAACGCATGATCTGAGTTCCTCAACGGCCTTCCCTGCATCTTCTGCACCAAAGACAGCACTTCCGGCAACGAAATATCTTGCGCCTGAATCGTATGCTTTCTTTATCGTCTTTTTATTGATACCGCCGTCAACGGAAAGATAAGTTGATGCACCCTTTTCGTCTATAGCTTTGCGCACAGCGGAGATACGCTCGTCAGAACCGGCGAGATAGGTGCTTCCGCCGAATCCCGGAACCACGGTCATTACAAGGATAAGATCAGCCTTATCCACGTAAGGAAGGACAGATTCAATTGGTGTATGAGGATGAATCGAAATACCTGCTTTAAGACCGTATGACCTGATGAGATCAATAAGGCCTTCGGGATCTTTGGTGCACTCGATGTGGAAAGTGATCATATTGGCGCCTGCATCTGCAAAAGGCTTGATGAACTTCTCCGGGTTTGTAAGCATGAGGTGAACATCAAAGAACATATCGGTATATTTTCTTATAGATTCGACTACAGGAACTCCGATAGAGAGATTATCAACGAAATGCCCGTCCATTATATCTATATGAAGGAAACCGGTCTTCCCTTCAACAGATTTAATATCGCGCATGAGATATCCGAAATCAGCGGCAAGCAGCGACGGTGCTATCTCAAAATCACTCATAATCTCTTCCTCCGTTTATAGTTATTACGGTTATCATACAGTTCTTTATAGAACTCTCTGTATCTTTGCATCCTGCCCTCGTCTATCATACACTTTTGAAACGCTTCGTCTACTGCGCATCCTGCTTCACCGACATGTCCGCAGTCATCATAACGGCATTCGGCGGCGTACTTGATTATCTCGGGATATCCCATGCAGACATCCTTATGTGTAATACCGAGGTCGAAAAGCGACAGCGAGGTAAATCCCGGAGTGTCGGTAATGAATCCGTCACCGAAATCATGAAGCTCGCAGTGGCGCGTAGTATGCTTTCCCCTTTTGAGCTTAACGCTTATCTCATTGGTCTCCATAGCGCGAGTCCCTAAGATCCTGTTGCATAAAGAGCTCTTTCCGACGCCCGAAGGACCGGCAAAAGCAGATATTCCGCTGCCGGTAAGCTCCATAAGAGTCTCTTTGGATACGGGGCTCTCGGGAGAAGATATCATTACGTCAAATCCGGCATTCTTGTAGATATTATAAAGACAATCCGCTTCTTCTTTGCCCAGATCGCTCTTGGTGAATATGATCACCGGATTGATACCCAGAACACCTGAGATGATGAGCATCTTATCAAGAAGCTTAAGATCAGGGACCGGCTCTGTTACGGCAAAAGTCAGCAGAAGATGATCGACGTTTGCCAAAGGAGGCCTTTGAAGGCTGTTCCTTCTGGGTGCGAAAGCGCTGATAACATAAGGAATGTCAACATCGCCCGAGTCTTCTATATATACGGTATCACCTGCCTGCGGAATGAAATCCTTCTGTCTGAATATGCCTCTTACAGAGCAGAATACTTTTCTGATACCCTGCTCATCATTGATACGGACAGTGTAGATCCCGCCGACACCTTTGGTTATTATCCCTTCGATCTTACCTTCTTGATTCATAGACTATGCCGATATCAGCCATCCGGCTAGTTGTCCTGAAGAGTAGGCTTCGGCTCAGTAGGTTCCGGTGGCTGCGGATCAGTAGGCTTCGGAGGAATGATCGAAGGAACTGTCGGCTCAGGTACGGGTGTCGGTGTCGGAGGAACCGGCGTAGGCGTCGGAGGCTCAGGTACCGGTGTCGGCTTAGGCGTAGGTGTCGCCGTCGGAGGTTCAGGTACCGGAGTGGGTGCCGACTTGAATACTGCAGTGAACTTCAGGTTGCTGTCGCCTACAACAAATGTATATGTTGAAGTTACGGAAACAATTTCGTTGTTGCCGTCAAGCCAGCAGTCGAACTGGAATCCGGATGCAGGTGTAGCCGTTAAGGTTACCTGCGTACCCTCGCTGTAAGAACCGCCGCCCGTAACAGTACCGCTGCCTGACGCATAGACCGTAACAACGATCGCAGGAGGCGTAGGTGTAGGCGTACCGCCGTTCTTATAGTCTTCCTTTGTACCGATGTAGAGCTTGACTGAAGACTGCCTTGCTACAGATGTTCCCGGGATAGGATCCGTAAGAAGAACTATCTGCTGGGTATCCTTCATCTTGAGGACTTCAGCGGAACCTTCAAGTGTATAAGTAAGATTATTCTTCTCAAACGCTTTCTTGGCTTCGCTTACGCTCTGGCCGACAACGTCAGGTACGACGCTGCTGGTAGGCTCAGTAGCATAAATGATAACGACAGCGGACTTTCTTAAGACAGTCGTGCCTGCGGCAGGCTCGGTCTTGATTACCATACCGGGCTTGACCGTATCAGAAGGCTCGGATCTTAAGGAAACATCAAGATCAAGCGCTGTAAGTGACGCATAAACGTCCTTATAGTCAACACCCGCATAATCAGCAAGAGTAATCGTCTCGTCGGATGATGAGACCGTAAGAACGAGCTTGCTTAAAGTGCTTCCGGAAGTGATGACAACGCCCTCGCTTATGCTCTGAGCGATGACCAGACCGGGCTGGAACTCTTCGCTCTTCTCATAATTGAGCGTGTAATAGATCTTATTGGCTTCGAGCTCTTTGATTACGTCTTCCGCTTTCATTCCGACGTAATTCTTGACTGTGTAATCAAGGTTTTGCTCAATATTCGTCGCGTTATGTACGGACTTTATGACCAGAACGCCGAGTCCGATTATGACACCGACGATGACAGTGATGATTAGCGCGAGAAGGATATTGTCGCGGTATCTTGAAAGCCTGATAGCTTCAGCGCTCTTCTCGATCTCACTTATCTTGTCGTATTCCGGGTTCTGTCTGAACGAGATGTTGGGTTCAGACAATGTATTGTGATCGTTTGTCTCGGTAATGACACCGTATACGCCGTTAGGATCGACCAGGAGAGCGTCAAGCTCATCTACTAACTGACGCATCGTCTGGTATCTTCTCTCGGGGGTCTTCTGCATACACTTGTTGATGATGGCATCAAGACCCATAGGAATGCCCTGCATCATTGAAGATGCGAGAGGCGGATTCTCCTGGAGATGCTTGACCGCTATGGAAACGTTGGAATCACCGTCAAACGGGCAGCGTCCTGTTACCATCTCGAAAAGCGTTACGCCGATGGAATAGATATCTGACTGGGGACCAACCTTGCTTCCCCTTGCCTGCTCAGGCGAAAAATAGTGTACTGAACCGATAACTCCGCCCGTCATGGTGATCGTAGTCGAAGATGCGGCACGCGCGATACCGAAGTCAGTTATCTTGGATACCTTGTCACGTGAGATAAGGATATTCTGAGGCTTGATATCACGGTGTACAATGCCTTTCTGATGCGCATAATCGAGCGCAAGGCTGATCTGGATAACGATCGGAACGGCATTTCTCCAGTCGAGGTGTCCGTTCTGATTGATGAGGTCTTTTACCGTAATGCCTTCAACATATTCCTCTACGATGTAACGGAACTGGCCTTCATGGCCTACGCCGAAGACTTTAACGATATTTGAATGGTTGAGTGAAGCAACAGCCTTCGCTTCAGAATCGAAACGGCGGATAAATTCTTCGTCTGACGAATACTCGGGCTTGAGGATCTTGATAGCAACATTCAAACCTGTATTCATGTCTATTCCGAGGTATACATTTGCCATGCCGCCGCTGCCGATGAGCTTTACGATGCGGTACTTATTAGCAAATATCATGCCCTCCGGGCCGTGTGCCTGATTTGCCATTGTTTTGTCTCCTATATGTTACCGTCAGGTCTGACCAGACCGGCAATTACTGTCAGATTGTCCGAGCTTCCGCCCTTCAGCGCTGTGTCGACCAGATGCCCGCAGACCATCTTCAGATCCTTCCTGTTATTCAGTGCGGCAATAAAGTCCTCTTTTCCGATGAACGAATAAAGTCCGTCAGAACACAGCAAGACTATATCACCGTAACTTACATTATAACTAAAAAAGTCAGGTTTAAGATATACATTTTCGCCAAGGACCTTGACCAGGACATGGCGTCCGGGATGTACCTTCGCCTCGGCTTCGCTTATCTGACCGTTTCTTACGAGTTCAGCAGCCTTGTTGTGGTCGTTTGTAAGCTTCTGGATCTCTCTTTTGTGGCACAGATATGCCCTTGTGTCTCCGATATGCGAAATATACAGCTTCAAGCCGTTCAGTACAGCGACGGTAAGTGTCGTGCACATTCCGCGGGATTCGGAATGTTCATTGCCGTAACGCAGAATGGCCTTGTTAGCCTTATTAAAGACCGATGAAAGGAATTCCTGAAGGTGATCCTGATCTTTTAGGGCATCCTGATCCTGCTCAAACAGGTTCATTACGGTATCGACAGCCAGTTTGCTTGCGATCTCGCCGCTGACTTCACCGCCCAGACCGTCTGCGACAATCATGCAAAGGCATCCGTTTATAACGCTGACAGCATAACTGTCTTCGTTTCTTTCCCTGACGGGGCCTTTCTCACTGACGCCGGAATATATCACTTATCCTTATTCTCCATGCCCCGTCTGAGCTGACCGCAGGCAGCCATGATATCCGTTCCCATTTCCCTTCTTAATGTCGCGTTGATGCCGCCTGATTCCAGTATCTCCTGGAATCTTCTGACATTCTGTTTCGGCGATGTATGGTAATCGCTTCCGGGGAACTCGTTGGCCGCAATGAGATTTACGTGCCAAAGGCCCTTTCCCAAAAGCTTAACGAGCATTTCAGCATGCGCAGGAGTGTCATTTACGCCGGCGAAAAGGCTGTATTCGAATGTAAGTCTTCTGTTTGTCCTTGCGACATATCTCCTGCATGCCGCCATAAGCTCATCGAGGTCATATCTTCTTGCGATGGGCATTAACTTCTTTCGAAGTTCGTTTTCGGGAGCATGCAGGGATACGGAAAGATTGACCTGAAGGTCTAATTCCGCAAACTTGTCGATCATGGGAACAAGTCCGCATGTGGAGATCGTTATATGCCTTGCGCCCAGGTTCAGTCCTTCGGGATTATTTGCGAGCTTTACGAAGTCCATTACGGCATCGAAGTTATCGAAAGGCTCTCCGATACCCATAACAACTACGCTTCTGATCCTCTCGCCCATGTTCCTCTGTGAGACGGCGACCTGCGCAAACATCTCGCCGGATGACAAAGATCTTCCGAATCCGAGCTTTGCGGAAGCACAGAAAGTGCATCCCATCTTGCATCCGGCCTGTGACGATATACAGACGGAAAGTCCTGTTTTATATCTCATGACGACGGTCTCGATTATGTTGCCGTCATAGAGTTCATATACGAATTTGGTCGTGCCGTCGATCTCGGACACGAGCTTTTGCCTGATCTTAAGGCCGCCGAAGATAAAGCTTTCCTCAAGCTTTGATCTGACCGCAGCGGGAACATTGTTCATATCAGAAGTATCTGTAACGCCCGAAGACAGCCACTTGTAGATCTGACCGGCTCTGTAGGACTGAATGCCGTTTTCGCGGCACCAGATATCAAGCTCTTCTTTTGTCAGATCAAGGCAGAATTTACGGTTCACTCCTGGTCATCCTTTCTGTCTTTTTCCATCCTGCAGATGAAGAATCCCTCTGTTCCGTCAAGATCCGGGAAAAGAGTGAGCATGCCGTTCTCCGATGCTTCCTTCCTGTCATCTTCAAGCGTGATCGTGTCAGGAATGTATTTCCTTATGGATACCGTGTGGAAGCTCTTGTGAGATTCAAGGAAAGTGCTTACCTGCTTCTCATTCTCCTCTGTGTTAAGCGTGCATGTGCAGTAGACAAGCGTACCGCCTGGAGCTACCATCTTTGCCACGCTGTCCAGGATGGCTCCCTGTATCGGCAGGAGCTCTTCAATACGCTCGAAAGTTATCTTCTCCCTGATATCAGGCTTGCGTCCGATAAGTCCCAAACCGCTGCACGGAACGTCGCATAAGACAAGATCAAAAGATTTTCTTGAATCCTTGAATTCTTTTCCAATCTTGGAGGCGTCACAGCACTGGACGGAGATAGACTTTAATCCGAGTCTTTCTGCATTCTCTTTTACTAATTCAAGTCTTGTCTCGTTGATATCGCAGGAAAGGATGCTGCAGTTATCGTGGCAAAGGGTTGCCATATGAGTAGACTTTCCGCCGGGAGCGGCGCAGCAGTCAAGGATCCTGGAGCCTTCTTTGGGATCTGCCACCAGTGAAGCGAGCATTGCGGCTTCGCCCTGGATAAACATACCGTACTTTGAATAGATATCTGATGACTCAAGGCCTTTAAGTCCGCCCGTTATCTCGACCGCATCGCTGATTATCTTTGCGGGAGCGGCATATATGCCCGCTTCCTTAAGCTCAGCTACGAGGTCTTTTTGTGAGATCTTTGAACTGTCAAACCTGACTGTCGTTCCGGAAGGCTTAAGGAAAGCCATGCCGATATCATAAGCGCGGCTCTTGCCGAAATCCTTTTTGAATATACCGTAGATCTCAGGCTTTAAAGAAGTCCTGATGCCGGGTTTGTACTGTTCAAGATACTTCTTTGCCTCAGGTGCGGAAGCGTATTTACGTATTACCGCGTTAACATAACCGGATACTTTGTGATTGTATTTCTTTGCTATATTAACCGAAGAATCTGTAACGGCATAATCAGGGATATTCTCACCGAACTGAAGCTGCCAGACAGCCATCCTGATGATGGTCCTTGTTATCGGATCCATCTCGTCAGGCTCTTCCTTGGTTATGTGACGGATAAGAAAATCGATGGTGAACGTATATGTGAGCGTACCGTAGAGCATTGCCCTCGTAAAATCGAGTTTCTTACCCAGAGATGCGGCTGATTTATCGGCCTTCTTCAACACAAGATTTGAGAAAGCTCCCTCAAAATAAACCTGATACAGCATAAGAAAGCACAGTTCCCTTTCATTGCCGGATTCGATTATCCGGAGAATGTCTTTCTTTTTGTATCTAATCTGGTTATTCATATGAATACCTCGATCAGGCGAACGTCTGGCCGGGCTTGTAATTATGCGCGACATCACGTGCATTAAGCCTCTTGCCGCCTGCAAACTGCAGTTCAACGATCTTTAAGAAACCGTCATTGCATTTAACTAT
>JAEEGJ010015714.1_pt1 | contig 17581 bp, 10 predicted proteins | sample 8958761 | NCBI WGS metagenome assembly JAEEGJ01 (sample SAMN16246546, study PRJNA631951) | gut metagenome | biome: gut microbiome; feature: rumen; material: RS-attached | host: Bos | place: Iran: Karaj | collected 2018-10 | reverse complement strand
TTCCTGATTAAGATAAACTCCCGCCAGTTCATCGGCTTCTTTTTCTCTGTCCGATTCCGCCTTTTCATCAAGATTATCAAGAATAGGCTGCTTTAGGAATTTATAATGTTTAAGAATATGTGCAATTTCATGAGCAACAACAAACCAAAAATTATCAATCCTGTCATAGCGTCCGGTATAAACTACAAAAGGATTCTTATTGCAGACAAAAGCAGCTCCGTCAAGATAAGTTTTCTGCAAATGGCTCAGAACAAAAAAACCAACCCCGCAGGAATTCAAATCAGCAATAAACTGAGTAACGCCATTTTCGCGACGTGTATAATCATAAAGATTGGCTGCAAGATTAGACAACTTTTTCTTATTATATTCAGGCAGATTAAAGGTTCCGGCATTTAATTTTGCATATTCAAACCAGGTCTTGCTGTACCACAAAGTATAATCATAATCAAACTTTTTCTGGCGTGCACAGAACTTATAGTCACCCTTATAGTCATCTTCCGGAATAGTCTTTTTATTAAAAACCCTCATACATTCATTTTCAATACCTTCAAGAGTTTCAACATCATATAAAAACCAACCCTTCTTTTTCATTTCGGCAACAGGCATATATTTTCGAAGCATTGCTTTTTTCGCAGTCAGTTCATTTTTATTTACGTTCTGTTCCTGGCGCTTTCTTATCTGATATTTAGCATCAACCTCAATCCAAAAATCAGCCGGCGACCCAAAAACCTTTTCAAGAGTAACTGCAGTTTCTGGAGTAATCCCCTGCTTGTTGTTAATGAGCAGATTAATTGTTTTCAAACTGAATCCCGTCACATCCGCCAGATCATTTTGAGACCATCCCAACGCATCCAGAAAATCCAGAATAAATTCGCCGGCTCCAACATTGTAAAATGGTTTTAGATTTGTTTTTACCTTATTACCCATATGGTTATAATATAAGTGCAGTTTTATAAATTGTCAAGTTAATATGTAGTAATCGGTAATATAATAATTGCATATTACTTAATATGATACATCTTAAAAATTCTTAAATATTTTTTTTACAATGCCATTCTCTGACACTTTGACCTTATATAATAAACCCCAGAAGATGCAGAAACTGCAGGGAGACTTTTATGTTTGAACTTATTATTCTTATTACCTTTATGTTGTGGTGTGTTTTTGGATTCCTTCTTTTGAAGGCTACAAGATGGAATTATATTAAAATTGCTGTGGGGAAGATTAAGGAATAAAAAAAAGGGGCGCATGCCCCTCGCTTCAACCGGCTTTCGCCGTTTTACGCTACCCCCTCGCCTAGGGGCGCTGCCCCTAAGACCCCATCACTCCGCGATGATTATGAAGCATTCCTTTAGATATTACGTGAGGATTTTGACAATCAACCCAATCCTCACGTAATTACATTATTGAAGATTGATTTTTCAGTAGAAGATTTTTTATTTTACAGTAATTCTAAAACCTTATCCAAAATAGTAACATCAGCCGGCAGCCAGTTTACAGACATAAGATTTTCTTTAGTGAGCCATGCTGCGTTTTCGTGTTCAAGTAATTCAAGTTTGCCACTAATCACTGTGCATGCATAACAACGCATAGAAAGATGAAAGTTTGGATAGTCGTATTCTATTGTACCAACATAATCTCCAACTTTAATTTCTGTTGCAAGTTCTTCACGGATTTCTCTGGCGAGAGCTGCTTCTGGAGCTTCCCCCTCTTCTACTTTACCACCAGGGAATTCCCAACCATCTTTAAAATCCCCATACCCGCGTTGTGTTGCAAAAACTTGTTTTGTTCCATCAGGTGAATCTTTTAAGATTATTGCGGCTACTACGTTTATTGTTTTCATATTTATTCATTATCCTCTATTTCTACAAATTTTTCATTAGTCATAAAATCTTCAAATAAATCTTGTGGTAATTCATTTTCCAATGCAAAAACCATTGTTATAGGTTTTTCACCTTCTGCTGATTCTGGATGAGTATAAACTTTTCCTAAATAAATATATGGCTGAGGGATCTTTTCTATTTCGCTGTACTTACGAACAAATAGATGAAGATTATTATGAAGCTCGATATTATGAATAATTTCATAACCTGATCCCCGTTCTTTAATCGAATCATTAGGGCTTTGCCATTGGAATTCTTTTCTTGTCTTAAATTTGTCTTTGTAGTTGATTTCTTCACGAATATTTTCATCTTTATATAAATCAACAAAAATAAAATAATCTGGTTTACAATTTGTTATAAGACCATTACCTCTAAACGCACTTATTGAATTTTTATAATTTGAAGTAAATGCTTGCTGTTTCATTGTATAACCATGATATAGTTTAAGGAAAGGGAATCCATAATCTTCTCGTCCAAATTCTTCTGTATATCTAACCTGGGCATAATGAATAATATCGTTTACCCATAATTTAAAGATTTGAGACTTTGTATTTGTTTCCAACTCAGTAATAAATTCTTTATTAAATGAAATCTTATTATTCTCAAATACACAAAATCCTTTTTGATATTTCTGTGTATCCGCAGGATCAGAATGTTTTCCACTTAGTATTTCACACGCATGTATCAAATTATTTGAATGCTCTATATCTACATATTTACGAATTTCTTCAAAGATTTTGATTGTTGTTGTTGAATAATCTTTTGAATTTAAAAGCGTATTCAAAATACACCATTCATCAATTCGTATGGCAGGTAGCAAAGTTGAAATAAACTTTATAAATTGATTAAAAGCTTCAACTTGCAAAACTTGTATTAAATCTTGTGTGTTTTCTGTATCAACTTCTGTTATAAAATGAATATAACTTGGAATTAAATTATGTGTCTTTCGACTTTTGATTTTACAGAAATTCATAGGCTCAATATTTAATCCAGGTTTTAAGAAATCTGTAAGAAACGGAACCTTATTGTCACAGTTTAATCGTTTGAAAGTAAAATACTCTTCTGACATATTAACCATTGTCATAAATCTCTCTTTTTCCAACTGTTTAAGAATCTGTTCTTTGATAATTGGATCCATATGAATAAATGCATTTGGTAAATCTTTAAAATCTTCTTTTACCTGTTTCTGAAGTTTTCTCTTATTAGTTCCAGCTTTACCATTAAATGCAACTGCCAGCAAGAAAGATTTTTGATAATTGCCGACAAAATCCAAAACTGTAAGAAATTCTTTATTCTCCAATTTTCTTAAACCTCGACCTAACTGTTGAATAAATACGATTGCAGACTGAGTTGGACGAAGCATAAGAATTGTATTAACAGAAGGAATATCAACACCTTCATTAAAGATATTAACTGTAAAAATATAACTTAATTCATCATTATCATTTTCAAGTTTATCTATAAAGAATTGTCTTCTTTCTGAATCATCATCAGTTCCATTTAAGGAAATTGCTTTACCTTTTCCAAGTCTTTTATTAAACTCTTCTGCCATATAATCGGCATGTTCAACGGTGGCACAGAAACCAAGAACCTTTGCTTTTTTACCATCATGACCATAGTACTGCATTTTTTCTATGACATAATCTACACGATTTCCAATTGCCAGCATCTTAGCAACTTCATCAAGATACCCTTCTTCGCCTGGTTTCTTTTTTAGTTTTGTATAATCTACACCTTCTACATCGGAGAGTGCAAAATAGTTAAATGGACATACAAGTTCATATTTCAAAGCATCTCTAAGTCTTATTTCAACAGCTACGTGATTATCAAAAACAGAAAAAACATCTCCATTCATACGCTCTGGAGTTGCAGTAAGTCCTAATAAAAACTTAGGTTTAAACCAATTCAAAACCTTTTGATTTCCAGGTGCTACAGCATGATGCGCTTCATCAAGAATGATGTAATCAAATTCATCTTTTTTGAATTCTTCGTAATGACGTATTAATGTATTTGTTGAAGCAAAAACATATTTACAATCCGAAACTTTTTCCGAACCATTATAAAATCCAAAATGTGAATCATCTTCTAATAGTAATTGTTTAAATGATTCACATGATTTTTCAAGAATATTATCTCGGTGAACAATAAATAACATATGTTTTGGTTTAAACTGCATTACATCAAATGCGGCCATATATGTTTTTCCAGAACCTGTAGCTGCAACTGCAAGAGCCTTATCTACTCCTGATTCACGTAATTTGGCAAGATTAGCAATTGCTTCCTGTTGCATTCTGTTTGGTTTTATAACTTCGTCATTTGTTTTTTTATTGTTTTTATATGCAAAGAAGTTATGTTTTCTAGCTTCTCGAATCTGATTTTGAGCAGCTCTATTCTTTACTAAATAATCTCGATATGCAATTAAGAAATCGTCACTATATTCAGTTGCAAAAGGACTATTCCATAATTCGTTAAATTCGTCTAAAACAGATTTTGCAAAAGTACCAGGTTCATGGTTTTCTGGTAAACAGTTTTCTGATTGTAATAAGTTCCATTCTTGATTTGTTTTTAGAGCCCGTTGAGTGATATTTGAACTACCAATAATAATTGTCCACTGTTCGTTTTGCTGGAATAGATAACCTTTTGTATGAAAGCCATCTCTTTCTGATTTAGGGACATAAACTTTTAATTCAATATTCGTAAAAGAATGAATCTTTTGTAATACTTCTGGAGTAGTAAAATCTTCATAAGTTGTTGTTAATATTTGACCTTTTATATTTCTTTTTTGTAATTCTTCAAATAGGGGGAAGAAGTTCTGAATACCACCCCAAGAAATGAAAGCTACACTCATTTTGAATTCTGAACATTTTCTTAAATTTTCTACAAGACTATCAAAAAAAGTTCTATCTTCTTTGTTTGCAATAAATTGTGTAACTTCCATAATTGCAGCTTACCAGGAATTTTGAAAAAGGACCAGGGGCAAATTTTAAAAAACTACGTATAAAAATATCTTTTTGACAATTCTTATACGTAATTTTACTGGTTTTTAAATTCATATATTGAAAATAATTATCTATAAGTCTTTAAATACTCTTTTATTTATAGAAAATAATTCAAATTACTATAAATTCAAACAGAATATACGTATAAAAAATGATTTTTTTTTATTTTATACGTACTTTATGACATTCATTTAGCAAATCCTTAAGCTTTACTGCATTTCTTGCTCCACTTCCATTTGGGTGATTATTGAAAAACACAACAGGACGTTTGCCTGTGAGGACGGCGGTTTGAATTACAGGGACGAATTGGGAAAGTTCGGTGTCGGTGTAGTCGTAGGTGTAGCGGGAGCTGGCGTTTTGTGTGGTTGAACTGGCGTACCAGGCGGTGGAGTTGCGGCCATGGAGGCGTAAATAGAATAATGGAGCGCTGGATGGTGAAGGTGGCCCTTCGACTGGCTCAGGGACCACGAGGTTTGCACGCTCCACTAAAGCATTATTCGGCAAATATTTTAATTCCGGCATGTCGCAATAACACAGGCTTGCACCACGGGACTCAAGGCCTTCCAGAACAGACTCTTTTATCCACTCTATATGACGGAACTCTATAACTAGGGGCAGACTGCCAAAGGTCTCTATCAATTTTGCCAGATAAACTCTGTTTTCCGGGGTGTAGTGAAAGCTCTGGGGAAACTGAAAAAGCACTGCGCACAGGCTCCCCTTTTCTGCAATTGGGGAAACTGCCTGAATAAACTGAGCAGCGTCCTGGTGCCAGTCTGCCCCTACTTCGTGTGTGAGTAACCTGTTTGCTTTTACACTAAACTGTAACTGTCCCTCACTCCGCTCCCAAAAGGATAACAGGCGGTCGGCGGTAGGCATGTTGTAAAAGGTGTTGTTCAATTCCAGGGCGTTGAATTGGGTGGCATAATATGGGAGGAAATCTTTTCTTTTTAGATCCTGCGGGTAAAAAACGCCCTTCCATTCGGGGTAGTCGTAGCCGCTGGTGCCAATCAAAAGTTCTGACATGCCATTATTATATATTCATTTTTGAAAAAAAGCATTATTATAAAAGTATGACACTCAAAGATTTACCTATTGGAACGGCATCGCAAATTGTTAAGGTTGGTGGGAATGGGGAGCTGCGCCAACACTTTCTGGATATGGGAATTATTCCCGGAACTGTAATTACTAAAATTAAAACTGCGCCTATGGGAGACCCGGTTGAATTTGACGTTAGCGGATATGAGCTTACCATGAGGCTTGAGGATGCGGGGAAGATTGAAGTGGGCGATGTCCCTGCTGATAGCGCCCCTTCGACAGGCTCAGGGACCCCGGACCACCCTTCGACAAGCTCAGGGACCACAAAGCACCCGGGTCTTGGTGAAGGTGGTAAGTTTCATGCTAAGAACGACGGGGATCCGCTGCCGGATGATACAATTCTTACTTATGCTCTTGTAGGAAATCAGAACTGTGGAAAAACTACGCTTTTTAATCAGCTTACGGGGGCTAACCAGCATGTGGGAAATTTCCCTGGTGTTACTGTAGACCGAAAGGATGGTGCAATCCGCGGGCATGCAAATACTCTTGTTACAGACCTGCCGGGAATTTATTCTATGTCGCCCTACTCTAGCGAAGAAATTATTTCGCGCAATTTTGTTTTGAATGAAAAGCCGCGCGGAATTATAAACATAGTAGACGCAACTAACATTGAGCGAAACCTTTACCTTACCATGCAGCTGCTCGAAATGGACGTACCTATGGTAATTGCCCTGAACATGATGGACGAAGTTACGGGCAACGGCGGTTCAATTGATGTAAACAAAATGGAGGAGCTGCTTGGCGTTCCTGTTGTCCCTATTTCTGCAGCTAAAAATCAGGGTGTTGATGAACTTGTAAAGCATGCGGTCCACGTTGCGCACTTTCAGGAAAAGCCGCTGCGTCAGGATTTTTGTGATATGAATCAAAGCGGAGGTGCTGTTCACCGTGCCCTCCATGCGGTAATTCATCTGATTGCAGACCATGCAGAAAAGGTTGGCGTCCCAGTCCGTTTTGCGGCATCCAAGCTGCTCGAAGGCGACAAGCGTATTGTTCACCAGCTGGACCTTGACCTTAATGAAAAAGAAACCCTTGAGCACATTGCCCTGCAGATGGAAAACGAACGCGGTCTTGACCGTAGTGCCGCCATTGCAGACATGCGCTATTCCTATATCCGTAACGTCTGCAGCCAGACTGTGCACAAGCCGCGCGAAAGCAAGGAACGTGTACGCTCGCAAAAAATTGATGCCCTGCTTACCGGTAAATACACTGCCATCCCTCTTTTTATTCTGATTATGGCGGGCGTTTTCTTTTTGACCTTTAATGTAATCGGCGCCTTTTTGCAGGGGTTGCTAGAGCGTGGCATTGACGCCTTTACTGCCCTGGTTGATGGCGGACTCACAGCAATTGGCGTAAACGAAGTTTTGCATGCGCTGATTATTGACGGTATTTTTGCGGGTGTTGGAAGTGTACTTTCGTTTTTGCCGGTTATTGTAACGCTGTTTTTGTTTTTGTCGCTGCTTGAAGACTCGGGCTACATTGCTCGCGTTGCCTTTGTGATGGATACGCTGCTCAGAAAAATTGGTCTTAGCGGACGAAGTATTGTTCCTCTTTTGATTGGTTTTGGCTGTACGGTTCCGGCTGTTATGTCTACACGCATCCTGCCGTCTGAACGCGACCGTAAGATGACAATCCTGCTAACCCCATTTATGAGCTGTACCGCAAAGCTTCCGATTTATGCCTTCTTTACTGCAGCATTTTTCCCAGGACGCGGCGGACTTATTATGACAGGCCTTTATGTCGGTGGAATTATTATGGGTATTCTTGCAGCCCTTTTATATAGAAAAACTTTGTTCAAGGGTGAGCCGGTTCCTTTTGTTATGGAGCTTCCAAACTACAGACTGCCAAGCCTTAAGAACACAGCCCAGCTGCTCTGGGAAAAAGCCCGCGACTTTCTGGAACGCGCCTTTACCGTAATCTTTATGGCAACAATTGTTATCTGGTTCCTCCAGAGCTTTAGCCCTCAGCTGCACTTTGTAGAAGATTCTTCCCAGAGTATTCTTGCCCTCATTGCAGGACTTTTTGAACCTGTTATGCGCCCTATTGGTCTTGGCGACTGGAGAATCTGTACTTCTCTCATAAGCGGTATTATGGCAAAGGAAAGCGTTGTTTCTACAATGGAGATTTTGTTTGCCGGTGGAGTTGCATCTGTTTTGACTACCCGCTCTGCAGCAAGCCTTCTGGTCTTCAGTCTGCTCTACTCCCCCTGCATTGCAGCCATTGCCTCGGTAAAAAGAGAGCTTGGAACAAAGAGCGCTGTTGCCATGGTTATATGGCAGTGCCTTCTGGCCTGGGTCTGTGCACTCATTGTAAAGCTTATTTTTTCACTGATATAAAACATATTTTTTTTACATTTACAATTATTTGTTATATAATAGATGCTATGAAAAACATTGCAATTCTTGTTTACGACCTTACTGTGGAATATAATATTGTAGTCGTAGATGGTATTCTTGATTTTCTTAAAACGAAGGATGATGTTCACGCTATCATTTCTTCTTTAAATGCTCCTCATGCAACAACCTTTGATTACGACTACCAGTATTGGAGCGGTCTTGAAATTTTAAAATCAAAGAATATTGACGCTGCCATAGTTGTAACAAATTCCTTCTGTCATAATATTTCTATTCCGGGACTGGGAAAAGAGCTCAAGTGTCTTGCCCCAAAGCCTGTTATTTCCATTTCTAATCCTCTTGATATTCCCGGAAATCATTATACCTGCGTTTCCTGTAAAAAAGCTTATGAGGAAATTGTAGAGCATCTTGTAAAAAAACATAAACGCAAAAAGATTGCTTTTCTTTCTGCAGCCCTTAATCATTCACCGGAATCAGAAGAACGCGTAAAGGCCTACAAGGCTGCCCTTAAAAAGTTTGGCCTTAAATATGATCCTTCCTGGGATCTTGCAGGAGACTTTACCCCACGCTCTGCCTATGATGCAATCTTAAACCGTTATAAGAAAAAGGAAGATATTCCCTTTGATGCCCTTTTGTGCGCCAACGATTATATGGCAGCAGGTGCAATAAGCGCACTTGGAGATCTTGGTGTAAAAGTTCCACAGGATATCTGTGTATTTGGCTTTGATGATGCAGAGGTTGCAGTTAATTCAAACCCGACAATTTCGACAATAAATCAGTTTGTAGCTCAAACCGGTTATAAAGCCGGAGAACTTGCCTACAATCTTTTAAACGGAAAAACAAAGGTTCCTCAAAAAAAGGCTATTCAGGCTTTTCCAATGTACAGGCAGTCCTGCGGTTGTATAAGCTGCAGCTCAAATTCAAAGGGATATTTAAATACTGATGGAGAACTGATTGAAAAGAGCGGAAACGATATGACGCAGCTGGGTCTGTTCAACAACGGTTTGAATGACATGGCAACAATTTATCATCTTCTTAATATGTCAGATACTGTTATTCGCATCCGAGCCTTTTTTGATCTGGTAATTAAAAACCTGAATGTAGTTCACATCGGAATGCTTGCCATGTGTGTTTATGACACGCCTATAGAACTGAATCCCGAAGATAATTTTGTACTCCCAAAAAAAGTGCGTATGGTTATGCTCATAGACCAGGAACGTAAAATTGAACAGAATTATTTTGACCAGGACGGAATTGAATTTGACCCGCGTAAGGAAATTCTTCCGGGGGGTCTGGCAGAGCTTTCAAAGGGAAACTATTATCTTCTTCCAATCTTCCTGCAAAAAAATAATTATGGATATCTGTTATGCCGCTTCCCGACTAACAAATATCCTATTTACTCAATATTCCTTAAGATTCTGGTAAATGCGTTTGTTCACTCCTACATTTATTCAAAAACAGAAAAAGAACGCATGATCATGGCAGAAAAGAATCAGACCTTGAACTTTCAGTCAAAAACGGATGAGCTTACGCAGCTCTTTAACCGCCGCGGATTTTTTGAATATGGCCAGCAGCTTCTGGAATTTTCTCTTATTGATGAAACTTTAGGTTGTGTTTTCTTCTGCGATCTGGATGGCTTAAAAACTATAAACGATACATGGGGACACGAAATTGGAGACCTTGCAATAAAAACAGAAGCAAAGGTTTTGCGCGCAGCCTTTAGAGATTCAGATTTGATTGGACGACTTAGCGGAGATGAATTTGGTGTTATTGCCCCGGGCTGCCCTGAAAGGCTTTTAGAAACAATCAGAGCCCGTTTTAAGGAAATCAATAAAGAGTTTTCTGAACAGGCAGGTCTTCCATTTACTTTGTCAATCAGCATTGGTCATGTACAATACACAAGCGGACAAAATGACCTTTCAGAGCTCTTAAAAGAAGCCGACAAGAATCTTTACAAAGAAAAGAAATTAAAACATACGCAGCGCGATAAAGCTTAGTAGGCGCAATGCCTGTATAGTTCTTCCATCACTTCACTACTTTTACATGGGTAATCCGGCTCTACATACTTGTCCGGGCAAGTCGGATCTACGCGCGTAAAATCGGTTTTAGAAATAAAAATCTTAATATGAGAATTTGGAAGATAATTTCTTACTGTATCTCCGTAGCCGCTCGGGTCATTGGCAGGAGTTTCGCCGATTATTTTTCCAAGACCATTGTCCTTTACATACTGAGGAAACATCATGGCAGAACTAAAGCTTCTTTCATTTGTAAGCACAAAAACATTTCCATAAAAAAGCAGATCCTTAATGCGGTTATTCTTTGAAAGTGGCCGGGTATGCTTTGCAACAAATGGACCGTAGCGCACATCCCAACTGGACTCATAAAAAGAATCTATATCCAGGTAGCGGAAAAAACTGTTTATTACGCGTGAGTTTCCTCCCCCATTACCACGAAGATCAACAGCAACATTCTTTAAGCCGAGTTCCTTTACTTCGGTAAACATCTTGTGCAGACACTCTTTATATACTTCATTATTGTTGCAGGAAGTAAGTGTCAAAACTGCAAGGCTGTGTTCTTCATCAATTTCGTAATAAACAAAAGGCTTGGCCGGCGACTGAGCATTCCGGTCAATATTATTATATTTGTAATATTCTTCGGCAGTTACAAATTCCTCCGGATTGGCTTTGCGTTCAATAATATCGCCATCATCATTCTTGAGCATATAAGTTACGCCGTTAGCCGGGTCTAACTCCAGAAAATCAAGCAGGTCTATTCTGATACAGTAATCTGCCAGATCTTTTATAGCCCACGCTTCTTTTTCGTAGCTGAATAAATCTTTTTTCTGCTGCAGCAGGTCCTTGTACGGCACACCGTTTATTCCATGAAAACCATATTCTGAATCATTAATATTTTTAAGTTCCCTGTAATAAAGCGGGTTTGCATATTGCGGAATAGAACCAGTATGTGCATCCTGCAGTGTAGAAAAAACTCGCTGAATACAACGGGCAAGCTCGTTAACTGTAAGGCTCTGAACCCCGCTGATTACCGCACGCTGTTTTTCGTAAGCGGCCCTTACAGTTTTATACTCACTACCCTTTTTAATTCTCATAGCCGGATGAATACGCTCCAGCTGTTTATAGGCATAGTCCAGATCCTCCAGCGCCTGTTTTTGCGAAAGTTCTGAATTGTAAGCCGGAGAGACCGGAGTCCCTTTAATTTTATAAACAACACTGTTCCAGTAAGGCCAGAAAAACGCAAAGAAAATAACCGCCAGCCAGAAAAAGGCCCCCACCACAGACACAGTTATTTTTTTCCAACGCTTACTTTTGCCGCAGCAATAAATCACGTCAGCCACCAAAGCCGCAATCACCAGCACCGCACATATCCAGCGTGGCACGTTTACAATAAAAAAATCCAGCGGGATCATAAGCGCCGCACAAACAGTCAAAATAATTGAAATCATAACAAAGATTATACTAGAAATGCCCCCTTTTTTTCTATATAATACTCTCATTATGGCAAAGATACAGATGAAAAATGCGATCGCTGAACTTGACGGCGATGAGATGACACGAGTTTTGTGGAAGGTAATTAAGGACGAGCTCCTTTTGCCTTATATTGATTTGAAAACTGAATACTATGATCTTGGGCTCAAAAGCCGCGATGATTCTGATGATAAAATTACTTACGAAGCTGCTAGCGCCATCAAACGTCTTCATGTTGGTGTAAAGTGTGCTACCATTACTTCTAACCAGGCACGCGTAGAAGAATACCACCTTAAGCAGCTTACCCCTAGCCCAAACGGAATTATCCGTGCAGAGCTTGACGGAACTGTTTTCCGTGAGCCTATTTTTGTAAACAACATTCATGGAACCGTCAGCTGCTGGAAAAAGCCTATTGTTCTTGGCCGCCATGCCTACGGTGACGTTTATAAAAACTGCGAAATTAAATGTCCTACAGCCGGAAAAGCAGAGCTTGTTTTCACTGGCGTTGACGGAAAAGAAATTCGCAAGACTATTATGGACATGAAGGGTCCCGGAATTATTCAGGGAATCCACAACCTTGACGATTCAATCGAAAACTTTGCACGCTGCTGCTTTACCTACGCACTTGACCGCAAGGTAAGCGTTTGGTTTGGCGCAAAAGATACAATCAGCAAAATCTACGACGGAAACTTTAAGGCAATCTTCCAGCGCGTATTTGACGAAGAATACAAAGCCAAGTTTGAAGCTGCAGGCCTTGAATATTTCTATACTTTGATTGATGATGCCGTAGCCCGTGTTATGAGATCTGAAGGCGGCTTTATGTGGGCAACCAAAAACTACGACGGCGACGTTATGAGTGATATGATTGCCAGCGCCTGCGGCTCACTTGCTATGATGACTAGCGTTCTCGTTAGTCCTGACGGAAACTTTGAATACGAAGCAAGCCACGGTACAGTTCAGAAGCACTACTACCGCTACCTCAAGGGCGAAAAAACAAGTACCAACCCGGTTGCAACAATTTTTGCCTGGACCGGTGCCCTTGCAAAACGCGGCGAGCTTGACGGAACTCCAGACTTAGTTGATTTTGCAAAGCGCCTTGAAAAAGCCACCTTGCAGACAATTGAAGAAGGCTACATGACCGGCGACATTGCCCGCATTGCAGACCCTGCCGCCAAAGAAGTACTTGATTCATGGCAATTTATAGAAGCTATCAAGGACAGAATTTAATTTGCAAGAAGCTCGCAGAGCTTCTTGGTAAGCAGGCGAATGCCTGCGACGAATATATTGCTGCTATTAAAGATCGCCTTTAATATAGCTATATTCATTCCTAATCCGTCGTGAATACCTTACACCAAGGTTTATATGATATGAATAACATCCTTCAAACCGCTGGATGTTTTTATTCTTGCCTAGGTTTGGATTGTCGAGCGAAACAAAGTTTCTGTTTATGACACTCCAACCTGGCGAGATTGGAAGTTCAAATCCAATCGTTAATCCTAATCCTACATAATGCATGTGCCACTCATCTGTAAGCTGGTACATGTAATGCATACCAAGACTTCCCGAAAATATTACATACTCAAACCAGTCATAGTCATAGTACGCAGCAAAGTAAGTGTCAAAAGCATAGTTTACTACATTGCGCGGATGCTGTTCCATTCCATTAAATGCCTGGTAAAACGGATAATATGCGCTAACATCAAGCTCCAGATCTACAAGCGGGAGCCCGACAGTCTTTGTTGTAAAGTACGCGCCTATCATCATGTTTTCGCGCACAAAGTTGGAACGGTCTTCCAGTTTTTCTACACGCGTAACCTGGGCATAGCTTATTCCTTCGTCAAACATTACGTCTAAGTCAAGGTCAAGATCCAGCGCAAAGGCAGAGGCACATAAAACTAAAATTAAAATTGCACAGAATATTTTTTTCACTATTAGCCTCGCCTAACGCGCAGTATGATACAGCACAAGCATTTTTGTATTATTATTGGCAGTCCAGGTAAGATAGAGCATTGCTCCGCGAATATCCCATTCGGTATTTCTTGTATACTGACTGTCGCCCTTTATTGTAAAAATAAGGACATTGTCTATAACAGTCCATTCCCCGGAATAGGGAATAATCTTATTATCAGAATCCTTTATTGTTGCCGAAAAACTACCGTCATCAATAAACTGAATTTTATTTCCGTCGTTGTCGCTCCAGGTTCCGTAAAGAGGATTTGGAGTATAGCAGGAACAAAAAATTATTGCCATCAAAAGTGCAAAACCCGCTGCCAGAATAAATCTGTTTTTCATTTTATTTTCCTTCATCATCTTTCTTCTCCTACACCCCAGTCTACGTTTCCTTCACCAAGGATTGTATTTCCACTTTTATCTTTTGTGCAGACAATGTAGTAACCGCCACCGGCACCACCGCCTTTGATTTCAAGCTTGTCATATTTTGCATAGCCCGGGTACATACCGCTGTTTGCCGCAGTAACCGTACCATCCATATTACCGTTTGCACTCATATTGGCACTTGTATTGGTATCTCCGTCTATTAAAAAGTAAATGCCAAACTCTTGATTTCCGGCTGCATAAAAATCTGCATAATTTGTATAATGCATCAGAATGCGTGCCCCAAGACCGTCAATCTTAGCATTATAAGAAAGAGTTCCGCTAATGTCGCCTTTTGTCGATTCAGAACCAAGCTTGTCTGTATCTTTAGACTTATGCATAAGAGTAAGCTTTGACTGCGAATGAATTGCAGTTTTGTTATACTCGCGGAACCACTGGTCTCTTGTTAGTGCACCATAACCACGGCTTTCTGCAGTCTGCTCATTTCCTTTTTTACCCTGCCCCAAAAGATTTAGTGAAACAACCTTGTAATAGTAAAAGGTTCCGGCCCTGGCAGTTTCGTTGTTATCTATAAATTCCAGAGTACCTGTTACCGGCTCATCTGTAATTTTACGGAACGATGAATCTGGCTTGGTTGAACGGTAAACATGGTAACCTGCCGGACTGTCTCCACCTGGTGCAGTCCAGGTAATCTTTACAGGATATACCCCGTTTGTATTTGCCTGGTAATTTTGCAATCCATCCAGGCCCGAAGTCTTGGTAGCCTGAACATTTTCCGGTGCAACCGGGACAGGTGCAATTGTTGTACCAGGAGCACTTTCGTTACCATCACCATTTACTGTAGTAATACGGAAAAACGGATGACGTGCGGTTTCGAAAGAATAATAACCGTCGGAATCTACTGTAACGGATGGATCATCTTTTGTAAGATGACGCTCTACATCATAGCTTTCTTCAAAATTAATATTATTTGAATAATATATATTGTATGAATAACTTACGGCAACGTCATCATAACCGACAGCAGGATTCCATCTAATTTTTACCTTTGTAGGATCAGAAGCATCGGCAACTTCACAACTGGAAGGAGCACTCAAAAGCCAGCCCACAGCAGGAGCTGAAGTTCCAGGCCCAGTCTTACTAAAAGCAGATTTTAATACTTGACCTGTATTTTCACCTGTTTTAGCGGTTGCAATTGTCTGAACATAATAATAATACTTTACGCCGGTTTTTAATACTGAAGAATCGGTGAAAGTATTTCCTGTGACACCGTTTGAAACAAGTTTATAAATCGTATCTGTATCGCTTGTCCTATAGATGGTATATTTTACGTCATCATAATTAGTACCTGCTTCAAATGCATCCCAGCTGATTGTAAGTTTATCCAAAGATACGCCCTTGCCGTTTGTTACTTGAATATTACCAGGACATTCAGGAGCCCCTTCTTTTCCGGAATAACCAAGAGCCAATCCCGTAAAGGCAGATTCAGAACCATTTGCAAGAACTGCACAAACCTTGTAATAAAACTCTACACCTTTTTCGCTGGAAGACAATTCATTTTTATAGGCAGTTTTATTTCCTTTTACAGAATCTAAGAACTCCATACCAAGACCGCTTTCTTTTTCACCACGATAAATTATGTAAGAAGCTGCGTCTGGAACTTTGGACCAATTAATTGTAATATATTCCGAACTTTCTCCCTTTTCTGCTTCTATTGTTTTTGGAGGACTCAAAAGCCATCCACAAGAATCATTTGATATTGGAGTAAATTCACTTGATTCCAATCCTTGTTTTATATTTTCTGCGCTTACCCTGTAATAATAAAATTGTTCATACTGTTCATTTTGAGCACCAGGAGATGGCAATATAAGATCGCTGTAATTATTTGTATAAACATATTTATTAATAACTTCAAAATCACCTTCCTCAGGGATGGACACTGCTCCATTTTCTGGATTTGGAGTAACAACAGCACGTTCTACACGATAAGAAGTTGCATAAGGAACTTCATCCCAATGAAGTTTTACAGTACCACTAAACATTCCCTGTGAAACAAAAAGCTGTTTCGGAGCAGAAAGCGCCGTTACTTCCTTTTCCTCATAAAATAAATCTCCCAGATTGATTTTAGGAGTTTTGGTATCCATATCAATTTTTGATTCATACCAGGTATAGCAGCCGGTAAGTGAAAGTACAGTAAGTACCCCGCAAAGGAGTACAGCAAGTTTTTTTGCATAATTGTGTTTTGCCATCTTCTGCACTCCTAATTCCACCAGCCGTAAGTAGTGTTTTTATAATATGAAGTATCATCGCCATGTATTTTGAACGGAACAAAGATTTTTCGTTTATCTTCGTTATAATTTTCTCCATTAATTATTGCTACCTTTTGTTCTGTTAATTCAAAGGTTATAGAACCTGCGTAACAGTTTGGCATTTTATTATCAAGTTTTTTGGTAGTTATAGTTGTTGATAAAATTGATTTTGGATAACCACCTATTCCAGCTTGACTTCTCTTTGCAGTACCGGTACATGAAATTGATAATTGAGATTGTACAACTCCAGAAATCACTTCAAATTCAGGGGCATAATTTGTATACGTAAACACAAAATCATGACTTAATGCGCCTTGATGTTTATACACTACACTACTATCAGGAAGCGAATCATTTTTATCATCAAGTTTATCTATGTAGGCCATTGGATTTGAAAAAAGTGCCATTACCATTTTCGCAAATTCCAAATCTGTAATCTCTCTATATCCATAAACACTATTATCCTTTCCCAATTCATAGGAAGTACCACCACGCGAAAGAGTAATTGCATAATAGTGTTTTGCATCGCGCAGAACCTGAAGATGCCCTTTGGTAACAGGATTATTCATAGTTCCGTCCATCAAGACTGTCGGTTTAAGAGACAATTCCGTATCATTTTGCTTGGTAACTGTTGTATTTATAAGTCCTGTTCCAGTGCTCAGATAATGCATATCTTTATCAAGTGATGCGACCTCTGTCCACGAATTTCCAAGATTATAATTACAGATAGAAAGTATTGCACTATCAGGTCCAATAGAACGTTTACTGTAGTCCCATTCATCCCAATCAACACGTTCAGAATTATTACTGCCTGTATGAATCTGATAATCTACTGCAAGCAGATAACCCTTATTTGCTTTTTCAGCCGGAACATCTGTGTAAGTATATTCTGTTTCTAGTGTTGAAAGTCCACCCATCTTTGAATCCTGAACCAGAGATAATGGAACCTTTGTAAGTTCACTTGCAGAACGACCATAAGCCACAAGATATTCAAAGGCTTCGGTTTTTGTATTCGGTGAGAATGGTGGTGTAAAAGGTTTGGTCTTAGCATTTGAACTTTCAAAATCAACCGAAAGCTTTTTCCATTTGTTTTCTACAGTGCCATCATTATAGCCTCTATAATAA
>JAEEGJ010015712.1_pt1 | contig 17582 bp, 15 predicted proteins | sample 8958761 | NCBI WGS metagenome assembly JAEEGJ01 (sample SAMN16246546, study PRJNA631951) | gut metagenome | biome: gut microbiome; feature: rumen; material: RS-attached | host: Bos | place: Iran: Karaj | collected 2018-10 | reverse complement strand
TAACATATTTTGCCATATAAGCGAATGCTTTATTAGCTTCAGCCATTCTATGAGCTTCTTCCTTCTTTTTTACAGCAGCTCACTGATTTCCATATGCAGCGATTAACTCTTCAGCTAATTTCTCAGACATTGGTTTTCAGGTCTTAGCACGAGCAGCATCAAGAATCCATTTAGTTGCGAAGAAAAATCTTTTTGCTGGTTTTACTTCTACAGGAACCTGATATACAGCTCAACCAATTCTTTTTGATTTGATCATAATATTAGGTGATGCATTCTCGATAGCAGCCTGAACAACAACTGAAGGATTCATATGTCCAGCCTTCTTAATCTCTTTAAGAGCATCAGCATAAATTTTTCTAGCTACGCTTTTCTTTCAATTTTTCATCAAATGATTGATAAACTTTTCTTCATTTGATTTTTGCATAACAGCACTTGTTGGTTTACTCATGAATGCAACACAATAACACTAAATAAATAATATAATATTTTAAATTAATCACTTAATCCTATTTCTTTGGTCTCTTAGCTCCGTATAATGAACGAGACTTTTTACGATCTGCTACAGGATTAGCATCATATTTTCATCTAACGATATGATATTTTACTCATGGAAGATCCTTAACACGTCATCCACGTACTAGAACAACTGAGTGCTCTTGTAATGAATGAGATTCTCCAGGAATATAAGCCAAAACTTCTGATCAGTTAGATAATCTAACCTTTGCAAATTTTCTCTGAGCAGAATTAGGTTTTTTAGGTCCCATTACGGAAACTTTTAAACATACTCATCTTTTAAATGGAGAAGGTCTTTCAACTTTCTTGTCTCCTTTTAATTTGTTTAATCCATACTGAAGCACTGGAGCTTTAGATTTACTCTTTTTTTGGCTTCTTCATTGTTTAATTAATTGATTAATAGTTGGCATTCCGTAATTTAATGGAAATAAGTAAATTTTTCTCTGAAAAAATATCACAGTGAAAATGTATATAATAAATTCCTTAACAAAATCAAGTCAAAATTCTCACAATTTATGTCGATTTCAAATTTAAGTAGTCTTTATGCCGAAACTTAATATTAAAATTTTTGAAAAAAAAGATAAAAAGCTGTGTTATGGTACATAATCGGAAATAAATATTTGGACATTGTTATAAAATCAGCTCTTTTTATTTGTAAAATTTTTGTGCATTAATATAGTTATTTTACGTTTATTTTTTCGGTCATTATGGAAAAATTCCTAATTAGAAAAGCTACACCAGATGATGCTTATGGAATCACCTATGTAAATGTTTACACATGGAAGACCACCTATCAGTGATTAATTCCTGATTTTTTAATTGAGAATAGAATCAAAAATATTGATAAAAGAACAGAGAAAATGCGTGAAATCATCAGAGAAAATTGAAGGCATCTAGTTGTTGAGGATACAGAAGCTAAAAAAATTATATGAGTACTATCATATTGTCAATCAAGAAACCAAGATTATCCTAATTTATGAGAAATAATGGCTATATATGTTTTGAAAGAATACCAAAAACTCTGATTAGGTAAAAAGTTATTTTTTGCATGAATAAATGAATTGATAAAACTATGATATAATGATATGATATTAAATGTTTTAAAATGAAACGATACAATAAATTTTTATAAGAAGTACGGAGGCGTAGTAGTTTGAGAGAGATTTGATGAGATTGGAGAAAAGAAAATTAAAATATATGAAGATATCATATACTTTAGGAATATTAGATCTTTATATTTTACCTACAATTCAAAAGACTAGAAAAGATTGAAAAACATTATGCAAAAATTTGGTATTTTCTTCGTTCTACACATTTTTAGCCATCAGATTTTTTAATTCATCTAGTCCAATATTTCATTTAACCGAAATGAAGACTTTATCCTCATCTGGGAAAAGTTTTTTTAATTCAGTTAACTTATCGTCGTTAATTAAATCAATCTTATTGAAAACTAAAATTCTTTTTTGGTTAGCTCAAATATCGGAAAGCACATCGTGAACTACAGAAATTCTCTCTTCCACAAATGGATCGCTAGAATCTATTACATGTAAAAGTAAATCTGATTCTATGCTATCTTCTAGGGTAGAAGAGAAAGATTTAATAAGTTTTGGAGGTAAATCACGGATAAATCCGATTGTATCGTTTAAAAGAATTTCTTTTCATCTTCATGTAACTGGATCTGTAATTACGTACAGATTTCAAACATTCGTTCATAATGTAGCAAAAAGTTTATTTTCAGCGAGTACTCATTTTTTGGTCAAACCGTTCAAAAGTGATGATTTTCCAGCATTTGTATACCCAACAATTCATACAGTTGGCATTCACTTTTTTATACGTGCATCACGGTGAAGTTTACGCATTTTAGCATATTCCTCTAATTTTTTTTCAATCTTTAAAGTTTGCTCTTTCAAATGCCTTTTCATTCTTTCTGTGTTAGTTTCTCATAGTCAACGTGTAGCTCATGCTCATCATCAACTAGCAGCTCCTCACTGTTTCGATAAGTCCATTCACATTCTGTAAATTCTAGGTCACATATGTTTAATCGCTGCAAGTTGAATTTGCAAACGAGATTCTCAGCTTGTTGCGTGTTTTTCAAATATTTTCAAAATCAAGTCGATACGATCTCGGGCTTCCATTTTTGGATCCAGTTTATGTTCTTCTGATACTACACGTAGTTTTTCATTAATCTGCCAAATCTGAGCTGGTTTTAAAGCGTTTCCTACTATCAAAAGATTAGCTTTTAAAAGTAGCATATCGTGAATTATTTCGTCCAATTTTCATTTTCAGACATAAGTTTTTGGATCTGGAATATCTTTTTTTTGATATTTTTGGAGAACCACGATTCACCCGTAAGTTTCCACAAGGTTTTCTAATTCTCTCATTCTATCATGAAGTTCTTCTTTGTTTGTGTTTTTATCAACCAAATCTACCAGGAATACACGAAGTGGTTCAGATTGTTGTAATTCTTTTTTATCTAACATATTGTTTTTTGCTTAATAAGTAAAAATTAACAATTGAAATCAGTTTCAACACTTTCAAGTAGCTTGTTATTAAGCAACACTTTTCATTGTCGGATAAAAAAAGAAAATAAATTCTGACTTATAAATAAGTTTTTTGATTGGAAAATCAAGTTCCTATCAAACAAAATAAAAAAGTCCCCAAAAATTTGACAAAATAAAAAAATATGTTATAATATATACGTATTTATATCTTAACTGCATAAACAAAATGGCAAAAGAAAGAATGAAAAGACTAGTTTACAAGAAAGAATCTGAAAGAACAAGAACTGAAAAGTTAATTAGAGATCTTGTTTGCTACGGTGTAGTAATCTATGCTGCAGTTCTAGGATTCCTAGTAGTAAATGCTAATGTAAACTTGGCTAATGCACAAGCTGAACTTATCAGCAACAGCATTCATACACAACAACACGCTGTAGAATAGTATGTTTTGTTTAGAAACTGGATAACGGTAGCGTTATCCTTTTTTTTATTTTTTAAAAATTCTTTCGCTTGTAATTATATCCAAAAATCTTACCCTTAACGTATTGATGGAGATTTATTATTTTTTCATATATCATGAACTATCCATATCGCTCAAACCAAAGAAAGCCAAAAAAAACACTTTCTTGGTCAAACACAAGGATTACTCTACTAGAGTATTGTGAAAGGAAATATTTCCTAAATTATTACACTTTTGCATTGAAGGATAATAATCCTGATTTACGAGCTGAAACATTACTTTTGAAATGATTAAAGAGTATCGAAATGCGAGTAGGAGAAAAATCTCATTTCTTGCTTTCAGACTACTTACATGCTTTGAAAAAATGAGAGATTACGGAAGAAAAAATTGAGGAATTGAAAAATAATATGAGAGTAGAAATGAAGGCAGATTTTGATTATTCTAAAGAAAGAGATTATGCTGATCGTGAGGATTTCTTTGGAAAATTCTGACTTTCAGAGCATTTCTATGGAGAAGATGCAGATGATTTATTGGAGCCGGCTATTGAAAAAGTTTGTGGAAATTTGGATCGTTTCATTGCTAGTCCATGGAATGAGAAGGTTCAAGATTATTTCAATTCTGCGAAGTTTGTTTATGTAGAACATCCTAGGACTCCTGATTTTGAATCTATGAAAGTAGATGTTTCAAAAATCTGACTTAGAGATGTTTCTGTACTTGCTGGACCAGATTTTTGAGTAACTTTTTCAGATACAGATTTCTTGATATTAGACTGGAAATCTGGTAAGGAGGAAGTTTTGGATAATTCTATCAGTGATCAACTTAAAGTTTATGCATTAAAAATGCTTTTGAAAAAATGATTCACCTCTCTTAATGGAATCAAAATCGAAGCATACGAGGTTTATTTGGATAGCATGAATTCATATGGAGGAATCTTAAAACAAGAGGATGTAGATTGAATTATAGAAAAGATTAAACATGATGTAGAGGAGCAGAAGCAATTGCTTGTGGATTGAGACCCATACAAAAACCAACCAGTAGATTTGATGATGTTCCGCAAAACAACCAGTGAAAAGAAATGTGAACACTGTACATTTAGGGATGTTTGTCAGAAATTAAATTAATTTAAATATATAAAAACCTGGCATATTATTTGTCAGGTTTTTTATTATTTTGATTTATCAGTTAATTGAGCCAAATCAGTTAAGAACTAATACATTTGAAATCACGTATGATGCTCAAATTACGAGCACTCATATAATTACATACAATAATGTTTTTTTGAGGCGGTCTCTATTTTTAGGATCATCAGGCTTTGCAAACATTCTATAACCTTGAATAATTATCAGAACAACTATTACAAACATAGTTAGTCACATTACCCAGTTAATAATCTGAGATATTAATTGAATAGAATTAAATTCTTCGAGACGATTTCATATTCCACCAGTTCATCATTCAATCCATTTAGCACCTTCATTTAATACCTTACTTTGTTCTCACATCACGGCTTCTACTATTTGCTTAGATCACAATATTATAAATATTCACACAACGCACCATAAAATTATTCATCATGCTTTTTTCTTTGCAGCTTCATCAGTCGAGATAACAAATGTTATAACTTTAGCTGCCATCATAAAAAATAGAGCTCATGCTACTAAATATAGTGCCACCTTAATGAAAGGAAACATTAATTTTTCATAAAGATCTTTCGCTAATGCTACTCAATTAGGAGTATCTTCTCCACCTGGGAATTGTCTTTGTATTATACCCTGATTTCATACCAGTCATTCCGCTAAAAATCTAGCTGATACCATAATAATTATTCATAATATTCCAAATATAACCAATCTGATTCAGTCTTTCATTTTATCTTCAGAATCAGATGTTAAAACTTTATATCCACCTATAAACGCTATTGCAATTCCGATGACAATAAAAACATCAATAGCATATCATATTAATTGTTTAACTTGTTCTGTAACTAATTTTCATCATTCCCCTTCAGCTAAATCTTGACTGATGGCGCTTTCTAACGATCATCATTGTCATTTAGGGTCATTTATTGTTGTGTTAAGTACAGCATCATATGGGCTACTACTTTTAGCTAAAGCCATATTAAATATGCAAAAATTTGGTAGACTAAGCACCAATATCATAAATGTAAACAGTACTTTTTTTATTAATTTCATTCCTCATATAATAAAATATAAATTATTTGAATATTAAAGAAACAATCTCAGACAAAATAGGTATTCTAAGAAATGTTTTTTTGTTAATAGAAAAGATAATAATTCTGATAAACCACAATACTGCAGCAATATACAATATTATTTCATTTACTGAAAGGGTTATATTACGATGTATGAGATATAGTATTCCACCAAACATTAAATATTGTAAAATAGTTCCAATCCCAAACTTTTGTCATTGGGCATATTGTAATTTTCTCTCTTGTAATACTACTTCATAATCAGATTTTTTTAACTTTGAAATAATCTGAGCAAAAATATATGCGAAGATCTCTCAAGGATTACATGAGAAACTATTGTTTATAGCTTTTTTCATACTTAATGGGATGATATCTACATTTAACAACAAAAGAATAAATCTGACCAAAATTATTACCAAAATTCAAAGTCAGAAAGAGCTTCATAACAATAATGTTCAGAATATGAAACAAGTTCGCAATAAAATAGATTCCTTTAACCATCGATATGGTGTAGAATAGTCATTTTGACGGAATCGAAGTGAAAAATTTAGAATCGGAGTATATGATTTCAAAATCTGATCTTTATGCTGAATATTATACACAATTTTTTCATCAGATTTTCGCATACTTAAAGAATTTGCACATGATACAACCGAAAATATTGAAATAATAAATATTGCGATACTTCAAATATTAATAATCCATGATAAGTATGGCTGTACCCAAAACATGTTTATCAATGCAGTGATTAGAACTATTGCAAGAAATGTTAAATTTACAAATCACACTTGAATATATCACATAACAAAATCTTTTTCTTCATCAGAAAAAGATGGATCATTACTAACGTTACGTTTTACAAATGGAGCAAAAAACATCAATCCTGCGACAGCGGAAAGCATAGCTTGTGGTGAAATGTTGTTTTTTGTTGTGTCCATTGTAAACATTTAAAGTTATTATTCTAAATAGCTCTCTTTTTAACATCTGTTGTAATCATTTCTTTTTCTGTAGGTGAGGCTACAATTTTGATAGCGATATGTTGATTTCAAGCAAATATTAGTCATTCTCATATTCAACATGAAATTAGTTTCTGCTGCTCTGCTTCTGACAATCAAAGAAGTTGGTTCAATGATTTAATTGATGTCGTAGATTGTTTAAGAAGTATTTGTATTGAAGAGTTTGATACTATAGGCTTTCCATATGGACTTCTTACAAAATCTTCAATATCCTGTGAAATAGTTGTAATTCATAATCAGTATTTTCTGGCTCTTTTTGTCATGCTAAACATAAAATTAGCAGAAACATCATTTTGAAGCATGATCCAGGCCTCATCACAAACAAGTAGTCTCTGACGTTTCATAGATCTAACTTTAGTCCATATGAAGTTAAGAATATTATACATTGCAGGAGTTTTTAGTGCATCTTCAAGATCACGAATACTAAATACTGTAATACGATTATTAATATCTACATTAGTATAGTTGTTGAATAGTTTACCGAAAGTTCATGTAGCATATTTACTCAAACGCAATCCTACCTGTTCTCATCCCTCCATTCCGTTTAATACATTCATCAAATCTTCCATTAATGGTGGCTGTTTTCACTCATAATCATCATCTTCGAGGGAGAACCCACGAAGTGCATAAGTATTTTGTAATGCTTTATCCAAAAGTGCCTCTTCTTCTGCACTCAATTTTCAAATTAAAATCTGGACCAGTCAGATTAATGTCATAATCTGAGAGCGAAGAAGATCTCATTTTCCATATTCCACATCCTCAATCTTTGGAGGAAGGTCGAATGGATTAATATATTGTTGAGCATTTGTTGCGATATTAATATATGTTCATCCAACAGCTTCGCATAGTTCTTTATATTCGTTTTCTGGATCTATAACGATAATATCGATTCAGTTCATTAGATATCTCAGAATTTCTAGTTTAACCGTAAATGATTTTCAGGCTCATGATGTGGCTAGAATTACACTATTCATGTTCGGCATCCTACTGTTGAATCTATCCATAATTACAAGACCTCATGTATGAAGATTTAACCCATAAAAAATTCATGTATTCTGAACCAAATCGTTTGAAATGAATGGAAAACTTCAAGCAAGAGAAGATGTTACAGCACTTCTAGTAATTCATAATTCGTCCATACACAAAGGTAGTGTAGAAGCCATTCATTCATCCATTCTTTGGACGGCATTTTTCACAGCTATTCAATATCCACTCACTTTCTGCTCAAATTTCTTTCAATCCTCTCTTAGAGTAGTTTCGTCGGTATTATAAATCGTAAAATAATTAGACAGCTCAAAATATCTTTCTTCTCTTGTACTCAACTTTTCCCTTATCAATTCGACATCTCTATATTGCTGTTCTATTTCTTTATCTGTAGTAATTCATTTTGATATGGATTCGTTTAATTCAGCTTTTAGTTGTGTTGATTTTCTTTTTAGCATAGCTTGCATTGCTGTATCGTCTTCTGGGTAGATGAAAAATGACATATCCCATTTAGCATGCATATTCATTAAATCTCTAGTCCATAGAGCATCAATATATGTTGGATATCTCTGAGTATAATACGTTTTTCATAAGATTCCACTTATATTCATAAGATTGCTTTTGTATTCCCAATAAGATGGAGCAATATGTGATTTAAAGTCAGCAATATTTGCCGTATATTCTTCGTCAACTTGCTTGATAAATCTTCTCATATCAGAAGTAATCATACTATCTTTGTATTCAGAATCTGGAATTTCAAGAACTTTTCTAATCTGTTCACGTAATTCATTTGCCTTTTTTTCTTGCTCTGAAAGCTTTTTTTGTTCCTCTGGGTCATTTTCATCAGATTTTGCATCAGTATCCTTTCATTTATTAGTTTTTTTATTTTTATTGGATCATTCATCGGTTCCAAAAACGCTATCCAACATAGAGTCAATCCAACTTTTTTTCTTTTTTTGTGGGGTATCATCAGATTCTTTAACGGCATCTGTTTGTTTGTTTTCTGGATTTTGTGTTTTAGTACCTTCACTTCATTCTGTATCTTTTCATTCTTCTGTATTTTGTGAAGGAGGAGTTGGATTATTGGTTTGTTGCGATTGTTCATTAGATTTATTTGCTTGTGTATTAGAATTTAACGGTCCAAATAGCAAGTCAAAGAATCAAGGAGCCTTATCTCATTGCTGTTGATTCTGTGTTTGGGCTGAAGATTGCTTCTGAGCTTGCACTGGGGCGGGGTTCTCTTGGATTCAAAAATTAGAGCCTCAAAAAAGAGAACCAAATAATCCTCATTTTTTACCTTCAGCACCGGAAAAATTGTTTTCAACAAAACCTCCACCATTAATAACACTTGTGTAGTTTGTATCATAAATGATATTCAAAGTTTGAGCCGACATCTAAATTTTTAGTTTTTTATTTTATAAATAGTTTACACAGACTAATTATATTCGAAAATATTTTTTATGCAAAATTTTGGGCGTTTTTTTGATGTTTTAATACGAATTAATATAATTTTAACAATTTTATATTTGACATTTAAAAAACTCGTTATATAAGCGAGATGTTAATATGGATTTTTGGATAGTATTTTACACGTTTATAGAACTAACTCCATCTGCTGGCCTGATTCTAGAATTGAATGGAGGTAAATCCTGCCAATCAAGGTTTAATGTGACTTTAGATAAATCTTTAATCTGTATTTCAGATTTCATAACCTGAGATAATGTTACCAGCGTACCTTTAGCGTTTTTATAGCTAATCAAAAGATTTAGCATGTTTAGTAAATATTTTTCTAATTCTCCTGGCATTTTTTCCTGATTATTATGATACACTTCTTCTATGGCTTTTAACCAGATATCAGAATCTGTTAATCATGAAAAGTCTGGATTGTCTCTATAGTTACCATATTTATTAACTAATTTATCTGTAATACCGTATCCTAAATTCCTAACAAATTCACTTACGGATGTATTCACATCTTGATCTGCTTTATTGAGCCTAGATTTTCAATTGGAAAAAATGCTTTGATATTCATTATTCTCTATTGATCACGATTTTTCTAATTTAAATGTATTTATTGAAGCGTCCTGCATTATTTGCGTGATGTGAGTGTAAAAATTCTTATTTTAAAAATGTTTCAACGTCCTTTTTTGAAGCTAAAAATTCTTTATATTGAATATTCAACATTTGAATTTTTTCTGCAATGTATTCTACTTCTTTCAATGCGGTCTCATATTTCTTTTGCATATCTTGCCACATTCTTTCCCTTTCTTCTCTAGATTCCGTAAAAAAATAAGTGAATAAAAATTCAACCTGTTCATCTGAAAGATTATCAGCTAAATTTTGTATTCAATCATTTCAATATTGCGCAATTAAATTCGCAACGACAGTTCTTTTCTGTTCAATAGTAAGATTTTTATACTGTTCTGGTAACTTCATCACCATGTTAGCGTAAATAAAAAATTTTTGCATTGGTAATTATATGCAAAAACATTTTATTTGTCAAATTTTGCTTATATTTTTATTTAATTTGTGATATATTTTCCAAATTAATGATTTCACAATCTCACAATTCCTGCATTTTTTTTACAACTTCAGAAATATCATAACGTGGATCTTGTTGATTGTGATAATATCGTTTATATCCATCAATTAATGTAATAGTTCACAAATTATTGAAGGGTTGAAAAACTTCGGACTGAGTTGCTACAATGATTCAAGTTTTTGATTTCTTGATTTCTCGCCGATTCTGGTCTTTACGATTTTGAGTATCTGTGGAATATAGATGGGTAATAAAATCTTGAAAAAAGAAATCTGAAAGCTGATTTTCACGAGACCGATTATCTGGAATAATTACGAGATTTTGCTTCGATTCATCGAATGGAACAGAAACTTTATCAAGATTCAGCTTTTTATTTTTTCATTTCGCTTTATCTTCACGAGCCAATAATTGAGGGATTTCAAACGAAACGAAATATTTCAAAACATTATTATAAGTAGAATATCGTTGATAGACCATTCGATGAAGTAAAGCTAGGAATTTTTCATCGAAAAATTTTGGATAGACTACTTCGTAAGGTGAAGATGGAGTAAACTGAGTTCTAATTAATTCTGGAAATGCAATTTCATCTCACAAATTTAACAAAAAATCTCATCCACACTGGATCAAATCTCCAGCCTTTCAGATGGAAAGATTGGATAAAAAAACTCTATCATGTCATGCAAACTGTTTGAATGAAAATAAGTACATTTTCCAAGAAATGCTTGCGATAAATACAAGAATTAATATAGTGATGGGAGAAAAAAATTCAATCATTTTAGCTATCGAAATTATAGTACAATGCTCTCACCAATCACATTAAAATTTCTAGAAGCAGTAAAAATAAATAACAATACAGAGCGAATGCATAGAAATCACGACCTTTATGTACAAGAAAGAAAAAGATTCACAGAGCTCGTAGAAAGTTTAATCATAGATATGCAAAAAATAGATCCAAATCTGAATTGAATCGAAGCAAAGAATTGTATTTATAGATTCAATAAAGATTTACGTTTTTCTCCAGATAAATCGCATCCATACAAACTGCATTTTGGAGCGTTTCTTTGTAGTGGATGAAGAAAGTCATCCTTGCCATGATATTATATTCATGTGCAACCTGGAGATAATTCTATGCTGTGATGAGGTTCTCGATGCCCAAGTAAAGAAGAGGTAAATCGTATAAGATTACATATCTGGAAAAATCGAGATGAACGGAAAGAAATTACAGAAAATCAGACCTTCAAAAGATATTATGGAAAAGTAGAATGGAAAGATAACGTAGATGCAGAAAGAAGATTGAAAAGTAAAGTTTGAAAAGAATTATTAGAAAAGGCTGGAGAAAGATTAGCGAGAAAAGTAGTAAAAAATCCTGAGATGATAGAAATTTTGCGTTATGTGGCACGAACAGTTTCGCACGAAATGACAGATGAAGAAATTTTGAGTGATAAATGATATAACGAAGTAATTTCGTGATTCAAAAAAATGAAAGATTTCAATGATTTTTTGTTAAAATGATTCTAAAAACTTCAATTTAAAAGCAGATTTATTCATTTTTTTCTAATTTTCCCTTGCATTGGTATTTGTTTTATTTATTCTATTATTTGGTGAAAAAAGAAAATTTTTAAATTTTTCATAAATTTACCATGTTATTTGACTTTCCAGCTTTCATAGACGAGCTTAGAGAAAAAGAGGATAAAAAGGAAATCGTAGAAAAATACGAAAAGCTCTTCTGAACAATACAATGAGATATCAAAGATCAAATTTGGTATAAAGATTACTTAAGCAAATTCTCTGTACAATCTTATCTTACACCAGAAGATTTAGATGATGACTTTGATTGGGATATCTTGGAAAAATTAGTAGTTTGATCATTCTCGAGTGATTATGAACTCAAACAAGATGATAAAGATGGATGATGGGAACTTTATATAGCCGTAAAAAGCTGAGATCAATCTATCGTAAAAACTGTTTCAGAATTATGGTCATTCCAAATTCTTAGATTATACGAAATATATATCGAGGAGCAGATGAATCTACAAATTTTAATGAATGAAAATGATGAAGAATGAGAAAAAGAAGCTTTAATATCAGAAAGAGAAGTTAGACTTAAGAAATGGAATGCTGTAATAGATACAATGAATAGATGAAAAGAAGCTGAGGCTGCAAAGAAAGATCAAGAGGCTGCTTTGTGAGATTTGATGTGACAATTATAATCTACATACAACAAAAATCGGTCCAGCTGGATCGATTTTTTTATTTGAAATAAAAAGCTGACTTCATGTTAAAGCCAGCTTTCTTCGTGTTTTATATCAGGTTAAATGTTTCTCATTGTGTAATTATACCAATCATCAAATGCATCCTGGAAGTCTTCATAATCCTCAAAATCTCTTACTCTCTTATTATCTACTACATCTTTCAAATCATCATATAAGTTATTTGATATTCTTACCCAATATGTATCTTTCTTCAAAGATGGATATTTCCTTTGCATTTCTGCAATCATACTATTCCAATTCTTATAAACAGTTTTAATCTTACTTAATTCAGAAGATGAGAATCCACTTACTTTACTGCTGCTACTATCATCATCGTCATCATCTACATCTCCAACATTGAATTGAATGTAAGATTCATTTCCATCAGTGTCTTCTACATAGATCCTATAGTAACCATTCTTTCTGAATTTAACTAAGTTTTTTAAAGTTATCTCTCCATCATCAGATGATTTCATTCTGTAATATCCATCATCCCATTCATCAGAATAATCTGAGAAGTAAGTAGATGAAGTGTTTGAAATTGTACTCCAGCTGCTAGATGAAGAACTTCTATATTTAGCAGAGAAAGACAATTTACCTGTATAATCTTCATCAGTTTCGATAGTTAGATTTACATATTGACTAGTAGTAGGAGATTTTCTGTTTGTTGATAATTCAATCTCATCACTACTTGAAGATGAACTAGAAGTATCTACAGAAATCTGAACATATGATTCATTTCCATCAGTATCTTCTACATAAATTCTGTAGTAACCAGATTTCTTGAATTTAATTAAATTCTTAAGAATAGCTTCTCCATCATCAGAGCTAGTCATCTTGTAGTATCCATTAGACCATGCAGTAGAATAATCAGAAACGTAAGTACTAGAAGTTCTAGATACATCAGACCAAGAAGATGAGCTGCTAGATCTGTATTGGAATTTAGAGAAATTGATTCTACCAGTATAATCTTCATCAGTTTCGATAGTTAACTTAACCCATTCATAAGTATCAGGACTAGATGGAGAAACTGAAACTTTTAGATCATCATTGTAGCTTGAACTTTCTCCAACATTGAATTGGATGTAAGATTCATTTCCATCAGTGTCTCTTACGTAAATTCTATAGTAACCATTCTTTCTGAACTTAAGCAAGTTGCTCAAAGTAACATTACCTTTATCAGAAGAAGTCATTCTGTAATATCCATCATCCCATTCATCAGAATAGCTAGAGAAATAAGTAGAAGAAGTATTTGAGATAGTGCTCCAGCTACTAGATGAAGAACTTCTGTATTTAGCAGTTAAGTATAATTTACCAGTATATTTTTTATCAGTATTTACAGTCAGATTTACATATTGGCTTGTAGAAGGAGATTTTCTATTTGTAGAAAGCTCGATATTATCACTAGTTTTGCTAGAAGATTTTCAGTTGTTTGTTCATTCTCATGAGTTTATAGTTCTACTAGTAGAACCCCACGCTCAATTCTTGAAATTGATTGAAGAAGAAAGCCAGTTGTAATAAATATCACCCTTATTATCAACGTAAGTAACAGATAACAAAACTGCTTGTGTTGCTGATGAATTATATGTAAAACTTCATTGGCATGTACTTAATGGGTACATATGTCCATCAGGAAGTGTAAGATAACACATTAACGTTGGAGTTTTGCTAAGATTGTTTTTGTCTATGCTGATTTTGAAATTTCTTGTTCCACTCTTTGTGATACCTAGACAAACACTGTCTCAGTTATCAAATTTAACATTAAGACAATCAGAAGATGCAGCATTCACTGATCCCACAGATAATGCTAATCCGAAAAGTCAGGCGAGCATAATTGATAAGATTCTTTTCATTATATTGCATGAGAAAGAAAATAAAAATTATTTTTTGATACAACCTTATATAATGAATTAGACATAAAAGTCAAACCTTTTTTAAAATGTCAACATAATTTTTGTATATTAGGTTGTACCAGTATTTTATCTAAATTCGTAAGTCTTTTTCGTGTAATATGAGTCAAAATTTTCTTCTCTCGTTAATTCATCTGATTCATAGACAGATTTGTTTAAATGAATAGCTGTTTCTCTTCCATCTATGTTTTCTTTGGAAATATTTACCCATTTATTTGTAGGCCAAGAAATGGCCACTAATATTGAATGGTTTCATTCATGACGCATCTTAAAAACTATATCAGAATTTGACGAATTCTGTATTTCAAATTGTTTGCTGTATTCATAGACAGCAGCATCATCTCATCACACAGTTTCTCCGTAATATTGAACAAATCGCTCATTATGAGAAAAACGTTTGTTTATAGATATATCAGGATCCAATAGTGATACTCTAAAAAGCTGGCTAACCATTCAGCAAACTCATCCATAAAATGATAGTGAATCTTCACTCATTCATTTACAGTATCCTCTCAAGGAACCTAATTTTTGATTTACATTGAAAGTGTCTCATGGATTCATGATTACTCTATCCATTCATTCTAGTGCAAGAGTATAATTTATGCGAGTACATCTTCATAAATTAGTTAAATCTTTATCTGCTACAAAATATGAAAGATGCTGAGCGTAATATTGAGCCAATTCATTATATGTAATCTGAATTTTTTTTCTTCATTTTATAGCTTCATCAATTAATTGTTCAGACTCTGAATTTCACTGTAAATAAGGACTTCATGCTGTCCTAAAAATTGGAGTAGCTCAATAATAATTAAATGATTGGCTATAAGTGTCGTAGTATCCAGAAAATCATTCAATCTGATCCCAAACTTCGTCAATTATATTCACGAGTGCCATCTGCGGAAGTTGCTTTTGTGGGATACATACGGCATTAATATTAAAAATTCATGCAGAAAGTGTGAATGAACAGTTTGCTGAATATTCTTCATCTTGTAAATTATTATTGAATCTATCATATGATGCAAAAACTATAGCGCCAAGAAGTAGAGCTATACTACAGGAGATAATTATGCCTTTCCGAGATGTTTTGAGCATTTAGTATCAGCTATAAATTATATGCTATTTTTATGATAAAATTTTATACACAAATGTATCAAATTTACAAACACAAAAAACAAGCAAAACGATAATTAGTGTCCGATTTTTTATAAATTTTGTTAGAATTGTTAAAAAAAAGATAAAAAGTTTACTATTGGAAATAGTAGTTTTGAACTGATAAAATTAAACGATTTTTTGAAAATAAGCATTCTATTAACACAAAAAATGTTAAAAACTCGAAATCTGTGCAAACCAAAAGCTATCACGATACAAAAATTTTTGTAGATTTTTCTCTTGTAATTGATATCAAATACAATATATAGTGGTCAAAATAAAAATCAAATCACAAGATATTGTGTTTTACTTAAATTATTTCATACTATAAAATGACTATTTATAAGATTAGAAAGAGAAACGGTTCTATTGTAACCTTCGAAAAGGAAAAGATAGAAAATGCTATTCAGTTAGCTTTTGAAGCAGTACAGAATAAGGAAGTAGATCATATTCCAGCTCTTGTGGATTTGGTTATTATGAATGTAGAGGCAAAAGTTGGAAATGAGATCCCAGATGTGGAAACTGTACAAGATGCGGTAGAACAGGTACTTATCCAGCAGCAATTCGAGGACGTGGCAAAGGCATATATTATATATCGTGAGAAGAGAGCTGAAAGCCGTGATGTAAAAAATGTAGTAGTAGAGGTAGATAAAACTATGGAAGAATATCTATGACATCTCGATTGGAGAATCAATGAAAATGCTAATGTTGGATATTCCATCGGATGATTAATCCTCAAAAATTCAGAAAAGATCGTAGCTAATTATTGGCTATCTAAAGTATATCCAGCTGAAGTTGGTAATGCACACAGAAATGGAGACTATCATATTCATGATTTGTGAATGTTCACTCCATATTGTGCATGATGGAGCTTGAGACAAATGCTTGAAGAATGATTCAACTGAGTCACATGAAAACTTGCATCTAAACCCCCTAGACATCTTCAGTCAGCTGTAAATCAGATGGTTAACTTCATCTGAACTTTACAGAATGAATGGGCTGGAGCTCAGGCTTTTAGTTCATTCGATACTTACTTAGCACCATTTGTACATAAATATGAAGTATCAGTAGAAAAGGAATTAGAAGATACTAAATCAACATTGCAGTGAGAAGAAAGAGAAAAATATATAGCAGATAAGACATATAAATACGTAAAACAGAACTTACAGAACTTCATCTTTAATATGAATGTTCCTTCAAGACGATGAAGTCAGACACCATTTAGTAACATTACACTAGATTGGACTTGTCCAGCAGATTTGAAGGAGAAATCATTAATGCTTGGATGAATAGAATGTGGATATTATCCAAAGAAGTTCTGAGAGCTTCAAAAGGAAATGGATCTGATTAATAAGATTTTGATTGAAATCTATACAGAATGAGATGCAAATGGAGCCGTATTTACATTCCCTATCCCTACATATAATATTACAGAAGATTTTGATTGGGATGGACCAAATGTAGATGCATTATTCGAGATGACTGCTAAATATTGAATCCCATATTTCCAGAACTTCGTATGATCACAATTCAAAGTTCAAAAAGATGAGAAATGAAATATAGTTAAAGTTCCAAATCCAAACGCATATAAGCCATGAGCAGTTAGATCAATGTGTTGTAGATTGCAGCTTGACCTTACAGTTCTAGAGAAACGTGGATGATGATTGTTTGGATCGGCAGAGATGACATGATCAATCTGAGTAGTAACAATCAACCTTCCAAGAATCTGATATAACTTTAAGTGAGATAAAGAATGATTCAAGAATCAAGTTCTTCATTTAATGAATCTAGCTAAAACATCTCTAGAGATAAAGAGAAAAGAGATGACTAAATGGTTGAATTCTGGTTTATATCCATTTACAAAAAGATATTTACCATCATTCAGAAACCATTTCTCAACAATTGGAGTTAATTGAATGAATGAAGCTATCCAAAACTTCACAAACTGAAAAGAAGATATTACTACTCCATGGGGAATGGAATTTGCTGAAGAGATCCTAGAGTTTATCAGAGAAAAACTTAAAGAATATCAAGAAGAAACATGAAATC
>JAEEGJ010015711.1_pt1 | contig 17582 bp, 11 predicted proteins | sample 8958761 | NCBI WGS metagenome assembly JAEEGJ01 (sample SAMN16246546, study PRJNA631951) | gut metagenome | biome: gut microbiome; feature: rumen; material: RS-attached | host: Bos | place: Iran: Karaj | collected 2018-10 | reverse complement strand
AAGGCGCCAAAAGGTTGGGCGCAGGTTTGGTTGTCCAATCCAGGCACATCGGTGTTGTCGCCCCAAGGTGTTGCGCTTGCCGCGTCGTTCAAGGCCACCATCCAGCCATCGGTTTGGTCAGGGCTGACGTAGAAAAGGATGCCGCGGCTGCCATCGTTGTTGGTGATGAGGTCTCCAATATGGTAAGTAGGGTGAACGGGTTGTTGTATGGTGAAGTCCCTGATTTGTCTGACAGCGATGCCGGTGGGGGGATAGTTATTGCTGTTGTCTTTTAGATAATCACCTGTGCTACCTCCCGAGTTCATGTCGAAGGCATGATAGGGAGAGTGTTCGGTCGACGACCACCAATAGTTGTTGTTTTGATAGGGTATGGCTGCTCCGCCTACGACTTGCAGCGAGGCGTTGATTTCAGGAGCGCAGGAGTAGAGGTATCGCAACTGTCCTGCGCTGGGAAGATACCATCCGTTGTCGTAGTCAACGGCCCATGCTGCAGGAAAAATGGAGCTGTTGCCTTCTGCACGGATGATACCTGTGTTGGTATGACCGTCCAAATCGTGCATGGCATTGCGGGCGTTGCTAATGTTAGGTAGATTAGCAATATCGTATTCGTAGTATCTACACCATTTGATGGAAGAGCTTTGGTTGTTGAGCGCGACGGCCCAGCCGTGAGTGTCGGTGTCGTCGATGTAAAACACGATGCCTTCAGCTGTCTTCCCCGATGAAGGAAACGCTTCGCGACTTAAAATGCTGCCATCGGTGCAGAGGATGTCACCGATGCTGACTTGGCTGATGAGGCATGTCGGCAACAACAGTATGAAGAGGACGATGGTGATGATTCTGTTTTTCATAGCGGTTCTGTTTTTAGTTTGGTTCGAGCAATACCATATGCTGTTTGTATCTCAACGAGATAGAGTGAGGGAGGAAGGGATGGTAGGGGAAGCTCCACATGGTCGACTTGGTTGACTGGATAATCCCAAACGCATTGCCCTTGCAGGTTGTACAGTTTAATCCTTACAATGCTTTCGGCTTCAATGGTTACTTTGTCATGTGCGGGATTGGGATATAAGGCGGCTGAAATTGTTTGGAAATCATTGATGTCGAAGAATCCAGCATGGATGACAATTTCCTGTTCCGAGAATCCGCAGCCATTCCAAGCCCTGACACGTAGTGTGGCTGTTCCTGGATGTGAGATAGTGAGGGTGCAATCTGTCCCTAAGGTGTCGATACTCCATTCGGCGCCGTCGAGTTCCCATTCGTAATGCTCTGCAAGTCCAACAGGTTCTATAAAATAATGGTATTCTCCCCAGAGTATGTCGGTGGTGACGTACACTTCTGTTGGACCGTATATGGCGGGAATAGACTCAGGATATATGTCGAAAGAAAGGTGCAGAGTGACAATGCTGTCGCAGCCTTCATGAGCGATGAACTCTTGTGTATAGTCACCGGGAGCTGTGTAGGTGATGCCATTCCAAGTGTAGGAAGTGCAGGCTTGTTGCCACCATTCGTAGGTAAGGGCTCCAATGCTTACCTCAATGTTGTAGAGCGTGTCGCAGCCGTCAGGCGATTCGATGAGCTGCTCAAAAAGACCGCTCTCTGTATATTCAATCCCATTGTAAGTGAATGACAAACATCCTGAGCCTTGGATGTCAATGTTGGTTGTTCCGCCTGGGTTGTAAGGCTCGCCATGTTGGTCAATGTAACCAGCCTGTTGTAAAAAGTTGTTGAATGGACGGCGGATGGTGCCGTCAAGGGCAGTGAAGGCAGTGGCTTTCTCAAAACAGAAAGTGGGTGTGGTGAGATCTTCGTTCACGTTGGTAACATGGTACATGTATTGGTTCCAAACCGGTCTCGCTGAGCTCCAGCTGCTGGGACTCCCGAAAATATGGACACCTCCATAACCGACATCATAGCTTAGATGTTGGTCTAGTAGGCCAGTGGCAACGATTTCTGCCGCTCCATCACCATTCACGTCGGCAACAACAGGGTATTCGCAGCCTGTTCCGGCAGCCATCTTTCGGGTATAGAGATTGTATAGTTTTATGGTGTCATTGCCAGTGATGTGGCTTTTGCCGCTTGCATTGATGATACGCAAGTTGTTGTTGTCACGATAGACAAGCTCCATGATGTTGTCTTGGTTGAAATCGAATAGTGTCATGGCGGTCTGTCCTGAGCGGTCGTCGTGATTTTGCGACCAAACGGTGTTAAAACCATTTTGGGGCGTGTAGCGCCAACAGAAGATCTTTTCCGTGCTGCCATTAGGCTGGTTTTCAAGTAGAACGATTTCCGGATAGGGGTCAGTGTCAATATTGCCAATGAAGACATAGCTGGTACTGGCACAATTATGGGGCTTTTGGAAGATGATTTGCCCGTTGGAGGGCTTATAGGCGTAGAAATAAGTGTTGTCCACGTGTTGGTCATCGGTGTCGTCACGGATGACAAGAATCTCGGTCTCGCCGTCAAGGTCGAAGTCGGCGATACAAACATGGCCGTCTTGTGAGCATCCATTGGGAGGCGTAATGGTCTTGTTGACAGTGACAGAGTTTAGGGAGGGATTAGTACGGCTGACAATGTTTACATCATAGATGGTGTTGCCGCAAATCAATTCTTGTTTCTCGTTTCCTAAAGAGTTGTATGCCAAAGACATGGCGTAATAAGTATGATGATAGACGCCGTTGCTGTAGGAAGGTGTTCCTCTGTGACTCAAGCCTTTGTTGCCATTACTTGGACCAGAGCAGAGCCATTTTAGCGTGGCGGCATCATAAATGTCGCTGCCTGCATATACTTCTGGATAGCCGTCTCCGTTGAAGTCGGCGAGCGAAACCATACCATCGCATGAGGTAGGTTGATCGGAAACGTTCAACAAAGTGCCGTCAATGGCATAGGCACGGATGCGTTTGTCGTAGCAATGGGTGAAGATGGCGCCTTGCATACTGCCGTCGGACAAGAGATAACGTCCGATTGCGTAAGGCCCATTGGAAAGATAGATGGTGTCAGGAACGGTAAAGGAATATTGAAGGCTGAGGTCGAGGCCACTATAGACATTGATTTCGCGGCTTCTGTAATTGTTACCATTGTATTTAGCCACCACGATGTCGCATACGCCGTTGCCGTCGATGTCACCTACAAGAACGGGTGAGTAAGACGCTGCTTCTTCATCAGGGCTGGATGCCAGCCGTTGTATCTCCCATGCGCTGCCTTCCAAAGGCCGATTGCATCTGCTTTCTAGGACGTTGTCAGGGAATGGCTGCCCATTTGAGAGCAGTGAGGCAATCATGGCAAAGAAGACCAGGATTATCTTTTTCATGTTAGTGACATTTATGATGTTGTTACCAATCCCAGTCGTAAATCCCATAGCTTGAGGCTGTTTCCTTGATGACTTTCTTGGTGATCATTTGGTAATGGTTGAAGACGGTAACCATGTAAATACCCGCTGCCTTGCCGGCCAAGGAGTAAGGCACGACAATGCCTTCAATATCCGTGTCGACGCTGAATCGGCCTATGAATTGTCCTAAATAGTCATAAATTACAATAACTGCCTCTCCTTGCATGCCGGAAAGGACAATGTTGAATTCGCCCTGTGTGGGGTTGGGGTAGATGACCACGTTGGGCCGCTCGTCATGGTTGATTTGGATGACTCGTTCGATGAAGCCACATTCGGTGTATACCCTTACTTTTAGAATGGCATTTCCTGGAGAATTGATGTTGACCACGCATTCAGGTGAGTCGGGTGCTGTGGTGATGCTCCATGGCCCGTCTATGGTCCAGTCGTAGCCAAAGCAACCTTCCACAGGGTCGATGCTGTAGGTAAAGTTGCCATTGGTTTGGTAGAAAATAAGGCTTTCACCATGGATGGGGCTGACATACGCCGAGGCTTTAACGGTCAGGTCGAGGATGACGATGCTGTCGCAGCCCTGGGCAGAGGTGAAGGTCTGCTGATAGATGCCTGAAGCGTCATAGGTGATGCCATTCCATGAGTAACTGTCGCAAGTGCTGACGGCGATGTTGGTGAAGATTTGCTGTCCGACATTCAGATAAAGTGTCACGATGCTGTCGCAACCTTGGACGGAAGTGAAAGTCTGCTGATATACCCCTGATTCTTCGTAGGTGATGCCGTTCCAAGTGTATGGCGAACAGACACTCTTGTATTGCATGGTGTGTACCGTATCGCCCAAGTGGACATGAACAGTCAGCAACGTGTCGCAACCCATGGGGTTCTCAATCAAATACTCATAGTCTCCACTTTCATTGTATGTGATGCCGTGGAAACTGTATGTTTCGCATCCTTCGCCGTAATGTTCCGCTTCCACATAGCCGCTGGGATTGTAAGGCTCGCCAGTGGGTGTGATGTAGCCAGCCTGATGCAGGAAGTTGTTGTATGGCCTGCGTATGGTGCCATCGGGAGCGGTGAAAACGGTAGCATTGTCATAACTTAGCTGCGGAATGGTGAGGTCGTTGTTGATGTTGGTCACGTTGTAGGCATATTGGTTCCAGACTTGGCGGGCAGAGGGCCATGAAGGATTGCCAAACATAACCAAGCTGCCATGACCGTTATTTCCGTAGTAATCTTCTAAAAGTCCAGTGGTGAGGATCTCTGCATGACCGTCATTGTTCACGTCGGCAATAATGGTGTGCTCACTGGCAGTGCCTGAACGCATGGGATAAGAATAGAGTATCGCCCCATCACTACCGTTTATGATGTTTAGATCATACGCGTCACGAAAGACGATTTCCGGAATCTCGTCTCGGTTGAAATCGAAAAATGCCATCGTGGTCAGTCCAGATGGATCGTTGTGGTGGATGTTCCATACTTCGGTCAATCCATTTTCTGCCGTGTACCGTAAGCAGTGCATCTTTTCGTTATAAACCTCTCGCAGATAGTCGACATATAAGATTTCGGGATGTGGGTCGGTGTCAATATTGCAAATTGCCGGAAAACCTGTACTTCTGCAGTATATGGAAAAGTGGAATAGGATGGTTCCTGTCGAGGGCTTATAGGCGTAAAAGTAGGTGTCATCGTCGACGCAGTCATCAGTAAGGTCTTTGGTGACCACAACGTCAATTTCGCCGTCCAAATCAAGGTCTGCCAATGATACATGTCCGTCTTGAGGAAATCCATTAGGCGGGGTGATGGTCTTGTTTATCGTAATGGAGTTTAATGCGGGGTTAGTCCGACTGACGATATTCACATTGTAGATGGTATTGCCGCAAACGAGTTCCATTTTTTCATCTCCGAAAACGTTGTAAGCATACGACATGGCATAATTGGCATGATGAGGGTAGACTGTACCTGGTGAGCCACGATAGCTCAAGCCCTTGTTGCCGTTGGCAGGCCCTACACATAGTTGCTTTAATGTTGCGGCGTCATAAATGGCATTTCCAACGTAAACTTCGGGATGCCCGTCATTGTTGAAGTCGGCGAAAGCAGGAACACCATCGCATGGCGGGTCAACATCAGCGGTGTGAAGCAACTGACCGTTCTTGGAATAGGAACGCAATTTGCCGTCGTTACATAATACGAAAACAGCTCCTTGCATCTCTCCATTGTCCAATGGGTATCTTGCGATAGCAAAAGGATGATAGACGAGATAAACTTCCTGAGGAATGGAAATGGTGCTTTGTAATAACAGGTTGTTGCCGCTGTAAATGTCTATCTGGTTTGACCAAACCCGGTAATTCTCATCCGTGGCGGTGTAATGGGGTGCCACGATGTCAACAACGCCATCATCGTCAATGTCGCCACAAATCGGAGTGGAATAGGCATTGATGTTTTTGTCTGTCTGGTACATCAATTGCCCGCCTTCGAAAGGGATGGGCGTGTTGTTGTTGCAATCGGTGTCAAGGATGTTGTCGGGGAGGGTGGGGATGGGTGTGGGCGGCTCAATGTTGCACGGCTCGCTCCATACGGGACGTACAGAGTATGTGTCCCACTTTTCTCGGGTCGCCAGAAGGCCGGCTGTGTAAGGGTTGGTCCCAAAGTTGAGAGTCCAGGCTTTGTCGGCTGAGCATTCTGTGCTGGCCCAGTAATATTGGTTGGCCAAAGTGGAACCACCGTTGTCAATAAGTACGTTTTCGATGAAAGGTAGTGATGCAAAGAGTTTGGATAATTGTCCTGTCGAAGGGATATGCCAGCCGTTGGCAAGGTCAACGTGAGAAGCAGCAAAAGAAGAGGATGTGCCCATGGCTTCACGCATGTGATAAGTGGCATCGTAGCCGCAGTGCACACCATGAAGCGTGACAAATTGGTCATTTTCGTTGTAATTGGTAAGGGAAGTGATGTCGGTCAGAGTTCCCCATGAATATGAACTCTGCAAGTCATTCAAGGCCACTAACCAATATGTGTCGTCTTCAGGCGAGACGTAAAACACTATGCCTTTCTGTCCTCCGGGAGCAGTGACTACTTCGCCAATAGCATGGGTTGAGGATTGTACGGAAAAGGATTTGACTGCCCTGACGCCGATTTGATAATCGCCAATGTAGTTCCATTTCGGATAGTTGGCCACACTTCCCGTCTGGCTTACAACGATAGCATGGGCTCCACCTCTTTCAGTTGAGGTCCAATACCATCTTGGATGGTCGAAAGAGAATGTGGTACCGTGTACTATGGATAGTGAAGCATTGACTTCGTTGATATAGGCCATTAGCCAACGCAATTGTCCAGCGGCAGGCAAATACCAACCTTGGCCAAAGTCAACGCTCCAAGCAGCGGGATACCAATCAGCCCCATGGGTATTTCTGATGATGGCAGTGTTAGTATAACCATCAAGGTCATAGATGGCATCTCTTGAAAACTCGAAGTTTTCGAGATTTGGGATGTCGAACATTTCTTCGTAATATGTTGAGGTTACCCAATGGGTGTTAACGGCTTGACATTCCAAACTGACAACCCAGCCATCTTGGCCACCGTCGCCTACAAAGAAGACGATGCCTTCAGCGGTTTTCCCCGACGAAGCGAATTGCTCAGGTTGGATAATGCTCCCATCGGAACAGAGGATGTCGCCGATATTGACAGTTTGTCCGAAGCTGATTAAAGAGGAGAACAAAATGGCAAAAAATAATAAATAGTGTTTCATGGCATAATTTTTTAAATCGCACAGTTAACAATTTGATAGCAAAAGTACAAAAATTATAAGAGAGTCAAGCTTTTTATGCTAAAAAATAGTGGTTTGGATGAAAAACTGTATGTGTGCAGCGTGATTACGAAAAAACTCGTAAGGATATCATTCGCTGATGACATGAAGATAAGGTTGGCCAACGATTTGGAATCCGTAAGTATCATCGAATGAACCCCTAGTGTTTGGCACGATGAAATCAGCAATCACTCTTCCTAGTTTTCCCTCCAGTTTTGTCCCACATGACGCGTTGTAATACTGAAGCGTTGTTGCGCTAGGTAGTAAACGCTGTGGAGTGTTTATCATCGCTATCAGTTCTTGATCGTCGTGGGCAAGTTGAACGAGTCCCGTCTTGAGGTAGGCATAATGGTCAAGGATGGGGTTGCTGGAGAAATTGAAGACCACTGATGGACATTTCATCATTGCGGCATCAAGATGGATGGCCGACTCGTTGGAGACCATGAGGTCGATTTTACTGATAAAGTCGAAAGATGATGCTGATTTGGGATCGGAATAGCCGATGCCGTTTTCTTCCAGCCACGATGAGTCCACCGTTCCATAGCGGGGATGCGGACGGAGGATAAGGCAATAGTTTTGATCCAATAGGAACTGGCAAAGGCGTTTGACTTTGTCGAAGTCGTCGAGCATGTTGATGGCAATACCGATGGTTCGGACTGTTGAAGTGTCTTTCAATTGGTATTGTTGGAAGACGGGATCGAATCTGACACCTCCCGACAAATAGACTTCACCTTCAGGCTCGCCTGCAAACCGATACTTTTCAAAGCTTTCTTCGCCGTCAAGGAAAGAATAAGAAGCAATGAGTTTTGGGAACCCTTTAGCAACTGATGCATGTTGCACGTAAATGGTTTTAACACCCAAGGCTTGGGCGTTGAGCAACAAACACCTGTGGAACTCGCCTTGGTCGCTCGAAACGATTAAAGTCTTGACTTTGTAATGCTCAAGATATTCTTTGGCAATCTGATAATAGCCGTAGGTCGACCATAGCCGGGTAAAAAACCGTTTGATGACCGTTTTAGTAGGTGGGTCGGCTTTTCTGTATGTCTTGATAATGTCGGGAAGATAGGGGAGTGAGAGCCAATAAGCCCTGCGCTTATGGATGTCGTCTTTATGGTTTTTCAGGTATAGGTATTCGCCTTCTTCAACATGTTTAACGATGGGGTCCAGTGATCGTTGGTTGTTAAGTGAGACGCCCAAAAACACGATTCCTTTGTATTTGTCGGGAAGCGTCTTGAATTTGAAATGATGGATAAAGGTGTAGTAAAACAATTGGGCAAAGAAGATGCAGATTTGCATAGGCAAAGAGGGTTGCTTCTCTTTGGAAATGAAAACAATGCTGTTGATGTTGACGATGTCGAGAGTACTGTACTTCATGGCTTGTGCACCTATAATGCGTGGGACCAGATACGTTTATGGCGTTTCGATGGGAAGCTGGCGGCCGCATCCCAAGATGATTTTTTCGACGAATTCCCTAAAAGCGCCATCGCCGCCTTTCTTTTGTATGTCGATGTTCCCCAGTGGTTTAATGTATTCAGGTGCGTTGGCGGGCACTCCTGCAATGCCTACCGCTCGAAGTAGCTCGATGTCGACGATATCATCACCGATATAGGCAACCTCTTTGATGTCGATACTCAGCTTTTTGCATAAATCCATCGCAACGGACAGCTTGTCTCTCACCCCTTGGAACACGAAGTCGACCTTGAGTTTTTCGGCTCTGCGTGTCACAATTTCCGCTGTTTCCCCGGTGACAATGCCTATCGGGACGTTCAGTCTATGGGCGAAAATCACACCTGCGCTGTCGGAAGTGTTGAATTTTTTCCATTCGTTCCCGGTTTGGTCGTAGTACATGCCGCCATCGGTCCAAACGCCGTCGATGTCGGTCAATATCAGTTTAGGTAGGTTCATCTTTTTGCGCTTTTAGTGTGATTAGGAAAGGTGTTGTGGATAGATGACTTCATTGGCGGGGACGTCGGTTGACAAGTGTTTCCCAACCACTTCATTCAGTTGGCACCACTTGAAACCGTCGCCTGGACTCAGCATGTGCAAGTCAGCTTCGGTGATGAGGTCGCCTTTCTTCATGTCGTGCAAGGTGGCGATACTTCGTTCCAACTTGATTTTGGAGGCTGCCACGCTCTTGTCGATGTAGATGTCTTTCGTGCCCAGCCATTTTTCACAGATGCGGATGTCGCGGACCATACGGTTGACGCCGTCTGGGCCTAATGACCCCGCTTGGTCGGTGCCTTTCATGCGACGGTCAATGGTGATGTGCTTTTCGATGACTTCTGCACCCATTCCGACAGCGACCACAGGGGCAGCGATGCCGATGGTGTGGTCGGAAAAACCTATCTTATACTGAGGATAGTGCTCTTTCAAATAAAGTATAGTATTGAGATTCAGGTTGTCAGGGTGGGTGGGATATTGTGAGACGCAATGAAGGATTGTGATGTCGTTGTGGTAATGGGTGATGACTTCCAAAGCATCGTCTAGCTCCTTTTTGCCTGCCATTCCAGTTGAAACAATAATGGGGATTTTGGTCTCAGCCATGGCAGCCAGAAGCGGTAAGTTGGTCAGGTCACGGCTCGCCACTTTCAGATAATTAGGCGTGAAGAGTTTCAACAGCGACAAGCAGCCTTTGGCACAAAGGGTCTCCACAAACTCAAGGCCGAGTGACTTTGCGTATTTGTAAACTTCAAAATGCTCTTCGTCAGAGAGTTCCAAGAAGGCGCGATGCTCACCGTAGGTCCGGCCGAACGAATTGGGCGAGTCGTAGATACGGTTCATTTGTGAAGGCGTCATCTCCTCTTTCAAGTCACGCTTGGTAAGTTTGACCGCGTTCATGGGTTTAAGGTCCAAGTCAAAAACCTCTTCTTTGATGGGACGTGAGACCAATTCGGCAATCAGTTTCGCAATATCAACAGAACCGTTGTGGTTTTGTCCAATTTCACCTATGATGTATGTTTCGCCTTTCGTAATCATGCTATTTTGTGTTTTGTGTGATGATTCTTTTCATGGATGCTTTCATCTCTTCGTGTTGGTCAATATAATTAACGACTTCTTCTAGCCCGAAATGGTCGTTTGCTTTTGTCAGGTCGGTATAGACTTGTTGGGCGTTTTCAAAGTCTTCTTGGGTGTCAACGGTCAATCGGATATCGTTTCGTCCTTGGATGACATCGGGACAATCAATCCATTCGCAATGATACTCCTCGGGGTGCGAATAAACGTGGATAGTGACGTGCTCATGGGCCGGAAGGTCGTCGGTCGATGAGGCCACCTTTTTCAGTGCATCGAGTGTTACAAATTCACCCCAAAAACCGAAATGGGTCTTGATGGAAGGCAGCCCGTTTATCCTAAAGCCGATATACTGTGCGTTGCTATTAAGGGCTTTGTCAATGAGAGATTTGATGCCATCGGGATCTATAAAGGGGTTGTCGGAACAGATTCTGATGATGCCATCTATATGGTATCTCTTTGCAGCTTTGATAAAACGGTCCAAAACATCGTTCTCTGATCCTCTAAAAACGAGTTCTCCGTTTCGTTTAAGATGCTCAACAAGGGCGTCATTGTCTTTGGAGGTGGATGTCGCGACGATTACCTTGGCATCACAGGCTTGATGCAACTTGTCAAGGATGATGTCCAAGATACATTTATCTCCGTGAAAGGGCTTCAATATCTTTCCCGGAAGGCGGGTCGAGCCCAAACGCGCTTGTATGATGATTCCCAACTTCATATTCAATGGAATTTGCCTTGGGCTTTCAAGGCATAATAATGGTCTTTGTCGCGATATTTGAATACCGTCGCAGGATTTCCACCTGCAATGGCACAGGGTGGAATGTCTTTCACGACGACGGCTCCGGCTTGGATGATAGCTCCTTCTCCGATGGTCACGCCTCCCAAAACGATGACACGGCTACCAAACCACACATTATCGCCGATGGTCACATCTTTGATGATATAGGTGTCGTCGTATGGAATAGTCTTTCCTTCGTAATTATGGTTTTGTGTGATAATCATACATTCTATCCCAGAATGGAAATTGTCACCAAAAACCACTTTCCCTTTTCCGTGTATGCGCAAGCCATTGAAATTCGGATTCTTTCCCAAGGTTGTTTGCCGTGAAAGAATGGTCCAACCATGAATGGCTAATTCACCTTGATGGGAATGAACAATTCTTAATGTTATCTTTTCCAGTATCTTATATAAGATGTTCGGGAAAAACAATAGAATCTTTCGTAACATAACTCTTAGATTTTGTTCAACAGGGTGGCATATTTTCCTGCCAAAGCCTTTCGAGAATACTTCTCCAGTTTCTTGCTCTCATTAGAAGGTAGTCCGTTCTCCAAATCTTTCTGATAGAGCCCCTTAATTACCTCTTTCATCTTCTCCTCGTTCTCAAATCCAACCGTTTGTCCAGCTTCGGTCTCTGCGAGGATCCTCGCCGCGTCACCATCTTCGGGGCCGATGCAAAGGATTGGGCGACCCGATGACAAATACTCAAACATTTTTCCGGTCATCAAGCCCTTCGCCCTGATTTCAGTGTCAGGCAGAAGCAGCAACAGCAATAGTGTCGTTTCCTTTTGCGCTTGTACGACTTGTTCGTGGGGGATATAAGGCGCGAAGGTGACGTGTTCGCTTAAACCATTTTCTTGGATGTCTTTCTTGGTCGAATCGTCAATCTGACCTATCATATTGATTCTTAAGTCTGTGTTAAATCTGGTATCTTCCTTGACAAGCTCGCCCAAGGCTCGCCATAAATGCGTCGGGTTTTGGTTCTTGGAGAGCGCACCGAGGTAGGTGATGGTGAACTTTTCAGGCAGAGTGACAGGCGCTTGGGCTTCGTCTTTGTGGTCGAAGCCGTTATATACCACCCTGACATTCCTGTTACCTAATCTCCCAAGCCTTCTCGCCCAGTCATCCGAAACGGTGACAACCTTGTCGGCCTTGGTCAACACCTCGCGCTCCAAACGATGGTGCTTGCGGTCGGCCCAACGGGTGAGGTGAAAGTCGTTGTAATAGTCGATTTCGGTCCAAGGGTCGCGGAAGTCGGCAATCCACGGAATGCCCAAATCTTCTCTCAACTTCATGGCAATCAGATGCATGGAGTGGGGCGGACCCGTGCTGATGATGGCATCCACGGGGTGTGCTTTCAGATACTCTTTCAGATACTTTACCGATGGTTTGATCCAACAACAGCGGGCGTCGGGGATGAAGAGGTTGCCGCGCACCCACAGCGAGAGGTTCTTTTTCCAGCCTTTTTTCTGCTCTTTCTCATGAATGAAACCCATCTTTATTGTTTCCTCTTTCTTGATGCCGAGGAACTTCTTATAGAAGGAATATGGCTCAAAGATAGGTCGGCGGATGACTTCCATATTGGCTGGCACGTCTTTCTCTAACGAAGGGTCAATAATCGGATACTCGGCGTTTTCTGTGGTGTAGATTACAGGCTGCCAACCGTATTCGGGCAGGTATTTCGACATCTTCAGCCAACGTTGCACGCCGCTACCACCCGATGGAGGCCAATAATAGGTGATGATCAGAACGCGTTTCATGACTGCTCCTCCTTTTTCTTAGGTTTGAAAGTGTAAACAAGGGCGCCAATCAGGCCTAGAATCATGATCAGCGAACTGGCGAAAGCAACTGTGTTGCCCACAGTGTAAGCTTTGGGTGCATATTCCATTACGATTTCATGCTCGCCGCTGGGGATAAGGGCAGCACGAAGAATGTAGTTGGCTCTGAGTAAAGGCTGCTCTTGGCCATCGACGTACATCTTCCAACCCTTTTCTGTCCAAATCTCGGAGAAAACAACTAGATAGTCAGCGGCTGTTGAACCCGCTGAAACGCCGCGGAACCTATACATCAGCTTATTAGGCTGGTAATCCTCCATAGTGACCTGCGGCAAGATACTATCTGTAATTTGATAATTTCCAACCAGTTGAGAAAACTCTTTGTTGATAATGGCCGTGTGGTTCAAATCAGTGTTTTCGATGTCATCAATCTCCTCATTGGGCGTTTCAACCCACTTGATGTCATTGACCACCCATGCGTTGCCCGAAGCATAAGGGTTGGGGAAAGGTTGAGCATTGGGATTGAAGATGACATACTTGGTATTCAGTATGTTGAGAACTTTCTGCTCTGACAACGACTGCATCAGTTCATCAGCAGTCTTGGCTCCCCTGAGTTGGTTGAGTTCACCGCCAAGGTATTGTGTGATGACATCCTGATAGCGGCGCAGTTTAGCACCCGAATAACCGCCCAGCGACTTGTGGAAATAACAGGTGCTGGCATCGTTGAACATGTCCTTGGTGATGTCGGCTACGCGGAAATCCAAGTTATTGTCATTTAAAATGTATTGGTCGGCAGTGGAAGGCTTGTAAGGATTGTCGAATTGTTGTTTGCTGACGAATTTGTCGTCATTGAGGTAGCGTTTGTCGATGGGGAACATGTCGACTAAAACAAGGGCAGCAAGTATGGGGAATGCAATTTGGCCTTTCAGCTTGCCTTTGCCATAGAGGAAGATTGGTACGGCAGCCAGGATAATGAAGAGCAGGCTGCGCAGGGTGTCTTTGCGGAATATGGCAACGCGCACGTCTTCAAGTTGGGCGGCAAAACTGGCGTAGAGTGCGCCGTCCTTGCCCTTACTCATCAAAGCAAACTGCTCGGCTTCGCCTTGGCTCAGAAAGTTGAAGAAGAGTTTTGGAGCAATGTAGAACAACAAACAGATGCCTACTGTGATGCCCAAGGCAATGTAAAACTTCTTGATGTTTTGCTTGAAACTTTCAGGGCTTTTTGCAATTTCAGCCAAGCCTAGGAATCCCAACAGCGGCATGGTGACTTCAGCGATGACCAAAGTCATGGAAACCGCCCTAAACTTGTCATAACCAGGGATGTAATCGAGGAAGAAATTAGTGAAGCCCATGAAGTTTTTGCCCCAGCTGAGTAGGATGGAGAGCAAAGTGGCTATTAACAAAGCCCATTTCATCTTGCCTTTCACGGTCAAAGCACCCAGGACGAAAAGGAAGACGACGATGGCGCCCACATAAACAGGACCACTGGTGCCGGGCTGGTCACCCCAATAGGCGTTTTGCTGGGCAATGTTGTCTCTGAACTGTCGATCGGCCTTGTCAAGGGCGGGGTTCTGTTTGCCTATATAAGCCGAAGCACCGCCTTTGGCATTGGGAATCAGCAGGCTCCAGGTCTCACCCTTGCCATAGCTCCATTGTGTGATGTAGTCACGGTCGAGGCCTTTGGTCTGGTTGTCTTCGTTGCGGGTCAACACGGGTTTGCCTCGGGTGGTTTCCTTGCCGAACTCATAGTTGCTATATAGGGCTGTCGAGCAAGTGAGTACGCCGATGATGGCGGCCACAGCCAAACCGACGGAAGCCTTGAAGAAATGCCCCAACTTTTTGTTTTTGATGTCGCTGATAAGCTCGGCGATGACCAAGATAACGATGATCAAAGCCAAATAGTAGGTGATTTGCAGGTGGTTGGTGCGCACTTCAAAAGCCAAGGCAAAGGCGGTCAAAAGCCAGCCCCACAGGTATTTGCCTTTATATGCGAGCAAAACGCCTGCTATGACGGGCGCCATATAAGCCATAGCCATGGCTTTGGCGTTGTGCCCTGCACCGATTACAATGAATAGGTAAGAGGTAAATCCGTATGCGATGGCTCCAATGAAGCTAATCCAGAAGCCGCAGTCGAGCACCAAAAGCAGGACGAAAAAGCCTAACATACAGATAAATACTGAGCCTAGTGATTGCGGCAGTCCGATTCTTAGCGCCTGATAGATAGGGTTGGTAAGGTTGCCTTTGGGCTTTACGGAGATGTTCCATGCTGGCATACCACCAAATGGTGCGTCGGTCCATAGCGTCTGTTCGCCCGTGGTCTCGCGGTATTGGTTGATTTCCTGCGACATGCCGAGGTGCATCTCAATGTCGTGCTGCTTGATGCGCTTGCCTTGCAAAACAGGGCTAAAATAAATCAGCGTAATGACCGCAAAGGCAATAATGGCAGCCACAATACTGAGGATGTTTTTGTTCTTCTGGAAAAAGTTATTCTTCATTGTGATGTATTGTTTCTTTAATTTCTTCAAAATCAGTGTATTCTCCGATGTTGGGGTCGACATGGGGATTTTTGGCCTCATTGGTGCCCGTCTGGGTGTCTTCTTGGGTGAATTGGTTCATCTGCTTCTCCAGCTTCCGCATCTTTCTTCTGAATATCAGTTTGATAAGCATGCTGAAAGCGTAAAAGATTAGAACGGTGTAAAGTATTATTCTCAACAAGCCTCCCATGATAATATAATTGTGCTGCGAAATTACGGATTTTCTGCTTGTGTTGGTTGTTTTTTGCTGATAATATCACGAAAGGCCGCACCCAAGAATCCCAAACCGTAGCCAAAAAGCTGACAATAAGCTGCTGGTACTGAGAGCAATGCGACCTTCAGACTTTTGTTTTTCAGCAACGAGTCGACGAAGACTATTAGGCAGTAGAGTAGGATGGGGGCGAACCAAAGCCAGTGGTGGAAAATGCCCAACATGACCAAAATCAGGTTGCCGACCACAAAGGCGGCGGGCAACAGATGGACGAGTTTGAAGGTCTCTGGGTATTTGTTTTTCAGGACGATACGTGCCTCGCCCGAATGCTTCACCTGACGGAAGAATGAGCTGAACTTGACACGCCTTTTGTGATAAACGAAGGCCTCGGGAAAGAGTCGGCAGCTATAGCCGTCTTTGAAGATACGGGTGCTCAAGTCAATGTCCTCGCCATAGCGCATAGGAGCAAAGCCGCCCAAGGCTTCGAAAACGCTTTTCTTGATGCCCAAATTGAAGCTGCGGGGATAGAATTTGTCCATTTTGTGTTTGCCGCCGCGGATGCCGCCCGTGGTGAAAAACGAGGTCATCGCATAGTTGATGGCTTTCTGTATGGGTGTGAACGAAGGATGTGCGCGGTCGGGACCGCCGAAGGCATCGCAAGGCTCACGGTCGAGTTCTCCATTGATGATTTTCAAGAAGTTTTCTGGCACGATGACATCGGAATCCAAGATGAGGAGATACTCGCCTTGGCTGCGTTCGACACCGTAATTACGTGACGGCCCTGGACCCGAATTGGGCTTGAAGTGGTAGCTGACGGGCAGGCGGTCCTTGTATTTGTTGCAGACCGTGTCGCATTTTTCCGTTGAGCCGTCCTCCACCACAACGACCTCAAAGTCCTTGAAAGTCTGATAGCAAAGGCTCTCCAGCAGTTCGTCGACTTCTTGAGGTCGGTTATAGACGGGTATGATGATTGAAAACTGCATTTTCAAACTTTTTTGCAAAGATAGGGATTCTTTCTGTACTTTTGCGCTATCAAATGCGATTATCTCAAATGAAGAAACTGATTTCTCTTTTCACCAAGATTTTTCCCCGTCAATGGCTCATCAAATTGAGTTATCTTTTTAGCCTGTTGGTGCGCCCCTTTTATATAGGTAACAATGTGGAGTGTCCCGTTTGTGGTGGCCATTTCCGCAAGTTTTTGCCCTATGGCTATGGCAAGGCGATGGATAACCGTTTGTGCCCCAAATGCTTGTCGCTTGAGCGCCACCGTTTGCTTTGGCTTTACCTGAAAGAGAAGACGGATTTCTTCACTGCACCATTGAAAGTGCTGCATTTTGCGCCCGAGCAGCCGTTTTTGAAGCGTTTTTGTGCCTTGAAGAACCTCGACTACACTACTGCTGACCTCGATTCGCCCATTGCGGACTTGCACTTGGATGTGACTGCCATCGACCAGCCGAGCGACACCTACGATGTGGTCATCTGCAACCATGTGTTGGAACATGTCGATGATGCCAACAAGGCCTTTTCGGAAATCAAGCGCATCCTGAAACCTGGCGGCTGGGCGATTCTGCTGGTACCCATCAATCCCGATGTCGACACCTTCGAAGATCCGAGCATCACCGACCCGAAGGAACGCGAGCGTCTCTTCGGACAATATGATCATGTGCGCCAGTTCGGCCGCGACTATGCCGAGGTGCTGCGCAAGGCAGGTTTTACGGTGAAGGAAGACAGGATTTACTATGAGATTTCAGAGGAACAGCGCGAACGGATGCATCTGGCGCGCAGGGGAGAGGAAATCATTTACCGCTGCTCATTGTCATGAATTGCGTCCTCGCAATTCACTATTGTCACGAACTGCGGGACGCAGTTCGAAAATGGTTATAAAATGGCAAACTGCGGGACGCAGTTTGCGACAGTGACAATGAAAAACAACAAAAGGCGAGTCCCAAATGGGGTCGCCTTCGTTACCTTAAATGAGAAATATAACGGCTTCCGTTCCGTTTACACGGAAAGAGGATTAATACTCGTCAGAAACTGTAAGTTTTTTTCTGCCTTTGGCTCTTCTGCGGGCCAAAACCTTACGGCCGTTAGCCGTTGACATTCTCTCTCTGAAACCGTGTTTGTTTCTACGTTTTCTGTTCGAAGGTTG
>JAEEGJ010015710.1_pt1 | contig 17582 bp, 10 predicted proteins | sample 8958761 | NCBI WGS metagenome assembly JAEEGJ01 (sample SAMN16246546, study PRJNA631951) | gut metagenome | biome: gut microbiome; feature: rumen; material: RS-attached | host: Bos | place: Iran: Karaj | collected 2018-10 | reverse complement strand
CACTCAAGGAATCCAAGAAATTCCACCCAAAGCCCATGTGGTGAAATTGGTAAACACGCTACATTCAGGGTGTAGTGAGCGGACGCTCTTGGAAGTTCGAGTCTTCTCATGGGCACGATATAAAAAATAACCGGTCGCAAGAACCGGTTTTTTTTTAGCCATTAGCCATTAGCCAACAGCCATTAGCGCTGTTCTTCCTACTGGCTAATAGCTAATAGCTAACGGCTAATTTCTGCGTTCGGACGTTGTTGCCTGTCAGCCTGAAGATGTAGACACATCTGGGCAGTCCTGAAATGTCAATCGACTGATTGTCAACGATTTCCTGACGCATCACCAGACGACCCATCACATCGTAAACTTGCAGCAGACCGCTGCCATTCACAATGATCTCATTGCCATTTTGGTAAACGAATGTCTCTGACTCGGTCACTTCGCCTGTCGAAGTGGCATTCAGCCTCACGACAAATCTCGCCTCGCTGTCGCTCGGCGAGCCAACGAACGTATATTCTTCTTCCTCAAGCATATCAACATCCTCACCTGTGATTTTGTCAATGAGATGCAGATAATCGAAATCGCCGTCAGCATTGATGTCAATGGTGTAATGACCCAATGTCTTCGCCTCAAAACCGAGGTTTATAACGTCGTTGCCATCATTCATATCAGCGATAGCAAAACTTTCGCCGTCGTTAATCACATAAAGCATCGGGATGTCGGCGTTTTTGTGCTCTATCTTATTCAAGCCATGGCCTTTTTTGAAGAAAACATACGCAGCGTCAGAATATTCAGCGTCTCTGACAGTGATGGCAATGCTTTTTTCCATGTCTTTTCCGGCAGGGTCAACATAGCCAGTGGTGACGTCACTCATTGTAAGAGTCTCTCCGTCAGCTGTCGGTTTGGCTTGAACCAAGATGCCTTCGAGTGGTTTTATCGGGGTCTCGTTGTCGATGCCTGCCACCCATCCGCCGGCAGTGGAGAGGGTGTAGAATCCGTCCTGAAGGTAAGTGTTCGGGATAGCGCCATTGTCACCTTTATATATATTATGCGAATACGGGTTTCCGATAAGGTGGAAGCCTGCGAGATTTCCCGCTGAAGCGGTGTATGAAAGCTTATAATCCACATCGCCGACATTCAAGTCTCCGTGGAATAGCAGTGCCTGACTGTCGTTTTTGCGATAGAGATAACCGCGTCCGTTTTCGAGGGAAGAGAATTCATTGCCGCTGTCTTTGCAGTTCTCCCATGTTGTCGTCGCCTCGTTATATCTGTAAACGTTGTTTGTCGCGCTTGTCAGGTAGAGGATGTCTGGGAAACCTACCTCGTTGACCGCTGAGGATATGGCGTGCCAGCCGTTGTCGGGCGATGTCGTCCATTGTGTTATGTTTTTATTAAGATAGGCCTGGACGCCGGTGTTGTTTTGTATGAGCTGTCCGCCTTCGACGATGGCTATTCTTGCGTTCTCATTTGCTGTGATGGGACCTGCCACTGTCAGGGTTGAATTGGAAAGGATATACAGGTCGGTGTATCGGTCGATGGTGAGCGTGTTGACGGCGGCGTCTTCGTCAAGTTCAACTACCGCTTTGATGGTCACATCAGACGAAACGTCGGGTTTTACCTTTGAGATCCAGTTGTCAGCGAGGCTCCATTTGTTGTCGGTGGCTGCCGTGAAATAGTATTTTACCATTCCGGAGCTTAAGTCGACAGTGTATGTGTCGCTGTAATTGCTACTGATGTCGGTCTTTTCGTAGAGCACCTTGTCATCGGTGGTCATGATGAAAAACTGTGCCAGCTCTTCGTACAGGCCTTGGATCCATGAGAGGCTGATGGTGCTCTCGTCCGCCACTTTCCTTGTGAAACTGGCGTTAAAGCCGTCTGTTAAGGTCAGATGTTCGGTCAATGAATTGGCGTATGTCACTGACAAATAGTTGGAGAACCAGCCGGAGCCGTATTGGTCCTGAAGCTCAAAAACGATTTCACATAACGTGGATGCGTCGGCAAACTGAGCCACCAGGTCGCGTTGATACTCTGCTTTGAAAGAGTATTCGGCATCTGCCGAGACGATCAAGCCGTTTTCGGTCCAGTACATGAAGTCATAGCCGGCGTTTGGCGTTGCGTTTACCGTCACCTCAGTGCCGTTGGAGTAGGGGCTGGTGCCTGATATCGAGACGGTGCCGTATGTGGCGTCGTTTGATGTGGCAGTGATGGCGTAACTCGTTGTTACTGTTTCATTATTAGGACGGAGATAGAAGATTCCCAAGTTGCGTTTGTTGAATCTATATGAGCCGGGGTTCAATGCGCTGATTGGGAAATAGTTGTTGTTGCTGCCTTTCCAACCCCAGTTGAAATGCAGATTGTCGTTGGCGTCATATCCGTCGCACACGAAAGCGTGGCCGCCTTTCCCGTTGACATCGTTTCCTGTATAATAGACAGGACATGCAGGATGCGAGTCGAGGCTGGCTTTGACTTTTTTAAGCCATATCTCATCGGTGTAATGCTGTCTGTAGTCATAGCTGGCGCATGTGTATGAGAAATAGTCTTGCATGGCTTGTGGGACCATCAGAGAGTTGGCTCCTGAGTCGTTTGGGCCGTAATCCATATCAACGGCGACGCCGCAATGATACAAAAATGTGGCTACTGCATCGGTTTGCTCGGCTGATGATGTTGAGCTTAAGGCGTTGGGCATCTGAGCCCATTGGTATGTGGTCTCACCGAAATTGGCCGATATTGTTCCATAGGTGCCGTGGACGTATGAGTGTTCTCCAGTGCCATGTTCCGGGTATCCCCAATATCTCATGATTTGCCCCATGGCGGTCGCCACACAACCTGTAATAGCCTGAACGTTGTTCGCATCTTTCGGACAAGAAGCGTTATAATAAGGGCTTTGTCCCCATGTGCTCGCCAACAAGGGCAACACCGCTTTTGCATCTCTGTTATCGTTAGTTCTTCCTGTGGTTTTCACCAACTCCCATTGACGTATCGTCTTCTCGTCTTTATATGTCTCATGTTTGATGCCGTATTGTATTTCCTCAACGAAATCGTTAAGATAATCTTGCATCTGGATCGGCAAATCGTCTGTAACAAATTGACCCTCAGTGGAATAGCCGAGTATAGGCGTGGCACAGTCGTCGGCTGCCACTATGACAAATCCGTTCTCGGTGTTGAAGACGTAAAACGCGTCGTTGCCGTCACTCGTTTTGTATGAGGTGACGAGCTCCAAGCCGTTGACGTCGACGTTTTTCATCTCTGTCGAGGCCTGCAGAAACTTGGCGCCGATGTTTTTTGCGGTTTCCTTGTCAACGGGATTACCATTTAAAACAATATGAATGCCAAATAAAACCGCAATAAGTAGCAGTAATCTTTTCATTTGCATAATGATTAACACGTCATTTCGAGCGAAGTCGAGACCTGAGCTTGCGAAAGCATACACATAGGTGAATAAATCACCGCCATATGAATTAAAATGTACATTATACAATTAAAAGCCGGTGATTTCTCCGTTTCGCTTCGCTGCAGTCGAAATGACGTGGTGTGTGTTATCTTTATTTCAGATATGTGTCCAGCCAATTCTTGAATCTGCGTTGCCACAGGATTCCGTTCTGCGGTTTCAGCACCCAGTGATTCTCATCCGGGAAGTAGAGGAACTCTGCAGGAATGCCGCGCAAGACCGCCGCATTGTAAGCCTGCATGCCTTGTGTGTAGGAGATTCTGTAGTCCAAACCGCCATGGATGACCATGATAGGCGCAGTCCATTTGTCGACAAACAAGTGAGGTGAGTTGGAATATGACCACTGAACCACAGGATTGTCCTTGTCCCAATATGGTCCGCCGAGATCCCAGTTCACAAACCACATCTCCTCGGTCTCAAGGTATTGTGCGTCAAGGTTAAACATGCCGTCGTGGGCGATGAGGGCCTTGAAACGTCCGTCGTGATGGCCTGCGAGCCAGAACACCGAGAAGCCGCCGAAGCTGGCGCCGACAGCGCCGAGTCTGTTTTCATCGACAAACGGCTCTTTTGCCAAGGCGTCGATGGCTGAGAGGTAGTCTCTCATGCACTGTCCGCCGTAGTCGCCGCTGATTTCCTCGTTCCATTCCTGACCGAAACCAGGCAAGCCGCGTCTGTTAGGAGCCACCACGATGTAGCCGTTGGCTGCCATCTGCTGGAAGTTCCAGCGATATGACCAGAACTGGCTCACTGTGCTTTGAGGACCGCCTTCGCAATAGAGAAGGGTAGGATATTTCTTGTTTTTATCGAAATGCGGAGGGTAGATGACCCATGTCAGCATCATCTTGTCGTCGGTGGTCTTGATCCATCTCTCTTCGACTTCAGCTGTCGTCAACTGCTTGAAGATGTTATCGTTAACGTGTGTTAAGACTTTGAAGTCGCCATTGTTTGGGTTGACGCTGTAAAGCTCTGTCGGGTGTTTCATCGACTGCTGTCCGCCTATGAGTCTGTCGCCTGCCACTGCCAACGACACGAAGTTGTGCATGCCGCTTGTGATCTGGCGGATATTGCCTGTGTTGAGGTTGAGTTCGTATATCTGGTCGGTCGCTTTGATGTCGCTGATGAAATAAATCTTTGTTGCGTCGTCCGACCATGTCAGGTTTGTAGAGTTCTGGTCGAATGCGATGCTGTAGTCTTTTTTCTCGCCGGTGCTGAGGTTCATAACGTAAAGACGTTGTTTGTCAGCCTCATAGCCGTCGCGTTCCATGCTTTCCCAAGCCATCATGTTGCCTTTTGGGGCCACTGAGATGTTGAGGTCGTAACCCATCATGCCTTCGGTGATGTTGGCGGTCATGTCGGCGGCGATGCTGTATCTGTAGATGTCAGTGTTTGTTGAGGTTGCGTAGTCTTTGCCTTCTTTTTTGCGGCAGCAGTAGAGTATGGCGCTGTCGTCTTCGGTCCAAGCCACTTGTTCCATGCCGCCCCAAGGTCTCACTGGGGATTCCCAAGGCTCGCCTTTAAGGATGTCGTGGCCTTTTTTCACCATTCCTTCCCCGATTTTCGCCACGAAGAGATGGCTGTAGGTGTCAACCCACTGGTCCCAATGACGGTACATCAGGTCGTTGTTGATTCTTCCCGACGAAAGAGGGAGGTCAGGGTAGATGTCGGCGACGGTCTCTTTCATCTTCACCTCGGCGGAATATACGATGCGCTGGCCGTCGTTGCTGTATTTGAAACCAGTGATACCGTCTTGAATATCAGTGATTTGCTTGCGTTCTTTTCCGTTGATGTTCATCTCCCATAGCTGCATGTCGCCCGATGCTGCCGTCATGTAGGCGATGGTGCCGTGAGGCGTAAACACAGGGCTGTACTCGCTGAAATCGCCTTTGGTGAGGCATTTCACGTTCTTGCCGTCGATGTCCATGATGTAAATCCTTGAAAAACTCTTGTTTTCATCGACATAGTAATCAGAGACGTTGTAAACGACATTCTGGGCGTCAGGCGACACCGAGAATTCGCCGATACGCCCCATGCTCCAAAGCACTTCAGGAGTCTGGATGTCGGATGTGAGTTTGAGTTTTTCGCGAACAGGAGCCTTTTGCTTCGAGTTGTCGCCGCATGACTGTAACAATAACAGTATCAATGCGATAGGTAACAGTAATCTTTTCATATCAATTAAAATTTAATTTTCGAATTAGTTTTGCAAATGTACAAGATTATTTTTAACTTTGCAAAAAATTTTGCTATGAAACACATATTATTATTAATAGCCATCTTTGCGTCGATGATGGTCTCGGCGCAGCAACGCCTTGTGTATCAGTCATATATGCTCGGCTCTGACAGCGGTGACACCACCTTCCGTGAAGTCCTGCGTTATAAAAACCAATTGAAAATAAATGATATTCAAGAGTTTGAAGGCGAACTGATTAAAGGATTGTCGACAGATTACACTTTCGTGGATTACGACGCCGATTCGGCTTATTTCCAAATGAATTATCAGGATGGTGAATCGTATTTTTACGCTTATCCGCTGAAAACCAATGATATAGAGTTCGAAGAAGTCGGCTCGGAGAAGGTTAAAGGCTACAATTGTAAAAAATATAAGACGTCGATAAACTCAAACACGATAGAGGTCTGGATGACGGAAAGCCTCGGCTATGATGCATCTCCGGTGACATCACGCGGCTATCTGAAAGGCGTGATGGTGCGTCAGGCGATAAACGGCAACCGCATCATGGACCTTAAGTCGGTTAAGAAAGACAAGAAGCTAAAGAAAGGCTTAATGCCTGATAATCTTGGAGTTAGGAAGAGTGGGAGAGAGCTTAACAACATACAAAAGGAGAAGCTGATTATCCGCACCCGGATTTTCGATGACGAACAGATTCATTTCGTGAAGATGGACAAATTCCAGGGCGAAATCCCGTTCGACACGGTGATTCATTTCTCATGGGGGACGATTATTCTGAAACGTGTGAATCTGCCTGTTTTGCCTGAGCATTACCAGATTTTTGCAGAGCTTCACCAGCGCTCCAACGGCGACGCTTACGACCGCTCGGGCTCAGTCTTCGTCATCCCGATGGACAGGAAGCTTTCGCTGTGCAATGCTTTAATCGACAGCATTGAAACCATTCCTTATCAATTAGATAAAAATGGGAATAAATACCAAGGTATACGCCTTGAAGACGACTACATGCCTGTTGTCGAGTTGATGCGTTTCTTCACTCCGTTTGGCGTGAACCATTTCAACGACAGGGTGCAGCTCGACGGTCTGGAATGGGCTGACGAGGCATATTACAAGATGGAGGTTTCGGAGCTTTCCGACCGTCTCCAGGGTGATGTCCTGATAGGCGCTTTCATCGGCAACTACGATGGTGGAGGGCATAAAGTCTCATTGGATTTGGTGGCATATCCGCAGGATTACGACGACGATGTGTCGAAAAACAGCCGTTGGAGTCTGCCATTGTTCAACACCTGCAACGTGATGGAGATGTCGGGGCAAAACTACGGCCGTCTGTTCCAGACCGACAGTCTTACGGTAGAATTTGACATCCCTGAAGGCGTTGAGAATCTGAAGCTTAGATACATCACCACTGGTCATGGCGGCTGGGGTGGAGGCGACGAGTTTAACCCGAAGGAGAATACCATCATCATTGATGGTGAGAAGGTGCTCAGATACACTCCATGGCGTTGTGACTGTGCCACTTACCGTGAGTTGAACCCTGTGTCGGGCAATTTCTGGAATGGAGTGTCATCGTCCGACCTGTCGCGTTCGGGCTGGTGTCCGGGGACGGCGACCAATCCGGTTTATTTCGACTTAAGTGACTTGAAGCCGGGGCATCACACGATAACAGTGGCCATCCCGCAAGGAGAAGACGAGGGTGGCAGTTTCAGCCATTGGATGGTGAGCGGGGTGCTGGTGGGAAAAAAATGAAAATAATTTTTGAGGAAACGAAAAAATCGTTATTTTTGCACCGAAATTAAGTATTACCAGTTTTTGGTAATTGGTTTTTGGTAATTGTATGTAAAAATGATATAACTAAGTTAAAATCAGAAGGTTATGATTAACAATCCGTTTATTTTAATAGGAGATATTCCAGCACCATATTTCTGCGACCGACAGCAAGAGACAGCTAGGCTTATCAGGGGAATACGTGGTGGAGAGAATATTTGTTTGGTGTCAGAACGTCGTATGGGCAAGTCCAGACTGGTCGTCATCAACACCGTTGTCTTTTAGCTGTTTAATAAAGAGGTTAAACAAAAGAAACGATTTGCCGGAACGGCGCATACCGGTCACTATTTTTATCAGACCATTGTGTCTTCGACCCCAAAGCTTTTCAATATAGATGTCTCGTTGTACTATCATTCTGTTCGATTTTTTTGCGTATTTACGCAAATGTTTCGACTGAAAAGATACGCAAATTTTTGACACTAAATTAAAATTATTGACAAAAATTTGCATCCGCTACCTTAACCGCCCATTTTATGTATTTTTTTTGAATAAAACTTGCCGGTATCGGCAAAAAGTTGTATCTTTGCAGTGTGTTTTAATTGAAAATTTGCCGATAAATGGAATATCTGTCTGTTATTCAGTATGCCGAAAAATACTGTATCAGTGAGCGTACCGCTCGAAATTACTGTGCATCAGGAAAAATAGAGGGGGCTTTTCTGACGGGAAAGACGTGGAATATCCCTGTTGACGCTCCATTGCCTGTCAAACACAAGACGAGATACTCCCCGCTACTGACAAGGCTGATGGAAGAAAAGGAGGTCCGGCTTAAAGGTGGTATCTATCATCGGACACAGATTGATCTTACCTACAACTCTAACCATATCGAAGGAAGCCGTCTGACAAAAGAGCAGACCCGTTATATCTTCGAAACCAATACTCTCGGCATCACCACCGAAAACACTCGCATCGACGATATTATGGAGACGGTCAATCATTTCCGTTGCATCGACTATATTATCGACCATGCTACAGAGAAGATTACAGAGACTCATATCAAGCAACTGCATGGATTGTTGAAGACAAACACCTCCGACAGCCAGAAGGATTGGTTTGCCATTGGCGAATACAAGCGGCTGGCCAATGAAGTGGGTGGAGAAGAGACAGCAAAGCCGGAGGAAGTGCACAAGAAGATGAAAGCCTTAATCGTTCAATATAACACGTTGAAGCACGTCGAATTTGACGATATTCTGGACTTCCATGTACAATTCGAGCGCATCCATCCATTCCAAGACGGCAACGGCCGCATCGGTCGCCTGCTGATGTTCTGGCAATGTCTGCAAGCAGGAACTGTGCCGTTCATTATCACCGAAGAGTTGCGCCTGTATTATTACCGTGGCATACAGAACTGGGGACATGTCAATGGATACTTGCGAGACACGTGCTTGACGGCGCAAGACCACTACAAGACTCTGCTTGATTATTTCAAGATAAAATACTAACAAAGGTTACTGGGTGTGACCCTCTCAATACACCCCAACCTCATCCACGAAAATCCACGCGGGATATCCATAGCCCGAATGCCCCTCAGGACAGTCAAAAGGCTCTACTATGACCTCGACAAAGCGAGCGTTTACTGGCTCAAACGAAATCTCAACAGGGTAGAAGCTGCTCCCGTAATCGGCCGGCAACAGAGCGAAATCACGTGAGGCCACCTCAGTGAAGCCCTCGCCATCGTCTGAAACCAACACCTTCACCGACTTGGCATTGAAAATCCAGTCCTTCATGTTGACGAGAAGAGTGAATCTCACCGAACTGACCTCCGTAACCTTTTGTAAATCAAAGGTCGCATCGAGGTTCTTGCCGTACCAGCCGAGCCAACGGCCACTTCGGTAGTTGGAGCCTCCACGCAGGCCGTCAATCAGCATCTGGGCACCGTCGTAAGCATAGTTGCGATGTGGCTGCTCCTTCAAAACAACAGGCTTCATCGAGGCCTTGCTGAAATCGAAGTCGGTCCTGAACACCTTGCCCTTGCCGCCGTCAGGATACTGCACATAACCCTCCAAATGACAGTTTTTGTCAATCTTCAATGGCTTTGAATATTCTTTAAGACCTTGATTGTCAACAGAATACATAATCGTTCCGTCAACTTGCTTGGTCATCGCGACATCGATAACGCCATCTTGAATGTTTGGCGTTATTTTCACGTCGATATCGAAAACATGCGTCGCATACCTCCAATGATACAGCCTATAAAGCCTTGTCATGCGGTATTCGCGTTTCACGAAGTCGTCGTAGCTCTTCTGCTCAGGGCTGCACCACTGGACCTCGGCGAGGGCACCGAGCCGAGGTAACAGTCGGAATAACACCACGTCAAACTCGCTGGCATACTCGGTCCAGATGTTCGCCTGCGGACCCAAGATGTATTGCTCCTCATCTTTTGTCAGACCTTCCGGGACAGGCTCAAGCGAATACACCTTTTTAACTGAATTGTATCCGCCACCAGCCTCGGGCTCGCTCTCGGTGTCAAGTGACTGATAATAATCGAAATACAAGTAATCATTGGGCGTCATGATGACGTTATGGTGCATCTTTGCCGCCTTGTAGCCGCCGTCGCTGCCTCGCCAGCTCATCACAGTGGCGTTAGGAGCCAGCTCGCCATCAAGCATCTCGTCCCACCCGATGATGTGACGGCCATGACTTTCAACGAATTGCTCCATGCGCGACATCACATAGCTCTGCAGATAATCCTCGGCAGAATGCTTGTCATCGCCTTTAATTCCAAGCTCTTTGATCTTCGCTTGGCATTTCGGGCATTCAACCCAGCGGTCGCGCGGCACCTCGTCGCCTCCGATGTGGATGTACTCGCTCGGGAAGATGTCCATCACCTCAAGCAGCACATCCTCAAGGAACTGCAAAGCCTGCTCATTGCCTGCACATATCACATCTTCCGACACTCCCCATTGCTTCCAGACCTCGTAAGGACCGCCCGTGCAGCCCAGCTCAGGATAAGATGCGAGAGCCGCCAGCATGTGTCCCGGCAAATCAATCTCCGGAATGATGGTGATATGACGGTCTTCAGCATATTTTACAAGGTCTCGCAGCTCTTCCTGGGTGTAAAAACCTCCATGACGGATGGTGTCGAACGCCATGGTTTTCCCGATGATGGTCCCTGAACGCCAAGCCCCGATTTCAGTGAGCTTCGGATATTTCTTGATCTCAACACGCCAACCTTGGTCGTCGGTAAGATGAAAATGAAACATGTTCAAATTATGCAACGCCATCACATCAAGATACTCCTTCACCGAATCAATAGGGAAGAAATGACGGCTCACGTCGAGATGCATCCCACGATATGCAAATCTCGGATAATCGCTGATAATACCTGCCGGAATCTCGATTTTTGTGTCTGAAGTGCCAACAGGAAGGCTTTTTCTCAACGTTTGTATGCCGTATAAAATACCTGAAGTGTTACTTGAAGTAATCTTTATAACATTATCATTAACAATGATTTGATAAGCTTCTTCATTTTCATAAATATCATGATTTAATTCCAAAATAATAGAGTTTTTAACCGCCTCATCAGAACATCTTATTTCAGGTTTAAACCCTAATATATCTTCAATGTAATTGGCAAGAAAATCGGCTTCTTTTGACAAAATTTCGTCGGCATTGGAATAGGTTATAACCGTATTTTTATCAAGAACAAATGGCTTCTCATTGCTTAAATCAATCTCTTTTGGCAACGGAACGACCTGATAATCAGCAGTTGAAATTCGTTTATCGCAGGCAGTGAAAGCCAATGCGAATAAAGCTCCGAAAATAAAAATGTGCTTTTTCATGTGATAATAACTAATTGTCATTTCGAGCGAAGTCGAGAAATCCTCTTGACTCGAAATCATTGTTTGTTTCCGTTAATTAAGGATTTCTCCATTTCATTCCGCTTCAGTCGAAATGACAGCAACCTCTCGTCATTTCGACCGACCGAAGGGAGTGGAGAAATCCTTTTTATGACGTTACAAAAATAAAAAAAACTTCTAAATTCTAATTAATAACTTTAAACTTTTTTGTAATTTTACACCCTAAAAATCAGCAAATGAAGGTACTGCATACATCGGATTGGCATATCGGCCAGGTTTTTCACAACTACAGCCGCGAGGAGGAGCATAAATACTTCTTTGAGCAGCTTAAGTCAATCATTATCAACGATAAACCTGATGTGGTGGTGGTCTCTGGCGATGTCTTTCACACCGCCACTCCGACCATTGTGTCGCAGCGTCTTTATTATAATTTTATCGTTGATTTGTCGCGCTTAGACTCTGATTTACAGATAGTTATAACAAGTGGCAACCACGACTCGCCGTCGCGTCTCGAGGCACCGCGCCCGCTTTGGGAGGCATTCAACGTCTCAGTGGTCGGAATGCTTGATTATCAGACTGTTACGGATGATTTTGGTCTGAACTTCGATGCGTCGAAAATTGAGATTCCAATAACGAAAAAAGGCGTGATAATAGGCTGGGTGCTCGCGGTTCCATACATCAACGGCAACGCCAATATCTATGATTTGCTTTTAAATCATCTTAAAAACAGGCCAGAATACTCTGATAACCAATCGATTGTGGCAATGGGACATCTGGCTGTAAAAAGCGCCGACATCACCGGTCATAGTCCTGACATCATCGGAAAGCTGGAAACGCTTGATATTCAAGACTTTAAAGATGTGAAAGGCATCGATTATTGGGCTTTCGGACATATTCATTATCCGCAGGCAATCAAAGGAATCGAAAACATGCGCTATGCGGGCTCGCCTTTCCCGATTTCGTTCAACGAGAACTATGAACATTCGGTTGTGTCAGCAAATATTGAGGATGGCATGACGAAGACAACGGTTATTCCGTTAAAAACCTTGATTCCGATTGTCGATTTCCCTGCAAAACCCAAAGGTTACGATGACGCACTGCCGTTCGAGACCGTGATGATGCAACTTATTGAAATTCTTGGGCAAAAGGCGTATGTGAGGGTGCATGTGCAGACCGATAAGCCGCTCACTCAGGCGGAGACGGCCGCGATGATACAGGCTTTCGATGGTCAGGAAGCTATGTTTTGCGGTATCCAGTCATATTTTCCTGAAAAGGCGGAAGGTAATGAGCTTCAATCAGTTAAGACACTTAATGAGTTGAAGTCCATAAGCCCGTTTGAGCTCGGTTGCTCGGTTTATCAGAAGAAAAACGGCTGCGAAATGCCCGATGAACTGAAAGAAATGTTTAAAAAAGTGTGCGAGGAGGCCGAAAAACAGTCATGAAAATCGAAAAAATCATCATTGAGAACATAAACTCCATAGAAAAAGCCGAAATTAGCCTGTCTACTGGCGTTTTGGCCAACGAGCCGTTATTCCTCATCACCGGAGAGACCGGAAGCGGCAAATCGACGATTTTGGACGCCATAACGCTCGCATTGTACGACAAATCACCGCGTTATGAGAATACTCAAAGCAAAGAGAAGACCGAAAACGGCCTCTCAACCATGCAAAGCACCAACAATGTGCTGAGAAAAGGAACGACCGACGGCAAGGCGGAAGTGTTGTTCCGCATCGGAAACGACGGATATATAGCCACATGGCAAATGCATCGCACAAAAAGTGGCAAATACGAAACAACTAACCGTCGCAAACTTGAGGTGGTGAAAGGTGGGGAAAAAATACTGCTTGAAACGAAGATTGACGCTGTAAATCAACGAGTTGAAGGGCTGATAGGGCTTACTTACGAACAGTTTATGCGCTCCGTCATGCTCGCACAAGGTCAGTTCAGCACGTTTCTGAACTCCAACAAAAAACAACAGACCGAAATCCTCGAAATGCTGACAGGCACTGAGGTCTACTCGAAAATTGCCGATATCGTGGGCAAACGTAAAAACGAAGCCAAATACGATGCCGACAAAGCTGCTGAGTTGTATAACAAATTGAAAGACAATATTTTACCGGAAGGTGAACTGGCCTCGTTAAACGAGGAACTGGCAAAAAACAATGAGCTTTTAGAGAAAAACGAGACCGAAATAAAAAAACAGGAACAGAAGCTTAGAAATCTTGAAAATCTTGAAAATCTTCATCGTGAAATAGATAATTCCAAATCGCAACTCGCTGATTTGCAGGCATCATACGAAAATATGCTGGAAGAGAAGTTGGATCTGAAAAAGAAAGCCGATGAACTGAAAACCCAAATCGACAAACAAACGGGGAAAAAAGCGATGTTTGAACAGATTCCATTGATTATCAGTTTGTTGAAGGAGGTTGAAGAAGCAAATCAAAAGATAAAAGAATGTAATAAAGATATTGAGACTTTATATGGTCAAAAAACACAGAAAGAATCTGATTACTCGACGACCTCGGATAAACTGAAAAATGCAGCAGATGCACGATCTGAAGCTGATTTATCTTACGAAAAGTGCAATCTGGAGTTGGAAAAAGCAAATCCCGACCAGCTGAATAATGATTACAACGAACATGAAAAAGAGAAACAGCATCAGAAAGATAGGAAAGACAGATGCCAGAGCGTTATTCGTATCTTGAAAGAATATAAAAGCAAACAGCAATTCATTGATAATAAACAAAATGAGTTGCTTGATTTAAAGAATCACTTTAAAGAATGCGAAAAAGATTTTTCTGCAAAAGAAACCGTTTTTAAGACCAAAGACACCGATTATCTGACGCAGAAAAACATGGTTGATGACTATATGAAAGCTTTGAGGTCGAAGTTAAAAGAAGGGGAGCCTTGCCCACTTTGCGGAAGCACTACGCATCAATATCATGATGAGGAAGTCGTCAGCTCTTTGTTCAAGACGATAGAAACTGCCTGGAAAAACGCAAGAGATGAGATGGAAAATGCCAAAAATATCATGATAAAGGCTGAAAACAATGTGAAATTGACAGAGCAAATCATTGATAATGAAAAGAAATCGCAGAAAAATCTCGACGATGACTTGAAAAAGCTTTGCAACGGCATCCCGGTGTATGACCTTGAGAAACTTGAAAAAGGCGAGAAAGCCTGTGACGAGAAGATAGCTGCTGAGGAGCTGATAATCAAGGAGTTAAACGAGAAAAGACTTGAGGCTCAGAAGATTCAAAAGCGGCTGCAACAGCTTCTTCAAGAGAAAAATAAAGCTGATGAGACATATAAAGTCATTGAAAATCAATGTAATAAGCTTAAAAATGAGATTGCTGACACAGATGGCAGGATAAATAATAAAAAAGAACTTGCCGAACAGACCTCACACAACCGCATCGAAAAGCTTGAACGTGTCAACAAATTGATTTCCAACGAGAAATGGGAAGATGAATGGAATAAATCGGCAGAGGAGTTCTACGACAAGCTTCAAAAGACGGCTGATGAGTGGAAGCAACTGAATGAAAGCTTTGCAAAAATCGATTCGATGATTGTGAAAATCGATGAAATTGACAGTGGAATCAAGCGAATTGAAGGAATCGACAGGGTGGAGGAGTTTAAGGGTAAGGTAGCGGCAAACCATATCGACAAAAGCAATCTTATTAGCGGGTTCTCAATGGTGGTTTTCAATCTTATTGAGAAGAGTGAACAGGCTAAAGTGATTGAGAATCAATTTGGTAAAGAGTCATTGGAAGATGCTAAGGCGCAGACCTTAAGGGCTTTAACGGCCTTAAGGGCGTTAAAGACGGCGCAGACTGAAACTGTCACTGAGATTCGCGCCAAACTCTCATTAAATGTCCAAAACACAGCCTCTGCACAAGCTGCTAAAGACGATTTACAGGCGAAGTCAGAGCTGTCGGCGCTTTGGACGCAGCTGGCTAATGCCATCGGTACCACTCCGAGCGACAATTTCCGCGACGTGGCACAGGCTTACACCATGCGCATCTTGCTCGACCAGGCCAACTATTTCTTACGTAAGCTGAGTCAGCGTTATGAACTCACTTGTTATGATAACTCATTGGCAATCATGGTGATGGATAAGGAGATGGGAGGGGAGCTTCGCAGTGCGTCGTCGCTCTCGGGCGGTGAGACGTTTCTCGTCTCTTTGGCTTTGGCGTTAGGACTGGCTGCGCTCAACGACGATCATCTCAACATCGACATGTTGTTCATCGACGAAGGCTTCGGCTCCTTGGACGGCGAGAGCCTTGAGATGGCGGTGCAGGCTCTTGGAAACATGCATAAATTCGGTAAGAAAGTGGGAATCATATCGCATGTCGACAGCCTCAAAGAGCGCATTCCTGCTCAGATTCAGGTGACGAGACGAGGGAAAGCCGCAAGTAGCATAGTTATTAGCCATTAGCTGTTAGCCATTAGCCATTAGAGGAATTTGCTATATAAACTAAAAAAGCCAGCATCAGCTGGCTTTTTTTCGTGAACTAGGCGGGAGTCGAACCCACAACCGCCTGATCCGTAGTCAGGGACTCTATCCAATTGAGCTACTAGTCCATTGCGTTTTTGCACTGCAAAGATACAGCTTTTTTTAATTCATTATCCAAAAAATCGAAAAAATTTTAAAATTCTTTCAAATATCTGATAATCAGATTATTATATCTAAAAAAAACAAACGGACTTATGCACCCCGTCTCTTCTTTTAACTTTAAACCTTAAACTTTTAACTAAAAAAGACGGCCATCAGCCGTCTTTTTTGTGGGGGAGGGTGGACTCGAACCACCGAACTCATCCGAGGACAGATTTACAGTCTGTTGCAATTGCCGCTATGCGACTCCCCCAGGGATTTTTGCGCTGCAAAATTACACATTTTTATGCTATGTGCAACATTTTTTTATCAAAAATTTTTATTTTTTCGCAAAGAGTTATATATCAATATATTACAGAGCATCTTCGGCGCGATGAGGCATGAAAACAGCCCACAGCCAGGCCGTCAGGTTTGATATTTGTACTCACATTCGACGGCGTCCCCATCATGGGATTCGTGCCGATGCTGGCAGAAATCTCGGAAATATAATGTGCATATTCGCGTGGAACCGACCATAAATCCATAGTGACAGTGTCGCCACGATGCAAAACCTCAATGCTGTCTCTCTGGTCAAGACCGTCAATAGGCACCTCGCCGGCAATCATCACCATGAACGGACCGTTGAAATAAATGCCGGCATAACCGTATGTCTCAAACAGCATGCATCTGGTCAAAGTGTCGCCACCCACATCGTTGCCATTGATCAAAACCCTGGTCATATAATAAGTTTTGGGGTTGTCGGTGGTCAGAAAATATGGGTAAACGCCAAGGAAATTGTCATCATGCAAATCGTTGAAAACCCAAGGTTTTATTCTTATCGAGTCGACCTGCTCCACGTTTTCATTCATCGTCGACTCAGAATAGAAGTGCTGATGACCGTTCTGGTCGTAAAAATCTATTGACAGGTGATAATTGTGGCCTACCTGGCCGGCAAATTCGTTCACTGAATAATAATAACCCGGTCTCTCCGACTCCTCGTACCATATCGTGTCAATGCCGTCGACGACATACACTGTGGCATCGGAAATCATCACGGTATTTGTCCCGTAAAATGGTGTCGTATAGCTCAGTACGACTTCCTGCTTCATGTAAACATCTGTGATAGAGCCACTTACACCTACGAGTTGCTGCCCTTCCTGCGGCTCAATCATCATCTTCTCGGTGCAGGCAGTTATACCGATTATCGTGAAAATTATAACTAACAGTCGTTTCATGTCTTAATATTTGAAGTTATATGATATTGATGGCACTACTGAGAAAAGATACATCTTTTTTGTCTCAAGAGTGTTGTTGTCGCCTGGTGTGAACATCACCGCCCATGTGTTATGGCGTCCGTAGACGTTGTATATCGAGACGTTCCATTCGCCTTGCCAACGCTTGTGTTTCTTGCCTTTCCAGGTCACAGAGATGTCGAGACGATGGTAGTCGGGATAGCGGCTCTGGTTGCGGTAGCCGTTGTAAATGGCGTATGTGGAGCCGTGGTCGGTGAACTTGCCGTATGGATAGGTGATAGGCTGTCCGGTGTTGTAAACCCAGTTGGCCGAAGCGTTGAAACGGTCGGTGAACTCATAGTTGACAACGATGCTGATGTTGTGAGGACGGTCGTAAGGCGAGCGGTATTCCTCGTCATGGCTGATGCCTTTGACAGTGCGGAACGAACGGCTGTAAGTGTATGCTATCCAACCGGTTCGCTTGCCGTAGTTCTTTCTGATAAGGAACTCGGCG
>JAEEGJ010015709.1_pt1 | contig 17582 bp, 19 predicted proteins | sample 8958761 | NCBI WGS metagenome assembly JAEEGJ01 (sample SAMN16246546, study PRJNA631951) | gut metagenome | biome: gut microbiome; feature: rumen; material: RS-attached | host: Bos | place: Iran: Karaj | collected 2018-10 | reverse complement strand
GGAGTCGGGAACCCGATCCCTATTCTTTACAGAACCGCGATTACCAGTATTTCAATAGTACTGCGTCGTGGTTCTTTTTGAGTTCCGGGGTGTTGTCAAGCACCATCGTGGGATTCTCATCGGGATTGAACGGCTCCCACGCGGGCAGTTCCTTGCAGTTCGGGTTGCCGGTCTTGATGAAGGCGATCCAGGCGCTGGAAGAACCACAAATAATCAGAAGGATATCACTTCTTTCGCTCGCCCAATTATTGTAAAAGCCTTCAAAAGCTGTTACAAATTTTGATCTGGGTGTGTCCATCCAGGGTAGCTCATCGATAAATACGACTTGTTTCGTCCCATCAGCCTTTGACGACAGCAGATTTTCTAGTCGAAAGAAAGCTTCCAACCAGGTCTTGGGGACAGGAGTCTCTTCACTTTGACCAAACCGTAGGAGAGAATAATGGAATGCCTGTAACTGATCCGTCATCGTGACTTTTCTCCCATCGTCGAATGGAGACAGACCGGTATGTTTAAAGGCATATTGCTCTTTGAAGGTGCAATTGACCAAGTAAGTTTTGCCTATGCGTCTTCGTCCATAAATGGCAACAAACTCTGAATTGCTACTATGATAACGAGTCATCAACTCGTCCTGCTCTCGTTTTCTTCCAATGATTTTCATGACGCTCTTGGCTATAAGTTGCCGTAAAGACAGAAAAAGCATTCGAATCGGCAAAATATAATTTTATAATCTGCCGATTCGTTGAAAAACAACAAAGAATCGGCGGATTTTGGCTCAGATGGACGCTTTTCCAAGCTGAAGTATTGGCGTTTGGTTATTTGGCGTGATTCCGTTTGGTCATTTGGCGGTTTTTGGGCTATGTCCATACTCTGTAAAAGCGATTAACAATCCAAGCCGTCCTGAAATAAGGGTCAGCTCACCCCCATCAAATAGAGCAGGTTGGGAACCGAATGATTTTTAACTATTTGAATAGTAGCATATTGCAAAAGGACGGGTTCCAAACCCGTTGCCACCCCAAAGACAACAGAAAAAGCCAGGCAATAAAGCCAGGCTTTCCTCGTGCCCCGGACGGGAATACTGATAATTCAATGGAAATATAAGATAATCAAACAGTTATAACATAATTGAAATCTTTTGCTGAAACTATGCTGAAACAATTCTGACAGTTAGTGTCTTTATCTTGCGTTTTTAACTTGTTGACGATTGTTATCCTTTATCGGATGTAATCTTTGACCGCATATGCTCAGATAGAGGCTATTGCCAATTATAATAAACAGATTTGTTTAATAATATTTGTTTTTCTATCTTTGCAGTGATGCAAAGCAGAAGTATTATATCAGTACCTAGCGTGGGTGAAGTGATCCGAGGGCGAATAGCCGAACTTGGGATCAGCCAGACAGAACTGGCTGCCCGGGTCGGCGAACACTTTCAGACCATTTCCGCCATCATTAACGGAAAGCGGGAAGCAACCATATCACTCTCTGTCCGGATTGATGAGGCGTTAGATCTCCCTTCTGGGACAATTGCATTGGCACAGACTAGATATCTGGTTTCGAAAGAAATCAGTGAAAAACAAACGGAGAGCATGAAGGAAAAACGGCATATTATCTTGGAGAAGATCAAGGCCAATGGTGGCTTTTGGTCTTACCAGGGCATTCCAGAAAGCCTGGACGATGATGCAGTCATAGAAGCAGCTCTAGTCCATCTTGATCTGGAAGACCTGCCGCTTTTGTTTGGAATATGGAGCAAAGCCCACATCAAGCGGGTCTGGAAAGAGCGTTTAGTCAGTCAAGGCAAGCGGATGAATGTCTTGAATTACATACTTGCAGTGAAACTGTTCGGAATCAATAATCCCGATAAATACATCTCAAGATATGCCCACGTTTATTGACCTTCCAGAGAAAATAGCGGCAGGACTGACTGAATCGACGAAAGAGGTTTTCGCAGACGTCTCTAAATTGGACTGCATAAAAGACCTGTTCCTCTGTGGAGGAACGGGACAGTCCATTCAAACGAATCACCGCTTGAGTGAAGATTTGGATTTTGAGTTGATTGGTCTTCGGAAAGAGCGTCCACAGCTTGACTTTGCAGCAATCCTCAGTGAACTGAAGGCCAAGTTTCCCGACGCCAGGGAAGAAATCCTAGGGGAAGATCACCTTCTAGTATTCATTAACGGCGGTAAAGTCAAGCTATCGTTTTACCGTCCAGATAATCCCGTTAAAACGATGAGAGTTGGTCTTCAATTCAACAACTTGAAGACCCCGGATTTACAAGATTTGTTGGGAATGAAGGTGTTTGCCCTTTGTGTCAGGACAGTATTCCGGGATTATTACGATATTTATTGTCTGCTTGAGGGGGGATGCAAACTTGAGGAAGCCATCAGTTACGCAAGTTATCTTTCCCGTCATCAGATCCGTTCCAAGACGATGTATTCCCGTCTCCTTTCACCGCAACTGTTCCAGGGAGCACAAGATTTTGAAAGGATGTCTCCCAAATATGATGTTTCTGCCGAAGAGATTCGTGACAGGATCAAAGTCGCTATTGAAGCCGAGAATCTTAAGAGCAAGGCAAAGGTATAGACTGGATAATCTTCCAACCATCTTCCATCCAACTCCCAGTACATCATCATGCTCCATACGGACAGCAAGTCCGGAACCCCTCACCTCTATCTCGACTGCAACCGCGTCGATATGGACAACTGCCTAAACAGCGACCACCGGATTGGCATCCGAGCCAAAACGGCCGCCGAAGAGGTCAACCGCCTGCGGAATTGGAAACGCACGAAGGAAAGGTTCGAGGAGAACAAGGCTCGCATCAAAAAGGACTGCCTCGCGGTTCTGTCGGGAATGTCGACCTTCTCTTGGGAGAAGTATTCCGCTGCGCTGGAAGCCAAAGGATACAAGGTCAAGCTGAAGATGGATGCTTCGGTGACGGTCCGTGGATATACGGTCCAGAGCGGGAACTCTGTCTATAAGTCATCCGTCATTGGTCGTGACTTGACGCCATCCCGGATCCAGGAGACCTGGGAGAAGATGCGTCCGGAGAACAGATTCGAACAGATGACGCCAGATGAACAAATGACGTTTATCCTATCAGATGAGGGCGCTGATTTCCGGTACAAATTCTCCATCGATGTGGAAGGAAAGAAATATCCTATATCTGTTCCGGGGAAAGCGGTCAGAGTCTTCAATGATGAGAATGTTCGATTCATCATGGATAACCCGAGAGAGAATAACCCGGGGATCCTCAAGGCTGCATTCCTCCTTTTTGCCGGCTATGTCGATGCCGCCACCACCGTCGCACAAAACTGCGGAGGCGGCTTTGGCCCTAACCTTCTCTCATTTTCTATTTTTGAAGGGAATTCTTCCTCAATTCTTTCGTATAGACAATTACGGATAAAAGTGTAACTTTGTGTGTACGAATATCCATACATATGATCCAACAGTTATGGCCGCCTTTAGAAGATTCCTTCCGATTGTGGCGATTTGCAAAAATGGTTTATGAAAAGACTGTAGGAATATAAAGTATTTCGCTGATATGTTGTCGTTAATTCGCTGAAAATCAAAAATGCAGAAAATAGATAGCATGAAAGAAGAGATAGAGACAATTCTTGAAGAGTTGCGCAGATTTAACCAGGAACGAGACTGGGATCAATTCCATAATGGGAAGGATCTCGCCATTGGTCTCTCTATTGAGGCGTCAGAGCTTCTGGAGGCTTTTCTTTGGAAGGATCCCGAGGAAGTACAATTGGACAAAGTAAAGGAAGAGTTGGCCGATGTCCTTAATTATGCCTTCCAGATTGCTGACAAGTATAGTCTTGATATCAAGAAGATTATGCTTGATAAGATTCGGCGAAATGCACAAAAGTATCCCGTAGAAAAAGCTAAAGGTAGTGCTAAGAAATACAATGAGTTATGATCGTTTATAGTTCCACCAAAAACGGATTCTCGCAAGATATCCTTGATGGGGTTCTCGTGGATAAGATTGAAGACGCTTTTTTTGCTCATTTGGGAAGGCATACTTCCAACAATGAGATTCGTTCCTGGAACAACTCTTTACAGTATATGGATCGGGTTCTTGGCGATCCTGCCATACCTGAGGATTGCGGAATATCTATCGAATATCAAATACCACTCACATCGAAACGGATAGACTTTATCATTTCAGGAGTAGATAATAATGGCGCTTCTTCTATCGTTATCATTGAACTGAAGCAGTGGCAATCTGCTAAGATGACTGCAAAAGATGGGGTGGTAGTAACTCGCTTTGAACATGGAGAAGCCGAGACTGCCCATCCTTCTTACCAAGCCTGGTCCTATGCTGCTACCTTGAGAGATTATAATACGACCGTCCAAGATGATAGAATCGGACTCCATCCCTGTGCATACCTGCATAACTATCCGGAAGATAATGTGCTGAACAATCCGTTTTACGCTTATTATCTAAAATTGGCTCCGGCTTTTTTCAAGAGAGACGCACAGAAATTACGGGCGTTTATCAAGAAATACATAACGAAAGGCGACGACAGGGATCTTCTGTATAAGATTGAAAATGGCCGTATTCGCCCTTCAAAGCAACTGGCCGATACGCTGTCATCTATGTTGAAAGGGAATCCGGAGTTCATCCTTCTGGATGACCAGAAGGTAGCATACGAGACCGCCCTTGAGTTGAGCCTGCGGGCAGACGGAGTCAAAAAGCAGATCCTTATTATTGAAGGTGGGCCGGGGACGGGAAAGAGTGTACTGGCAGTCAATCTGCTGGTCGAGTTAACGAAACGAGGTTTGGTTACGCAATATGTTTCCAAGAACTCAGCGCCTCGCCAAGTCTATACGGCCAAGTTGACTGGAAGTCTGCGGAAAAGCAATATCGACAATTTATTCGTGGGATCTGGGAAATATGTTGATACGAAGAATAACACATTTGACGTACTGATTGTGGATGAAGCACACCGCCTATCCATGAAAAGCGGGATGTACCAGAATTTGGGAGAAAACCAGATAAAGGAGATTATCAACGCCTCAAAACTGGCGATCTTCCTAGTGGACAATAATCAACGCGTTACTATGCAGGATGTTGGGGGAACGGATTCTATTGCTCAATATGCTGCATCGTTTAAACATGCGATAGTACATTTAAAACTGGAATCTCAGTTCCGCTGCAATGGCTCAGATGGCTATCTAAGTTGGCTGGACAATCTACTTCAATTGCGAGAAACAGCGAATGTTCGGATTTCTCCGGAAGACTTTGATTTCCAAATATTTAAAGATCCTGTTTCTTTGCGAAAAGCCATCATTGCCAAGAATGTGAATAACAAGGCCCGTTTGGTTGCCGGCTATTGCTGGGATTGGGTAAGTAAGGCGGATAAATATTTAGATGATATTGTGATTCCTGAACATCACTTCAGTATGAAATGGAATCTGGATTCCTATGGTCAGCGCTGGATTATAGAACCTGATTCCGTGAACGAAATAGGTTGCATCCATACTTGCCAAGGGCTCGAATTAGACTATGTCGGTGTTATTGTTGGTAATGATTTGAGGTATGAGAATGGCAGAGTTGTCACAGATTTCCGAGAACACCCCGGTCGAGATAAGGCAATGCAGGGATTAAGGCAATTATATAAGAAAGATCCGGTTTCAGCAGATAAAAAGGCTGATGAACTGATTAAGAACACATACCGTGTTTTATTATCTCGCGGAATGAAAGGATGTTACGTCTACTTTTGCGATCCTTATATGGCAACATACACACGTTCACTCCTGGCACAGAAAGTAGTTAAGCCCGTTGTGGAGCCTGTAAAACAGCCACTTATCAGGATTGAGCCTCAAGTAGGCCACGAAGTGAAGTTCGTGGATTTCCTTCCTCTATATTCGCTAAGGGCAGCCTGTGGATGTTTTGGCGAAGGTGAAGAAGTTGAAGAACTTGGCTGGATTCGCGTTGAAAACATGGGAAAACTAAACCGTAACATGTTCGTCGTAAAGGCCTCCGGTAATTCCATGGAACCAAAGATTCATGATGGAGACTATTGCGTTTTCCGGGCTAATCCTGCAGGAAGCCGGGAGGGGAAAATCGTCCTGGTTCAAAACCATGTTGCATATGATCCCGAGTATGGCGGGAGTTACGCTATTAAACAATACGCTAGCGAGAAGCACTTCAATTCCGATGGGACATGGCAGCATTCTGAGATCCAACTAAAACCGCTTAATCCAAATTATAATCCTATCGTGTTGAACGAAGCGGATTCTGAATCTTTTCGTATAATCGGAGAGTTTTTAGGTGTAGTAAGCAATTGATGAGAAAGTCTATTCTCTGCCGCATATTCGGAAACGCTGTTTTCCAGATTATCTGGGTCAGGATGGACGCTTTTCCAAGATTTTTGGGAGTCAAAAAGGACGCTTTTCCAAAGAATCTGAGGCCTAAAAAGGACAAGTCGGAACCGCTTTGTTTGAATTTGGTTGATTATCATCCACTTGCAAAACAGGTGGTTCCCAACCCTCATAAAAAAGAGAAGGTTGGGAACCAAGTGATTCGTAACTATTTGAATAGCAGCATATTGCAAAAGAGCGGGTTCCAAACCCCTATTGCCACCCTAAAACAACAGAAAAAGCCAGGCAATGAAGCCTGGCTTTCCTCGTGCCCCGGGCGGGAATACTAACTATTTGATAAAAATGTAAGATAATCAAATAGTTATGACTTCATTGAAATCGTTTACTGAAACTATGCTGAAACAATTCTGGCAGTTAGTGGCTTTAGTTGGCGTTTTATAACTATTGTCAATTAGAGTAAACAGATTTGTTTAATATTATTTGTTTTTCTATCTTTGCAGTGATGCAAAGCAGTAGTATCATATCGGTACCAAGCGTGGGTGAGGTGATCCGAGGGCGGATAGCCGAACTTGGAATCAGCCAGACAGAACTGGCGGCCCGAGTCGGCGAACACTTTCAGACCATCTCCGCCATCATTAACGGAAAGCGTGAAGCAACCATTTCACTCTCTGTTCGGATCGACGAGGCGTTGAATCTCCCATCTGGTACAATTGCAATGGCACAGACTAGATATCTGGTTTCGAGAGAAATCAGTGAAAAACAAACGGAAAGCATGAAGGATAAACGGCATATTATCTTGGAGAAGATCAAGGCCAATGGTGGTTTTTGGTCTTACCAGGGTATTCCAGAAAGTCTGGACGATGATGAAGTCATTGAAGCCGCTCTTGTTCATCTTGATCTGGAAGACCTGCCGCTTCTGTTTGGAATATGGAGCAAAGCCCACATCAAGCGGGTCTGGAAAGAACGCTTGGTCAGTCAAGGAAAAAGGATGAACATTCGGAACTATACTCTCGGAGAGAAATTCTTCGAGATCCAGAATCCGGAAGAATACCTTAAACGAAACGCGAAATTTCATAAGTGGTAATTACGACTGTTTCCATTTTTGAAACAGTCGCGCAGAAACGCCCAGAAGGCCTTTTTTTTCAAATAACGATGTAAACCGTGTCACTTTTTCACAATAGTGACAAGATAGATACTTCGTTTTGTGCTGGATGTTTACAGAGGAAGGAACAGTTATTTGTGGAGCCTTACGAGTAAAGCCTGCACCTTTTTCCCTTTCGATGATGAGCGATTTCGTGACAAAGATTATCCTGGAAGATTAAAGAGACTTGGGAGAAGATGCGTCCGGAGAACAGATACGGACAGATGACTCCAAAGGAACGCGTCGCATTTGCGCTATCCGATGAAGGGAAGAACTACCTTTTCCCCTGGGGTTTCACTGTGGATGGAAAACGCTATGAGAAGATGGTTCCCGGAAGAGTTGCTCGGGTCTTCAATGAAGAGAGCAGATTGACAGGGCAATCCTATTCGCGAGAGGAGACCAGCCAAATCTTTCGGACCGCCTTTCTTCTCTTCGCCGGTTACGTCGATGCGGCCACCACCTTCGCACAAAACTGCGGAGGCGGCGGATCCGCTCCCGACCAGGACTGGGGCCGCGACAAGAACGAGGACGATATCCTCTGGGCCCGCCGTTGCTTCCGCAAGGCGCGGGAGATGGTTACCACGCCGGTGATAAGGTGGAGTAGAAAGAGGTAACTCTAAATGAAAACCGGGGGCCGAATCCCTTTCACACCGCATCAAAGCCAGCTTTGCTGTCTTTTTGCGTTTCGTTCGGGACGCATAAGTCTTTATCAGAAATATATGGATTATGATATCGCGTCCTATTCTCCGGTAATCCGAGCCGTCGTATTACTGCCCGAGTTGTAAGGTTGCCGGTTTCCCCAAGTATTCTGTACGCTTCAGGCGTTTTGAACATAATGGCCTTTGAAGGGCAATAGACTACACAGGCGTTGCAGCCGATGCAATTGTGATTCCAGACAGGATGCCCGTCGGATAGCGTGATATCCTTGCATGGGCAGAGCCTTTGACATAAGCCGCAACCCTTGCATCGATCGGACACGTAGAAACCTTGATCATAATCATATTGAACCTGTTTGAAAGGCATCATCATCCGATTATATAGACGACGCGTTAAGAAAGCCATTCGCGGGTATGACCGATGCTTTTTCGATGCAATCTCCTTTCCAATCTTTTTCGCCTCGCGATCGGAGCGTTCCACCATAAGGCGAGGAGTAGGAAATGGTTCGTATGCCACGCACTGGCTACCGACGCATCGCAGAGGTTTCCCGTAATGGAGCCGGGTGCCTTTCTTCTTCAGGATGGAGTCCATCGACTCGAAGCATCTGCCATGGATCAAAACATATGTCGCGACCATGAAGACATAAGCATCGGCATGGATGGACAGGCGCTCAACAAATCTTTTCATCGGCTCCGGCATATCCCACTCATATACCGGACAGACAAAGCCGATGACGTCGGCATCGGCCGCCAGGTCGCTCGTCGCACCTTCACGGACGGATACGATTGTCGTTTCCCCTATCTGTTTGGCTATAATCTTGGCTGTCCTCAGGCTGTTTCCTGTTCCGCTGAAGCAATAGATGACTTTTTTCATTCTAAATCAATTTCATGGCAAAAATCCGAATAACGCAACAAATACAAAAGTAAAGCGAACAAAATATAATTCGTTGCGATTAATCATCTTATTATGATTCTGACGATTAACCAACAACATTTAGATTATTAATCCCAACTTCGCAATAAATAATTATATTTGTTGCGTTAATTGTAATTCCATATGGCGAGCATGACTTTCAAAAGCGGCATTTTTCGGATACTGGCCGATCTGGTAAAAACGGACAGCATCATTTCCGTCGATGAGATCGATATGCTGGAGGAAGCGGCCCGATCATTCGGGCTGACCGATGACGACCGAATGAACAGCTACTCCCTATCTTTGGCTGATGCGGCAACCAGCGTGGCGATGCAAAAGCCAAAACTACGAGAGAAAGTCATTCGTATGATGGATGCCTGCTCGATGAAGGACGGCGAGTGCAGCCGGGAGGAAGCGCTGCTCATCAATGCCATGGAAACCGTCAACTCGGGAAAGGGAAGGATTTTGTCCATACCCATGGACGATCATCCTCTCCTCTCCTCCCAAATACTCTATGTCGATGCGACACCCAATCCGGGGAAAAATGACCTTGACCGCCACTATGAAGAGCTCGACAGGATTGTCGAGATGGCTGGGTTTGAACTGATCTACATTCCGAGACTGGCGACGGAATTCAAAGTGCTCAAAAGCACGGAGACCTTAAAGCGCCTTCTTTCTATCCTCAACCCCGCCTTGAATGATCGCGTCCTCGCCGAAAAGGCGATATCGCTTCAAAGCATGGACTCGAGGTATTTCTATCTGCAAGTCCTGAACGGGAAGCTCCGGATGGGCCTTGATATCCAGCATCCGTCATGGCTGGTCAGGCTCCCAGACAGCATTGTAAGCGGAAGATACTATGCCAATTACCTCTGCTACCTGGTTGACATGGACAATATCCGGGGGCAGCTGCAAGGGTTTATCGGAGACGTGAACCGTCGGCAGCATTCCTATGCGGTGGTAGTCAACCGCCACAACGATCGCTCAAAGGGCTTTCCTTACGGCGGTTTCCAAAAGGCGCTGTTAGATGTGATGGCATCTGGCAGAGACGAGCCCTGGGAGGTTCGGGTCTATGTCCGCGCCGGCGGTCATCCGGCTCCGGATCTCTCCGGGCCCGGGCGGAAATTCTCCGTAGAGATTAGCAAGGACGGCGTTTCCTATCCCGTCTTGATCAACGGTCGGGAAGCAGCGTTTTACCTACTCCTCCTATGTGGTTCTGCCTGCCCCCAACATGGTGTCGATTTCCTCAGACATCGGCAGGTCCAGGCGCAGTTTACCGAGGCTTACCGCATGGTCAGCAACAGGGACGACCATATTCCTGACATCACACTATCCTCCACCTTCCGCCCCATCAAGGCCAAAGTCATAAAAGCATTGGAAACCTGCGGAATCGCAGGTGACCTTCATTTGTTCAAGCCTACAATGGCGAGAAAGAATACGTATTACGTTCCTATTTCTTCAGATAACGTGCGCGTCATCGACAAGGAAGGCTCGGTCCCTTTAGCCGACTCGGCCATTTTCTGCGCCATCTGCAAGCATTTTGTATAAATAGAGGAACGGAAGGCTATTGGAAGTGACTTGCTTTATTACCCTGGCGGTCTTGACCAGGGATGAGATTCTCAAGAGTCTTATTTGAATCCCCACTGCTCCTTCTTTGCAGTGGGGGTTCCTTCTTGATGGAGTAAAAAGGTGACCAAATTTGGTGAATACAAAAAAGAAAGACTTTGTAAATGCCTGATAATTAGAAATTTACAAAGTCTTGTCTGTGCCCCGGGCGGGAGTAATAGTATCGTTGGCTATCGTGTATTCTCGTTGGCTATCGAAGAAATTGATTATCCGATGGTTAGTTTGATGATAGATGTATTCAAATAATCCACGAAAAAGGTGACCAAAAGTGACCAAATTCAGGGGAAGGTGACCAAAAGTGACCGACACAAATGTGCCCTGGTTTAGAATCGAACCTTTACTGACATTGGCTCTCGGGGCTCCTCCCGTCAGCACCAAAACAAAGACGAAATAAGGCATGTCGGCCAGGGGAGGGGTGTGATTTTTGCAGACAGGGGAAGCGGTATGTCCCGAAATATGAAGACCCGTCAAATACTCCTTGATATCGTCTGTGCCCTGATCATCGGCCTGGTCATTTTCTTTTTTGCCGGTGGTTTTGCATGGGATTTTGCCGAGGATTTATTTGGCAGCCCGTTCTCTTTCCTTGAGTGCATTCTAGGATTGTTTGTCTTTGTCAGCCTGCTATCGGCATTGGCAACTTGTATTTGCCGTTTGTTCCGCATACATTTTATCCCCAGGAAGGCAGAGAAACGCATCGCAGGAGTCTACTTGTGCTTGGCGGCAGTGGGCATTTATCCCCTGATTGCGATTTCCCTCTTTTCTATGCTTACGTTCAACCCGAACGAAAGTCAATGGCTGATCACAAGAAACCTGTTATCTGTTTTGGGCATGATTCTGAGCGTCGTCTGGATGGCTGTACTTTCAGCCAAGTTGCTTGTAAGAACCCGTCGGCAGCATTAACTTTGAATTTGATTTGATTGTATATGACCCCTATCATCATATTGTTTGCATTGTCAGCCATGTTTTTGGGATTTGCCATTTGGAATTGGAGGATGCCTGAAAAGAGGTGGGTGAATAACTTGAAGGCTGATAGAAATATGCTTGGTATTGACTACTCCAAGTACAACCAAAAAAAGATAAGGTCTGCTACTACGACTCTTCTTCTCTTTGAGGCAGTCTGCCTATTTTCCTTGGGGTTGTGCTCAATTTGGCTGACCATCAAGGAACATCCAGTTTTGATCAAAATCTTTATAGGAGGAATTTTGGGTGCTCCTATTGTCTATTGGTTTGTGCTCTTGGTGTTCTGCAAGAAGAGTAAATACAAGAAGCGCCGGAAATGAAAAAGGGCCTATATACCTGTTGTCCATAACAGGAGTGGATTCATAGCCCTGGCATTATACTTGAAGCCTAATAAGTTATAAAACACGCATGCGCATGAAAAGGCTTATCATCTCCCTGGTGCTCCTATCTGTCACCGTATGTGCCCACGCTCAGTTATTCGATTTTTCCAGCAATAACAACCGTTATGAGATAGGCTTGAATCTTGGCCAGATGGCCTTCAACACCCAGTATGCCCGCTTTGGAATGGGAGTGAACACGCTTGCCTGGGGCGTTTACCTGGATCTCAACATGACAGCCGCCCAGCACAAGTTTGACAGAAAGTTCAGCGACACCCAGTGGAATGACGATGAGTTCTTCAACATAAATCTGGGCTACCAGATTCCAATCCTTCCCTGGATCCGCGTCATGCCGCTTCTTGGCTACGCCCAGACCAACGAGGGCATTACGGATGCGTCCACAATCAATATCGATATCAGCCCCGGGGAGGAATCAAACTCCGCATCCATATATCATACATACACTGTCACCCCGGGCAGCCGTGTCCATTACTTCAATTATGGCGGAGGCGTCTCCATCCAGCCCCTCAAGTGGTTCAGCATCAACTTTGCCTACACGCGCTTTGCCGTCTACGGCGGTTTCGCCATAGATATAGACGCCCTCGCTTTCCGCCACTGATTTTCTTGAAAGTGACCGAAAAAGGGATCGTTAACTCGTGCTTTACGAGTCAACTTTTTTCAGGGAAAGACACTCTGGTCCTCGAAAGTGACCCGTCTTAGCTGAAAGGAAAAACCTAAATAGAAAGCAGGCTGGAGTGGTTTTTCATCTATTCAGCCTGCCTCTGTTTTTTCGTCGAAATGAAGGAAGGGGGTCAATTATGAGGACCACGATAGGGTCACTTTCGAGAGGATTTTCCATAGTATCTATTTATAGAAGTTTTCGCACTATTTTGTCTTTTCAATGAGATTAAAAGTCTTAACATCACTCCTCCTTCTTCTGTCATTTTTGCCCGCATCTTTTGCCGGAGAGGGTCACAGAATGGCTCTTTCCCTGTCTCCTTATTTGGGAGGGGGGATAATGGGAATAAAGGACACTTCTTACTCACCGTTAGCTTACAATGGCCCGCATGCCAGAATCGGCTTCTGTTTTTTGGCCCAAGGTGCAAAAGCCAACCTGTTTGTCGATGCTTCCGGCTCTTTCGGCTGGCTGGGGAATAGGTACCACAGGGATGCTCCCACGATGCAGTTGGATTTGTCTGTCGGCAGTCTGGCCGATGTATACGGCAACCACGTTATTTCATTGAAAGCCGGAGGTGCCCTCGGAGTCTTGAGAAACGATCAGTATATCCGATTGCCCGACACATTCCGTTTTCACTACACATTGGCATTTGATGCAGAAATGTGTATCTCTGCAGCGTGGAAGTTACCACATCGATGGTCTGTCTTGATAGAAAATCGACTTCCCGTCGTTGCATTCATATCGCCCTCCAACAGGTTATCTGATAGCAGACCTGATATCCCTTTTGATTACTCTTTTAAAGCCTTTCCTGGGAATGACATGAAGGTCGGAGTCTGCCGAACCTTACAGGACAGAAACAGTTTGATGTTGTCCGTGCGACATTATTGCTATTCTTCCGGTCAAGTCCTTCCCGACCTTTTTCAACTGCAGTTCCTGGAACTCTGTATCGACTTCCGTTTCAGTCTTTTCAAGCATTAGATTATGAGTCTTAAGAGAATCGCTTTGTCGGCAGCCATCATTCTGATGTCTCTTGTCTCCTGTGAGACATTATTTCCAGATAGAACGGCTCCAACAACCGCTGAAGTTTTTGACGAACTATGGAATGCCGTTGACCTGAAATATGTTTGTTTCTCTAACAGAGACGTGGACTGGGATGCCGTTTATACGAAGTATCGGGGACGAATCCGTGATAACGCAAGCGAAGAAGAATTATTCTCGGTTTTGTCTCAAATGCTCGAGGAGTTAAAGGACAGGCATATATCTTTGTCAATGGATGGGGAAAAGTGGTCTGGTTATTATCAAGAAGATCCAGCCATAAATGTAGTAGATGTGATTGTGTCTCAATACCTTGGGAAAGATAAAAAAGAATCGGGCGGTTTGCATTATAATATCATTCATAATGGGATGGTCGGATATGTTATGTATGCTAGTTTTGAGGAGCGTATTTCAGATGAGCACGTTAATGAGATGTTGGATTTTTTCAGGGAATGTCAAGGTCTTATTCTAGATCTGAGGGGGAACAGTGGCGGTTCGTCAGAGAATTTTATGACACTTCTTAAATACTTGCCCATCGAAACAGAACTGTATCAAACATTCATCAGACATAATAACATCCGTGATGATTTGGTGCAACAAGGGGTAATGCTTAAGCCCAGTACCAAAGATAAAAGCAAAATGTGGCAAAAACCGTTCATCGTGTTAACAGATAATAATTCATTCAGCGCGTCATCTATTTTTGCCATATGTATAAAAGGATGTGAAAAAATGAGTGTGGTCGGCGTAAAGACGGCAGGTGGGACATGTTTTCCCGACATTTTCGAGTTATCAAATGGCTGGCTATACAGGATTCCAACGATTAAAATCATTACAAGAGACGGAATCGATTTTGAGGATGGTGTCCTTCCTGATTTTGAGTTATATTTGGATATAGAGATGGCTGTTGAAGAGAAAAAGGATAATATCATTGAGTCTGCCTGTGAAATGATTCTTTCGCGCTGATGCCTTTGTGCAATCCATCTATACTTGCAGAGTCATCGCCGTCAACGCCCTTGACGGGATGAAGGACATGATGGGAACTCCCGCCGTGTCGTTTGTGTTGGCATCGGCCTGATGGGCAAGATCGTGGCCGAGCAGAAGGTCGGCTTCCTGCACGATGTAGTGGAAGACTCAGCCATCACCATCAATGACCTTCGGGCCGAGGGTGTGGAAGAGGATGTGCTGGCCGCCGTGGACCTGCTCCCCCATCGGCTCGGAACGACCGACGAAGAGTATGTGCGGAACATCGTCCTCTCCGGCAACCAGACGGTCATCAGGCCAAGCAGGACGAGATGCAGCAGGTCATCAACGACCTCCGCTCCATGATGGCCTGGTTCCGGAAGAAGCTCTTCTACAAGATGAGCGAGAAGAACCTCCCTCTCGATCCGAACGTCCTCGAGCCCACGCTGTTCGACCAGCCCCTCTCCGAAGAGGAGCAGGCCAGGCTGGACGCCGAGGTGAAGGCCATGGAGGAACAGAACGCCAAGACCATCGGTTCAAGGCCTATAAGCGCGACGTCCGCCGCCCCGTCCTTTCCGGCAGCCTTCCCGTTGAAGAGACGCACATCTATCCCGATGGCGTCCAGGGCAATCCCGATTACGTTGATATTGGCGTTGAGCACACCGACACGGTGGCCATCCAGCCTGCCAGGATGTACGTCAAGCGCATCGTCCGCCACAAGTTCGTCCTCCGTTCCGAACTGCAGATCGAGGATCCCGACAGGCAGGCCTTCCGTATCGCCCCGCTTTCGGAGACGATACGGCCCAAGGGAATGGCGGACGCCAGCCTCCTGGCGGACATCCTGATAAACAAGTACGTCTACCACCTCCCGTTCTACCGGCAGATCCAGAAGTACAAGGAACTGGGCGTCCTCCTGAACGACGCGACGATCGGAGACTGGTTCGCGGCGGTCTGCGAAAAGCTGAGGCCGCTATACGACAAACTCCGAGAACAGATCATGTCCAGTGAGTATATACAGGTGGATGAGAGCACGTTGCCGGTAATAGACAACGAGAAGCACCGTGCCGTCAAGGGTTATATGTGGGCCGTACGCGACGCGCTCACCGGGAGCGTATACTTCCACTACGACATGGGCTCCCGGAGCGGCGACACCGCCCGCAAACTCATCGGCGGCTACCGCGGCGCTGTGCAGACCGACGGTTACGAGGTCTATGAGTCCTTCGAGAACGCTCCCGGCAAGCGGATAATCGGCTGCTGGGCCCACGTCCGCCGCAAGTTCGTGGAAGCCCTGGACGAGAACAGGAAGTACGCGAGCGAGGCCATCGTGTATATCGGCAAGCTGTACAAGATCGAGGAGGAGATGCGCGAGGCCGGCTTGAGTGCTGAAGAAGTGAAAGAACTTCGTCAGAGAGAGTCCTATCCCGTCATCCAGGAGTTCGAGAAGTGGATGGATGCCGTCGCGGACAAGTTCAAGCCGAAGTCCAGGATGGGCAAGGCCCTGGTCTACACGTACACGCTGCTTCCTCGCCTGAGCCGCTATGTTCTCGACGGGAGGTACAACATCGACAACAACGGCATCGAGAACGCCATCAGGTCTTTGGCCCTTGGCCGCAAGAACTATCTCTTCGCCGGCAACCACGACGCAGCCGTCCGCGCCGCCATCGTCTACTCGCTGTTCAGCAGCTGCAAGGCGGCAAATATCGAGACCCGGACCTGGTTGGAAGATATCCTTACCCGCCTCCCCAGCCATGAAGGAGACCTTGCCGACCTGCTTCCCGAGAACTGGTGCCACTAGCATGCAACTAAACGAAAGTCGCAGCAACTGACCGCTACTAACACGGAAGTTGCTGCGACTCGCATATTATGACATGTCACTTACATGTAGTTGCTCGGAGGCTTACCTCCGTGGGTGGCACCGGACAAGACTGAAGCCGTTACCTTTCGGGGCAGCGGCTTCTTCATTTCCCGTTCATCGACGGGCCTCCGTATTGTCTGCAGGCGACGCGGCCGCCGGGCTTCGCCCTCTCCCTTCATCGACCCTTGTCAAGGGGATTCCAACCACAACCTTCGTTTCAAGGGGAGAGGATACATATCTATTTCCAACCTGATATTGCAATGTGAGGATGTTCTCTCCTCTTCAAAGAATCAAGAAATCCAACCTCATATTGCGGTTAGCCGAAAATTCGCAAGGCTCTCCAGGGTGTCGGCCTTCCGGATCCTGTTTCGAAGAGAACTGCGGCGGTATTCGCGTCACCATCCAGCGTCCCCGTAACATCGCCAACCTTGGCGCAGTAGTTGGCGTAGAAGATGGCGTAGTAAATGGCACAGAAGAACAAGCTGATAATAAAGAACTTAACGAATTCGACAAACAGTTCCTTCTTGATTTTGGCGCAGTAGATGGCGTAGAAAGATCTGTCTACAATGTCATCAAAGCCAACCCAGAAATACGTCAGGCTCAAATTAAGTCCATCACCGGGATCAGTGTCCGTACCATTTCCAGAATCCTTGCTTCGCTCAAGCAACACGAGTATATCAAACGCAAAGGTGGTGATCGTTACGGCTCCTGGATCATCTTAAAATAGTATCAAATAGACAAGTACAGTCAGGTGAAAAGATATACCCAAAACGGGGAAAATTTGTTACATAATTTGATACACTTTTATAGAAAAATCCCCTCTAGAACACTCTAGAAGGGATTTCTGTGGAGATAGTCGGATTCGAACCGGCGACCCCCTGCTTGCAAAGCAGGTGCTCTACCAGCTGAGCTATACCCCCGGGGTTGTGCCGGGCCGCCGGTAAAGGTGGCCGGATGGCACAAAAAAAGCCGGGCTGGCGTCCGGCTTTTCGGTAGGCCCTGGCAGAGTTGAACTGCCGACCTCTACATTATCAGTGTAGCGCTCTAACCAACTGAGCT
>JAEEGJ010015707.1_pt1 | contig 17583 bp, 10 predicted proteins | sample 8958761 | NCBI WGS metagenome assembly JAEEGJ01 (sample SAMN16246546, study PRJNA631951) | gut metagenome | biome: gut microbiome; feature: rumen; material: RS-attached | host: Bos | place: Iran: Karaj | collected 2018-10 | reverse complement strand
CATGTCGTCATCGGCAGCCTTGGAAAGCACTTTTGCATTTGCCCTCAACGAGTTACTCAACCTCGGCATCGACAAGTTTGAACTTGCTCGTATCGGTCAGGCAACGGAGCATAACTATGTTGGCGTGAAGTGCGGCATTATGGACCAATTTGCCTCCCTCTTTGGCAAGGCAGGTCACCTGATGCGCCTCAACTGTGCCACGATGGAATTTGAGTACTATCCTTTCAACCCTAAGGGTTACAAAGTCGTGCTTCTTGACACCTTGGTAAAACACGAATTGGCATCATCGGCCTACAACCGTCGACGTGAGTCGTGTGAGAACGCCTGTGCCCACATAGCCAAGAAGCATCCTGAAGTGAAATATCTGAGTGATGCCACGATGGCCATGCTCAACGAGATTGATGTAGAGATTCCAGCCGAGGACTACATGCGCGCGGAATATGTCATCGGTGAGAAGCAGCGCGTCCTCGATGTGTGCAATGCCTTGGAAAAAGGTGACTACGAGACCGTTGGCGACCGTATGTACGGCACCCACTATGGCATGAGCAAACTCTACGAGGTGAGCTGTGAGGAGCTGGACTACCTCAACGACATCGCCAAGGAATGTGGCGTAACCGGTTCCCGCGTGATGGGCGGTGGCTTTGGCGGCTGCACCATTAACTTGGTAAAAGAAGACCTGTATGATGCCTTCATCTCCACGGCAAAAGAAAAATTTGCCGCCAAATTCGGTCACGAACCTAAGATTTATGATGTCGTGATTTCGGACGGTGCTAGGAGATTATGATTTCGTTTTGTAGGGCTGTCACATTGTGGCAGCCGAACCCGTAACGGCTGCCGTGGTACGACAGCCCTACAAACGAACAATTAAACGATTCAACAAACAACAATTCAACATAATGAAACCAACACTATTAGTTTTAGCAGCAGGCATGGGCTCGCGTTACGGTGCCCTGAAGCAAATGGACGGCGTCGGCCCGAACAACGAAGCCATCCTCGATTATTCCATTTACGACGCCAAGCGCGCCGGTTTCGGCAAGGTGGTCTTCGTCATCCGCGAGGACTTCGCCGAGGCCTTCAAGAAAGTCAACAACACAGAGAAATTCGGCATCCCCGTAGAGTATGTGTATCAGTCACTTGACAAGTTACCGGAAGGTTTCAGTGTCCCTGAAGGGCGCGTCAAGCCTTGGGGCACTTGCCATGCCGTCTTGATGGCCAAGGACGTGATCCACGAGCCTTTCGCCGCCATCAACGCCGATGATTTCTATGGCAAGGAAGCCTATGAGGTTTTGGCCAAGTATCTCATGGAATGTGAAGGCAAGAAAGGCGCCTACAGCATGGTAGCTTACAAGCTCCGCAACACCATGTCGGACTTCGGCACGGTGAGTCGCGGCATCTGCACTGCTGACGCTGAAGGCAACCTTCAGACCATTGTCGAGCGCACGGCCATCGGTCACACCGAAGACGGTGGTGCGGCCTACACCAACGAGACGGGTTCGCATCCGCTAGACATGGATTCACTCGTTTCGATGAACTTCTTCGGCTTCACCCCCGATTTCTTCGCCTATTCCGAGAAGGGCTTTGTCGAGTTCCTGAAAGGACCAGCCCAGACCAACATCAAGGCAGAGTTCTTCATCCCGTTGATGGTCAACCAGAGCATCCACGACGGCTCTGCCAAGCTGAAGGTGCTGTCGAGCAACGCCTCTTGGTTCGGCGTGACCTACAAGGAAGACAAGCCCGAAGTGATGCGGAAGATCCGCGAGTTGATTGAGAAAGGTGTTTATCCGAACAATTTGTGGCAATGAACATAGAAGTTAAAGTTTGGGGAAAGACCCCTGACGGCAAAGACATCAAGCTCTACACCCTGACCAACAGCAATGGCGTCAAGGTGCAGCTGAGCGACATCGGTGCCGGTATCGTAAGTATCATAACGCCTGACCGTGACGGTCACATGGACGACATCGTGCTCGGCTATCCCAATGCCACTGATTACTATGGCGATGGCCCCTGTGCAGGCAAAACGCCTGGACGTTTCGCCAATCGCATTGCCAACGGCCGCTTCAAGATTGACGATAAGGAATACCAGCTTGAAATTAATACCACCGACGACAAGCATCATCTCCATGGCGGCAGCATCGGCTTCGCCAACCAGAAGTGGGCCAGTCGCATTAATGGCGAGAGCGTGGTTTTTACCTACCTCAGTGCCGACGGCGAAGCTGGCTATCCCGCTGAGCTGGTGTCGAAGGTGTACTACACCCTCAACGATGAGAACGAGCTGAACATTCGCCTCTGTGCCTATTCCTCGGACACCACTATCGTCAACCTGACCAACCATACCTATTTCAATCTAAAAGGCGAAGGCAACGGCAATATACTCGACCACAACCTGAGACTGAACGCCTCGCGTTTCCTGCCCGCCACCAACGAACTGATTACCACAGGCGAAATGGCATCCGTGGCCAATACTCCCATGGACTTCACGATCCCAAAATCCATTGGCCACGACATCAAAGAGCCTTTCCCCGACCTCATCAACGGTAAAGGCTACGATAGCTGTTGGGTCATCGACGGTGTGGCAAAGGACAAGCTCACGTTGGCTGCCGAGCTCTCACATGAGGGCGTGGGCCGCATGGTGAAGATTTACACCACCCAGCCCGGCGTTCAGGTGTACACTGGCAACTGGCTTTCAGGTTGTCCGAGGGGCAAGAACGGCCACATCTATGAGGACTATTCCGGCGTCGCTTTGGAGTGCCAGGCCCTCCCCGATTCGCCCAACAAACCCAACTTCCCCAACACCTTCTTGCGTTCAGGCGAAGAATACAACGAAACAATCATTTTCAAGTTTTCAATTCTTTAAATCTTGAATCTTAAATCTTTAAATCTCAAATATCTATGGAAACAACCTTAAAAAAACAGAACTACACCATCCCGATCATTGTGATGATTCTCTTGTTCGGAATGATTTCGTTCGTCACCAACCTGGCTTCCCCCATGGGCGACATCTTGAAGAACCAGTTCAACATCCCCAACTGGCAAGGTACTTTGGGCGTGTTTGCCAACTTCATTGCCTACGCTGTGATGGGCATTCCTTCTGGCAACTTGCTCCAAAAGAGAGGTTATAAGAAGACCGCACTCATCGCTGTCATTGTAGGCTTCATCGGTGTCGGTATCCAGACGTTATCGGGTGTCTTTGGCAGCTTCGCTGTCTATCTCCTCGGCGCTTTCGTGGCGGGCTTCAGCATGTGCCTGCTCAACACTGTGGTCAACCCGATGTTGAATCGTTTGGGCGGTGGCGGTAACAAGGGCAACCAACTCATTCAGATTGGAGGTTCCTTCAACTCGTTGTGTGGTACCGCCGTCATCATCATCACGGGTTTGCTTATCCCCAGCATCGTTGATGCTAAGATTAGTGATGTCTTCCCGTTGATGTACACCGCTTTGGGCATCTTTGCCTTTGCATTTATCGTCATCCTAATGACCAAGATTCCGGAAAACGAGCAGAATAAAGACGCCGTCAAACAAGTGGAAAAGGGCAAGGGTCCCATGGCCTTCCGTCACTTCGTGCTTGGTGCTATCGCCATCTTCATCTATGTCGGTGTCGAGGTGGGCATTCCGAATGTTTTGAACAAATGGCTCCAGAACCCCGAACTCAATGTGTTGGGAAGCGGTGTCAACGCCGAGGCCATCGCTGGCTCAGTGGCAGCCACTTATTGGTTCCTGATGCTCATTGGTCGTCTGATCGGTGGCATCGTCGGCAGTAAAGTGTCGGCCAAATCGATGCTTACAGTAGTGTCAGCTATCGGCATCATTCTTACCCTGTTGGCCATGTTTGGACCCTCCACGATGGTCAAGTTCCCCGCTTTCAACGGTGCTCACGGCTTCGGCATGGTGAATATCCCACTTAATGCAGCATTCCTCGTCTGCATTGGTCTCTGCACTTCGGTGATGTGGGGCGGCATCTTCAACCTTGCTGTTGAAGGTCTTGGCAGGTACACAGAAAAGGCTTCAGGTATCTTCATGGCATTGGTTTGCGGCGGTGGTATCCTGCCTCTGCTCCAGAACGCCATAGTCGACGGCTTGGGTGGTGTTGGTTACCTCCAGAGTTACTGGGTGATCGTCATCGGCCTCGCCTTCCTACTCTTCTACGCCCTCTGGGGTTCGAAGAACGTCAACAAGGACATTCCGGTAGAATAATTTTATTTTTTTTCATAACGAAAACAGCCCGCCAAACTAGATTTGACGGGCTGTTTTGTATCGCTTATTTTACTCTGACTTTTCTTCCGACTCTTAATTTGTCGGTTTTCTTTATCCTATTGAGTTTACACAGGATGGAAACCGTGGTGCCGTTTTCGACAGCAATCTTGCTAAGGGTGTCGCCTTTCTTTACTGTGTAGTATTTCCTATTGCTCTCCGTATTGTTGTCAATAATCTTCAGATTGTTTTTTTTCTCCAAATTATCATACGCGTCTTTCAGCAATACATTTGTAATCGTGTATGATTTATTGGCCACTCTTGCCGAGTCGCACAACGAATGCGAAAAAAGCCAATCATAGGTCTGATCAAGATAGAAAACACGTGCCAATCGGGTGTGGTTAACGCCTTTCATCTTACTAAAAATGAGTCTACTCGTATCACCACAGGCGCACATTTCATCCACAACGCGTTGTGAGCAGTTAACAGAAACAGCAGCATCGGCAGTGCCATGAACAATCCATAAGGGAACCTCGTTCAATCCACAAAGCGTTTTCACTGTAGCTCCACCACACATGGCCATAGCTGCAGCCACCTCGTTTGGATAAGTGGCCGCATAATCCAAAGTACCGTAGCCACCCATGCTCATCCCGATTACATAGAACCGTCTTGTGTTGATGTTGTAATGCGTTTTCACCCATTCGTAAACCTCGTGTAATTTCTGTGGATTCCAGGCACTTTGAGCTTGGGGAGCAACAATCAAAGCATCAATCCCTACACCCCGTTCAACCGCATTGATGCACCCATAGTTACGTACTATATTCAAATCATCTCCACACAATGTCCTTCCATGTAGAAACAATATCAAAGGTTTCGAATACTCATTGGGGTCGTAATCCTCTGGAACATAAAGCCAAAAATCATAACCATCCTTGATGCAGCCGCGATGAGCTATCAGCTGTTGGGCCGAAGCGAACAACGGCAAAAGGAATAATAAAAGGGTCAATATTTTTCTCATAAAGGAAATAACGTGGCACTTTTGTCCTTATTGTATCAACCAATTTTTATTTCAGATTTTAGGCATATCCTTTTTTTGTATTTTTGCAGATTCTAAGGGAGATAGTATGTTCAAAAAAATACTGGGAACGGGAGCGGCAAGAGCAGTCAATGTGCTGACGCAATTGGCCACCCTCATTATGGGTACCAAATTACTTGGCGCTGTTGAATGGGGAAAGGCTTTCATTGCCCAGACGGACATCACCTTTTTATTAATAGGCATCGAACTCATCGCTGGCAGTGGACTGGTGTATTTCACGCCTCGAAAGAAACTCGCCACGCTGATGAAGATTTCTTACAGCTGGATTGCCTTCGTGATGCTGATTTACCTCTTGTTTTTCAAAATTTTACATTTATTTCCCGATTTTTACCACACCATTGTTCCTAAAGGCTATGCCTGGCTTGTTTTGCTGATGACTTTCGTCTATAGCCTGCACGAGTTTAATTTGAACCATTTTTTGGGGAAGGAGAAGGTCGGTACTTTTAATTGGTTGTTTCTCATACAAATACTCACACAGGTCACAATGATGGCCGTGTTAATTTTCGCCATGAACCTGAGGACGGCGAAAGCCCTACTCTACTCTCAGCTTTGTGGCTATAGTTTGGCCACCCTTATTGGTTGGATACTGCTCTTCCCAAGTCTAAAACGCGAAGAACGCGAACCTATTAAAGACACCATGAAGGAAATGTTGCATTACGGTGCTTTCATGCAATTATCCACCTTGGTCAGTACCTTGAACAAACGCTTGAGCCTCTATCTGTTGAACACGCACTGTGACGAGAAATCCATAGGTGTCTATGCCTCCGGTACTCAAGTTACAGAAGGTGTGAATATAGTCGGATATAGCATAGGTTTGGTGGAATTCTCAGCACTAAGCAATACCGAAAACGACCGACGCGCCTCGCAACTCACACTTCGTTTCATGAAGATTTCCATTATGCTGACATTCACTGCTTTGTTGGTAATCTGCCTACTCCCGACATCTTTTTTTGAGTTGTTATTCTCGGAAGAGTTTGCTGATATCCGTCCCGTCATCCTGCTGATGTCGCCTGGTATCGTGTTTTTCTCTGCCCATACCGTTTTGGCCAATTATTTCTCTGGCACAGGCAAACCGAAATACAACCTCTACGCCTCGCTTATTGGTCTTTCGGTTACTCTTGTCTCTGCTTTCATCCTGATTCCTTTGTTGGGTATCCGAGGCGCAGCAATCACCACTACACTGACTTACTCGGCTTTGTTCGTTTATCAATGGATTGTGTTCCACAAACAAACGGGGAGTCGGTTGGCACAATTGGTTCCCAATCGTGAAGATTGGGAATGGGTGAAAACAACCACTAAAGGTGTTTTCTGATGTTTTTTTCGTACCTTTGCAACCAAATCCACTTTTATGAGCGAAATCATCGAAGACGACATCTTCACACAAGATAGCGACCCTATTCCAACCACTGAGAACTATAACGACGACAGCATCGTTCACCTTGAGGACATGGAACACATCCGTCGCCGTCCGGGTATGTACATCGGCAAACTCGGCGACGGTGCCTCGCAGGATGACGGTATCTATGTGCTCATCAAAGAGGTCGTCGACAACTCCATCGACGAGTTCACTTCGGGCTTCGGAAAGAAGATTGAAGTTAGGGTTGACAAAGCCGAAAAAAAAGTCAGCATCCGCGACTATGGCCGTGGCATCCCGCTGGGTAAGCTGAAAGAGGCTGTTTCGCAACTGAATACGGGTGCTAAATACGACAGCAAGGTGTTCCAGAAGTCGGTCGGATTGAACGGTGTGGGAACCAAGGCCGTCAACGCGCTTTCGTCATATTTCAAGGTGCAGTCTGTCCGAGAGGGCAAGACAAGGATTGTGGAGTTTGCACAGGGCAAAATGGTCAGTGATTCGGGCATCATTCCTTCCGATGGCGACACTGGCACTTTGACCGAGTTTATCCCGGATTCCGCGTTGTTTGGTAACTACCACTATGTGGATGAATACATCGAGAAGCGCGTGTGGAACTACGCCTACCTTAACCGTGGCTTGAGTTTGATTTACAACGACAAGCGCTATTACTCCAAGAATGGCCTCCTCGACCTCTTGCAGAACAATATGGAAGGCGAAGGCCTCTACCCCATCATCCATATCAAGGATGGCGACTTTGAGGCGGCTTTCACGCATGTCAACGGGCAGTCGAGCGACTATTTCTATTCGTTTGTCAATGGACAGCACACCACCGAAGGCGGCACACACCAGTCGGCCTTCCGCGAAGGCTATGCCCGCGTGGTGCGCGAGTTCTACCAAAAGGAATACGAGCCTGCCGACATCCGCCAAGGTTTGATTTGCGCCTTGTGCGTCCGCATTCAAGAGCCTGTGTTTGAGGCACAAACCAAGACCAAACTCGGTTCCACCCACCTCGCGCCCAACAACCCCGACGGCACCAACGACAGTCCTTTCCTGAAAACCTACGTCTTCGACATCCTTAAACGCCACTTGGACAACTACCTGCACAAGAATCCTGAGACGGTCAGCGTGTTGCAGGCCAAAATCCAAGCCAACGAAAAGGAACGCAAAGAGATTGCCGGTATAAAGAAAGCCGCTCGCGAAAGTGCCAAAAAGGTCAGCCTGAACAACCGCAAACTCCGTGACTGCCGCATCCACCTCAACACCAACCACGAGAAACTCCTCGAAAGTACCATCTTCATCACCGAGGGCGACTCCGCATCGGGAAGCATCACCAAGAGCCGCGACGTGCAGACCCAGGCCGTGTTTAGCCTGCGTGGCAAGCCGCTCAACTGTTTGGGCATGACCAAGAAAGTGTGTTACGAGAACGAAGAGTTCAACCTGCTGCAAGCCGCCTTGAACATCGACGAGGACATCGAAAACCTGCGTTACAACAACATCGTCATCGCCACCGATGCCGATGTCGACGGCATGCACATACGTCTGCTGATGCTCACCTTCTTCCTCCAGTTCTATCCCGACCTCGTGCGTAACGGCCATGTCTACATCTTGCAGACGCCTTTGTTCCGTGTGCGCAACAAAAAGGAGACCTACTATTGCTACACCGACGAGGAACGCATCGCCGCCAAGGAGAAATGCGGCAAGCAGGCCGAGATCACCCGCTTCAAAGGCTTGGGCGAAATCTCCCCCGACGAGTTCCGAGGTTTCATCGGACCCAACATGCGCCTCGAGCCGGTCATCCTTCAGTACGACTTCGGCATCAAGGAGTTGTTGAAGTATTACATGGGCAACAACACCCCCGAGCGCCAACGCTTCATCATCGAGAACCTCCGCATTGAGGATGATTCCAACATGGACAAGATTTGATGTTTTCAGTTACCGAGTTTTTCTCGACAACTGGCAAATTCAATTAGAGTGGTTGTTTCCATTTTGGAAAGAACCACACCTGTATGACACCTTCCTCGTCAGGCAGCTGGTACAATAATAATTGTGTTTTGTCGGTCATTGTTTATTTCTCCTCTTTATATTTGTAATAGTATTTTATTAAGCCTCATAGACTCATTCTTCTCCAATTGATTGGCAAGGATTGCTTTATTCAAAACACCTTTAACCTCATTTTTACAAATCAAATCTGCAATTATCAAATCATCAAGTTTCAAAATCCAGTCAACTTTAATTTGTTTTTTATTATTGTAGCCCAATGGATTTAAATAAAACACATATTGCTCATGTTGAATTCCAAAATCATCAATAATAGAATAGACATTTGAATATAGATTGCTGTTGCGCATTTTAGCAAGATACCAACATGCACTTGTTAATTGTTCTTTTTCGAATCCCGAAGTATAGTTAGGCTTTTTCAATAATTCTTCAAAATGGCTCACATTGTCTATTTTCACTTTTATTCGATCCATAATAATCAAATACATCAACAACTGATTTGTATGTTGCTGTACATATTCACTATACTGTTCTTGCAGTGATTTAGGCAATACTTCGTATAACGCAAGGCCTAATCGTCCGTCAGAACTATGATGTAAAACAGATACATCTTTTATTCTATCAAAAACCAAACCTTCTATCATCAATCTTTCTTTAACCGCATTTGCTAGATTCACAGAATTTAACTGATCTAATAAAATGGCATCCTCCAATAAATTCATCGCCATTTCATTTGAAGGAGGACAACGTTTAACCATTTTATACAGGTCTTTTTCAATTGTTCTACCGAGTTGAACGCACCATAAACTGTGAATGATAATATATAGATTATTAGCGGCTTTTTCTGATATAACTATTTTTGATTTGCCAATCAAGAACACCATATTCCCTATTATGTTACTTAGTACTTCGATTTTGAAAGGTAGGTGTTTATATCTTCCATTTTTAATTAAGGATTTATAACAATTTGCTATAAAAGATTCAAATACACGAATAGCATCTTGGTCAAAGTTTATCTCTGAAACTTCGTATTGTAAAAACAATTCTGACAATTCATTTGTGTTGATAAAAAACAACAAAATGGATAGATGAGATTTGTTCAATGCTTCAATTCTAGTAGTTTCATACCCAAATACGGTTAAATTATTCCTTGTCATATGGCTATTTAAAATCCCTGTAATAGTATCTTTCACCATATTGGGGAAATAGGGATTATTAAATTCTATACAATTTGACAAGCAAAAATTGACGGTTCGCAAATATTTAGAAAGCAGGCTATAAATATTGCTATTTAATGAAGCGCCGCCTCTGTCAGCTAGTTTTTTATGTCGATGTATCTGACGTGAGAGTTCGTCTGCTTCTTTTGATTTTTCACTAAATAATCGGTATGAAACCAGGTCTTTAAGCGTGTTTTTTAATGAATTATCAATAGGAAGTTTTAATAATATTGTATCTAAATCGAACTGATTTATTTCATCCAAAATGCTATCTGGGTCAATAGTAGGGTCCCCTAACACCTCATCATAAACTCTATTTCGAATATGATACAGATTATACAAACATATAAAATACAAAACATACAATTCCTTATCCCAAAACTCAGGTAGAAGTATTTTATATCTTTGGTATGCATCATGGTATTTCCCAATACGACATAATAAATATGGCAAAAACAAATCCTTGGAATTGTAATTAATACCCTGTTTCTCTAATAGTCTTAACGCATCAAACAACTCGTTAAAACCCATATTATAAAAGAAATCCACGGGGTGCTTTTCATCTACTCTATTGGATACTCTATCACAATATGCATCATTCAGCACCTCAAATCTGTCAATTTCATAAACTTGATTATTATATGCTTGATTCAATAGAAACGACCGTTGTTCTTTTGGATGTTTCTTCACAAATTCACGTTTCCCCTGATATGTTTTTAGTTTTTCCCCTAAACTTTTAAAATACTGTGAATTTAACTGTAAGCCTGACGAATGATAATTCCAATACTCATACGAACCTTTAGGAAATAAATAACGCAAGCCCTCACCCATCACTGACAACTCTGTTTGTACCGATTTTAGTTTTTTGTATAGAATTGTCAACAAGTCATCAGAAACATCATTGTTAATTTCTCTGATGATTCTCAATTGTTTATAAAGGATTTGCCCTTTCGACGAACTTATTTTATCCAATTCACTGGCTTCAATACAGATTTCATATTTGGACAAATAGTCATCTGGATTTGAGATGTCAACTATATTTATTCCTTTGTTTTCATAGTACTTCGATAATTCCTTATCAACTTTCTCATCTGTCAACATATAAACACGTTGCATGTCCTGATCCAGAATCATCTTAATGTCATTCAATATCATTTTAAGATTTAGATCCGCAAAAGAAAAACCAATAAACAATATGACATTGGTTGTAAACAAAGAAGTCACAAAAGACCGAATCAATGGAAAATGTGAAGCATAATTGTAGTAATCTTCTTCAGTAAGCACGATGTTCCCCAACTTAAAGTCACCATGCATTTTTACGACCTTGTTTGGATAACGATTATATGGAAGGTCTGAATCTTGTCTTATGACATCATACTGCTTGTAATTTGCTTGTATTGATTGCTCGACAAGATTATCATAATTGGTTGTAATGATGTGTACAGGGTTTAATTTCAGAATAGCATTATGAATAGGGTTATGTGCCACACGCCCATCTTTAAGAACACTACGCACCTTTTCAAGATATGCTTTGTTCCCATAAGTATCTTTAAATATTTGAGCTACTTTTAAGTCATCAGTTTCTTTATTGATACTACCAGGTAACTCTTCTTTAAAAGCCCTGGTCAAAGAACTCCAAGTTGGCACTCCAGAATTGGCAGAAACGCCCGCACCTACAAAGACAACCAATTTGTTTTGAATGCTGGCTTCGTGTAAATGAAGCAAATGTGTGATTTGTATATTATTCATAAGGTTCTTGCTCCTTTATGGTTAAACTTCTAATATAATTCTTATTTCCAGTTTTAGCGTTGGTAGTTTGTATAATGTAGTGCTTGTGGGATAACGTCAATGTCATAAACAAAGTTTTATTGTTCGCAAAGATAATAATATTTACCCAAGCAATCAAATATGACCACTTTTATGTAAATTGCTCTCATCTTTTGAAAGATGACAATTGCAGTTTTCCATAGTCTTTGTTCTCAGTTATTTCCATTTTGGAAACAACTGCGCATAGTCCCTAACCTGATACTAACCGACTCAAAGTGGTATCCGTGTATGTTCTCCATATTTCCAAACGGATAGGTTTATAATCATCAAAAAGTTGTTTTACAAATTCAATCTCAAAGACGAGTCTCAAATCATTTGGATTATTATCAGGTTGGTCTTCTTTGCGAGTGCCAACACGAGCAGTCCTAATTAGATACAAATCACGAATTCCTTTACTTTTTATATAAGGCATGAAATAATACAAATTGTTGAGTACCACAGTTGATGGAAATCTATTACCGGTGTAATATAATTTAGCTGTTTGGTCAAGGAAGCGTTCTATATTATCTCGTTTGACATTGCATACAAGCACATTCCTTGTATCTGTCTTCATTTGCTCGAGGGTCAACATAAAGTTATGCCCATCACAAGTCTCACTAACCACACTATTCTCAATTATATAATACGGGTATTGTTGTAACAATTCAAAAAGGTTTAATTGTCTAACTCTTGAGGCAACTTCTTTATTAGGAACCTGTTTTACACTTTTTTCTACTGCTTCCCTATCCAATCTACGCCTCATTAACTTGTGCCAAATAGAGCGAGCTAGTTTTATTTCTTTATCAGAGAACCCCATACCTTTTTGCAGCAGCTCTTTATCAGTAATGTCAAGGATTTCGTCAGCCGTCTTCTTCTCACGAACCATCTGATCAACTTTATCGAACAGTTTAGCGTTAGCTTTGCGATAAGGCATATAGATCCCTTCCACCTCACTAGGCATCAGTTCCAAAACGCCACCGCCAAAGTTGCGGCCAAGAATCTCCGCAAAAGCAAAAGACAGAGAATTATAGTAACTAACCACAAAAGCCTTGTGATTCACACCTTCGTTGATAAACACACGGTGCATCGTGTCTGTGGTGTATGCTTTTGCCTCATTCAGGACAAACTTCGGATAGAGGTTGTTACGACGGAGAAAAAGAGCTTGGGACAGCTTGATAGACGGGATAACGTACCAGTCATCGCGGATGCTGGTTTTATATCCTTTATTGATTCCTTGTTGCTCCCCGCTTTCTATGTAAGCTTTTACTCCTTCACCGCCTTCTTCCTTTACCTTTGGCGGAAATACCAAAAGGTTGGCTTTGGCACCAAGATTCAAATTTCTTTTCCAATCATCTGTTGTGAAACAAAGACTATTCACCTGAACACTTCTACCCACCATTGGACGAGCATATTCTTGTAACTGGTACAAATCCACCACGTTTTGAGGAACAGTAAAATAACCGTTGGAACCTGTTGTAATACCCACTTCCACATTGGCATACTTTCCGATTTTTGGCATGTTTTCGCAGCGCACTTTGCCTAAGAATTCCAGTTCTTCCTTATCCAAGAAATAGTAAGTCCACTTGTCTGCATGGAAATCTATCTGTTTGGTAGGTAGATTAAGACGATGAGGATCAAGGGCTTGTAACCCTTCTGTATTTTTTACCTCAACATGCTCAATCAAATGCTCGTCTGTCCCATTCTTCTCACAAAGCAACAGTACCACTTCTTGCTGGATTTCCTCAAATACAAGATTCTCGAAAGAGATGATGTTTATCTTGTTGAAGAAACGTGCAAGGTATTTGCGCAACTGCTGAGCATACGTCACTTGTAGCAATTCTGATGGGATAACAAAACCTATCTTGCCGTGTTCTTTCAGCAAAAGACTGCATCCAACAACAAATGTCACCCAGGCATTTGTTAGCTTGGATCGTTTCAGTCCTGCTTTCTTGAATATCTCTCCAGCTAATTCCTGTTGACCTTCATCGTAATACTGATAACGGATAAACGGAGGATTGCCAACTACAAGACTAAACCTCTGCTCTGTATCCAAACAGAAACGATGGAAGTCTGAATTGATGATCTCGGAATCATGCAAGCCTATGGCACGTGCCTTTTCTGCTTCTATAGCTTCATACTCCACCGCAGTAACATGATGGAAAGCCATCTGTTCCCTCGCCATCTGCTCCAAAAAAACACCATCACCACAACTTGGTTCCAATATGTCAGCATCAGTGCTACCATTTATGCCCCAGTGGAGTATAAACGAAGCAATTGCAGGTGGAGTATAATAGGCTCCTCGCAATTTCTGTTCAGATGCTTCCTCAATCAGCTGCATATTGTTCCTTGATTATTGGGATGATACTATCGTATTGTTGCATGCCGTATAGATTCATTATCCTATCGGCTAATTCTTGCTTGGCAATATCAAACTGGCGTTGCATGATGATGAGCTGGCGTTTGTTGCCATGCGCTGCATCTATCTTATCGCCTAATTCGATAAGTTGTTTTTGCTTTTCAGCAATGCTATCGTGAGCCTGTTTCTCTTCGGCATTCTCAAAGTCAATCTTGCGAACAGGCAATTGCTTCAAGACTTTCGTGCCTCTCGCAATAAAACCGCCTCCGAATATCTCACCATAGAGAGAGCTAATCCATTCCAGGTACTTGCAATTCAGTATTGCTTGCAAATAGTAGATAGAGTATTGTGAATCCTCCGGCAAAGCAATCATACAATAGCCAGCAGTACCACCTGATGATACAAAAGTGCTACAACTATCAACAGCATATTTATCTCCTGTAGAAAGTACACCTACGATAATCTTTTCAGGTAAATTACAAGCATCAAGGCTCTGGTGCCTTCCATACCTGTGCCATTCGTTATATGTAGTTGGAACAGGCTTAATGTCGCGAGATGCTGCATTCAGAATACTCTTATGAGCAATGAGGTACTTATAGAGTTTAGGATAATCCTTCTTGATATCATCAAGAGGTATCATTTCCAATTTACCTGCGTCGTTTTTTCTATATGGAAATATAACACAAGCATTGGGCTTGAATGTTCGATAGGTATTCAGCCCATCATCGCCACTTGAAGTTTGGAAGTAAGGCCTTGTAACCTCCTTTTCTACCTTCCAATTCTTCTCGTCTTTTACAAAAGTATATACCCCTTTTCTCTCTGATGTTGGCTGGAAAATATACACCTTATTAGCACTGGTTTGGATACCGTTAAAGATGTTGTCCTCGCCAGCTATATCCAAAAGAGTTGTGCTTTTCGAAACGATTGTATTATAGGCTTCTCTCAGATGCTCAGGGAACAATGGCCACGTACCTTCTGATAGTTCACTATAGCTCTTGGTGTCTGTAAGTAATACATTTTTATCCGCCAACTTCCATTTTTCCAGATTGCTTACTTCATTGTACCTGAATGAGTCATGCTCAGCATTCTTCAAGATGAGCAGACAAGTGTAGTTGGATTTACCAGGGAATACTTTACAAGCTCCAAAAGCCGTGATAGCTTCGAGTGTCTTCTGAGTCGTTATGAGACGGCGTAATTCCTGACCTGCCCCAACCTTCATGAACTTTAGGGGAACAATATAACCCAATAATCCGTTATCCTTGAGCAAAGAGGCTGCACGTTCAATGAAGACAATGTATTTATCAAACTGCTTATATGCACTGGCATACTTCTCTTTGTACAATGGCAATTCTTTGGGAGTGACATTCTTCATACCTTCCGTGGTCAGATAAGGAGGATTGCCTATAATGGCATCGAAACGTAAGGTGCCGAAGTCATAAGGATTTATTTCATTGGCATCTTCTGTTTTGATGTCACTGCTTGACAGAAGGCTATTTCCAAAGAAGATGTTGTTTGCTAAGTCAGGCAGGATAGGATGTTCGTTCATCAGACTTGCTGAATCTTCATCTTCCAGCAATTTTAACAGCAAACCAAACTTACATGCTTCGGCTGCGTTGAAATCCTTATCAATACCATAAATGCAATTTGTCAACAGTTGCTTTTTTTCTGCATATTTCAGTCTATAAGAGTTTTCGCCAACTTGAACAAGTTTGGTGGTGTCATGCTGGATATGGTAGTCTATCAGAATATCATTCAGCAACTGGTACGCCTCCAACAGGAAAGCACCTGAGCCACAAGCAATATCTGCAATCTTCATTCCCAAGATTTCTTTTGCAGACTTATCCTTGCAAAGCGGTGAGATGGTTTGACGGAGAATCTCACGAATAATGTATGTGGGTGTCGTCACCACATCACGATCTTCATTCTCAGGCTTCTTAACAATTTGCAATTCTCCATCTACCATCGCCAATTTCTCTGCAATGAAAATCTCGTAGATGTGACCCAATATGTCAGATGAGAATACGCTGAATGAGTATGGACTTTCTGGGAAGTACAGCTGACGAATGATAGTCCAGAAAGCTGAACTGGCATTGCATACCACTCGCTCAGAAAGTGCTTGGTCAAACAATCCAGAGTTGTACTTGCTATCTGCTTTGCGGAATTTCTCCAAAAGTGCATTGAACTGGCCAGCATCAGCAATCGTCAACAATTCTTTGTAAGTCTCAATATTTCTGTCTTCGCAGACACGAAGGAAGAGTATTTTGTTGATGTAGCTCTGCACTTCGTCGCCTAAGAGGTTCATATCAATGGAAGGGTCTGCTGCAATAATCTCTTTACCAAGTAGCAGGCGCCACTCGTTTATCTGCTTTAAGAACTGCTTATCAACAGACCACTGTTTCAGGCGTACTTCAATATCCTTCCATTCTTCATCGAACTGGCCAGAATAAACGGATTCCTTGCCCAGCAAACGCTTAATCTCCTCAAACTTTTCTTCGTATTCTGTATAGTGGTACTTTTTAACAAGTGCCTTTTGATTATTATCAGTTTCCTCTACTTTCACTGATGCATCATAAATCATCAGGTACTCGAAGTTTGATAGAACAGATATTTTCAGGTTTGCCGTATACCCATATCGACGAGCCTGACGTGCAGGTGCATCCACCTCGTGAATATTCACATGGGGTTTCTTCGCTTCAAGGAAGAACTTGCGTTCTGCAAACAAACGGAACGTATAATCTGGTTTCTTGGTGTTTTCGTCTGCGCCAGCTTTCAGCGGTTCCTCCAGTATCACCTCGCGTTCATTCGTCGGCTTGCCAGCACGGTTCTTGATGTCCCATCCCAACAATTCAAACAACGGGTCAAGGAAGTCACTCCTCAACAAAGTCTCATTATAACGGTCTGTCAAATAATAAGTTCTCTCCGCTTTATATTTTTCAATTAGTTTTCTTATATCCATTTTAATAATATAAAAAGAGTATAAACAGAATTTACGAGAATGATTTTCTAATCGGTATTGAGATCGCAGGTTTTAACTCACAAAACCATTTTCTATAATCCGAATTATTAATTTTCATCATACTCATTAGATCTTCATCACTATATCCCAAATCTTCCCTATAACCTTTCAGGAGAACATCTAAAACGACCGGTTTCTCTAAAGGCAAGTCAACTGGTTCTTTTTTCGTATAACCGTGTTTTGAAAAATTAATTTGAAAATTCCTATATGTTATAGAAGATATCGTTCCAATGTCTTTTGCGCGTTTTACTAATGCATGCATAGATACCCTCCAACGCCGTTTAAGATCTGCAAGTTTTGACATATTCAAATTATACAGCAAAGGCTTTATATCTTCGGATGGCATTAAAAATTCCGATGCAAAGATATTTGCTTCTTCTTCTGCATCTCTATCTTCAGAAATTATATCGTCAAGATGCATAACAATATGACCTAATTCATGTGCAAGAGAAAACCTTATTCTATCATTTGGCATCTGATTGTTTAAAAAAACCACCTTTCTACCTTGACTGGTAGAAGTAGAAAGGCCATCCATTTTCTCTGTTCCAAAAT
>JAEEGJ010015706.1_pt1 | contig 17584 bp, 14 predicted proteins | sample 8958761 | NCBI WGS metagenome assembly JAEEGJ01 (sample SAMN16246546, study PRJNA631951) | gut metagenome | biome: gut microbiome; feature: rumen; material: RS-attached | host: Bos | place: Iran: Karaj | collected 2018-10 | reverse complement strand
CCGGCACCGGACATCTTATATGTTTTTTTCTGCAGCACTTAAGTGTTTGATTTTCAATGATTTCCTGGGGAGAGAATCGGAAAATTCTGCCGATTCTCCCGCCGGTAAGTTATTGTGTTTCAGGCGGATAGCTGCTGCGCCCGGAAGCGGCCTTCCGGATTTCCGCGGCCAGCAGCTTCACTCCCGCCTCCATCCGCTCCTTCGCCAGGAAGGAGAAGTTCAGGCGCATGGTGTTCCGGTGGCTGCCGTCCAGGTAGAAGAACGACCCGGCCACGTAGGCCACGCCGGCCGCCAGCGCAGAGTCATACATCGCCACCGTATCTATCCCCTCCGGCAAGCTCACCCATAGGAACAGTCCGCCGTCGGGATGCGTCCAGCTTACCCCCTCGGGCATATGGCGCTCCAGCAGGCTCAGCAGGTAATCCCTCTTTTCGCGGTAGAGGGAGATGCTGTGCCGGAGGTTGCGGTCGAGGGCGCCGCTGGCGAGGAATTCCGTGGCCAGGTATTGGTCGAATACGGGCGGGCAGAGGTCGAGGGCTTGTTTGCAGATGAATATCTGTTCGAGGAGTTCCGGTTCGGCGATTATCCATCCGAGACGGAATCCGGGGGCGAATATCTTGGAGAAGCTGCCGAGGTGCAGGGTGCGTTCCGGGGCGAGGGAGTATATGGTGGGGATGTTTTCGCCGCTGTAGCGAAGTTCGCGGTAGGGGCTGTCTTCGACGATCAGCAGGTCCTCGCGGCGGGCGAACTCCACCAGCGCCTGCCTTTCCTCCAGGGTCATCGTCACTCCCGACGGATTGCAGAAGTCCGGGACTATGTAGATGAACTTCGCCCGTCCTTTTAGGGTGGCAGCCCCCTGCGGGACTCCGCTCCCTGCGGTCGCTCCGGCCCCTCCCAACGTTTCCTGCGTGGTCTCCGACCACTTGTCTCCGTCGGGCCCCATCCCCCTGCCCGTGTCCGGGGGTGGACACGCCCGCAGGGGGCTGTCACCCATATGGACGGACAAGTCTTCCACCCTAGCTCTGTAGGCCTTGAAGGACTGCAGGGCGCCGAGGTAGGCCGGGTTGGTGGTGAGCACCACGTCGCCGGGGTTCAGGAAGACGCGAGCGCAAACATCGATACCCTGCTGGCTCGAAGTCGTAATCTGTATATGGTCCACCGGGACACCATAGCGCGCGGAGATAGCCTCCCGCAACTCCGGCACACCCTGGGTCCCGCCATACTGCAGGGCCCGGGCCCCATACTTCTCCACGACGGTCTTCGTCAGCGCCTCCATCTCCCCCAGAGGGAACGTGGAAGCATCGGGATATCCCCCCGCAAACGAATATATCGACGCCAGGTCCACCTTGCGGAAAATCTCCCGCACGGGCGAACGCATGAACGACGGTACATCGTCGGAGAAGAAGTGTGAGTAGTCCATAAACTATTTACGGGTAATCTTAGCTCCCAGGGCATTCAGACGGCCATCGATATCCTCATAACCACGGTCGATCTGCTCGATGTTGTCGATTTCGGAAGTGCCCTTCGCACTCATCGCCGCCAGCAGCATTGCGATACCTGCACGGATATCCGGCGAGGTCATGCGGTTGGCGCGGAGCTGGAACTTATGGTCGTGGCCTATCACCACGGCACGGTGAGGGTCGCAGAGGATTATCTGCGCACCCATATCTATCAGTTTATCGGTGAAGAACAGGCGGCTCTCGAACATCTTCTGGTGGATGAGCACGCTGCCCTTGCACTGTGTGGCCACCACCAGCAGCACGCTGAGGAGGTCCGGGGTCAGGCCCGGCCAGGGGGCGTCCGCGATGGTCATTATGGAACCGTCGATGAAGGACTCGATCTCGTAACTCTCCTGGGCGGGAACGTAGATATCGTCTCCCCTCTGCTCCAGCTTCACGCCTATGCGGCGGAAGGCCTCGGGGATGATACCCAGGTCGGGGTAGGAGACATTCTTGATGGTAAGCTCGCTCTGGGTGATGGCGGCGAGGCCGATGAAGGATCCGACCTCGATCATATCGGGGAGTATGCGGTGGTTCGCGCCGTGCAGTTTCTTGACTCCGTGGATGGTGAGGAGGTTGCTGCCTATGCCCTCGATGTTGGCGCCCATCGCGTTCAGCATCTTGCAGAGCTGCTGCAGATAGGGCTCGCAGGCCGCGTTGTAGATGGTGGTGTCGCCGGTGGCGAGGGACGCGGCCATCACTATGTTGGCGGTGCCGGTGACGGAGGCCTCGTCCAGCAGCATATATGAGCCCTTCAGGCCATTGGGTGCCTGGAGATGATAGGCGCGGCGGTCCTTGTCGTATTCGTAGGATGCGCCCAGCTTCACGAAGCCCTCGATATGGGTATCCACGCGGCGGCGGCCGATCTTATCCCCGCCCGGCTTGGGGAAATAGGTCTCCCCGAAACGGCTGAGCATAGGGCCGGATATCATCACCGAACCGCGGAGCGAAGCGCACTTCTTGACGAACTCCGCGCTCTCGACATAGCTGCGGTCGATATTGTCCGCCTGGAAGGTGTATTCCCCCTTCTCGTGGCGGGTAACCTTCACGCCCATGTCCTGCAGGAGGCCGATAAGGTTCTTTATGTCGAGGATTTCAGGTACGTTGCTTACGCGCATTGGCTTGTCGGTTAGAAGCACGGCGCTGAGTATCTGCAAAGCTTCGTTCTTGGCACCTTGGGGAGTGATGGCTCCGCTGAGGCGATGCCCGCCTTCGATTATGAATGTTCCCATATTATATGTGGTCTACTTCCGGATGGAGTACAATATCGTATTTTTCCTTGACTTTTGCAATGATTTCGTTCTCAAGGGCCAGTACGTCCTCCGGCGAAGCGCTTCCGCTGGCGTTCACTATCACCAGGGGCTGCTTCTCGTAAACCTGCGCTCCGCCCAGCTTCTTCCCCCGGAATCCGCACTGGTCGATTAGCCACGCCGCCGGTACCTTGACGGTCCCGTCCGGCAGGTCGTAATGCGGAATGTCTGCGTGGGAGCCTTGCGGACATTCCGCATTGAGAATGCGTTCGAAATGTTCGCGGGAGATGACAGGATTCTTGAAGAAAGAACCCGCACTGCCGATTTCGGCAGGGTCGGGGAGCTTGGCATTGCGTATGCGTATGATAGCATCGCGGATGTCGGTCGGCTTGAGGGCGTTCAGGTCATAGCCTTCCAAGGCATTCCGCACCCCACCATAATCCAACTTCGGAGAATACTTCCGCGTAACACGGAATAGCACGCTGGTGATGATGTAGCGCCCGCGCTCGTGCTTGAATCGCGAATCGCGATAGCCATATCCACATTCGCCCACCTTGAACACGGTCTTGGTCCAGTCTTTGGTGTCGAGGCAGACCACTCCGGAAATGATGTCCTTGGCTTCCACCCCGTAGGCCCCGATGTTCTGTACCGCAGCGGCACCCACCTCGCCGGGAATCAGCGAAAGGTTCTCCGGGCCCCAAAGCCCGTTTCCCGCCACGTTGGCGATGAAATCATCGAAAACCACGCCCGAACCGACGGTCAGCAGCACCTCGTCCAGGCCCATATCCACATACTTGATGTACTTTATGTTCGAGTGCAGTACGGTGCCGGGAAAGTCCTTGGTAAACAATAGGTTGCTCCCTGCACCGATGTGGAATATCGGCTGGGGGAGGGACTTGTAGTCCAGCGACATCAGTTCGTCCACACTGTCGTACTCGATATACAGCGCCGCCTTCACCTTCATCCCGAAGGTGTTATGTGCGCCAAGGTCGTAGTTTTCTATTCTTTTCATTGTTGTCTTTCATTTCCGGCTTGACCGGGAATCTTCACTCAAAAACTATCCAGTCAAAGAATTCCGGCCGGTGATAGTCCGGCTTTTCGGTCGCTATGGGAGCCCAGGTTACGAAGTGTGGCACCGAAAGCCCATCGCCGCATTTATAGAAATTCCCCCTTGCCTTGAGACCGGAAAGCGACTTGAAGCCGCTCTTCCAAAGGGCTGCCAGAGGAATATATAGACTCAGTTTCCAAGGTCCATCCGCGGGCCTTTCAGCAAAGGGAACCGAACCGCAGGAGGCCACGGCCCGCACCAGCCCGTACACTTCGGCAGGTGCCGGCTCGGCATCGTGCCGGCCGGTCCTCCAACTTACGCAGAGATTCCCAATGGCATTCCACTCGAAGTTGTAATAATGCGGGTCGTCGGGATCCGGCTGGAAGAAGAACTCCACGCAGGAATCCTCATAGACCTCTCCGCCGGGAGTCCCCTGCAAGGCGCGTATCGATTGCTCATCCACCGTCCATTCGAGACGTATCCCGTCCTCGTCATAACCGATGCGGAACTCCACCGAAGGCTTGTAAGGCCACTCCGGCCAATTGAGGCAGCCCAGCCGCTGCGGCTCGCAGACCCCTCCGAAAGGGACCTTTAACACTCGTTCAGTTATTTCCATAAAGTTCAATTATTTCTTGGTAAGGGGGATACATATGAATGTCTTTCATTCTTTCGTCGGGTGGAAACGACAATCCTTTTTCCCTATGATTATATATATCGCCAATGCTCAAATCCATACGCAAAAGAAATAATCTATTGTCCCTTATAGTATCCCATGATAGGGTGTCTACAACTCTTGAATCAAATATAAACACCGATAAGGTGTCACTACTTGTCCACGTTTCGAAAACTGTTTTCCAATCCCCTTTATATCCACACACCTCAATCCAATTATTCTTTTTAGCAATCATACTCAGAAATCTAGGAGTATGGGGAACTAATGTATCTGGATAGCTACTCCCAACATCCGGATGATCAATTTTAAGATAGCTTTGTATACCACGTTCACTATAATTATAGAGATAAATGCTACTATACACGGCCATATTTGGTCGAATACACCCCGCAATTACGGGTAGAACAAACAAAAGATAACGATAGCTTTTCATGACGTGGCACTGTGGGTTAGTTGCAAATAACCGGTAAAGCCTTCTTGGGTGAAGGCTATGTTCTCCGTAATAGCACTGCCGCTTGTATTGACACTCAGAGGATTGATCAATATCTCAACCCCGTCCCAGCCGTTGCAGCGAGAAAGAGCGAAATGACTAGACAGTGTTGTAGAATCTGTTTCCCGGCATCCCGTTTTCATGGGTCAATGGTCTTCACGGTAGAAGCCAGGCACAGCTCGTCCATCTGCACTGCATCTATCTTTGAAGGTGCGTCTATCATCACGTCGCGGCCCTGGTTGTTTTTGGGGAATGCGATGTAGTCGCGGATGGTCTCCTGCCCGCCGAAGAGGGCGCAGGTGCGGTCGAAACCGAAGGCGAGACCTCCGTGAGGGGGAGCGCCGAACTTGAAAGCGTTGATGATGAATCCGAACTTGTATTCGGCCTCTTCCTTGCCTATGCCCAGTACCTGGAACATCCTCTCCTGCACGTCGGCCTGATGGATACGGATGCTGCCGCCGCCGAGCTCGGTGCCATTAAGCACGAAGTCGTAGGCATTTGCGCATACGCGCTCGAGGTCCTCTTTCTTGTCTGAATAGAACCAGTCGAGGTGTTCGGGTTTGGGAGCGGTGAAGGGGTGGTGCATCGCATAGAAGCGGCCATCCTCCTCGCTCCATTCGAGCAGAGGGAAGTCCACGATCCAGAGGGGTGCGAACACGTGAGGGTCGCGGAGGCCAAGACGCCCACCCATCTCCACGCGCAGTACGCCGAGCTGGGTCTGGGTCTTGCGCTTCTGACCGCAGAGCACCAGTATCATGTCGCCGGTCTTTGCCTCGACGGCGGCAGCGACCTTGCGCAGGTCGTCCTCGGAATAGAACTTATCTACCGAAGATTTGATGGTTCCGTCCTCGTTGAGTTTGATATATACCAGGCCCTTGGCGCCTACCTGAGGGCGCTTCACCCATTCGGTAAGCTCGTCGGTCTGCTTGCGGGTGTAGCCGGCCGCACCGGGAACCGCGATGGCGCCCACGTAGGGAACGCTGTCGAATACGCCGAATCCGTGGCCCTGGACCTCGGAAGTGATTTCGTGGATGGTCATCCCGAAACGCACGTCCGGTTTATCGGAACCGTATTTGTCCATCGCGTCGTACCAGCACATGCGAGGCATGGGGTTGGGGATGTCCACGTCCAGCACGTTCTTGAAGAGGCTGCGCATCATTCCTTCGAACATTCCCAGCACATCCTCCTGCTCCACGAAGCTCATCTCGCAGTCGATCTGCGTAAACTCGGGCTGGCGGTCGGCGCGGAGGTCCTCATCGCGGAAGCAGCGCACGATCTGGAAGTAGCGGTCGTAACCTGCCACCATCAGCAGCTGCTTGAAGGTCTGGGGGCTCTGCGGGAGTGCGTAGAACTGGCCGGGATTCATGCGGGAAGGAACCACGAAGTCGCGGGCCCCTTCGGGGGTGGATTTGATGAGATAAGGGGTCTCGATCTCCAGGAATCCCTGGGCATCCAGATAGTTGCGCACCTCGTGAGCGATGCGGTGCCTAAGCTCCAGGGCCTTCTTCAGGGGGTTCCTGCGAAGGTCGAGGTAGCGGTACTTGGCGCGCAGATCCTCGCCGCCGTCGCTCTGGTCTTCGATGGTGAAGGGAGGGGTGAGGCTCTTGTTGAGGATATTGATATTCTCGACTTTGATTTCGATGTCGCCGGTGGGGATTTTCGGGTTCTTGGACTCACGCTCCACGACCTTCCCGGTTGCCTGGATCACGAATTCGCGCCCAAGGGAAAGATCGTTCTCGACCACCAGCTGCGTGATGCCATAGCGGTCGCGCAGGTCGATAAATGTCATACCGCCGAGTTTACGGGAGCGCTGGACCCACCCGGCGAGGGTCACAGTCTTTCCTACGTCACTGATGCGGAGTTCTCCGCAGGTAGAAGTTCTGTACATTGCTATATCTGTTCGATTATTTCCTTTTTAACCTACAAATATAGCAATTTCATTCAAGATTACCGATTAAACAATCTCTGCAAGTTTTCCGGCAAGTTCCAGGAAAGCAAGGCCGTCGGGGCGGGAGGAGAGGGCGGCGGGAGCGCCGTCATCGCCATTCTCGCGAATGCTCTGGACGAGGGGGATGCGGCCGAGCAGGGGGATCCCCAGCTCTTCCGCCATCTTTGCTCCGCCGTCGCGGCCGAAGATGTAGTACTTCTCGTCAGGATGCTCCTCGGGAGTGAACCAGGCCATATTCTCCACGATGCCGTAGATAGCCTTGTTCACGTTCTCATTGCGGAACATATTGGCACCCTTCTCCACGTCGGCCAGGGCCACGGTCTGGGGAGTGGTCACGATTACAGCGCCCTCGATGCCTATTTCCTGGGTGAGGGAGATGTGGATGTCGCCGGTTCCCGGAGGCATGTCGATGAGCAGGAAGTCCTGCGGGCCCCAGTTGACCTGGAGGATGAGCTGCTTGAGGGCGTTGGAAGCCATGGGCCCGCGCCACACCAGGGCCTGGCCCTTTTCGGCGAAGTAGCCTATGGACATCCACTTCACGCCATATTTTTCCAACGGGACAATGTAGTCTTTCCCGTTGATTTCTTCCGCCACGGGACGGTAACCCTCGCTGCCGGTCATCACCGGAACCGAGGGCCCGTACACGTCGGCGTCGGCAAGCCCGACCTTGTAGCCCAGCCGGGCCAGCGCGACCGCCAGGTTCACCGCGACGGTGGACTTGCCCACGCCGCCTTTCCCCGAGGCCACGCCTATTATATGCTTCACGCTGAGAAGAGTTTCCTTCGTGAATTCGGTGCCCTTCCTGGCTGCCGGAGCTTCGATCTCCACCGCCTCGACCTCGGTGCGTATCTTATTGCCCAGATGGCGGATAAGGGTCGCCCTGGTGGCACCTATGATGTATTTCTTGAGCGGGTCGCGCTGTTTGGGGAAGCCCAGCGTCACAACGACGCCGGCTTCTCCAACCTTAACATCCTGCACCATCCCCAGCTCCACGATGTCGCGGTCTTCCTTACCCGGGTGATGCACCTCTTTCAGGAATTCTTTAATCTCTTCTGCGGTCATTATTTCGCGAATGCAAGTTCTTTGATAATGTTGGGAGCTTCGCCCCACTTCTCGATCATCCAGAGCACGAAACGTATGTCCACGTTGATGCAGCGCTGGAGGTCGGGCTCGAACATCACGTCGCTGGACATGCTCTCCCAGTTGCCGTCGAAGGCAAGGCCGATGAGGTTGCCGTCAGCGTCGAGCACAGGGCTGCCGGAGTTGCCGCCGGTGATGTCGTTGTTGGTGAGGAAGCAGGTATGCAGGGTGCCATCCTTGTCGGCGTAGCGGCCGTAATCCTTGTTCTCGATAAGATTGTGGATCTTGGCGGGAACGCGGAACTCATAATCGTCCGGATTCTCTTTCTCGAGTATGCCGTTGGCGGTGCACCAGTGCCAGTAGCTTACGCCGTCCTTGGGGGAGTAGGGCTTCACGGTGCCGTAGGTGAGGCGCATCGTGAAGTTGGCATCGGGATAGCTGGCCTTGCCCTTGTTCCACTGGAGGAGGGAGGCAGCGTACTTCTTGGAAGCCACTTCAAACGTGGGATCATTGATGCTGCCGACCTTCTCTGCTACTACGGTCCGGAGGGCAGCCATGAGCCCGTTCACGACCTCGGCTCCGTTCTCGCCGTAGAAGCTGTCGACATATTCGTCCACATTCTCCTTGGTAAGATCCCAACCTTCGGGCTGTATCTTGTATTCGGGAGACACCTTGTCGAGGTAGAAGGCGAAGAGGGCCTTGTTTATCTTGCGGTCCACTTCTTCATTATAGTCTTCGGCGCGGAAATGCTTGGGAGCTATGTACTTTGCGAGAATATCGAGGTTGCCTATGGTCTCGGACAGGAGTATTAAGTTCATATAGACTTCCTTGCGGTCGGTAATGAACTTGTCGATATCTTCGATTGCGCCGCCGTAGGCCTCCTTGCGGGAACCCTTCTTGTTGATCCACTTGTTCAGTTCGGCCTCTTTGGCTTCCTGGCGCTCTATGATGCCGAGTTTCTTGAATGCGAGCTCTTCGCCCTGCCACTTCTTCCAGCCATTGGCGCTGCCGGCATATTTGTCGGCATACTGCAGACGGACGACGGGGTCCTTTTCCATCTCATCCCACATGACCTTCTGCTTGATGGTGCGGGCCTCGACGCGGATGCTGTTGGTCTCTATCATATCCTTCAGCTGGGCTGCGGTCTGGAAGCGCTGGGTGCGTCCGGGATAGCCCATAATGAAGGTGAAATCGCCTTCCTTCACGCCCTTGAGGGAGATCTTGAGGGACTTTACGGGAGTGTAGGGCTTGTTGTTCTCGGAGTATTCTGCGGGTTCGTTGTTCTCGTCGGCATAGATGCGGAAGAGAGAGAAGTCGCAGGTGTGGCGGGGCCACATCCAGTTGTCGGTCTCGCCGCCGAACTTACCCATCGATACGGGAGGAGCGCCTACGAAGCGGATGTCCTTGTAGGTCTTGTACACTATGAGGTACCAGACATTGTTGTTGTAGAAGGACATGACCTTGGACTGGCAGTTGGGGTTGGCTTCGTTGGAGGCTTTCTCGATCTCGGCCACCTTCTCCTTGAAGGCCTTGCCCTCCAGGCTTTCGAGCTGGTCGGTGACGTCGGCCATGCTCTTCATGAATTTGACGGTAAGGCCGGGAACGGGGATCTCCTCCGCGAAACTCTTGGCGAAGAAGCCGTCCTCGAGATAGTTCTTCTCGGGGGTGGAGAGGCGCTGTATGCTGCTGTAGCCGCAGTGGTGGTTGGTGGAGACCAGACCGTTCTGGGAGATGACCTCTCCGGTGCAGCCGCCGCCGAACTGCACTATGGCGTCCTTCAGCGAAGCGTTGTTGATGTCGTAGATGTCTTTGGCGGTGAGGCGGCAGCCGATGTTACGCATTGCCTCTTCGTTGAACTGCTGCAGCATGGGCAGCAACCACATACCTTCGTCGGCCCGGGCCACGATCATCGAGGCCAAGCAGGCTATGGTCAAAAGGATTTTTTTCATATTCGGATTGTTTATAAACGTGCAAAAATAGTAAAGAATTGGCAACAAAAGAAGTGCCAGTCTAAAACAGGGTGGGTTCCAGTGCCGCAGGGTGGAAAGATTTCCTGTGTTCAGGGGTGAATCCCAGGCGGCGTATGGCCTCGATGTGCTCCGGAGTGGGGTATCCGAAGTTCCTCTCCCAGCCATATCCGGGGTACTTTGCGGCCAGTTCCCTCATGCGTTCGTCGCGCCAGGTCTTGGCCAGCACCGAGGCTGCGGCAATCGATGCATAGGTGGCATCCCCGTGCACCACGGTCAGGTAATCGTCGCGGCCATATTCCCCGAAGGGGCGGAACTTGTTGCCGTCTATCAGCAGGAATTCCGGTCGCAGGGCCAGCCCCGCGACGGCCCTCTGCATCCCGGTCACTGAGGCCCAGAGAATGTTGAGGCGGTCGATTTCCTCGGCTTCCACGGCCACCACCTTCCAGGCCAGAGCCTCGCGCTCGATTACGGCGCGCAGCTCGTTCCGGGCCTTTTCGCTCATCTGTTTGGAGTCGTTCAGCAGGGGATGCCGGAAGTCAGGGGGGAGGATTACCGCCGCGGCGTACACAGGGCCGGCGAGGGGCCCGCGGCCTGCTTCGTCGCAGCCCGCTTCCAGTCGTCCCTCCTTGAGATAGGGGAGCAGTTCAGGATGCCGTGGCATAGGCCACAAAGTTAAGCTTTTTTGCCGGAACCGCTTTCGTAGATGCTGATTAGTTTCTGTTGTGTGAGAGCCGTCTCCTGCAGCAGGGCATACATCTGGTCTTTCTTCTTGATTTCCTCGTCCTTCGCCGCAAGTCTGTCTTCGTACTCGTCCACTGTCTGCCGCAGCCTCTCTTTGTATCGTGCGTCTTCTTTGATCAGGTCTCCGCAGTATTCAGGATAGCACTCGGTGATTATCTCCAGCAAGGATGCTCCCGTAGCCTGGCAGAATTTCAGCACGCTTCCGGTCACTATTCCCGTCCTCCCGTTTTCAAGATTCACGACGGTACCTCTGGTGGAATCCATCATCCTCGCCATCTCTTCCTGGGAGAGCCCCAGGCTTTCCCTGATTTTCTTAAATACCGACCCGTCTGAAGACATCATATCCAATTTCAACCTTTCGGCAAAAATACCGGACATCCGTTCGGCCTGCTATACAGCAGTACTATACAAAGTATAATAAAATTGCACAAAATGGCCCCGCAAACTTAAATTTTTGTTTTTACCCCCTGTTCGTACCTACTGACTTGTTGTTATTTTTGTACATCTGTGTTAAGTTTGGAGCACGAAACAGTACGAAGCCATGAGAACGATAGAATCCGCCTACCGGGAGTTTTCCCGGATGATCCTCGAAGACCACGTCTATGAGGACGAAACCATTGATTTCCAAAGCATTTGCAGGGCGCTCAAAGTGTCGCCCTATGACCTTGACGAAGTCCTCATAAGGGAAATGGGTATGAATGGTGCCGAAATTTTGCAATCCTTTCAAAAGTTATTAACTTTGTAGGCTATCACACGCGCGAAATTTTAATAACATTTATACCACACAATGAAAGATTACTCAACTAAAGACATCCGTAACGTGGTCCTTCTGGGCAGTTCCAAGTCCGGCAAGACCACGCTCTCTGAGGCAATGCTTTTCGAAGGCAAGGTCATCGACCGCCGCGGTACCGTCGAGGATAAGAACACAGTCTCCGACAACACCGAATTCGAGCAGGCTAACCAGAAGTCCGTATTTGCTTCAGCTCTCTATGCCGAATTCATGAACACCAAGTTCAACATCATCGATGCTCCCGGTTCCGACGATTTCATCGGCGGCGCAGTCGAGGCCTTCAAGGTCTGCGAAACCGGTATCCTGCTGGTCAACGGCACGCAGGGCGTCGAGGTCGGCACCGAGATCTTCGCCCGTCAGGCAGCCAAGTATAACGTCCCCCTGCTTCTCGCAGTCAACCAGCTCGACCACGAGAAAGCCAATTGGGACCAGACCCAGGACAGCATCAAGTCCGCATTCGGCAGCAAGGCCGCGTTCGTGCAGTTCCCTGTGAACCCCGGCGCCAGCTGCGAGGGCTTCATCGATGTCATCGATATGAAGTACTATCACTTCCTCGATGCCAACGGCAAGCGTGAGGAGCTCGAAATCCCCGCCCAGTATGCCGACGAGGCCGAGGAACTCCGCATGGCCCTTATGGAGAAGGCCGCCGAGTCCGATGACGAACTGATGATGAAATACCTCGACGAGCTCACCCTCAGCGAAGAGGAATTCGCAAAGGGTCTCGGCCTCGGTATAGCGAAGGGAGAGATCATGCCCGTCTTCTGCCTCTCCGCAAAGAAGGATATGGGTGTCAAGAAGATAATGGAGTTCTGCGTCAAGGCAACCCGCAGCCCCGAGGGAACTTCCAACAAGACCATCTCCGGCAAGGAGGTCGCCTGCAAGGAAGCCGCTCCCACGAGCATCTTCATCTTCAAGACCAGCGTCGAGCAGCACCTCGGCGACGTGTCTTACTTCAAGGTGATGAGCGGTGTGCTCAAGGAAGGCGCCGACCTCGTCAACCCTGAAACCGGCAACAGCGAGCGTCTCTCCGCCATCTATGCTGTCGCAGGTGCAAAGAAGGATAAAGTCACCAACCTCCGCGCCGGCGATATCGGCTGCGTTATGAAACTCAAGGCCGGCAAGACCGACGTCACCCTCGCCGAGGCAGGATGCGAAGCCTACGAGCACATCCAGTTCCCCGAGCCCAAGTACCGCTGCGCCATCAAGCCCGTCGACAAGAACGACGAGGCCAAGATGGGCGACGCCCTCTTCAAGATCGCCGCACAGGATCCTACCGCCATCGTGGAGTACTCCAAGGAGCTCCGCCAGACCATTCTCAGCGGCCAGGGCGAGCAGCATATCAACTTCGTGAAGTGGCGCCTGAACAACGAGTTCAAGCTCAACGTCGAGCTCTATGCTCCGAAGGTTCCTTACCGCGAGACCATCACCAAGGTGGCCAGCGCACAGTACCGTCACAAGAAGCAGTCCGGCGGCGCCGGCCAGTTCGGTGAGGTCCACCTCCTCGTCTGCCCTGCCGAAGGCGAGCTCAACACCAAGTTCAAGATCGACGGCAAGGACACCCAGCTCAACATCAAGACTCAGGATATCACCGAGCTCGAGTGGGGTGGCAAGCTTGAGTTCTACAACTGCGTCGTCGGTGGTGCCATCGACCTCGGCTTCATGCCCGCCATCCTCAAGGGTATCAAGGAGCGTATGGTCGAAGGTCCTCTTACCGGTTCCTACGCCCGCGACATCCGCGTCTTCGTCTATGACGGTAAGATGCACCCCGTGGACTCCAAGGAAATCGCCTTCATCATCGCAGGCCGCAACGCTTTCCGCGAGGCATTCCGCAATGCAGGCCCGAAGATCCTCGAGCCTATCTACAATGTGGATATCTTCACTCCCAGCGATTTCGTAGGTCCTTGTATGTCCGACCTCAACACCCGCCGCGGTATGATCATGAACCAGGATGTGGAAGGTAACTTCACCGTTCTCCACGCCCGCGTTCCTCTCGCAGAGCTTTACCGTTACTCCACCACTCTGAGCTCCCTCACCGGCGGCTCCGCAACCTTCACCATGAAGTTTGCCGAGTACGTGCCCGTGCCTGCCGACGTGCAGACCAAGCTCCTCGCCGAGTACGCTGCTCAGGAGGAAGAGGAAGACTAGTATGCAAGTCCTCAAATTCGGCGGCAGTTCGGTTGCGAACGCCACCAACATTTCGAGGGTCCTCGACATCGTGACCAAGGCTGCCCGCAAAGACCGGGTGGCCTTGGTCTGTTCTGCTATATCGGGTTGCACCGATACTCTGCTGGGCCTCGCCAAGACCGAGGCCGGCAGCGCAGAACGCCAGGTGATGCTGCAGGGCCTCAAAGCCAGGCACGACGACATAATCCGCCGTCTCTTTACCGGCAAGGAAAGGGACGAGGTTTCTGCCAAGATCGCGGGCCTGTTCGATAAGCTGGCCGCCGCTCCGGAGGATGAGATGGTAACCTTCGGTGAACTCTTCTCCACCACCATCATTGCGGACAAGCTCCGCTGCGAGGGCATACGCACCAAGTGGCTGGACTCCCGCATCCTTGTCATAAAAGACAACGAAACCCTGACCTACAACAACATCTCCACCGCGGTGGCCCTCGAGCCCAAGGTAGAGGTGTTCGTGGCCCCGGGATTCATCGCCAGCGAATACGATGGCAAGGTGACCACCCTGGGCCGCGGAGGGTCGGATTTCAGTGCCGCCCTCTACGCCGCCGCCCTGAAGGCTTCCCGCCTGGAGATTTGGACGGACGTGCCCGGCATAATGACCGCCAATCCCAAGCTGGTCGAGGCCGCCCGCACCATCCCCGAGATGTCCTACCAGGCAGCCCTGGATATGGCAACCCACGGGGCCAAGGTGCTTTATGCGCCCACCGTCAAGCCTGCGATGGAGGCCGGTATCGCAATACATATACTGAACACTTTCGAACCCGAGAACCCCGGTACCGTGGTCGCGGCCCTGCCCGAACCCAAGGTGGCCGGATGGGTGGGTGTCACCAGCACGGACGACACCCTCCAGGGGGAATCGCTCATCTGCCTGGTAGGCAGCGGGCACATCAATGGAGAGGCTTCCTGCGTGCGCACCGAAGATGCCCTCAAGCAAGCGGGCATCAAGACCCTGTCCTGTTCTTCCGACGGCACTAACGTGTATGCCAGCGTCCGTCTGGCCGTGGCCCGCGAGGCTCTGAATGCCATCCACCGGGAGTATTTCGAGATTGCTCCGCGCAGCGTCCTGGAGGTGTATATCGCCGGAAAGGGTGCGGTGGGCTCTGCCCTGGTGAGTCTTATCGAGGAGTCGGCGGGGCGCATTGCGGAGCGCACGGGCAAGGTGCTGCGTGTCGCCGGGTTTAGCAACAAGCACGATTTTGCACAGAAGGTATGCAAGACGTCACCCCGCGGGAGCATTTTCGTGGATGTGACGGACAGCGAAACCATCTACAAAGAATATGAAGGCCTCCTGCGGGAGGGAATCAACATAGTGAGTTCGAACCGCCGTGCTCTGGCCGTGCCTTTCGTGGAATATGCCGCGATGCACGCCGCCGCCCAGGAGAACGGCGTTTTCCTCCGCTACGAGACTACCGTCGGCTCCGCCCTTCCCGTGCTGGAAAGCATAGCCGCCGGGGCCAACACCGGGGACGAACTCATCTCCATCGAGGCCGTGGTCAGCTGCACGCTGAACCGCATCCTCTCCGAATACACCCTCACCCCCTGCACCTTCGCCCAAATCGTGCGCAAGGCCCAGGACGAAGGGCTTACCGAGGCGGACCCCCGCATCGACCTCAGCGGCCGTGAGGCCCTCCGCAAGCTTCTGATCCTCGCCCGCGAGGCGGGAGTGCCCCTTGAGGCGGAAGATGTGGAGATAGAGCCTGTCATCGGAGCGGAGTACGCCGGCCTCAGCCTGGAGGAATTCTACGCCAAGCTGGAAGCGGACGAGCCCCGCTTCGCCGCACTCGAATCCGCCGCCGATGCCCAGCACCGCCGCCAGCGCTTCGTGGCCTCGCTGGTGAAAGATCCCGCCGGCCCCCATGGCTACAAGGCCAGCATACGCGTCGAGAACGTGGATGCCTCCCACCCGGCCTACCGCATCAAAGGCACCGAAAACGCCATCATCATCCGCAGCACCTATCACCCCTACCCCCTGCTCATCCAGGGCGCCGGCGAAGGTGCGCGCCTCGCAGCATCTTCTGTTCTGAACGATATATTAAAATGAGAGAATTTCTTGTGGCCGCCCTTTTGGCCGTATTTGCAGTCGTGCCCTGCCTCGGGCAGGACTTTGATGTCGTGAAAGTGCCGGACACCCTTTTTATGGCCAATGGTGCAGAACATTACTGCCTAATCAAAGAGATGGATAACGGTTCCCGTTACATCAAGGCAAAGACTCTTACCCGAGGGTTCAATAAGGTTGTACGACTCCCGTTGGAGAAAGTTGTCGGAGTCGCTTTTTCAGATGGTTTGAGGATTGATGTATCTAAAACCGGCTTCGACCGCTCCGGGCTTCTTGCCTGGCCGAACAAGGCGGCAAGGGACAAGGAGGTGGTCGTGAATAAGATTATTACTCTTACTCAGCCGGAAGTACGTGCTTTTTATGGTGACGAGTTGTTTTATGGTGAATATCGTCCGATGCGGTATCAGTCGATAGCCGGAACGGTTCGTTTCGAATTGGGCTCTGCTGGAATTCTTGCCGAAGGCGTTTGGAGTGCCATCACCCCGGCGCCCCGCTACGGATGGGGTTTCCTGCTCGGTTTCAATATGAGGTCTTCCTACAGGGGAGACATCGAGCCCGGAATGATCACGGCATTGACCGTCTCCCGAGGAATGATGTATGTGGGGCTTCTCGATATGGTAATCGCAAATTACAAGGGACGCAGGATATTCAAATACCGCAATTCTATGGACGTGTTGCCGAAATCTGTTGCCTGGTGGGAAGTTGCCGTAGGAGCCGGTGCTACTATCGCCGGAACTTGGATGATGTATGACCAGTGGAATACTTTGGACAAATATAGAGGGCGCTTTTATTCCTCTTCTTCCTCAGATGCTGCATTCCGCAGGGAAATAGTCCGGGCATTCACTCTCTCCAACATAGGCTCACTCGTCGCCAACCTCGGCCTTTCAGCCGTAATCAAGGGCTCTTCCCGGCTTGCTAATTTCCATCCTACGGGAACGGGAATAGTATACAACTTTTAGTGCAAAAGCACTATATTTGCGAAAAATCCGATTGATATGAAAGTCGCTCTTGTGGGTGCTACCGGATTGGTGGGCACCAGAATGCTCCAGGTGCTGGAGGAAAGGAATTTCCCTGTAGATGAACTGTTGCCGGTGGCGTCCGAGAAGTCGGTGGGCCGCAAGCTTAGTTTCCAGGGCCGTGAGTGGACGGTGATGAGCGCGGAGGATGCCATCGCGGCCAAGCCGCAGCTGGCACTTTTCAGCGCCGGGGGAGAGACCTCGCACCAGCTTGCGCCCCTCTTCGCGGAGGTAGGTTGCCGTGTGGTGGACAATTCCTCTTTCTGGAGGATGGACCCCGGCAAGAAACTGGTGGTTCCCGAGATCAACGGGGACGTGCTGACAAAGGACGACTATATCATCGCCAATCCCAACTGTTCCACCATCCAGATGGTACTGCCTCTGGCTCCTATACATAAGGAGTTGGGCATCAAGAGGATAGTGGTGTCTACCTATCAGAGCGTTACCGGTACGGGCTACAAGGCCATTGCCCAGATGAATACCGAGAGGGCAGGGGGCCATTGGGGCGACTATCCCGCCGTATATCCCTACCCCATCGACCAGAACATACTCCCCCACATCGACTCCTTCCTGGAGAACGGATACACCAAAGAGGAGATGAAGATGGTCAACGAAACCAAGAAGATTCTTCGCGACGAGAGCATCGCGGTAACCGCCACCACCGTGCGAGTGCCTGTGCAGGGCGGCCATTCCGAGAGCATAAACGTGGAAACCGTGAAGCCCTTCACGATTGAGCAGCTGCGCGAGCTGATGGCCTCCGAACCCGGAGTTACCGTGCAGGATGACCCCTCCAGGAACATCTACCCCATGCCTCTCTATGCCTGGGGCAAGGACGATGTGTT
>JAEEGJ010015700.1_pt1 | contig 17590 bp, 18 predicted proteins | sample 8958761 | NCBI WGS metagenome assembly JAEEGJ01 (sample SAMN16246546, study PRJNA631951) | gut metagenome | biome: gut microbiome; feature: rumen; material: RS-attached | host: Bos | place: Iran: Karaj | collected 2018-10 | reverse complement strand
AAGGAAAAGAACAGTATGCCTTATCCTTCTTGGATGTTAATTCTTTGCTATATTTTTGAGGATATTATATGTTTTAACATTCGCCTAATAGTTGAAATGGTTCTTACTATTATGGGCAGTTTGCTTAAAATATATTGAATTAATACGCATATTATTTTGTAATTAAGCAAAGAATCTATATTTTTGCATACAAAAATGTGCTCAATATCTTGATGGACTTAATAAAGTGCTCAAAATATTGCTACAGTTGTCAGTTTAACTAAAATCGATAAGGACCATATGCTTAATACAGATCTCGTTGACAGTCTTTATTCAACACTAACAAAAGAACAGCAGAAAAAGCTGATTTCCTTGCTATTCAAGAACAGCAAGCAGACCATGAACTATTTCAAACGTACAAAGGACACAAGTATGTCAAAGCTTGAGATCTTAGCTGACTTCTTCCATTTGCCGCTTGATTCCTTCCGTGTTGGTAAGGAACCTGCTTCGAATAACTCAAGCAACTACAACTATGGCGGTAATATTTCTTTCAGCAACAAATTGCTTATAGAAAACCAATCGCTTAGAAAGGAGTTGGAAAGTGTAAAGGCCACATTGGAGGCAAAGGATGAAACCATACGTACAACCTATGCAGTTATACAATCAAAGGATGAAGTTATAAAGATAATGAGTAGTTTGATTGAAGATTTGAAAAAGCAAGTATCCTCAAAATAGTAGAATATCATAACCGTCTTGATAGGGTTCCCTTCCTGACAGAAGCAGTCATCTTTGGCGTCAGGCTGTCTTGTGTGCTGTGATGACTGTATAGCTGTGGGCGTTGATGGTTATTCTCACATTGTCCGTCTCGCAGTACCAGTTCTTGCCTTGTCTGCTGATATGGCTGTTCTTGTCAAGGATTCTTTTCTTGCAGTATTCCATTACATCCATATCGGGAAGTCCAAGGTTTCTCATTATCCTTTCCTTTCCCATTTTCGTGGTATGTATCTTGTCGATATTTTCAAGAAGCAGTTTTGGATCTTCCATTTGGTTGTTTTTGGACGGTTCATTCTTATTGGGCGGCCACGTTGGAGACTGTCTTGATGCCAGGTATAGGCGGCAGTGTGCAGATGATGTGCTTGTCGCGGTCGACAAGCACGATGTGGGGTTGCAAGGCCTTGTCGCCATGCCCCTGCCAGTTGGTCAGCAGCAGGCCCTTCCCCTCGATGTATTGCATGCCCGACATGAAGCGGAGCGGACGGCCGGGAAGGTCATCGTTCGTCAGTCTCCATACCAGTTGCTTGTCGGGAGTATATTCCTCGATGCGCGGATTCTTGTCGGCGTCCGCTATGGAGACGATGGTGTTGCCGTTCGGCAGCCGGATGACTGAGTGTGCCCGTCCTGGGGTGCTGACCTCCCAAACCACCCGTCCCCGGGCATCGTACTCCACCGCTTTCTCTCCCCGGTAGTGCGCCACCAGGTAGTGGCCGTTGGGCAACCACCGTGCGTTCCTTATGAATGCCATGTCATCGGTCTTGCTGCCCTTGGGGAGGATGTTGACGGCACGTGCTATCCGTCCTTTGGGAGTGACCTCCAAGAGGCGCCCTTTCTCGCATTCCCCGACAAAAGTGTTGCCGTTGGGCAGACGCTGGCAGGCGAAGACGTGGCATTCGGACTGGTAGCGGAATATGGTGTCGCCGCGCGAGTTCATTTCCAGCACACCATCGCCCGTGGTGAACAGGATGTTCCCGTTGTCGAGCAGTGAAAGGTCGTTGGATAGGGGAGCGGCATGCTCCCATGCCACCTGCCCGTTATCCAGTCGCAGCACCTTGCCTTGGGTGTAGTCCGTCACATAGGCGTTAAGTGGGAAATGATGGTGGAAGTGATGCTCCACGATTCCCGTGCCGATGATGAAGGAACCGAAGGCAGCATAGGTGCTGATTTCCCTTGGTTGTGAGATGTAGTCCCTGTAACTCCCTTTGATGCCGATGCTGCTGCAGTCGATGAGGTTGTATTCACCATCGCTGTTGCGGATGGCCTTTTGTATGATGCCTTGGTAGGCCCTGTCCACCACTGGCTGGTATTCCGAGGCAGGGATATAGCCTTTGTTGATGGCCGTTTGCAACAGGTAAATATACATGCCCGTTCCCGATGTCTCGTTCCAGTTGCCTGGCTCTGTAGGCTTGTCCACCACCTGGCACCACATCCCTGTCTTTTGGTCCTGGCTCTCTTTCAGTCCCCTGCACATCTTCTGCAGATTGGCCATCAGCTTGTCGCGTTCTGGCTGGTTTTCGGGCAGGAAGTCAAAGACGTCTGCCATCAGCACGGCCACCCATCCCAGTCCCTCGCTCCAAACCTCTGGCGAGTGGTTGTCGTTCTCTTTCGCCCATTTGGCCTTGCCCTGCTCAGCCCAACCATGGTAGAGCAGACCGTTGTCCTTGCCGCAGAGTTGGAAGATACCCTGTATCTGACGGGTCACTTCCCCGAAATCCTCTGGATGTCCGAGTGTCTTGGCATACCTTGCGAGAAAGATCTGTCCCATGAACACACCGTCCACCCACACTTGCGGGATGCTGTGGGAATGGTAGAACATATTGTGTTTGTTGCGGGGATAGTTGTCGAAACCGCGCCGGATGGTTTCCGCCGCCTTGGCATATCTTGCCTCCTCGGTCAGCTCATACATCAGCAGACAGGCATAGCCCGGGATGAAGTTGTCGAGTGCGCGTGGCGAGAAGTTCGGCACGTTGCCGTCAGCATCCACGTTCTGGTCCACATAGCGCCGTATGTAGTTCAGATAAATCGAGTCATTGGTCTGCCGCCACAGTTTCTCCATGGCGAACATGATGTAGCCCGCCTGCCAGGTGAAGTGGTTGGACTGGTTGCCCCATCGTATCACGTTAGGGTCGGGGTGGCTGATGATGAAACTCTTGGCCACCTCCTCGGAATACATTCTTGGTGCGGCATGGGCTGTTGACATAATGATGCCAATCAGAGAGAGGAGTAGGATTTTCTTTAACATAGGTATGTCGTGTAATTGTTGTAAAGGTACATCTTTTTTCAGGAAGGACTGCTTAAACAGGAACGAGAAGATTCATCGTGTCTGCATCTCAAAATAAGCATGGTTGAAATCACCTTTCTTGAGGTCTTCGCTGGGAACAAAGCAGTAGATGCGTGCATCAGAATCAAGATACAGGTCTCTTAGGTCTATTTGGAAAAGAAGCAATCTGCCACTACAGTCAATCGGTTCATAATAAAAACCGGCATAACCAAGCAAGCTCCCTCGCCAGTCGTCTTGTACCTTTTTCGGATAGTCACCATGGCAAAACATGTCTGCCATCCATTGATAGGTATCCTCTTCAACGTTTTCCTTTTCGAGGCATACATCCCTATAGTCTGGCAACGACTTCTCTGTTTCAAATATCAGCCGCTCCTCATTCTTGATAATAATCCGCTCCATCTGATTGTCTTCATCGAAGGGATGCAGGTCATTGCGAGTACAGTCTGAATATATGATTCTAAAGTAGTTGTTGTTGCCTTGTTGCTGCCACCAATCTTCAATATGTCCCTCCGACAGTTCCTCGCTACCCAGCCCCTCTATATCATAAAAGAAATAGAGCATGCCCGAAGATGGCAGTATGTGCTCTTTGTCATAAGTGGAGACATCCTTGAGGTTGACTTGGAAGACAAACGACAAAGGCCTGTTGTCGTCTGTCACCGGCCATGTGAATCCTTTTGCGACATCCGGCTCTCCTCCGAACTTGGAATCCCCAACGATCATCTCGCCTTTGTCTGTAGAACTCATCGATATGGCCGAACGTTCGAGTTCAGTGAGCAGGGGATTGATCGTGTTGATGGTCACCTTTTGTGTATTCTCCTGATGGCGGAGGAAGTTCAGTGCTGAGATTTGCCGTAAAAGCGAACCATTGTCTTTCAGGTCACTGTCGTTGTAGAAGACCGTATAGCTGCGCCAAAAGGTAGATAGCTTTAGATAGGTGCGGAAGAAATCAACACGTCTGATATCTTTCCAATCTATATGGTCGGTCACCAGGCAATGATTTGAATCATCCCATGAATCAAAACGGTCATCACCGACAAGGATGACCTCTCCCTCCTCATTTATGTTGTAGGGCATGATAAAAGACAGACCCTCGTCGTTGAGCCTTATCATCAGAGGTCCCTCGTTCCAGACGGTCTTCCAGAATTTCCGATGTATCGCCAATACAACCAATTCCCATAGAAAGAATAGGATGAAAAGCAAGATGAGCACGGAATGGATGGGTGTTTTGACATCATCGTCCAGCAATAGAATTAGGATAAAGCAGCCATAGAAGATAACGATGCCGGCGCCTATTCCCATATCTCTCGGATTGAAAAAAGCACGGCGGATATAACTCCAGAATGTCGTTGGATATGCCCTTACCGCCACCCAGTCGTTGTCGGTCTGATTGGTCTTTATCGGCTTCATGGCCTTTTGTCCCACCCAACCTCGATATGAGATGAACAGGCCGAAATAGAACAGCAACAGAAAATACAGATACAAGGAAATCGACTGAGCCTTATGGGCAAGGCATGCAGCGATGAAGCCACCGAGGCCCAATACAGCCAAAAGAATGCCCAGCCCCACGGTTAGACAAAACAAGAAGCGCTTTGATAAAGAAAGCCCTGATTCTATGGCTGAAATGAAGACATTTTTCTTGTTCATGGCAGTTTATCTCGATTTCCAAAGCGAAGATTCACTCACTTCTGAATGTGATGGGCATGGTGAATTTCGCTCTTATCGGTTTGTTGTTTTGGGATGCAGGTATCCATTTTGGCATGGCTTTCACCACACGGAGAACTTCTTCATCAAGTTCTGGGGCAACCTTACGCACCAACTCTATGTCGCTTAACGACCCGTCAGGTTCGACAAAGAAAGAGACAACCACTCGCCCTTGAATACTTGCACATCCTGATGTGTAATGGATGTTTTTAGACAACCAATCAAGCAGGGCCCCATTGCCACCAGGGAAATGGGGGTGCTCATCCACTACGTCATAAACCTTGCTGGTAAACTCCCTTTCCGTAATTGTATCTCCCTTGTTCGTTGATTCTGCTATTTGTAACAACAGATAGAACCTTTCCCAAAATAACGGATACTTGTCGTATTGTATGTCTTTCAGAAAAGACATGACGTATTCATGGCCTACATACCTTTCCTTGCCTTGAGAGAGCACTTTCCATGGCGTGCCATCGAAATACCATTGAGGCTCAATAGTGATGCTCCCGGCGTTGTTGCATATCAATTCTATTATCAATGTCGGTTTGGAATGGACACCTATGAAGGATGTGGGTGAGATGGATGACTCAATGATGTTTACAATATCGCTGCGACTTAGTGACATGAATGCATCTTCTTCCAGTTCATATTGTTCTTTCTTGAAGTCATCCAAAAAGGGTAAATAGTTGTCAAGGCTGTCTTTATCGTTGATAATCTTTATGTAATTGGAATAATCGTCTTTCGTAATCTTGATGAATTCGCAGCGGTCTTCGATAGCGTACGTGTTGCAGTCATTCAGCAGTTTTGACACACTTTCCTTGGATATGGTCTTTGGCAACTGCCGGGCATTATGTACATTGTGTGATTTCTCCAACTGCAGTTTATATGCCTTTTTATGAAATGCATAGCACGCCGTGGAACGGAATATCCCGTAGCCGCCATTATGATAACCATATGTGATGCGAATGCTGTCAATATCATTTTGACCTTTTGCCAATCCATACACACAGGTGTTGATTAACAAGATGAAAATGACAAGCACCTTTTGATTCAAATTATTTAAAAATCCCATAGCAAGAATAAAACGTATCAAATCCGTCCCCGCGATTCACAAAAGTAAGACTTTTTCTTGAATTACACTAATAACTCGCTGATTATTAACAATTTAATTTTTAAGATGTCTTCCGTAATCCAAACCGTATTCATCTTCCAAATATCTATAAACCTCTTTTAAATATAAAATGATTTCATCGTTGTTTAGTTGTAATTTGTCAATACATGCGCAAAAGTTAGTACTGTGTTTTCTCAACCTTCCTTTCATTATGGATATTTTTCTCTGCAAGTCTAACACTTTTTTACCATTCCACAAAGGTAATATGTATCAAATTCCCCGTTCTCCATGATACACGGCCTCTTCCGCCTCCTTGATGACCGCTCCATCCTGTTCAATGTCGAGTGGTTGCTGATATGCTGCATGTATCGCTCGGTGAGCTGGCCTGCCTGTGACACATTGGTGATGACTTCGGTATTCTATGGAAAATAGTCCTGTGAAGAAAGATTTCTGTCAAATTTGTCAAAGCCAGGTTGAATGCCAAAGAATCCGAGGCTGTTCTTCTTGAAACATAGTTTATATTTTTTCCCTATATACCAATATTCGTCATCCGTTTCTTGTAAGAAATACTCTTCACGACCTAATTTCTTGTTTAGAATATTCTTTAGGCTATCGTCATCTTTAACGAAAAGTTCTATTAACCGTTGGAGACGTTTGAATGAATCTTCTATTTCTTCATAATGAGATGGATGTAAACAATGGCTACGTACACACCCTGTTGGGGACTTAAGTAAAATAGTAACAGATGTAGAAATGCCTTCATAGTCCCACTCTAATTCAACAATCGAATCATTTCCACAAATCCTATCGTAAGACCGTGCGCTGTTTTCTTTACTGTCCTTTACTCTATATTGATTTTTTTTCCATAAATCGAAATCTATATGCATATACCATAAACCGTCCTTTATATGATGGTATGTCATTACATTCGTCGTGTCATCAGATGTCACCACGGTTATCTTGTCTTTCTCGCTTTTCACATAGACAAATGGTTCTTGTATAGGTTTGCCCACACCTCTCATCTTGAACTCATCGAAAGTCTGGTATCGCCAGAATTCCGAAAGATTGACATTTGTCTTTTCTGAGGAGATTTGTGAAGGAAACAACAACTCTTCAGATTGTTTTTCTGTTTCTTGATGTATTTTTTCGCTATTATATGAATAATGATGACAATCTTGTGAATTGATGACACATTCATAAGAAATGACCATGACACCAATAATAAAAAGCAACTTGATCTGTCTTATATTGTTAAGTGTTTTTTTCATTTGCTGTAATAGTTTAGAATAGAGAAAGGATATGAATACCATGATATGCCAATATTCTTGTTAATAGTCACATCTGTGACGGATTGTAGGCTGTCACCCTTTAAAGATGCCACGAAAGTATTTTCAAAAGACTTCATAGGAATACTAAAAAATGGAGTATTAAGTTTCAAACTCCCATCATAAGCATACCCTGCCTGTAATGCATGGTCAGATGCGATTACCAAGGACTGTGTCTGTTCAGCCATATTGGATACCATTTCCCAACCCCTTCCTTGAATGTTTCCAACACTGCATGCACCTATGAAAACAATATGATTTTCAAGACCATTTTTTAACACAGAAAAATCCGTGTCTGCATTTACCCTGTCATCACCAATCATAAAACTTGTGGCATTGTCCTCATTACCCCAAAAGCCATGGCTATTGAGTGTGTAAGAATCCGTATAAGAGAATATTCCCTGCAAATGTGACATCGCATCTGCAAAATCATTAATGTTTTCAACAAGCATGATGGGCATTCCCGAATTTAATGCTGCATCATAATCAGTTTTTATTTGATTATTGGGGGTTACTTCATTTATAGGGAAAACAGCAATAACTGGGTAATACTGGTTGTTATTAATGCCAACAAAATCGAATTTTCCATTGGGATCTATGCGTATTACAGGATTATTGTGACAATACACATACGGGCTCACTTCATAGTATTTCTCGCAGAACGGGTCTATCCTGTCCCAACGTGCGGTGACGGGGTTGTACTGCCTTGCACCATAGTCGTAGGTATTCAGCCCGTGCGTAATCTTTGAGAACCGTCTCCACTGATTACTCCACCCCCAATTGTCTTACTTCCTTTAACGCCCGGGGCTCACCTCTCGCAGCCCCTTTTCTCAAATATAGCAGTGCGAGTTCCTTGCAGTTGGTATCGATGCTGTCCCAACCAATTCCCATTCGGTCGTAGATACTCACAATGTCGGTGTAAAGGTCATAACAGGCTGCAGGATATTCGTGCCTTATAGCCATAATCATCGAATAGCCCATCTGCATGGCTGTCGGCTCATCAGCCATGTGCTCTCTGAGTTCGTGATAGGCTGCGGTGTCACCAGTCCAAACCAAAGAGTCAAGTTTTTCATCGATGAAGGGTTCAATTTGGTTGGCCCAAAACTCGGTTTTCTGTTTCTGTGTCTCCTCAGCCAAAGGAGCCAGCCTCCTGACAAGAAGCAGGGAATAGACTGCCCATACGGCAGCGATGGCCAGAACGATGAAGAAGACATGCTTCATGCTGATTCTGCCCAATAGGGATTTTCTATTCATCATCACCTCCTTCCATTCCTTTATGCTCCTGTTTGTAAATATTGTCGTAAAGGGAAGCGTATTTGCCGATTCTAACAGAATCTTCTGCTCCTTCTCTATCATCACTGTCGCAATTTGCCAATTGCCTGAGTGCTATGACACGAAGGCTGTCGTCCATCTTTTCAAGGGCGTCATTGATATCGGAATCAAAATAAAAATAATCCCATTCTTTTTCTTTTGTGAGACAAACCAATTTCTCTAAGAAACAATAAGAATATCTCATATCCCGATACCTGTTTGCCATGATCAAATCATAACCAAATTGATAAGTTTCTGGTAATGTGTATGAAAAACAAAAGATACCGTCTACATCGCCGTTACATATAGCCAAGGAGTCAAGTTCACGATAGTTGCCACTCATGTAACTTGTCGGAATCTCAAAATCCTCCGGCAATCTGGGATAGACATAACCATAATAAAACCACACGCACAAAGCGATGATGGCCATGGTAGCAATTCCATATAATATGTTTCCCTTCTTTTTCATTTCGTTTGTTGTCTATATAATATATCATCCAGCCAATTTGTTGTAGCTTTTGGTGTCCAATCACCGTTGAACGACTTAGTGCCCTTGGCAGTATGTACATATTCCGTGAAGTTCATTCCTTTTTCTTTCTAATTACAGCACGATTGTAATCATCAGGATCTCCTATAAAATCTGTTAATTCATTTTCATTTTCAATTATATAAGTGGAAGTATGCCAATTATCAAAATTTATTTCTATTCTTGCATCCCATTTCCCTAACCTTTGAATTTTCCAAGTCCCTTTATAAAACTTGGAAGGATGTGAATCCCAATAAGCAAATATCGTGTCAAGGTTATGAATCTCAACTATTCCGTTTTCATAAAAAAAGAATCTGGTGTGTTTATAATACCATTCTCCATAAAAGTCCTTTGTCTCATAATCCTTGCAAGATGACAGAGTCATTATTAGCATAATTATGAGTGTAAAGTTTATTTTAAAATACATACTTTTCCTATCCATGTTAAAAATACACTTTTTCTGTTCTTTCGTCATGCCGCAAATATAGAAAATTAGTTAATAACTTCCGTTTTAAACGCTTCACTATCTGTACCATTTACAGCCGAATCGACCGAATAAGCCGAAACGTCTAATCAACCATCCACCAATACTTGACGAAGAACCGCTTCTTTGTTAATGATTACATATGGGAAGTTACACCTGTTTTTGGAAACTACTTCGAATATACTATATAGCCACTCTCATCTATGATGTTGTTATAATATCCTGTAGACAGACCGTAAAACAGTTGATAAGCTGTACTTGACTTGTCGATGTCGGCGCGGACACTGGTCATGACTTCAGTAATATAGGGATATGTGCCATTCTTGATCGTTTCTTTGGCTGGCATGATGCCATCGAGGGAAACCATCTTTATCTGTTCCGGCCTTACAATGGAACTGAAATAATAGTAAGGTGTATAACAGATGCCGTTGACGTCGCTATCCAGTTGAATGTATGGAGAAATCATTGTGAACAAGGTCAATTCCTTCCATTCAGGCATCGTAAGGCCTGCCATCACCACGGTTTCCATCTTCTCCTGGCTGCCTGAATTGGCATTGCGGACATAAGGGACGATAGGCGCATCGTTGCCACCCACTTCCTTCCAATTGGTGATTTCTCCCATATAGATTTTCTTCACCTGCTCAACGGTGAGGTTCTTCACAGGATTGCCGGCATTGACGATGAACACAAATGCGTCTTTCGCTATGGGGCGTGAGAGGAGTTCAACACCCTTTTCCTTGGCATATACCGATTCGTCACGTGAAATACCACGGGCCGTGATGATGATGTCGTTTTTCCCATCAATGCAGTCAACGAAAGACTGGTGAGTATTCCAATTCAGGAGTTTTTTGTTCAGCAAATTGCGGTTTTCCACTGACAAACTCCTATAGTCGGCGAAGACACGCCATGTGAGCGTATAGGTATCATCCTTCATCCACTCACAGTCAATTCCCAGCAGTCGGCACATCAACAACGTGCGGAGAGGTTCGGTGGAGTCAGAGCCGTCTATTACAGGGGCATTTTCGATAGTAAAAGCGGTCGTGGCTGTAGGTTTTTCAAGACCTGCAGTATCTTCTTTTGTTTTTTCCGCGTTGTCATCACTACTGCTGCATGAAACGAAGCACAACAACAGAAGCAGGAAGGAGAATATGTGTTTCATTTATTGAAAATTGAAGATTGAAAATTGAAAATTATGCCATTTACACCATGCCTTTTGCGTTTTAAACGCTTCACTTTCTATACCATTTACAGCACCATTATTAATGAGATAACACGTTTCTTCATGATAATCTGTTTTTCTGTGTAATCATTGTTTGGTGGCGTCTGTATGTTTAGGTTCGAAAGACTGTCGTTTTGTGCAGCCTTGCTTGTTTGCGCTGTCACACCCATGGAGCATGTCAAGGCAAGAAGCAATATGCTCAGTCGAAATATTGTATGTAATGATTCCATTTGTTTCAAGGATTAATAAGTGATTGTTCCAAATTAGACTAAAATGGTCTGGTTACATATCTTTCTCATAACAATCGATTAGCGCCCGAGTTGTTTTTTGCCATTGGAAATGAATATTCCACGTGGAATGGTGCCCGACGGCAGTTTCCTGCCTTGCAGGTCGTAGCAATCTACGCTATCGCCTTTTGTAGCAAGTATGAGTTGCTCCACTCCATTAGTATCCAGGAGTTTGTAGTAGAACGGACCATACAATAAATTCAGCAGTATGTAAGCCCTGCATCCTCCTATGCGTCCGTTTCCGCAGTCGGGTGTGTGGTCAAAGAACCATACTCCCTCGTTCGTAGTGATGACAAGATCAGTGTTCGCATAACTTCCAATGAACCAGATGTTATCTAACACCGTTTTTCCCGGTGTTCCTGTCAGGTCCATTTCGCTGAGATCCACCCGGCAGTCCTCGTGTGCAATCAGCAGATAGGGCACGTTGGCTTGTGGGATGGGCTCACGCTCGAACACGAGCACATTGTCCTCCAGATGGTCAAGTCGGTAATATTTCCCCAATGTGGGGTCTGGTTCCACAGGAAGGATGATGGTACCTATTTCACCAGCATGGAAATCCAAGGCATTGAAGAGGGTGAAGTCCATTTTCTTGTCCTCAAAATAAAATGTCGCCCATAAATCATCATCCTTTTCAAAGGAATAATCCAAGCCGGCTTCCACGTACGGCACGAATCCCGTGGCTTTTGCAGACGGCAGGAAAGTGTTGTTTCCCGGCGCTTTCACTTCGTAATGGCCTTCGTCATCTGTCAGGCCACAGTAATCTCGCGCTTGCCACCTACAAGAGGTCAGCGTCACCTCCGCACCGGCAATGGGGTTTCCGTCCTGGTCGGTGACCTGGCCTGTAAGACAATCCAATTTTGTGGCAACAGTGTATTTCAATTGTGGCGCAAAGTCGGATTGAGGGTAGTCGGAAACGTCTTCCATCTGGTCGGATGCGGAGCACAGTCCGCTGGACTTGAAACTGGAATGTGCGAAATACACATCGTGGTCGCTTGCTTCGCCATAACTCAATGTGGTGATTCTCACACCGGATTGGTTGACATATTCGAAAGGCGTGTCAAGTGTGATGTCTGCCAGTTGAATCCAGTGGTCAAAATCTCCACCACTTTTGATGACAATGTCTCCCTCAAACACTTTTGTCGTGTCATCTACAGGTGCGAATCCACCCTCTACACGTTTTACCGAATGGTCTACATTTTGCATCCAGATGATGACATGCCTTTCCACCTCTGAACCAGGGTTGTACCCCGTGTAACCTATTTTTGTAATCTTGTCACCTTTCAGCAGCATTAGAGTACCGTACATATAGACTGCCTCAGACTTGGAATAGGGGCGGGTGGTGACAATGGGAGCACCTGTCGTAACATTGTATTGATTGTCGTTGTCTCTGGGCGATATCCGCATGGTCATCTCCTTGTACTCGTATTCGTCCCCGTCCTCATTTTGAAGCATGGCGCAAGCCCTTTGTGTCGGTGATGCCGAAAAGCCTGCTTCGTATGGAGCCATGATCTCGGGGTTCTCCTGCGCATGCGCTGAGAACGGCAGTAAGAGAAGGGAAGCGAAAAGAATCATTGTTTGTCTCATATGCTTTGTCTTCAGGAATCGTTTTTATGTTTTTCTGTTCACTTGATGTATTTCTTCCCATCCTGTATGTACACGCCCTTGGCGGGTGCGTGGCGCAGTTGTCGGCCTTGGAGGTCGTAGAGTCTGTCTGATACAGGATAGTGAATTCGTTCTTTTTTTATACTCATATCTATTGGCCAATCATAAAATATACAACGACCTTTCTTGAAAAATGAGAAAAGTCCCATCATCAATTCTTCCCCATTATACTCCCGTGATGTATAATAATAGGAATGAAGGTAAAAGGGCATGTCGATGCATTCGTTTACAGCCCCGATTCCTTCAACAAGTTTCATGCCATTACTTAGAAGCAGTGTCCTGCGGGGCAATCCATCGTAATATGTTGTTTCTGATTTTTCCATCACCCATATATATCCACCCTCAGGGTCTTTCGCATAGTTTTCTCCCACATCTTTCGTAAAATCGTAGAGTAAAATCTCTCCATCATCAGTTATGGTGAATGGCATATAATGACTGCAATTTGGGTTATCTGCAATGAGATTCATGTATTCTTCCAAACATGCGTATATTTTCCCGTCTTCCTCACGCAATGCCAAATAATAGGTGCCATAAAGTTCCCCGTCACATGAGGCCTGAAGTTTTCTTGAGCACATTTGATTTGAAAGCCACTCATCGACATTGAAATATATCTTTTTGTATGTCTTTTCATTGAGGATGGTGTCGCCTATGGCATAGTAAAGCCTTTCTTGTCTTAAACCAGCCCCCAAGTTCTTCAACCGGTAATAATATCCCCATGCATTATAGTCTTCCATCATTTGGGTATTAGACGGCGGGGTGAAATCTTCTCCCGAGAAAATCTCTTCACCGTACACCCTGCATGAAACAAGACGTTCGGAATACGATTCCATCATGATTAGTCCTGATTCCAAAGGTGAAGTATTAGCCCCTACACCGCTTACCCAAAACGTCGAGTTCTCCCCACCATAGAAATACAAGTTTAGGTAGATTCTTCTGAAATCCTTTCCACCCACGGTAATGGTGTCGCATAATGACATCTCACAGTAATCCTGCTGGGAATAGCCCACATTCACGCCGTCTCGAACACTTGACACGTGGTCAAGTCCGAAATCATACAGCAAATATTCTTTGGCAGTATTTCGGATTATGCACATCACAGAGTCACCCTGTTCTCTCAGTGCAGCCAAGTATTCAGTCCTGCCATTGTTCTTGTAATTGTATGCATACATGCAGGTGTATGTGTGACCTAAAAGCATGGTGTCACCTAACAAATAATATCGGGTGTCATATTCCACGCCGTCATAGTTTGAAGTATGGCACAACCACTCCTTTCCTTCCTCAAGGAATCTGTTATAAATCTCACCATGCATATGTTGACAGTTGAATAACACCGTGACGATGATTAACAATAATTGTCTTTTCCGCATGTCGTTTATGGATTGGTTATTTCAATAGTTGAACCTAAGGAAATGGTTGTGTTACCTTGATTTTCAATCGTTTCCGCTTTGATTCTCATGTTATTGCCTTCAAAAATACAGGACCATATGGTCTATTGGTTTCCACATGACTGCCTGAAATCACATGAGCCACAACAATTGATTGGTTATATCCCCCGTTATTTCACCACCCGCTTCTTCCCATCATGTATATACACACCCTTTGCCGGTGTGTGTTGCAGCCGTCGACCCTGGAGGTCGTAAATCTGGTGATTGGCTTCAGGAGTGGCAGTAATGTTGCTGATGCCTTGCTGTGAGCCAGCCGATGAACTGATTTCCATCATGCGTCCCATGAAGAGGATGGTGTGAGTGGGGAGGTGCTCAATGGTGAAATAGAAAGGATGGTCGACTGTGAATGTTTCTGTTGAAGGTTCTTGAACGCCATTTGTCATTTCTATCACTGTTACGGCAGCGGCCTCTGTTCCTTTCTCATCGACTGTGATTTTTCCACTTTGGAAAATCTTGTCAATCCACAACGCTACTTCGCTAAGTTGGCTGAAGTCCGCTCCGGGACAGAAAGCCTCATCCATTCCCAATGATTGGAATATATTCGTCAAGTTGTAATCCCCGTCGATTTCGAATTTGGGCATTTTCAGTTTTTTGCCCTTATATGGTGCGTTGCAGGCGGCAAACCAGTCTTCGTAAGTGAGTTGAGGAATACTGTAGTTTTCTGTTGGCAGGAAAATGGTCATGGAGAAATCCCTGTATCCGTATGGTATGGTCAGGGTGTTGAATTGTCCTGTTGTAGTGGAGCGAAACTCCATATCAGTTTGCATCATATCCACATTGATAGTCTTCCCGTCGGCAAGATAGAATAGTTCCGTTTGGGTGTCATGAGGATCGAAGGGTTCCGACCAACTGCCTTTGAAATAGAGCGCGTTGGCGAGCAATACGGAAATATTCGGATTGGGTTCGTTGAGGATAAAGGGGATGAGTTGATGAGTCTTTTCGTTCACCCATCCGTTGATTTGGTCAATACCTTCTTGTGACCCGAAATCCACGTTGCCCACCTCGGCGTTGTAATGGGTGGTTAACAAATTCTTGTAACTGTCGTATAAAGGAATGTCGGGAATGCTCCACACCCCGTTGGCTATTTCGCAAATGGGATAAGCGGCTTCGTATTGTTGTTTTGCCTCTTCCTCCGTCTGATATGGAGAGGGAGTATATTCGAAAGGCGGACGGTAGGTGAGTTGCTCCGCCAGTTGCTGGTTGTAGGCGTTCACCTGTTCGTTGGTATATCCCGCAGTGCCCATGGCCTCCTGTATCTCGGCAAGCGTGTTGTTGGCTGCTCCGTTCTGCACCATCGAAAGGGCGATTTGTGCGGAGAGAGGTGATAGGATGACATTTTTGTTGCCATCCTCTGCTACTTTGTTGAACAGCGTGAAGGCAAATCTTTGGTAGATGGTTTCCAATGGCTCGGTATTGTCTTGGGCCATCACACTCACACTTGCCATCAGTAAGGCGCATATCATAAAAATCTTCTTCATAATGGTATCGTTTTTATGTTGTTTTTTCTGTTCACTTGATGAATTTCTTCCCGTCTTGTATGTACACGCCCTTGGTGGGTGCGTGGCGCAACTGGCGGCCTTGGAGGTCGTAAAGGTGAGATTCTTTTGGAGATTCGCCGTTATAACTGTTGGCATCTATGGAATCCTCTATCGGCACAGCCATCCATTCAGAATTAAAAATATACTGTCCATCTTTTATACATGAACGCACTGCGATATGTATCCCAAATATCGGCTCTTCGTAAAGAACAGGGTTGAGTTCAAAAGCAAATGGATTGACAAAAGGGGCACCCACGCCTTCAACCCAACGGCCTAAGCGGTATCTCCAATCTAATTCATCACTAAAGATAAGCGAATATTCCAACTGTCCAGGCAGGAACTGCCAACGACGCCCGCCGTCTGATCGAACTAACTGATAACCATTATAGGTTAGTGTTAATTGTTCCCCGGGGTTGCTGAAGTCATAGATAAGTTTTTCCTCCGTTGCTTCTTCCTCAATGATGAACACCTGATAGTTTTCTTCCCTGATGGCGCAGTAATAGTGCTGTTCACCGTCTCCATAGTATTCCTCAAATTGGCAGATTACTTTTTTATAATCCATGTCATTTACCAGTGTGTCGCCACACATGGTGAAAGTACAGTCTATACCTTCTCCATTGGGATCCTCAAAAGGTCGTAGCGGATAATCGGGCCATGGATGTTCATATCCACAATACCAGACCTTTCCTTCTTCCACAAACGGCACATATTCACGTTCCTCCTGGGCCATGGCTTTCGAAATGCCAAGGCTGCACAATATGATTGCCAAAAGTGGTAAAAGTCTTCTCATAACTAATAACTTATGTTAAGAATATACGTTGTCTTTCGTTTGCAAATATAGGTAAATTTTCATCGTCATCCAAGGAAATCAATATGCATTTCAACGCATTTTTTACGGTTAGTTGAGTGACCAAACCGCTGCGGCTCAGGTCTGTTATTTCATCACCCGCTTCTTGCCACCTTGGATATATACCCCAGGCTTGAGGCTGTTGCCATCCACTTTTATACCATAGAGGTTGTAGATGGCTTGGGAGGTATCATCGGCAGATGATTTTAGATGAATAATGATGTTGGGGTCGTTGATGATTCCGCTTATGATTGGGCGAACCGTAAGGCCAATACCGCGGTATTCGCCGCCACTGCTTCCGCCCCATGAATCGAAGCAGAGGCGGTAGGCGTTGTTAGAACTTTTCTGGCATAACGTGGATGACCAATAGTAGCCACCAGGCATGTAGCATTCGAGAAAGCCATTCCAGCAGATGTCCGCCTCAGGCAAGAAGATCGTGCCGTTACTCGGGCCAGTTAACAGCCCACCGACTACACCATTCTTTGTTGTCCATGTATATGAGCAATTGCTGATTAATTCCTGAATTTGACCTTCTGACGGCATTTTCCAGATACCGCCCCATTGGACGTGGGCAACGTCGTACTCTGTGCCAGCAATATCGCTCCCAATGTCGTAGCAGGTGTTTTTTGAACCGTCGCAATGGATGTAGTTGCTCCAATCGTACTTGGATTTCTCCTCCGTCTCGCCCCATGCGTAGTAGCCACCATAATCCTCTGGGCTGTCAGCCCCCACGTTGCAGCACGCCCACTTCGTTCCAGAAGGCAACCCTAGGTCGATAGCATGGGGATGGTTGTCATCGGGGCATGACGATGGGTTGTTGGTGAATTGCTTCAAATCCTCAATAGTGAAGATGCATTCGTCACCATCATAGCAAGACAACAACAGAGATGGGGAATCAATAGCTTCCCACCAAAACGGGAAATGTGGACCATTCATGCAACCAATTCCCTCTATCCAATAGTCTACCAAGCCGTCAACGATTTCCATTCCTTCCATATGAGCCCACATGTCCATACATTTACGACTCTTTCCATCAACGTCCACTTCTCTCACCTGCTTCACCTCCATTTGATACATGTCATCAACCTCATCCTTGAAAATTT
>JAEEGJ010015699.1_pt1 | contig 17591 bp, 23 predicted proteins | sample 8958761 | NCBI WGS metagenome assembly JAEEGJ01 (sample SAMN16246546, study PRJNA631951) | gut metagenome | biome: gut microbiome; feature: rumen; material: RS-attached | host: Bos | place: Iran: Karaj | collected 2018-10 | reverse complement strand
TCGCCCCTGACCGATACTGCCCGTGCGTCCCTCCGTCAGCAGGTGAAGGAACTCATCGAAGAACCCACCACCCGCGGCTTCCGCATCAAACTGATTGTATGACCCATAGAAACAATAACATCTATGAACCCGAAAGAAAAGTTTAACAAGCATCCCTTGCGGTCACATGCAGGACTGTGGCTGATGCTCGTCGCCATACTGGCGATGGAGTCGATTGCCTGCGTACAGTATTTCTACACGCGTGCCACCATCAAAGCGGATGCCGTCTATCGCGCACAATCCGAGCTGCGGTCGGCGGAACAGGAAATCAACACCGCCGCCGTGGAGCTGGAAGCCGCTGCCAAGATGCTTGCCAAGATGGCGGAGTTCTGCCTGAACAACCCCGATGCCATGCCGGGATGCGTGAACACCTTGTTCGAGACGCTGGAGAACGTGGAGGGAGCCGGAATAGCTTTCGTGCCGGATTATTACCCGCAGAAGGGACACTGGTACGAGGTCTATGCCACCCGCAACGAACGGACCGAGAAGGGTTTTGCCGTCCGTCAGATAGGCGGAGCTGACCACGACTACACCCGGTCGGAGTGGTTCAACAACGGTCTCACAATAGACCATGCCTATTGGTCGAACCCCTACGCGGACAACGAGGGCGCGCATGCTATCGTCGTCACCTGTTCCTATCCCGTCCGCGATGCCGACAACCGTGTCGTGGGAGTCGTTTGTATCGACATTTCGCTCAGCAAACTGAAGTTCATCTTCGATTACCTGCAGGTCTATCCGGACAGTTATTACTCCATCTACACGGCTTCCGGCAAGGATATCGTCACGCCGGACACCATACCCGGACGCAAATACCTTATCTTCGACGAAGAGATTGACGCTACGGGATGGAAACTGTCCATCATCATCCCCGAGGATATCCTGTATGCTGACCTAAAGCGCGTCGGACTGATTGTGAACATCCTGATGCTGCTCAGCCTTGCTCTGTTGGTGTTCATCATGTACCGCAGCACCAAGAACGCCTACAAGATGATAGAGATTAACAACCAGAAGGAGCGTATGGAAGGCGAACTGGAGATCGCGCAGACCATCCAGAGCGCCATGCTGCCCAAGGTGTTCCCGCCCTTCGTGGACCGTCCGGACCTGAATATATACGGAGTGGTGCATCCCGCCAAAGAGGTTGGAGGCGACCTGTATGATTTCTATGTCCGCCACGACAAACTCTTCTTCTGCGTGGGCGACGTGAGCGGCAAGGGAGTGCCTGCGTCGCTGGTAATGGCGATGATCCGTTCGCTCTTCCGCAGCGTCACAGCGCATGAGGAACATGCCGACCAAATCATGCGCCAGATGAACGACCCTCTCACCGAGCAGAATGAACAGGACATGTTCGCCACCCTCTTTATCGGCGTGCTCGACATGGAGACCGGCGTGCTCGATTACTGCAACGGCGGACACAATGCCCCTGTATTGGTACACAAGCGGGAGAGCCGTCAGTTAGAGGTGCTGCCGAACCTGCCGATAGGTATCATGGGCGGCTTCGAGTATGTCGGCCAGACTACGCAGATACAACGCGGCGACACGCTCTTCCTCTACACCGACGGACTCACCGAGGCGGAGAACAAAGTACATGCCCAGTACGGCGAGGAACGGATGCTGAACCTGCTCGCCACCACCGACGGCATGCCGCCGAGAGACCTCGTAGAGACTTTCCAGAAAGATGTCGATGCCTTCGTCAACGGAGCGCCGCAGAGCGACGACCTCACCATGCTTGCCATCCGTTACCAGATATCGGCCATCGTCATGCGCAACGACATACAGCAGATTCCAACCCTCTCCGAATGGGTGGACGGATTGCATGTGCCCGAGGAACTGAACATGCCTATCAACCTCGCCTTGGAGGAGGTGGTATGCAACGTCATGCTCTATGCCTACCCGGGACGCAAGGACGGCAAAGTGTTTGTCGAATATACCGAGACTGAAGACGAACACGGCAAGCAACTGATCTTCACCGTCTCCGACTCCGGCATACCTTTCGACCCGACGAAACAGAAAGAGGCGGACACATCGCTCGCGGCGGAGGATCGGGAGATAGGCGGCTTGGGCATACACCTTGTGCGCCAACTCATGGACGAAATCCGCTACGAACGCGTGGAGGGCAAGAACATCCTCACGCTGGTAAAGAAAGTAGCAAACTAATCCAATAACGCATTTTTATGCACTCCCTATGCCGCTTGTGCTGGGTTCGCCGTGGGCGTTTGCTGTCATGCTGCTGTACGTGCCGGTTATTGCACTCCGTATCCGCAACGAGGAGCAGGTGCTCGAACGTGACCTGAAAGGCTACACCGAATACAAACAACGCGTTCGCTACAAAATTATTCCTTTTATTTCGTAATTTTCTTGCAAATGTCAAAAATTTTTCGTATCTTTGCGCCGTAAACGACGCAACAGAGCGATATGAAAAAACTAATCATCCTTGCACTAGCGGCATTATCGTTTGTCGCGTGCAGTAGACAACAAGCCCGTATGGACTATCCTCAGGCAGAGTGGGATAAAGCAGGAGAGATATTGATGCACACGCCGTGGGAAGAGTTGTTTGACGGTGTGGCACATCCGGCGGCAGGTCTATTCGAGGACTATTTCGATGTGGACGATGCCGCTCGGGAACATCGTAACTATGCCAAGATGCTGGAGAAAAATGGCATACGTGTGCATTTTGTGACCGACGTGCTGTATGAAACGGGTATAGATACCTTGCGCATGTTGGCAGCTGAAGGACTGCGGTACGACATCAGCGATAATTCCGGCACAGACCTTGATGAGTCAGAGGCTTACAAACAGCAGATACTCGGGAAGATGAGCCGTTCTGACCTGTTGCGTTGTATATTGCTACGTCCTACGGTTAAGCTGCACCAGACGGACAATAACACCTGTGTGGAAGCGGAGTATATCCACAACCCGATGATGAACCTCTATTTCACGCGAGACCAAAGCATCACTACGCCTCGCGGACATATCATCTGCTGCATGAACTCCTCGCAACGCGCTGTGGAGACAGAAGTCATTGAGGTGTGTTACCAACATCTGGGCACCCCGCCGATCTTGCGCATTGAAGGTGACGGACGGCTCGAGGGCGGCGATTATATCCCTGCCGGGACGATTGCTTTTATCGGTTGTGGCATGCGTACGAACGACGAGGGGATACGTCAGATTATGGAAGCGGATGCGTTCGGTCACGATACGATTGTCGTGGTGCGCGACCACAAGCGTTGGCAGATGCAGATGCACCTGGATACGCATTTTAACATCATCGACCGCGATCTGTGTACGATGGTGCGCAGCCGTCTGGAGGCACAACCCGGTGAACCTGAGTACAACACCTGTGACATCTACGTGCGTGCTCCGAGGGAGAAGGATTACCGCTTATGGCAAAGCGAGTTGTCGTTTGTGGAGTTTGTGCGCTCACGAGGCATGGAGATCATTCCCATCGACGAAGAGGATGAATTGCATTATGCCAACAACTTCCTCACTATTGCTCCACGGCATATCATGGCTGTTGGCGGTCAGAGCGAGACTTACCGGCAGCGTCTTCACGATGCCGATGTGCAGGTTGAATGGATTCCGCTGGAGAGTCTGATAAACGGCTACGGTGCCGCGCATTGTATGACACAAGTATTGAAAAGAAAAAGGAATGAATAACGAAATCAAAACAAAAGAACTGATTCGCACGTCACAGAGTTGGGATGGCGTGCAGTTGCCGGAATTCCCGCAAGGGAAGCCTGAGTTGACAGTATTGCGCATGACGTTTCCCATAGGAGCCGTTACCGGCTGGCATCATCATACTGCCGTTAACTATGGTATCGTGGAGCAGGGAGATTTGACTATCGTCTGCCAAGACGGTAACGAACGTACGTTCCATGAAGGCGAGGCGTTGGTAGAAGTGGTAGGCACTATCCATCGCGGCGAGAACCGTGGCAAGAAGCCTGTTATCCTCAACATGTTCTACTTCGCCGCACCCGGTCAAGTACTAACCATCCAACATCCGGAGATTCAATCATTATGACACGCAAAGAAACAATCATAATTGGCTAAACAATGCTAATATGTTCATTGACGAATACAGAGAATATTGCCTTTCCCTCGGCGCGGATGTAGAAGAGAAGTTGCCGTTTGTGAAGTTCAAGAACGGCGAAGGTGTACTTGTCTTCTATGTCTGCGGACACATGTTCGCGTTCTTCGATTGCAACGACTATCACGTCATCTCGCTCAAGTGCCAGCCGGAACGAATCGATGAACTGAAGGCGCAGAACGATTGTATCGGCAATCCCTACAATGAGTCGCCGAAACATTGGATAGGTATCGACCCCAATACCGCCCCCGATGAACTTCTATGCGACCTTACTCGCAATTCGTACGAGATAGTCAAAGCCAAATATAGCAAAAAGAAATAATAGAACAATGAAATAATTATTTACCCTTGCACTGGCAGCGACGATGTTCACGGACGACAGACAAATCAATGTCGACGAAGCCAATGCAGCGGGAATGCCAGCCGTGCTCTTCACCGACGCACACCAATTGGAGAAAGACTTGAATGCATTGGGAGTTCGCACAAGATAAACAAAATAAAACATGACAAAAATATAAGATATATTGATTATGATTGACCAAATTATTGATTACAACCGCTCCTTCGTGGTGCAGAAAGGCTACGAGCAGTACATCACTGACAAGTATCCCGACAAGAAACTGGCGGTACTTACCTGCATGGATACGCGACTGACGGAGTTGCTCCCGGCAGCATTGGGTCTCAAGAACGGAGATGCCAAGATTATCAAGAATGCAGGCGGACTAATCATCACGCCGTTTGATTCGGCTATGCGCAGTCTAATAGTTGCCATTTATGAACTGGGCGTGGAGGAGATTATGGTGGTGGCGCACTCCCAATGTGGCGCATGTCACATGAGTTATGCGCATTTCCATCACGTCATGAAAGCGCGTGGCATCAAGGACGAGACACTCGATACCATCCGCGAATGCGGCATTGACCTCAACCACTGGCTCGAAGGTTTCCGCGACACGGAGACATCCGTTCGCAAGACGGTCAAGACCATTCAGACTCATCCGCTCATCCCGAAAGACGTGATAGTGCGTGGCTTTATTATCGATTCCGTAACCGGAGAATTACAAGAGATTGTATGAAACGAGATTATTCAAAATGGTGTAGCGTGGCGCTGATTGCTGCCATCTATGCGCTAGCAGGTGTAGCCGGTTGGCTGCTGTTTAGTTGGCTAACGGCGCAGGCTATGCAGCCTATTTGGGCTTTACTCTTGGCTGATGTGCTGGCAACGGTTGTCGTATGGGCATTCGGCTTGCTGTATGAGAATGTGTCCGTCTATGACCCGTATTGGAGCGTCTTTCCTCCGGTAGCTTTTCTGCTATGGGCTTTTCATACCGGCGTATGGTCTGTCACGGTTATCCTGTTGCTCCTCGCATCCTGGTATTGGGGCTGGCGACTCACGCGTAACTGGGCGATAACGTTCAAAGGTATCGGTCATGAAGACTGGCGTTACACGAAGTACCGCGACCGACATCCGTTGGTGTTCCATACCATCAACCTCTTCGGTCTGAACATGATGCCTACACTCGTTGTCTTTGCTGCGATGCTGCCCGGGTTGAAACTGTTTGAGATTGCTGTTCCTGCGAATATATTGACGTACTTTGGCTGCATCGTTTGCATCGCTTCGGCAACCATTCAACTAATCGCCGACAAGCAGAGCCATGATTTCCGTGCCGCTCATCCCGGTCAAGTATGTAATGTCGGTCTATGGAAACATGGTCGTCATCCGAACTACTTCGGCGAGATACAATTCTGGTGGGGTATCTGGATCATGTATGCGTCTCTGAACGGCTTTGATATGTATATCGGTGGCGCGATTGCAATGACTGCACTCTTTCTCGGTATCTCTATCCCGCTCATGGAGAAACGCCAACTTGCCAATAAACCCGGCTATGCCGAATACCGTAAACAAACAAGAATGTTGATATGACCATCGACACCACTAATATGTGCAGCCATTTGCAGCGGAAGTTGCTTGAAGGCGAGTATAGAACGATACGCGAGCAGATAGAGGCAGACCCGACGTTGACTGCTGTTGTTCGTTCGCGACAGTTGCATATCTATCGCGATGGAAAGAAAATCCTTGTGCTCGCAGGTAAGTCTGCACCGAAAATCATAAGAGACGATAAACTGAACGAATTAATATGACTGAACGAGAGAAAATGTTAGCGGGCGAGGTGTATGATGCCTGCGACGCGGAACTGCTCAAAGACCTGAATGCCGTCAAGGTGCTGTGCCAGCAGTACAACAACCTGCTGCCGACGGATTTTGCGGCACGCAATCGGATGTTGCGGGAGATGCTCGGGCAAGCGGATGACGATACGTTCATCAACCAGCCGTTCTACTGCGATTATGGCAAGCATATCCGTGTCGGGAAACGGTTCTTTGCCAACTTCGGGTTGACGGTCCTGGACGAGGCGTACGTAACTATCGGCGATGACTGTTTCCTGGGACCGCACGTGCAGATCTATTGTGCCTGTCACAGCACGCGCCCTGCAGAACGCAACACGCGCAGGGAATGGGCAAAACCGGTGACGATCGGTAATAGCGTGTGGATCGGCGGCAACGTGACCATCCTGCCCGGCGTAACCATCGGCGATAACTGCACCATCGGAGCCGGTTCGGTTGTGACGCATGACATCCCTGCCAACTCTGTGGCTGCAGGTAATCCATGCAAAGTGATTAAGAAGATATGAGAATCGAACATGGGAAGAAGATCTTGCCAAGGCTCGTGAAGCCGGTAAACGAATGGCAGAGAAGATAATGGGATGACAATCCGACTTGCGACATATGACGATATCCCTGCTTTCCTGCCTGCACCGGAACCGACTGCGTAAGAGAGTGGAAGCCGGACGTATTTGTGTAATGTTATGAGTAAATTGATAGATATGAAAAAACTGATCATCCTTGCGCTCGCCACGTTATTATTGGCGGCTTGCGCCAAGCAAACCGACCCGACAATGGACCGGTCGGATTTTGTGGTCGTTACCGAAGTGATACCGGACGCGATATTGGAGATACGGTATTACAGCACGTATAATTTTGTGGGCGAACGCGTCGACGGCTACGAGCAGCCGGTGGCGCTCATGACACGCCAGGCGGCAGACTCGCTCAAAGCCGTCAGCGACGAACTGAAGTCGTATGGCTACCGCCTTAAGATTTGGGATGCCTACCGTCCGCAGACTGCCGTCAACCATTTTATCCGTTGGGCGGAGAACGTGCAGGACACGGCGATGAAGAAGATTTTCTACCCCATGGTGGACAAGTCGGTGCTCTTCGAGCAAGGCTATATCTATGCGCGCTCTTCCCATTCGCGCGGTTCGACGGTCGATCTGACACTCATTGATGCGGCTACAGGCAAGGAACTCGACATGGGTTCGCCCTTCGACTGGTTCGGCGAGGAGAGCCATCCTTCTTACCCCTGCAAGCTCTACCGCCAGTCCGAGAACCGCCTCATCTTGCGTAATGCCATGCTCCGTCACGGCTTCGAGCCGATAGACAGCGAGTGGTGGCATTTTACCCTCCGCAACGAGCCTTTCCCCGATACCTATTTCGATTTCCCAATTAGGCAATTATGATATGAAAAATCCACTGTTTTACCTGCTTATTACGCTCTATGCCCTCACCGCTTGTTCGAATGGGGAGGACTATCGGGAGCCCAAATCGGAGGAGGATCTCTCCGGCCTTGTACTGGCAGCCTCCAACGGCAGTTATTACCAGCAGAAGTACGAAAAACGCGCCGATGTGCAACTTTTCCTCACCTCCAGCGAAGCAGATGGCGTGCAGGCTGTACGGCAAGGGCACGCCGATGTCTATGCAAGCGACGAGGTGATGCTCACTCAGGCGGATCTGAAGCGTCTGGGCATGAAGAAAGCCTTTGTCGGCGAGGAGACTTTCGATGTGGCTTTTGGTATTAAGAAAGGTAACACCGAGTTGACTGACCTGCTCAATGCTTTCCTGGCTACGGCTCCTCTGAATGACATCATCAACCACTGGATCAACGGCGGACCATATACGGAGGAACCTGTCTATACCATCCCCGAAGGAGCCAAGCCTCTGCGCTGTGTCTGTGCTGTGAATATAGCCCCTATCAGTTATGTCGGCGAAGGCGGCAAATGGCAAGGTATGGATGCGGACATTCTCCGGCGGTTTGCGCATTCCAACGGGCGGCCATTCGAGATGCAGTTTATGGATATTGGTTCATGTATCATGGCTATCAACACCGGCAAAGCGGATGTCTTCTCCGCTTGTCTGTTTGTTACTGAAGAGCGGCAAAAAATGATGGATTTCACCAACCCCTACTATAAATGCCACCCTGGCTATTTCATTGTGGACCACTCCCGTGACGCACGTATGGGGCTGGGTGAGCGCATCCATATGAACCTCATCAAAGAGAACCGTATCAAACTCATTTGGGACGGTCTTGTCGAGACCGTCAAAATCACGTTCTTTGCTATACTCTTAGGCACTGTCCTTGGCATAGGCGTGTGTGCCTGCCGTCGCTCCAAGCGCAGATGGCTGCGCGGACTGGCGGACCTGTACGGCGATTTCATCAACGGTATCCCGACGCTCGTCCTGCTGCTCATCCTGTTCTATGTAGTCTTCGCCAACTCCGGCATGAGTGCCTCGCTCGTTGCTATCGTAGCCTTCGCCATGTGCTTTGCGTCCTCGGCGGGAAATATCTTCGACACCTCTATCTCCGCGGTGCCCAAAGGACAGACCGAAGCCGGACTGAGTCTCGGTTTCACGCCCTTCAAGACTTTTATGGGGATTGTCTTCCCGCAGGCGTTGCGCAAAGGATTACCTCTTTATACGGGCGAGTGTATCTCGCTGCTGAAGAATACCTCTATCGTGGGTTATATTGCCATCACCGACCTGACGCGTGCCAGTGACCTCATCCGTTCCCGTACGTTCGATGCGCTCATCCCGCTGCTCGTCATCACGATTATCTATTTCATCCTCGCCTGGCTCATCCGCAAAACGCTGAGCCTCTGCCTGCTACGCAAATAACAAAATGCCTAAATGCCTAAATAAATGACCCATACGGCAAAGCAGATCGTATGAACGAAGTGAATAAAGAAATGGTAAATGACAAAATGGTAAATATTATTCATCTCAGCAAAACATTTGTCAATCCTGACGGCTCGTCTCTGACCGTCCTCAAGGATGTGAACTGCACCATAGACAAAGGCGAAGTGATCTCCATCATCGGTCCTTCGGGCACCGGCAAGAGTACGCTTCTCAGGGCCATCAACATGCTCGAACCGCCCACCTCGGGCGAGATCATCGTCAACGGCGAGAACATCACCGCTCCCGGCTATCCGCTGGACAAGCTGCGCCGTAAGATGGGCATGGTCTTCCAGTCCTTCAACCTCTTCGAGCACATGACCGTGCTGGAGAACATCACCTACGCCCCGACGCGGCTGCTGAAAATGCCTGAGGCACAAGCCAAGGAGGAAGCAATGGAGCTGCTCAAGAAAGTAGGCATGGCGCAGAAAGCCGATGTCTATCCGTCCTCCCTCTCCGGCGGACAGAAACAGCGCGTAGCCATCGCCCGTTCGCTTGCCATGCACCCGGATGTCATCCTCTTCGACGAACCCACCTCGGCGCTTGACCCGACGATGGTTGGCGAAGTACTCTCCGTCATCCGCCAGTTGGCGAAAAGCGGTCTGACCATGCTGATTGTCACCCACGAGATGCGTTTCGCACGAGACGTGAGCACACGTATCTTCTTCATGAACGAAGGTATCATCTACGAGGACGGCACGCCCGAACAGATATTCGAACACCCCGTGCATTCGGCTACCAAGGCGTTCGTCAACCGCATCCAGAAACTGGTCTATGAGATCGACTCGGACGACTTCGATTATCTGCAGATCCACACCGGGCTCAACCAGTTCTGCCTCAAGTACAACATCACCGAGAAAGCCGAATTGGCTTATTCGCTCATCAAGGAGATGCTCTTCACCCACATGCCGTCTTTCCGTCCGCTCACGCTGCGCCTGACGCACACCGAACTCTCCGGCGTGACGGCATTGGATTTCATGGTAGAGGGACTGAACGAATCGCCCCTGACCGATACCGCCCGTGCGTCCCTCCGTCAGCAGGTGAAGGAACTCATCGAAGAACCCACCACCCGCGGCTTCCGCATCAAACTGATTGTATGACCCATAGAAACAATCTCCCCAATATGCAAAAATGGTATATATTTGGCTAATTTGTGTTTGTGTATATCAAGAAAATGTAGTAATTTTGCACGCAAAATCATGAAAGTTTAATTATGAACGGACTTAATCAATACACCCATCGGTATTCGCTTACCGCAGCAGACATGGACACGCGTTACCGGATGACGCCGAACGCCGTGTTGCTCTATTATCAAGATTGCTGGGCACGCTATATGTCGTGCCTGCATCTTGCTGCTTTTGACGTCATCAAACAGAACCGCATCTGGGTCATCACGGAGTTCAACGCGTGGTTTGAGGAACAGACGGCTCTCTGGTCGGACGATATCGATGTGACCGTTTGGAACAGCGAAGTGGGCGCGTTGCGGCTCTATGCCGAGTTCCGCGTGCGTCGGTCGGATGGGATAGAGGTGGCACACGGCTACGGCTGTTGGACGTTATTGGATACCGAGGCGCATCGTCTCGCGCCCATGACACCTTTCCAACCGCAGATACCTGTCCTGCCGGAGATGACCTCTGAGACCCATAAGAAACGCCGTTTTCCGACGGACGGCACACCGCTCCAACAGATTGAGCATCGCGTCAACCCGATCAATCTCGATTTCAACGGACATGTCAATAACCGCACGTACCTTAGTATAGCCATGCAGTCGGCGGACGAGGCGTTCATGGATGCACATGCCATCCGGTGTCTGACCATTCATTGGCTGAAGGAGACCTTCTTGGGGGATACGCTCATCTGCCGCTTAACCTTGCTGTCCAACGAGACCGATGAAACCGCTTATCACTATCTCCACACAATCGCTCGCAACAATGCCGAGACCGCCGCACAGGTCTATTCCGAGTGGATTCCGCGTACTGAGCAGATAGATGTCTCGGTTCATGCATCGAGAAACTAATTAAAGAAGGACAATAAGATGAAAGCAATTTTTATCAATGGTTCTCCGCGCAAGAACAAAAACACCGCGCAGATGTTGGAAGCCGCCATGAAAGGCGCGCAGGATTAAATAAACATGAGTTCTATGAAAAGTAACAAAGTCATTCTCCTTACCGGAGCCAGTAGCGGCATCGGCTATGACACCGCGGTTGCGCTGGCGCAACAAGGACACAAAGTGTATGCGGCAGCCCGCCGTGTGGAGCGCATGGAGCCGCTTCGTCAGTACGGCATCGTGCCGCTGAAAATGGATGTAACCGACGAAGAGTCGATGAAAACGGGCGTGAAGACGCTTTTGGATGCCGAAGGACGCATCGATGTGCTTATCAATAACGCCGGCTATGGTTATTTCGGAGCGATAGAGAACGTGCCGATGGATGATGCCCGTAATCAGCTGGAAGTCAATGTGTTTGGTCTCGCGCGCCTTTGTCAGTTAGTGCTACCGACGATGCGTGCCCAGCATAGCGGACGTATCATCAATACGGCTTCGGTTGCCGGCAGGTCGGTCTTCTATTACGGCGGTTGGTATCATGTGTCCAAGTATGCCGTGGAGTCGCTTAGCGATGCGATGCGCATGGAACTCAAGCCGTTTGGCATCGATGTGGTCATCATCGAACCGGGGGCTATCAAAACCAATTGGGGCATCATTGCCGCCGATCACCTCATTGAGTCCTCGAAAGGAACAGCCTATGAACAGACAGGAACGATGATGGCGAATAACCTGCGGAATATGTACCTCTCCAATACGATCTCCGATCCGGCTGTGGTACGCAAAGCGATTGTTCGTGCGGTCAATGCACGTCGTCCTTGTACCCGTTACCGTATAGGCAGAATGGCAAACGCCATCGTTTTCTTCCACTGGCTGCTTCCGACACGCTGGTGGGATGCCTTCCTTCGCCTCATGGGAAAACGTAAATTGATGTAAATCCTATCGTATATGTAACGTGGTAATAAGCGGATACACAGCAGGAAGATAGCATAAGATAGCATAAAATAATATGATTCTTTATTTTTCAGCAACAGGAAACAGCCTCGCCGTTGCACGACAACTGGCAGAAGGGCTGAACGAACGATTGATGCTGCTTACCGAAGCCGTGCAGCAGGACTTGACCGCCGAGAAACGTATAGGTTTGGTCTTTCCGACGTATGATTTCAATCTGCCACCGGCTATGCCCGAGATGATTAATCGATTGAAAATCAGTCCGCAATCATACGTTTTTACGGTCGTTACGTGTGGCAGTATGGTGGGTAACTGTATCTGGGTGTTACGTCGCCTTCTGCTTAAGAAAGGTATTGAACTGGCATATAGCCATAAGGTCAGCATGCCTGATAACAGCGCGCTGGCATTCGGACGTAATCCCAATAAACAGTTGGGTAAGTTCGATCGTGTACCGGCTCGTATGGAGTTGATCATCCGCGAAGTACAGGCGGAAAGCCACACGCTGCACTATAGTTGGTTCGGTCTTCTGTCATGGCTTCTTGGTCGTCCGGCTGTGGAGAGAGGCATGATTCATTTCTTGGGTCCGAAAGTGAAGGCCGACAAGTGTACAGGTTGTGGTACTTGCGTGCGTGTCTGTCCGATGGAGAACATCCGCTTGACGGATAACAAAGCCCTCATCGGCGACCGTTGTACCGTGTGCCTTGCGTGCGTTCATGCTTGTGCGCAGCAAGCTATCAGTACGAATGGTCAGGAGGCGCGCAAAGAGCGTCAATACCGCCATCCGGAGATTAAACTGAAAGACCTGTTGCTTAGATAAGTACACACAGTAAACGATATAAGGTAATGGTAAAAAAACTTTTTTTCTTCTTCGCCATGTTTCTTTTGGTGGCTTGTAACCGTCCGGCTGAGACTTTTATTCCTGCTCCTCCGGACTATCAGGACACCACCATGTGGATCACGCTCGATGGCGATACCGCAGGAACAGGAGCGGACATCTTCTATGTCGTCTCTACGTGGGAGCAGGACTGGATGCACGATAGCCTCGTCTGCCATTATGCGGATGTATGGAATCCTGACCATCGTGCACATATGGCAATAGAGATTCGCCGTGCGGCGGAGTATATGTCGCCCGGAAACCGGTTCTATGCGCCTTTTTACCGCCATACGACGATTGACGGATGGGGCACGCGCAACGAGGACACGATCTATCATCGTACGCGTCTGTCTATGGACGATGTATGTCGGGCGTTTGATATATTTGTTGCTCAGCGCGATAAATCCCGTCCGCTCGTCATAGCCGGTTTTAGTCAAGGCGGTTTGGCGGTGGTCGAACTGCTCAAACATATGTCCGATGAGACTTTCAACCAACTCGTGGCTGCTTATGTTATGGGGTATAAGATTACTCCGCAAGACACCCTCTGTCCGCATATTCGTCCGGCGCAAGGCGAATTAGACACACAGGTCACGATCTGTTACAACACCGTCAAGGACGTGCGCTTCATCCAACCGGTCATTGCCGCTTCCTGTGTCTGCATTAATCCCGTTAACTGGCGTATTGATGCCACTCCTGCCACGCTCCATGATACGATTTCCGTCACCGTGGCACCCGAACATGTGTTGGTCGTCAGCGGCTATAGCGGATCGGAATATCCGCCATATGCCGGATTTATCAACGTGGGCGACATCCATAGTTGCGAACCGTGGCTCTATAGCGACTGTATCCGCCGAAACATCCAAAAGCGCACTCAATCGTTCCGGAATTAGTCTGTGCTGAGTAGTTGATGCATAGGTAAAAGGTAGGTTTTTATGCAAATTTTTATGTTAAAAGAGGAAAATGAATAAAAAATAGGATTTTTCGATCAAATACTTGCATATATGAAAAAAAAGTATTATCTTTGTAAAGTTTTTTGAAAAAGAGTCTATTACTTACTTTGGGAATGATGATGTTAAACTACGAAAGCGGAAGAACCGCGGAGATCAATGCTTTGCACAAATACATCAAGGTCAATGTAGATTACTCCAAGGACATCATCGGCCTGTGGGAAGGGATTCAACACCACCTTCACGTGGAAGAAGATTAAATAACAATCAGCAATCAGCATTGTATGCGTATCCAAATCGTCATCCCTCTACTGCTCGTATGGGCGCTGGTAGCTTGTAACAACAACGCTCCTCAGAAAAGCGAGTTCGACAGGCAGATGGATCGTGCCATGGAGTTGGCGCAACGCTTCGGACCTACCACCCAGACCGTAGCGGAGATAACCGCCGCCAAGTTCGACGGCACGGTGACGCCGATCAACTACAAGAGCCGCGAGTCGGCGGCACGCAAATGCCAAACGGACGGATGCATGCCTCTGGATCTGAAGGACCTGGCGCGCACAACGATCATCGCTACCTGGGACAGCGCTGACGTCTCTCTCGTTGTCGATTCTCTGGTTTATCTGGCTACCGCGGACTCGATTTTCGGACGGCATAAATACCAGACCTCCGACTATGGCTATTGGGGCAACATCGTCAATCTCCGTTTTACGGAGCACACCGACACGTTCTACACCGAGATACAGGTGAAGACCTACCCCATGATCTATGCGGCAGACGTACCCGAGATAGTGCGCGAAACGATAGGAGACGAGTATTACCAATATATACACGACATCACCGGCGTCGAGCCCGGGCTCTCGCATGTCTATTACGAGATCATCCGCGCCGACACGAGCAGCGAGGCTACCATTGCTCACTACAAGCAGCTGTCGAGAGAGTACTACAGCCACTTTACGAATATTCCCGACCCTAATCCGATTGATTAGTAGGTGTTGAGCTGTTAAACTGTTAAATTGTTAAATCGTTAAATTGTTATGAAGAAGATAATTATTGCCGCGATGATGATTGTGTGCGGCGCAAGTGTAGTATGTGTACTAAACTCCTGTAAGGACAAGAACGCTGCAAAAGGTCAGCTGCTGGAGGTGTATGACGTGCAAGGCAGCTCAGCCAAGGCCCGTCTGACAGTTGACGGCAAGGTGCTGTTTGTGACCGATGTGTTTGTCGGCAAGAACGGTATAGACAAGACCGGTGAAGGTGACGCCAAGACGCCTACGGGCACGCTGCGGCCGTTGTCGGCGTTCGGTATCAAGCCGAACCCGGGCACGAAGATGCCGTATAAAGATATCACGCCCTCAACGTTTGCCTGCGACGAGGACTGCGAGTACTACAACACGATCATCGACACCGCCGTGGTGCACCATCCGTGCAAGGGCGAGGAGATGTACTCCTACCAGCCGCAGTACAACTACGGCATAGAGACGGATTTCAACAAGGAGTGCGTCTATCCGAAGGGCAGTGCGATCTTCGTGCACGTGAAGGGCACCAAGGGCTACACCGGCGGGTGCATCGCCTTTGATGAGGACAAGATGATCGAGATCCTCCGCAACTGCGACCTCTCGCTGGTGATCACGGTGAAAGAATAGTTAAGTCAAAAAAGACCCAAAATGTTCCCCAAATTATTTCTTTTTTGAATCTTTTTTGGACTTTTTTGACTGAATCTTGATCATCGTAATATTGGTATATATTGGTAATATTTGACTGAAATGAGAACTAAATTTTTGGCCATCGTCTCGTGCGCCATGCTGCTGTTCGCAGCCGGCTGCAAGCAGACCAACGAACCGGAACAGCCGACAGCGCTGCGCGAGGTGCTGACGAGCATGAACTACGGCGACAGCGTGCTGGTAGTGGGGCACAAGAGTCCCGACTGCGACGCCGTGATGTCCGCTATCGCTTATGCGTCGCTGCTGCAACGGCTGGGTATCAACGCCAAGGCGCGTGTGGCGGGCAAGGTGGTTTGCGAGCCGCTGTATGCACTGAAGCAGGCCGGCATAGCTGCGCCGGCAGTACTCGATGACGCCACAGGGCTGAACATGATCATGGTGGATCATAGCGAGTTTGCACAATCGGTGAACGGTATGCCATCAGCGAACATCCTGCAGGTCATCGACCACCACGGCACAGGATCGGTTACCACATCGCGTCCGGTGTTCTACTACGCTATGCCTATCGGTTCGACCTGCTCGGTGATCGCTACGATGTACGAGCAGCTTGGTATGCAACCCACCGCGACGGACGCACGGCTGCTGCTCACGGGGCTGCTGTCCGACACCGACAGCCTGAGCGCAGTCACCACCACCGACATCGACCGCCGCCTGTTCGGCAAGCTGTTAGAGCTATCCGACATAACGGATATCGGAGCCTACTACGCCGCCGCGCGTGATGCACGCGTCTCGTATGAGGGGATGACCGACATCGAGATCCTCTACTCCGACTTCAAGGAATATGAGATAGAGGGTGTGAAGGTAGGTATAGGCAGCGTGTTTGCCGGCAAGGTAGCCGGAGTGGAGGATATGTGCGCCCGTATGCGGGCTCTCATGCCTGCCGCACGTGAGCAGCGAGGACTGGATATGCTGTTCCTGATGATCGGCGACCGCGATGCCGATGTCACCCACCTGCCGTTCTGCGGCGAGGGTGCCAAGCAAGTGGCGGAGTACGGTTTTCACACCACCGCCACGCCGGACGACTGCATCGTAACCAAGTACCTGTCCATCCGCAAGGTAGAGGTCGTACCGCCCATCACGGAAGGTATCAAGCAGTGGAAGTCGGGGCAGCAATGACGCAGGTAATATTGTTGACGAACTTATCCATCGCAATAATTGTTGGATAATTTTTGGTAATTTTTGACGAAAATGAACTCTAAATTTTTGACCATCATATTTTGTGTGCTGCTGATGGCGATGGGCGCAAAGGCATGGGATACGACACCGGATGCCGCTGGGCAGCATACACAATCCGGGCAGTACTTCCTACTCTATGTCATGTCTGTCGATTTGATGGGGTAGTAAAATCTACAATCTAAAATCTACAATCTAAAATTTAAAATAACACCCTATATGAAACACAAATTTTATCTGTTTGCAATTGCGCTATGCTGCGCGATGCTGCTTGTGCCGGAGCGGGCGCAGGCGAATGACTTCCTGGAGATTGAGCGTCACTACTCGGCACTCACTACGGGAGCGGACAAAGTGCACTTCAAGTTGCCGGTGTATTCGCGCGGTAATCGCGACTACTACGTATCCACCAACGATCAAGGCTCATCGTATGTGTTTTACACTGTAGGCGGGCAGAGCTACTCAATCTTCACCTTCGGCAGTGAGCATAACAGCGACGGCCCGAGCGCGAATGACAAGAACGGGTACGGTCGCGCCTGGGTGTCCGCCTATGCTGATAGAGGCGTAGTGGAAATTACTAACATCTACGACGGCCAGCGTAAGGTGGTTCCCTCAGATGGAGCGCAACGCGCGTACAACGTGAAGAAAGAGAAGGAAGCGGAAAACGACAACGATTATGTGACCTGGCTTGAGATAGACTGGTACA
>JAEEGJ010015697.1_pt1 | contig 17595 bp, 7 predicted proteins | sample 8958761 | NCBI WGS metagenome assembly JAEEGJ01 (sample SAMN16246546, study PRJNA631951) | gut metagenome | biome: gut microbiome; feature: rumen; material: RS-attached | host: Bos | place: Iran: Karaj | collected 2018-10 | reverse complement strand
TCTCCATTCCTATATATGACCCAGTTCTCATCTTTGCCGGTGTTTGCCGCATAACAGAAAAAAGCATCATAAATCCTTTGATAAATAAAAAAAACTGATTATATTTGCAGAAATATAGAACTAAAAATCAGTAATAAATATGCGAAACACTTTATCGACTAAGGCAAAGAGGCATGTGCCTACACTGTTAGCCATTTTTGTGGTTATGCTGTTGTTAAAGCCTATGACAACAACGGCACAGAGTCTGCAAAAGTTGTGGGAAGATGTGTTAGTTGCCCAAAGAGCTGACAAGCCAAAGACCGTAATAGAATGCTTGGAAAAGATTGTCAGCAAGGCAGAGAAGGAAAAAGCCTACGGCCATCTTATGAGAGCAGAACTGATGATTATTCAGGCAAAAACAGCCATTTCGCCCGACTCATTGGCTCCAGCCTTTTTCCGGCTTGTGGAGAAAGCTGAGGCTCAGAAAAAGCCTTTGCAGAAAGCTGTTTATTATGCTGTATTGGGTAAGACTATTGAGAACGGACACGAAGTGAGATCGTTGAGCGATAAGTCATCGTCGTATTATTATAAACTTGCGCTCGCAGATCCGTTGCTGCTGAGCAAAGCGAAAGCAGAGGGTTATGAGCCACTGGTCGTGAAAGGTGATTACGGCAGCATGTACGACCATGACTTGCTGAGCGTGATAGCCCATGAGGCTGATAAGCTGAAGGTGATGCTCGACTGCTATAACGCACAGCCCAAGCGTCGCACAGCCGCCATGATGGCTACTCTTGAGGTCATTAAGAGTGATGCGTACTATTATTACAACCGGTCGTACGACAATTATCCGCCGTTCCGCCAGCTCGATTCTCTTATCAACAAATATGGTGACCTGCCTGAGTGCTGCGAAGCCGCTATTTTGAAATATAATCTTTTGGACCGTGTCAAAGGAGTAACAGACGGACAACGGAGCGAAATGTTGAAGAGCGCCATCGAAAGATGGGGGAAATACAGCCGTTGTGATGTGTTGAGGAACGAACTCGATAAATTAGAAAACCCGAGACTCGAGGTGGTACAGGGATACGAATATGTGCTGCCAGGCAAGCCGAAACTCGTCAAGTTCCCCAAGATCAAAGGCGTAAACAACCTGAAGGTGGAGATTACACGTGCTGAGATCGGGAAAGACACTCAGTATTCGCTGTATGGCAAGACCTATTGGAATATGCTGGAGAAATACGGTGTAAAAGGCTCCCGTAAGGTATTGTTTGACAAGACCTACCCCAAACATGAGCCTTACGAGGTGTTCAGCGATTCCGTGTGGATTGAGGGAATGCCGGCCGGTGTCTATTTCATTGATTATATCACCGACAACAATCGTCTCGACACGATTCATAACTACTTCCATGTGACGGATATTGCATTGATGATGCAGCCTCTGCCTAAAGGAGATGTACGTCTGGCTGTGCTCAACTCTACAACGGGTCAGCCCATGCCTAACGCCCATATCGACTATAAGAGGAGATATGCGCCTAAAGACGACAAACCGACTACGGTCAACTGTAATCAGTTGGCGGAATATGTAGTTCCCAATGGCTCGCTTATGGAGCATTTCTTCGCCTATACCGATAATGATTGGGGATACAGGACACAGGATTTGAAAAGGGACTTCAGGTATAATGGTGAAGTGGGTGACGTCACATTCTTCAATATCTTTACCGACAGGAGTATTTATCGCCCTGGGCAGACTGTTCATATGGCAGCCGTCAGCGTGGAAAACGAAGATGGTCTCAAAACGAAGGTAATTAGTGGTAAAGAGGTGACCATCGAGTTGGCAAACCCGAAAGGGAAAGTCATTGAGACGAAAAAAGCTGTTACCGATGCTTATGGTACTGTTCACACCGACTTTACCCTTCCCGGGAACGGACTCAATGGCAGATATTCCATTAAGGTGAATAACAGCCGATTGTACTTCAATGTGGAAGAATATAAGCGTCCTACTTTCTTTGTAGAGATTGAGAAGCCTGAGACAGGTTATCAGAATGGCGACACGCTGACTCTTGTCGGAGAAGCCCGCACCTACAGCGGCATAGCCGTGCAAGGAGCCAAAGTGGCTTATACGGTAAACCGCTCGAGAATGTATTATTGGTGGCGGCATTTCGAAAATGCCAATAATGAGACCGAACTCCTGCGGGAAACCGTTACAACCGATCAGGATGGTAAGTTCAAGTTGCGGGTACCCATCAAACTGCCTTCCGAAAGTAGCAAGTATGGTGTGTACAACTTTAATGTGTCGGCAGATGTGACTGACATGGGTGGCGAGACTCACAACGCTCTATGCTCATTGCCACTTGGCTCCAATCCATATATCTTCTATGTGGATATGCCTGATAAGGTATTGCGCGATAGTTTGAAGAATGTTACCTTTACGTTGCTCAATGCTGTGGGCAAGCCTGTTGACGCTCAGGTTGAATATACCGTTGATGCCGTGGGACAGAATGGGGCAGGACAATTGTATAAGTCGGTCGTGCCTTCTAACAAGCCGACAGCTTTCACCCCAAGCCCGTTGCAATCAGGCGCATACAGACTGACCGCAGTCTGCAAAGGCGACACTATCTATCAGAAGTTTGTCGTTTTCGATATTAACGACACCAAGCCGGCAACGAAGACGAACGACTGGTTCTACGTGAGCGGAGATGAGTTCCCACGCGATGGAAAACCAGTATATGTTCAGGTGGGAACAAGCGACGAGAATGTGCACGTGCTCTATACAGTTGTCTCGGGCGAGAAGGTGATAGACATGGGACATATCAATCTGAGTAATGCCGTTAAGACTTTGTCTTATCAGTATAAGGATGAATATAAGGAGGGCATCAACGTTGCCATGTGCTGGGTGAAAGATACCGTCTTCCATAGCCATCAGGTGACAATCAAACGCCCGATGCCAGTGAAGAAGTTGAAGATGGAGTGGACCACCTTCCGCGACAAGCTGACCCCGGGACAAAAGGAAACTTGGACGTTGCGCGTGAGACAATCTGACGGCAAACCTGCCAATGCACAGGTGATGGCTACTCTCTACGACAAGTCACTTGATCAGATTGCAAAGCACAACTGGAGTTTTGACCATAAGCTACGCCAGAATTTCCCATCCTCATCGTGGTCGATGGGATACATCTATGATATCAAGGATTCGGAGGTGCCCAAATATAATAAGCGTGAAGTGAAGGCGCTTAAGTTCGACCATTTTGATGACGATATCTTCGATTTTGGCGGTTATCGGATTTTTAATACAAGGGTTCTTGAATCGAAAAAAATGGGTGCTATGCCGGTACCTCTCGATGGTGGTAGACGTGAGGTAGCTCAGGCTGCATATACAGAAGCTGGTGAACTGACCGTCGGCAAGGAATCAGAAGCAGAGCAGAGTGCGAAGGTCTCTCCGCGTACGAATCTGAATGAGACGGCATTCTTCTATCCGACTCTTGCTACAGATGCCACTGGTCAGATAGTCATGAAGTTCACCTTGCCGGAAGCCCTTACCACATGGCGCTTTATGGGCTTGGCGCACGATAAGAGTCTGAATATCGGCATGCTCGAGGGTGAGGCCATTGCCTCGAAGACCGTGATGGTGCAGCCCAATATGCCGCGTTTCATCCGTCAGAACGATGGCGCCACAATCACAACGCGTATAGCGAATACCTCCGATAAGGTGGTGAGCGGTAATGCTTTGATGGAACTGGTAGATCCGGCTACCGAGAAGGTGTTGTTCCGTCAGCAGAAACCTTACAAGGTAGGAGCGAAAGGCTCGTCAACCGTCACTTACGACTTGTCAGCCTTTACCACGCAGGTGTCAGCGTCAGCTCATCCGCTCATTTGCCGCATCATTGCTCAGGGCAATGGATACAGCGATGGCGAGCAGCACTATCTGCCCATTCTGCCCGATGTGGAGCTGGTTACCAACACACGCACGATTACGCAGCACGAGCCATCAGAGGTGAGCGTCGACCTGAACAAGTTGTTTGCCAATACCCAGCACTCGGCAGCTGCCGGCCAGTCGTCTCTTACCATCGAGTATGCTGAGAATCCGGCTTGGATGATGGTTCAGACGCTCCCGTCGATGGCGGCCGACCCGGCAGACAATGCCATCTCGATAGCGGCAACCTACTATGCCAATTCGATAGCCGGCTGGATGCTCAACTCTACTCCTGCCATCCAAAAGACCATCCAGCAATGGAATGCCGAGAACAAGGACGGAAAGGGCGTGTCGTTGGCTTCTGAATTGCAGAAGAATCCAGAACTGAAGAGTATCCTGCTCGAGGAGACACCGTGGATGCTGGATGCCAATAATGAGTCAGAGCGCATGGCATTGCTGGCAGACTATTTCAACGGTGAGACGCTTCAGGCAAGGCTGGATGCTACCGTCAGCCGGCTCAAGCAGTTGCAACAGGGAAATGGCGGTTTCGCTTGGATGAACGGCATGTATCCTTCTCTTTATACTACTCAGGCCGTGGCTCATATCCTCGCCCGTTTGAATGCATTATTGGGCAACCAGGAACAGGTGGAAGGCATCTTCAACAATGCGCTTGGCTATATTGGCACATATGCGCAGAAAGAGGTTGATTTGATGCAAAAAATTGAGAAAACGCAAGACCGGAAGTGCTATCCGTCAGAGTTCCTCATTGACTACCTCTATGTGCTTGCTCTTAACAATGCGCCGTCAAACAGCTTGACTTCTTATCTTGTGAGCAGGTTGAAAGAGATGACGGCCGACCTTACCATCTACGGCAAGGCTGCCGCATCGCTCGTACTGGCCCGTTTTGGTGAGACGGAAAAGGCTCGTGAGTTCCTCGAGAGCATGATAGAGTATTCTGTCTATACTGACGAGAAAGGACGCTACTTCGATACGCGCAGGGCATACAGCTCGTGGTTCGACTATAAGATTCCTACATCGGTGGCCTGCATTGAGGCCATGAAGATGGTCGATGCAAAGGCTAACGAGAAATATATTGAGGAGATGCAGCGATGGTTGTTGCAAGAGAAACGTACCCAGGCCTGGGACACACCTGTCAACTCTGTCAATGCCGTATACGCTTTCTTGAAGGACAATCTGAAGTCGTTGGAGCCCAAGGGTGAGCCTGCACAGATTATGATTGACGGCAAGGCCATCAAGATGCCAGCGGCTACAGCCGGCATGGGATATGTCAAGACGAAGGAAGATGCCTCTAACAAGAACACGCTTACCGTGCGGAAGACGTCGAAAGGTACATCGTGGGGATCTGTCTATGCTCAGTTCTATCAGCCGATGAGCGACATTGAGGCCTCTCAGGAGGGAATGACCATCAAGCGCGAGTTGGTCAGCATCAACGGTAAGCCCGTGAGCAGTAAGGATGCATCGTCGGGTACAGTCTCGCTCAATGTCGGCGACCGCATTAAGATGCGCATCACCATTGGGTCCGACAGGGACTACGATTTTGTCCAAATCCATGATAAGCGCGCTGCCTGCCTGGAGCCGGTAAGTCAGGTTAGTGGTTACCGCGATGGCTGTTACGTCTCACCGCGTGACAATGCGACCAATTACTTCTACGATCAGCTGCCAAAGGGCAAGCGCACGATAGAGACTGAATACTTCGTTGACCGTGCTGGTAAATATCAAAGCGGTTCTGTCACCATGCAATGCGCTTATGCACCTGCCTTTGCAGCTCGCGACAAGGCCATCACGTTTGTGGTGAAATGATTCGTTCATGATGAGTTTGTAAATAATATTCTAAAGTTGTGACTTAGAATCGAGGAAACCCATAACTGGCAAGCCATCGCCCATAAAGCATAACTCCAGGTTTGTAGAGGAATGCTCTACGACGCTGGAGTTATCCTTTAGAGCGCTGGAGGGCATGATTAGAAATGTCATTGGCATCTATCTGTTATGTGGAGAATAGGTTTTGCCGGATGAGTGGTTCTTAGTATCTTGGCACAGAATAAATGACAATAGAAAAAAGAAGAGATGAAACCAATAGAGATTCGTAACGAAAGACTGGCGCAAAAGCTGATGAAGAATCTGGCGCGCCGGCATTATGAGAGTTATTACTGCAAGACGGCTGCTGAGGTTGTTGATAAGGTGCGGGAGCTGATTCCTGAGGGGAGCAGCATCTCGTGGGGCGGCTCGATGACTATTCGCGACACGGGTGTGACGCGTATGTTGAAAGAAGGCAACTATCAAGTGTTCGACCGCGACGACGTTACGACCGCAGAGGATAAGGTGCGGATGTACCGTAAGGCTTTCGAGTGCGACTATTATCTTTCGAGTGTGAACGCTATCAGCGAGGATGGTGTTATCGTCAATATTGATGGTAACGGCAACCGTGTGGCTGCTATCACATGGGGACCGGAGCATGTTATCCTGATTGTCGGCTTGAACAAGGTTTGCCAGGATTTGGATGCCGCCGTGAAACGCGCTCGCTCGACTGCTGCTCCCATCAACATGGCACGATTCACGAATAACACTCCTTGTCAGGTTGACGGAACATGCCACAATTGCCTGTCGGCAGAGAGTATCTGCAACTATGTCAGCATCCAGCGCATGTCGCATCCCGCAGGGCGCCATATCGTCATCCTGACCGACGAGGCGGTAGGATATTAACGTGAGTTCGACGAATTCAGAATAATGCAAGCTGTGTGTCAGAAAATCGGAGGGACAGTCCCTTTGATTTCATTAGTTTTTCGATTTTGTGATTTTGTGACATGTGACTTTGTGACATTAAGCACCTTCCGACTATTTATTTCATTAATTATTTCGATTTTGGGACTTTGTGACATGTGACTTTGTGACATTAAGCACCTTCCGACTATTCCGAGGGGGTAGTCAGGCTCTAAAGGTAGTAATAAGGTAGTAATAATATTATATATTATTTATATTATTATATATTTATTAACATATAATACCGACTATTTTACCCTCTCGACCATCATCTGCACTATGGAAACACCTTAATGTCACAAAGTCACATGTCACAACGTCACATTTTTCGTTTTCCTACGCTGGCAGGGGTGTAAACATGCCTTTTTTGGCGTAAACATGCCTTTTATTGGCGTAAACAGGGTTTCTGTTGGTGTGAACATGGTTTCTACGAACATAGACATGATTTCTACAAACGTAAACTTAGCTTCTACAAACGCAAAAATGGCATCTACAACCGTAAACATGGCTTCTACGGACGTAAACAAACGTGAGTTCGACGAATTCAGAATCATGCAAGCTGTGTGTCAGAAAAACGGAGGGACGGTTCCTTGATTTCCATGGAATTTGCAATTAATGCCTGATTATGCTCGAATTAATGCCTGATTATGCTCTAATAGATGCCTAGTTACGTCCTAATTAATGCCTGATTAGACCTTCATTGATTAACTAGTTAGAGGGTATTCAGGCATTAATTACAAAATGCGGGGTGAAGGCATCGTGACGGCAGAAAGACAAGTGTCACCAAGCATAAGCCATTATCCGTCAGGAGATAGCAAGGTTTAGTGACGAATGAGAGCAGCAGAGCTGCCGGTTTCTAGTTAACGTGAATTCGTCTAACTCACGTTATATTAATGTGAGTTCGGCGAATTCAAAATAAAGAAAGCAGTGTGTCTAATGCTCTTTGAACATTGATTCATGGTTTTTGGGAAACAACAGTATGCGGCCAGTGTCTCCGGCATGTTAACAACAAAGTTTTCTAAGCATCTTTGTCTGGAGCTCTCAACCTGCGAGGAGGTCCGCAATCGTTCGCATATGAAATAAAGATGTCCTTGAGGAAGCAAGAGTTGCCCTCTATGATGCTAAAGTTGCCTTTTGAGATGCTAGAATAGCCCTCTGTGATGCTAGAGTAGTCTTCTATAAGGTTAACCTCCAGAAAGCGACCCATTAGGGAGGCGAATGATGGTATGTGGTTCGTTAACCAACAGGTTGTAAGGATGTTATGGTATAAGCGTGTTGATTCTCAATATCCGGATTGAATAGATATGTCAACGCACAAGAAATATCTCAAGAGTAAACGTTACACGTTATGTCAGCTTCAATTTCAGTTTTGACGCTCTGAATCTACTTGCAAATGCTGTATGTAATACATGCTGGGCGCACAACGCACATCACATTGTGGTAATGGCGGTTGTTTGTCTTGATTGGGTGTCTGTCGGTCGGGCAGATTGCGATATGGTCCTGTGCGCAGGCTGATACGCTCTACCGATTTTACGGCGTGTAGGGCAGGCAGAGTCTTTCCACAGAAGGTGAAGATTCCTTCGTCGGTGTCCAGCGTGAGATGAATATCTGTCCATGTGCCGGTTTGGTAAGTAGCTAATGCCTGATTCTGGCTGCTGATGATTCCGTGGTGCAGCGAAAGCGAGAGCATTCGCTCACCATGCCTGTCGGTGACATCAATCTCAAACGGCTCATCACCCTCTTTCTCCACTTTCAGACGCAGGTTGATTCGTGCCTTGTTGCCTTCCTCGAAGACGCGGATGGCGCGGGCATAGTCGTAGCGGTCGGAATCTGTCATGCAAAGAGCGTGTCCATTCGTATATATATTGGCCCATCGTGGACGATAAATATTCCAATTAGTGACAGTAGTGTGGGGGGTAACACCTTCAAAACTGTCGTTTACGGGACCGTTCCATGTGGTGCGTACAGGCAACGGTACACGTGCCACCCATATGTCCTCCTTATTCACACTATAGGTAAGCCACATGTTCTGGTCTTGCGGTTGCTGCTCGCCCTCCGTGATGCCACGCACATAGCATGGACCGAAGTCTTTGTTCTCACCAAAAAAACGGCGCGGAGGCACCTCACCATGAACAACACACATCGAGTCGTAGCGGATGCCGTCGCTACTAGTGATGGTGATAAGCGGATAACGGTATGGTTGTGTCTCTATCGGGTTGTAACAGATGGCGAAACGCCCGTCGCGTGTACGCTGTCCCCATTGCTTCCCGCCTGCCATTATTAAAGAAGGTACGCGCACGGGGGTAGACCATGTCTGTCCCTCATCGGCAGAAAGTGCCGCATACGACCATTTCCACAGTGCCACCACTTTCCCGTCGGGACGGTGGTAATAGTTGGTTGCCTGCACACGGTTGATGGAATCCTTGAGCGTATAGAAACCATCCAGCCCCCGGTCCTCGTCAATCCACTGCAATGTCTTCAGCTTGTCAGCCAGTAATGACTCGCAGGCACGGCGGAAGCCCTTGTCTTTCGACTTTGTGTAGAAGGGATAGGAGGTGTTGCTCTCGTTCCATTGCGCATGTGAGGAATAGCGGATGAAATAAATAGGTCCCATGCTTCCGTCGCGATAGATTTCCCTGACAACGCGTCCGATGCCACCCTCCTTGAACGGGTTGTAACTGTGTCCGTAGAAGGCAACCAGCAACAAACGCCCGTCGGGTGCGGTATAGAAACCCATACGCTGGTGCATAATATATCCATAGAAAGGTTTTGGAATCCCGACACCATCGGGAGCCTTGTATGGCGGGAAGGCAACAACGGGTTTTGACCAATGACGGCCGTCTTTGGATGTTACCAACAGCGTCTGACCCGGCGGCTGGTGCTCGTCGGAAGGGTTGGAGAGATATTCAAGATAGAAACGTCCCTCCCAATAGGTGATGTTAGGCGCATGATTGTATGTCCATCCGCAATCCTCGGCTTCTTCAGGATGTGTACGGTTGGCGCGCATTACCTGGATGTTCTCGGTGCCGATGGCATAGCGGAATCCACCCTCATGCAACCTGGGGTTGCAGATTTCGCCCCCCACATAGCTGACGGGCTCGGTCTCTGTTCCCGTTTGTGCGGCCAGTTCCAGCGAGCCCATGACTAGTAGAATAAGTATGAAAAGCCTGTTGTTTCTCATCGAGTTTATTTTTTTACATTTTAGGAAACAAAAATAAACAATTTATTTGGAATATAAAAAAATATTTTTACCTTTGTACTCAATATATGATGGCTTAATATTATTTTAGATTCGTATTTATCTGACCTGAAAACATTTTATAATTCAACATTTTTATAACTAACTATGAGAAAAAGAATTGTGTTTTTGAACCAATGCACCACATGGCTTCGTTCGTGTGTGGTGATGGCGCTCTTTGCCATACCATTCACATCGATGATGGCCACTGAGTCGTTGGTTTCTCCACGGGAGGCTTTGCAATCAAAGCCCGCCGACAACAAAATCACAGGACAAGTTCTCGATGAGAACGGCGAGCCGCTGATTGGCGTCTCAGTTACTGTGAAGGGAACCAAAGTGGTGGCAATCACCGATTTGGATGGTAATTTCACAATTACTCCTCCCGCTGGTAATGATGTACTTCAATTCACTTACCTGGGCTATAAGCTCAAGGAAGTACGTGCTACAAACGGCATGGTGGTAAGATTGGAGCCAGACAACAATGCCCTGAGCGAGGTTGTCGTGACGGCTTTGGGTATTAAGAAAGAGGCCAAGTCGCTTTCTTACAATGTGCAGCAGGTGAACAGCGATGGCATCATGAAAGTTCAGGACGCCAACTTTGTCAACTCGCTGAACGGTAAGGTGGCTGGTGTGCAGATCAATGCTAACGCCTCTGGTATCGGCGGCTCTTCGCGCGTCGTGATGCGTGGTGCCAAGTCAATCGACGGTAACAACAATGTACTCTATGTGATTGACGGTGTGCCCATGGTCAACTCGCAGAGCAGTCTGGACGACAACGCACTGGCATACAGTGGTAACGGACAGACGGGTGACGCAACGGCCATGTTGAACCCTGACGACATTGAGAGTATTTCGGCTCTGACCGGTCCTTCAGCAGCAGCCCTGTATGGTAGTGATGCCGCCAATGGTGTCATCCTGATCACAACGAAGAAGGGTGCTGCCGGCAAGACCGACATTACTTATAATGGAAGCTTCCAGTTCTCGAAGCCGCTCATGCTGCCTGAGTTCCAGAATACTTACGGACAGACAGAGACAGGCAGCTACTACAGCTGGGGTGACAAACTTGCCACACCAAGTGACTTCGATCCTGCCGACTTCTTCCGTACATCTACCAACTTCACCAACTCGCTGGCTATCTCGACAGGCACAGACAAGAATCAGACCTATTTGTCATTGGGTGCCACGAATGCCGGCGGTATTATCCATAACAACGACTTCGACCGTTACAACCTTTCTGTTCGTAACACGTCGAAGCTGTTTAGTGATAAGGTGACCCTCGACCTGAGCTACATGATGTCGAGCATCAAGGAGAACAATATGATTACGCAGGGACAGTATTTCAACCCGCTGGTTCCGCTTTACTTGTTCCCCGCTGGCGCTGACTGGAATGCAGTTCAGTATTTCGAGCGTTACGATGCTGACCGTAACTTCGGCGTGCAATACTGGCCTTACGGTCGTCAGGCCATGTCGATGCAGAACCCCTATTGGATTACAGAGCGTAACAACTTCACCAACCATAAAGTGCGCAACACCCTGTCGGCATCGCTGAAGTGGGATCTGACCGACTGGCTGTCGCTGACCGGACGCGTGAAGTACGACAACAACGACGTGAAGAACGAGTCGAAGTATGCTGCCGGCACCGACCTGCAGTTTGCCTCGAAGTTCGGACATTATGGCTACGAGCATCGTCAATACCGCCAGTATTTTGCAGAGGCTTTCGCAACCATTAATAAATATTGGAACGACGAGATGTGGAGCCTGACCGCCGTGCTGGGTACCAACTACGACAAGCGCGAGGAGAAATGGGCCAGCTTCAACGGACATCTGGCACAGGTGGCTAACATCTATTCGCTGCGCAACGTGGTTGCCGGAGGTGAGACAAAATACGACCAGGGCTCGGCTCCATTCAAGAAGATGGCTCTCTACGCCAGTGCCCAGCTCGGTTATAAGAGCATGGCTTATCTGGATGTGACCGCCCGTAACGACTGGTCGTCAAAACTTGCTAACGCACAGGAGTCGTATTTCTATTGGTCGGCAGGTATCTCAGGCATTATCACCGAGATGATTCCTACCATCAAGAGCGACTATCTGAACTATCTGAAACTGCGTCTCTCGTACGCTGAGGTGGGTAACGACCCATGGCGTCACGGTCTGACCATTCCTACCTACACACTTTCGCCGGCAGGTGTTACCACCACATCGGCCATGCCAAACCTCGACCTGAAGGCCGAGCGAACCAAGTCGTGGGAGGCTGGTATCGACCTCGTATTGTTCCAGAACCGCTTGAAGGTGAATGCCACACTGTATAGCTCCCAGACCTACAACCAGTTCTTCAACGTGAATCTGCCCGCATCGTCTGGTTTCACCAGCACATGGGTGAACGGTGGTCGCGTCGACAACAAGGGTATTGAGCTGACAGCCCGTTTCAACCAGCCTCTCGGACCGGTGAAGTGGGAGACCTATCTGACATGGACACTCAATAAGAACAAGATCAAGGAATTGCTGCCTTATTGGAAGAACCCGATTGACGGTGAGGTCTACTCGCTGACCGAGCTAGACAAGGGCGGCTTGAGCGGTTATAAGACCAAGCTCGTTGAGGGTGGAACGCTCTCTGATATCTATGTGAACACACTGGCTGTCGGTGAGCATGGCGAATACTATGTTGATCCGCAGTCGCACACACTGCGTACTGATGCCGGCAACTATGTGAAGGCCGGTCAGGCCGCTCCGCGTTACAATCTGTCTTGGGGTAACGACTTCTCATGGAACGGATTCAGCCTCGGCTTCCAGTTTGCTTATCGCAATGGCGGTATCGTGGTTTCTCAGACACAGGCCATCATGGATGCCTTTGGTGCCTCTAAGGCTTCTGCCGATGCCCGCGATGCAGGCGGCGTGATTCTGAATGGTCAGCCGTTCTCTGCTTCCGATTATTACCAGACTGTTGCCAGCAGCAGCCATATCATCGGCTCACAGTATGTCTACAGTGCCACCAACCTGCGTCTCTCCGAGCTCTCATTTGGTTACGATGTGCCTGTACTGAAATGGCAGAAGGTGCTGAAAGGCATGAACGTGTCGTTCGTAGCTCACAACCTGTGGATGATTTATTGCAAGGCTCCGTTCGATCCTGAGGTGACTGCCAATACGGGTACTTACGGTCAGGGTCTTGACTACTTCATGCAGCCCAGCCTCCGCACGATGGGATTCTCAGTTAAACTCAGATTCTAATGTATGAAAGGAGAAAATAAGATGAAAAGTAATATTCTGAAATATACAATGTTTGGCTTGCTGGCACTCGGTTTCACCACTGCCTGTACGGATGACTTTGAGAGTCTGAACACCGACAAGCATGCGGCTACCGACAAGGACATGGAGCGTGACGGTAAGGCTGTCGGCTCGTTCTTCCAGCAGATGATTAACCGCACCACAGTCATGATGATTGGTGGTGACCAGGATGATGAGTTTGCCTCTACGGGTTCTTACCAGCATCAGATTGGTATTAGTGCCGATTCCTACTCAGGATATATCGGACACACTGCCGGATGGGCTCGCGGCCGTTACAATGGAACTTACAACTTCGGTAAGGGTGACGAGTGGGGCAATGCTATGTTCAAGATGGGCATGGTGCAGATTATGCCTGCTTGGGCTCAGATGCAGACCAACGCTGAGAAACTCGGACAGAAAGAGGCTGCCGCACTGGGCGACATCGTGAAGGTGTTTGCCATGCACCGTGTGACCGACCATTATGGTCCTATACCCTATGTGAATTACAAACTGGGAGCCGTCGGTCAGGCTTACGATGCCCAGGACAAGGTGTATGCCAAGTTCTTCGAGGAGCTCGACAATGCTATCGACGTGCTCACTCCGTTGGCACAGGGCGGTGGAAAACTGCTCAGCGACTACGACCCCATCTATGGTGGCGACGTGAACAAGTGGATCAAGATGGCCAACACCCTGCGTCTGCGCCTGGCAATCCGCGTGGTTTACGCCGATGCCTCACTGGCACAGGCTGAGGCAGAGAAGTCTGCCAAGAATCCCGTAGGCTTTATTGAGGAGCCCGATGGCCGTTGCGAGTATCGCGGTCTGAGCGGCGCTCCCGCTACCAATCCTATTTGGCAACAGGCTTACGAATGGAATGAGAACCGCATGAGTGCGCCGATGGACTCTTATCTGAATGGTTATAGCGACCCGCGTATCTCTGTCTTCTTCAAGGCAGCTGGCGACGGTGGCTACCATGGCGTGCGCCAGGGAATCTTCGCCGACGGTGCCAACCAGGACGCTTATATTGGCGACAATATCTCGCAGGTGAATTTGAAGCAGAACAGCCCGGTGCTCTACATGGCAGCTGCCGAGGCTTACTTCCTGCGTGCAGAGGCCGCTCTGCGCGGATGGAGCATGGGTGGAACAGCCAAGGAGTTCTACGAGGCAGGTATCAAACTGTCGATGACCGAATGTGGTGTGTCGGGTGCTGATGAGTATATGGCCAACAGTACTGCTACGCCTGCTGCCTTTGTCGACAATGCCGGCAGCGACAATGCTCCTGCTCCCAGTCAGATTACCATTGCATGGAACGATCAGGACGACTTCGAGATCAACCTCGAGCGTATCATCGTGCAGAAGTGGATTGCCAGCTGGGGCAACTCTTGCGAGGCTTGGGCTGAATACCGCCGCACAGGTTATCCCAAGATGTTCCCTGTGAAGTACAACTACAGCGACGGTGCCGTGAGCAGCGACCTGCAGATTCGCCGTTTGCCTTATCCTCTTACCGAGTACAACACCAATCGTGAAGCCGTAACAGCTGCTGCCGCTCTGTTGGGCGGTGCCGACAACTGCGGAACAAAACTGTGGTGGGACAAGAAGGCTCATTAATTTAATAAGGTATAACTTTTTACAGATACATTTAAAGAGTATGAAATACAAGAATATATTCAGTGCTGCACTCCTGGCCATGGCGGCTTTCGTGGGCTTCAACAGCTGCGACACCGATACAGAGGCTGAGGTGATACAGGACTTGTACAAATACGATTCGCAATATTTTGAGAATCTGCGGGCATGGAAACAGTCACCCCACGAGGTTACTTATGTTTACTATGCTGCATGGGCTCCTCTGGAGGGACAGGGTGGCTATAAAGACCCCGCTTCGTGGGGTGAGCGCATCTTGGGATTGCCCGACAGCCTCGACATCGTCAATCTCTGGATGGGCATTCCCACACCCGCTACCCATCCCGTAGCCTATCAGGACATGGTCTATTGCCAGAAGGAGAAAGGCACACGCTTCGTCTTCCATGGCGACGCCTCTCACTTCAACCATACTTTCTACGATCGCGTGTGGGATGAGGCCACCCAGTCGTTCAAGTATGTGACCGATGCCAAGGGCGACACCGTGGTCATCAAGACCGATCCTGAAAAAGAGTACACCCTCCGGTCCTACGCCCGCTGGGCCTGCGACACGGTCATGAAGTGCGGCCTCGACGGTGTCGACTTCGACTACGAGGGCTGGGACAACAATAGCATGCGCATTGTGGCCGACGAGTGCAACAAGTTCTTCGGTCCCGAAGGCCCGTGGCCCGAAAAACTGTTCATCATCGACTGGTTTGGCGGTGCTCCTGATGGTTGCGACGACTATTGCGACTACTTCGTGCGTCAGGCTTACACCTGGCAGATTGGTTTCCAGACAGGTACGGGCGGACGTCCCCAGGAGAAGACCATCTATTGCGACAGTTTTGGCGGCGAGGCCGGTGATGCCGGTCCGCGCGGCGCCCAGATTTGCGACTATGCCCGCTGGGAGCCCGCTACAGGCCATAAGGGCGGCTGTGGTGCATACTATGTTGATTTCAACTACAAGGATCCTTCTGGCATCCCCTATGGTGAGTTCCGTAAGGCTATCCAGATCATGAACCCTGCTGTTCATAAGTAAAAACAACAAAAAAAGCAAGACAATGAATAAGACAATATTATCAAAGGCATCAGCAGTGGCAATGGCAGCACTTGCCTTGCTGCTCACTGGCTGCCGCAGTGATGGCGGTTTCGACTACGACCACTCGGCTCTCTACATTTCGGGCACTGAAAACAATCCGGTGGTGAAGTTCGTGGTCGAGGATACGCCGGCCAGCTATGCCGTGACCGTACAGGCCACAGAGAAGGTGCCCGCCGATGTGAACATGGTCATGGCCATCGACCGCGACAAGGTGGCTGAGTATAATGCAGTCAACAAAACCAACTTCTATCCCATTCCTGAGGGTGCCGTCGAACTCACCGCCCCGCAGGTAGTCATCAAGGAGGGTAGTGCCATCTCGTCGGCTGCCGTCGTGAGGGTGGTTAGCACCGAGGCATTTGAAGAAGGTTGTACGTACATGGTTCCTGTCACCATCCAGAACGTGAATGGCGGACTGACCGATGTGATGAAAGGCTCACGCACCATCTTCCTGCGCATCTCGCGAGTCATCAGCTTTGCTGCTGTCAATGCGAACTCCAGCGCTTCGTCAAACTTTATTTTCGACAAGGCCATTCCTCTCTCGACCTTCACCTATGAGATGAAGATTTATCCTACGGGTCTGGCTAACAGCGGTCCGCAGCGTTACTGTGCTCTCGAGCAGGCTGACGAGTCGAAGGCTCTGCTGCTTCGCTTCAACGAGGCCAACACCTCTAACAAACTGCAGGTGATGACACCGTGCGGAACCCTCATGTCGAACACCGAGTTTGCCAACAACAATTGGTATTTGCTCTCTATCGTCTGGGACGGCTCCAACCTGCTGTTCTACGTCAATGGCGTGCTCGACAACTCGATGACTGGCAAGAATCCCGATGGCATCAACTTCCAGCGTTTCGAGATGGGTATGTCGTGGGGCGGCTACAACACACGTCAGTTCTTCAGCCACCGCTTCTGCGAGTTCCGTGTCTGGGACCGTGCCCTCTCGGCCAGCGAGATACTGGGCGGCCTCTGCGGTGTGGCAGCCAACTCTGACGGTCTGAAGGCTTACTGGAAGTTCAACGAGGGCGAAGGCCACATCTTCAAGGATGCTACCGGCAACGGCTTCGACATGGATTGGAGCAAGACCAGCCGCGCCATCTACGAGGGTGACATGCTGCCCACTCCCGACGCTGCCAACCATATTGAGTGGGTAAAAGACGACATCAACAAGTGCGCTCAATAATCAATAAGGAGGATATCACGTATGAAAAAAAGTATGTTTAAATATTTCGCTTATAGCTTCGTGGCCGCAGCGGCACTCACCCTCGCCTCGTGCGGCAGCGACGAAAGCTACGATGTGACGGGCAATCCCGACAATCTCGTCTATTTCAATCTCGGTGGCGACAACACCCGCAGCTATATGGTCATCCATACCCCCGTCAGCCATATCGGAGCCTTCGAGGCCAAGTTCCCCGCCAAGATCCTGCGCCCCGCCGACACTCCCACCACCGTGTCGGTGGTCATGGACAACTCGCTCGTCGAGCAGTTTAATGCCGCCCACGGCACCAACTACGCCGCCGTCCCCGACGGTGTGGTCAGTCTGACCAATGCCGTGGCCCATATCCAGCCCAGCGAGTATGCTTCTGCCGACTCCATCCAGGTCAGCGTGCCCGAGTCTAGCCTGGCACAGCTCACCGAGAAGGCCTACATCGTCCCCTTCCGCATCAGTCAGGTGCAGGGCTCCGGTAAGGCCAGCCAGGAGCGCGGTGTCGCCTACATCGTCAT
>JAEEGJ010015696.1_pt1 | contig 17595 bp, 15 predicted proteins | sample 8958761 | NCBI WGS metagenome assembly JAEEGJ01 (sample SAMN16246546, study PRJNA631951) | gut metagenome | biome: gut microbiome; feature: rumen; material: RS-attached | host: Bos | place: Iran: Karaj | collected 2018-10 | reverse complement strand
GCTCATCTTGAACTCGGAGTCGTTAAGCGAAGGAATGCTCTGGTTGAAGTCCCATTCGGCATCCACGCCACGCACAATGCCACGATAGTCATCGTTACCCATGTCGCGTTCCAGATAAGGAGCCCAAAAGAAACGTTGGCGGCCATAAACACCTTTCAGGGTGAGGCCTTGGGTGGGACGCAACACCACGCGCGCACCACGCAAGGCATTGTCCATACCCAGCGACCATTCCTCGTAAGTGCGGAACACAAGTCCGCTGCCGAACTGGTCGTAGATGTCGCCCACAGTCATACCGATAAAGCCGTTGTCATACGAGGCAAAGAAATTGGCCAAACCCACACCATTCAGTTCACTACGGAACCCATTCATCTCAGGCAGGAAAGCCTCGAAACGCATACCTGCAGAGAAGTTTCCATTCGTATAATTCACCTTACCGAAACCATTGACACCCAATTTCTTGCCCATAAGGTCGGTAATATTGATGCCCTTGTCAAGCATATAATATTGCGCATCGGTCTGAAAACTGCCACTCACTTGACTGTTTTCAAGCAACGACTGAGCACCCGCCTTGAAACTGACCGTCAAGACGAGTGCGAATAATAATAGTATGTGTTTTCGCATTATTAGTTGTTTTTGACACACAACACGGAACTTGTGGACTATGGCTTGTACCAATGACAATGACAGCTTATCAAAAAGGGCTAAGTTTTCACCCTCATGTAGAAGCAGTCATTGTCATTGTCAATGGTCATTGTCAAAAAATTCTCGCATCATTTATATTTACTTTTTCTTAGCCACCTTTTGGATTTCCTCATAGAGATCGTCTTCGCCACCCTCGATATAGCCGGTATGTTGATAAACGAGTTTGCCATTACCGTCAAAGAGGAAAGTGTGCGGAGGATTGCTCACATTCATTGCACGCTTCAGGTCGCTGTTCACATCGAGAAGGATGTCAAAGTCCCAACCTTTGCCTTCCACCATAGGTTTCACCTTGGCAGTGGAACGAGAATCGTCGATGGAAACGGCATAAATCTTCACGCCGGTCTCATCCTGCCAATCTTGATAAACATCATTCAAGGCGTTGTGTTCCTTGATGCAGGGGCCGCACCAAGTAGCCCAAAACGTGAGGACGATTGGCTTGCCATTGTTGGAGAGTTTGGAAATGTTCACATCCTTGCCGTTCAAGTCTTTCAAAGTAATGTTTGGCAAATCGGATTTCGACTGCGCCTGAAGGCCCGTCACCATCAGAGCCATCAGCAAAAGTGTCATAAGTCTTTTCATTGGATTTAAAGATTTAAGATTCAAATATTTAAAGATTCAAAATTCAAGATTCAAAATTCAAGATTCAAAATTCCTCATTCCTAACTCCACAGTCCCAATTCATCATTCTGCATTTATTCTTCTTCAATTTGGCAATACACTTCAAGTAACTTGCAGTATTTTTCGGCCCTAATAGCGACCTTCTTGATGAGGTTTGGAACCAGGACACATTCTCCAGCATTTACAAATATCGCGCCATTTTCCCAATTTAGGGTGAATTTTCCCTCCAAAGCGATCAAAATCACGAATGAATCGAGATTGGAGTAGTCTTTTTCCATCTCGCCCTGCAACTGAAGCAGGTTGGTCACGAAATACTGGCAATCCACGATGGGAACGGTCTTATTCAATACATCCGCCACCTCAAGTTTGTATCTTTCCGGCATTGTGCCGTCAATGGCTTCCACCGACTGTGGAATGTGCAACTCACGGCGCATACCAGCAACGTCAATGCGATCCCAATCGTAGATGCGATAGGTGGTATCACTGGTCTGTTGTATTTCAGCCACCATAATGCCAGGTCCCAGTGCATGTACGCGACCTGCTGGGATGAAAAACGCATCGCCTTTCTTCACCTGCTCGTGGTTTAAGACCGATTGCAATATATTATCTTTCAATACATTGACATAATCCATCCGCGTCAATTCGCGGTTGAAACCCATAACGAGTTCTGCATCTTTGTCGGCCTGCATCACATACCACATCTCGGTCTTACCGTTGCCCAAGCCACGTTTCTCTGCCAATTCATCGTCGGGATGCACCTGCACCGAAAGCCAGTCGTTGGCATCAATAATTTTCAGCAACAGAGGAAACTGCTCGCCATATTTGTCAAAAACCGACTCTCCCACCAAATCGCCCATAAAGGTCTCCACAAGGTCGTTGATCTCATCGCCCTCAAAGTCACCATTGGCGATCTCGCTCTGCTCATCCCAAATGCCTGAAAGCAGCCACATCTCGCCACAATTAGGCAACCGACCGTAATCAAGGCCAAGCTGTTCCTTGATTTTTCGTCCGCCCCAAATCTTGTCCTTAAAGATGGGCTTGAATTTCAGGGGATATAGTACTGTCTGCATAGTAAACTTAAAATATGGATTGTATGACTTTATCTACCATCTCGTCAAAGAAAGGTTGCTTCATTCTACTGATTTCACGGATAACATCGCGTTCATTATCATCTACCAAAACATGACTCTTGACATAACTCTTTTTTTGCATTGGCAAAGTCATCATTTCATCCTCCAGTTCACAACAACAATCTGGATTGTATGGTTTTGAAGAGATCATACACAAATAAATGCAGCCTTCATTGTCTTGAAGTTCATCCTTCGATACGATGACAGCGGGATGCGGCTTGAATGAACCGTCAGGAAATAAGAAATTGATTTCTACAATATCACGTTGAGAATACTTCATACCAAGTGCTTTGAGAACATTTTTGCCGCATTAGCCCTCGAAGTACAAAGAAACGCTTGTTTTTTCTCCTCTTCGGTCCATTCTTTCTTATCAGGATAAGTGATTACTCCTACCGCTATCAACTTGCGGATAAGCTCAATGATTTGAGCATTTTTTTCATCATAACTGATAGTCATAGTAGTCATAATCAATCTTCCTTTTCAGACTGCAATAATACGAAATATTTCTGATACGTAAAGTCCTTTAGCAAAAAACACTACTTTTGCGCCAAAGAATCACACTATGCAAAACCTTATAGAATTTAGGCACATCCTTCATTCGCACCCAGAACTTTCGGGGCACGAAATCTTGACCAACAAAATCTTGAACGAGTGGGTGAAACAAACCCGCCCTGACCATATCATCGAAAAAATCGGCGGCTATGGTTTGGCTGCAATTTATAAAGGTGCAAAGCCGGGCAAGCGCATTCTCATCCGTGGTGACATTGATGCGTTGCATATTCCTGAGCCGAACGACCTACCCTACCGTTCACAAAACAAAGGTGTTTCTCACAAATGCGGCCACGACGGACATGCTACCATTCTCTGCGGACTAGCGCAATGGCTCGGCGAACAACGTCCCGACCTGGGAGAAGTCGTCCTGCTCTTTCAACCCGCTGAAGAGACGGGACAAGGGGCGCAAGCCATCCTCAACGACCCACAATTCGAGACAATCAAACCTGATGTGGCCTACGGGCTCCACAATCTGCCAGGCTTCGAAAAAGGACAAATTATGGTAAAAAATGGCTGTTTTGCAGCAGCTTCTTTCGGTTTGAAACTGACCTTCGACGGACGCACAGCACATGCCTCTCAGCCCGAAACGGGACACAGTCCATCGGAACTGCTGGCCTTGCTCATCCACAACCTTGAAACGAAACGCGAACAGATGAAGACCGTGCAACCGTTGACCACATTTGTTATCACGCATGCCATTTTAGGCGAAGAAACTTTTGGAGTAGCGCCTGGCCATGCTGAGTTATGGCTCACTTTGCGCAGTTTCGATGACCATAATCTTGAGCTGATGGCTTCACAGATTATTGAGTTCTGCCGTGCCAAGGCCAAAGACCACCTTTTCGATTTCAGTTTCTCCGAGCACGAAGCCTTTGCCGCCACCAACAGCGACCCCAACTGTGTGAATACCATCGAACAAGCCGCCAAAAACCTCGAATTGAACCTCGGTCACTTGAAGGAGCCTTTCCGCTGGTCGGAGGACTTCGGAAGATTCGGGAGTATCTGTCCGATAGGTTTCTTTGGTATCGGCTCAGGATTGGAACAGCCCGCCTTGCATAATCCTGAGTTTGATTTCCCTGACAGCATTTTGGAAACAGGAATGGGGATGTTTTGGGAGATTATACGGCTGGAACAGAATTAGAATTAATTAACTGTTCAAGATTATAATTCATATTTGTTTTGTTTTCGGCTATGACCGCTTTTGTTTGGTGTATAAGCTTCTTGGCTTCGTTAAAGCGGTCATTATCACAAGTCATAGTATGAATAATTTGCGTTCCGGATGTAGACTAAATTTACTCATTCACTTAAGAATTAAGAATTGAAAAAGAAGCCGGCAGCAATCTGTCGGCTTCTTTCGTCAAATAGAATAATTCTCTCTTAGTCCTCGCTGCGCTTCTTACCGACTAGGTAAGCTGCTCCGAGACCCATAAGGACTGCGATTCCGCTCCCTACCGGAGTGGTGCCGTTACCGTCCTGGTTGCCCGACAGGTTGTGGTCTGGTATGCCGGGCATGGCAATGCCGTCCTCCCGATTGCCAGTGCTCTCATCGGATGCCCCGCGCTGGAACAAACCACCCTGGGCGAACGATGCCACTCCCAGTCCAAGGACGATGGCAAGAGTCAGTGCTAGTTTCTTCATCGTGTACTTATTGTTTAATTGTTGATCGTTTTTCTGTTTAACTGTTGTTTTGTTGATCGCTGTTCGCTTCCCGTTGTGACGGGAGCTCTTGGCCGTTAGCTATCAGACCGGCGCTTGACCAGCCGATAGCTAACGGCTAGTGGCACTTTCTCATCTCACAACCACCTTCTGAACCTTCACGCCCTCGCCGTTGACCAGGCGGAGCATGTAGACACCGGCGGCAGCGTCCACGTTCACGTTGGCGCAGCCGTTGATGCTCTCGCTGCTCAGCACGCGACCGTTGACGTCTACCACCTGCAGCGTGGCCTCTCCCTCGTTGGTGATGACGAAGCCGCCGTTGCTGTAGAAGGCGAAGCCGTCCGAGGCCAATGTGCTTCCGGTGGCAAAGACCAGCTTGAAGCGGTTGGCCTTGTCGTTCGTGCAAGCGTCAAAGCTGTAGCTCGTTGTGGCAAGCAGGTCGACGTCCGTGTTGGCCTTTTTGTCAATCAGGTGCAGGTAGGCGAACTCCACGTTCTCGCTGCTCATGCTGATGGTGTAGCGACCGCTCTCCTCTGCCTTGAAGCTCACGGGAACCTCTCCCACCTCTTCGCTGCGAACCACCGCGTACTCTTGGCCGTCCACTGTGATGTAGAGCTTCGTCCCGTTCGGGTTGAGTTGGATCTTGTGAAGCTGGCGGCTCTCTCCGAAGCGAACCATAGCGCGGTCGAGAAGGCCGTTATTGCCGCTCAGGTTGAGGGACAACACTGACTTGCCATTGTTGGGTTCCACGGTGGTGAAGGTCAAGGCCTCATTGTTCGATTCAGCCTCGACAAACACGCCTTCCATAGGTTGGAGGCTCCTGTTAGTGGCTAGCATAAGGTTGGTGCCTGCACCGTTCATCGTGTAGAAGTCGCGGCCATCGGCAACGTAAGCAATATCAGCGAAGGGGTTGCCCACCAGGTTCCAGCCCGACCATTCCGCGTTTTCGGTCTTGGCCAACCTGACCTCGTACTCGGCGCCCTCGATTGGCATACCGCTGAAGGTGATGCTCGTTGAGTCTTGGCTGGCATAGAGGTAGCCCTTGCCTGAAACGAGGTTGAACTGGTTCGGGTCGTAATTAATCCACTCCTTACCCTCGTCGTCGCCTGCCTCATTGAAATAGTACAGGTCGAAGGCTTCGGTAATCATACCGTCAATGGTAGTGGGATCCACACCGTTCTCTCCGCTGTTGAAGGGGAATGCGATTAGGCTGTAGTTGCCTAAGCCTCCCTTGTGACCTACAATGTCCATAGTTAAGGTAGCAATTTCAATCTCGGTAACAGCTACATTATCAACAAAGATGGCACCGTTACCGTAGTTGGCATTGGCAAAGAACTGCAGGATGATGGACTCACCGGCATAGTTTGCCAAAGAAATGGTAACAGGAGTGAAATCACCTGGATCGGAATAAGATGTACCGCTGCCTTGGGTATAGGAAGCCAGTTCGGTAAACGTTGTTCCATTATCTGTTGAAACCTTAACTGCAAATGCACCACAGGATGCGTTGTGAGCATAGTCAAACGAGAGTTGGTAGGCACCTTCAGCAGGCAAGACGATTGTAGGCGTATTGATAAGAGCCGTACCATTCTGCACCCAATAGTTATTCATGCGAATCATATTGTTGTTGCTGTAATTATAGACACCCCAGACATAATAGGAGCTGGAGCCGCTGACCGTGGAAGTGCCCGAGCCGGAGTTGTCCCAGCACATAGGCACTGTGTTGTTGTCGTAGCTCTCAAAGTCTTGGATCCAAGGCAGGGTGGTGATATCATCGCACGGGGTGGAGAAGGCAGGAACGTTGGCGATCATAGTCTCATTGCAGTCGGAAATGATGGTAAAGGTGCCAGCGGGATAAGAAGTGGCAGCGGACAGTCCAGTGAGTTCGTAGCTGTCAACAGCAGTAGTTGTCAGCACGGTTTCGCCTTGCATGACGGTATAAGTGGCTTCAGCGCCATTATTGTTGGTCCAGCTAATGACGGCCGAGGTGGAGGTGATGGTTTCAGGATCCACAGTCACATCGCCGGCAGGTAAGCAGGAAGGAGCTTCGAGCACACGCAGGGTGTAGTCGTGGGCATGGCGGTAGGTGCCACTACTGCATGGGTCATGGGCAGCATCCCAGTTGGTGGTGCCATTGTTATAGAAGTTGTCGAAATACGAGTCAGCTCCGTAGATACGCATGCGGTAGTCGCCCACGGTTTGTGTGGCGGGGATGGTAATAGTGGCATTAAGAGTTCCGTTACCTGAAGAGGCTTCACCAATATAAACAATGTCGCTGTCTTCAAACGACATGCTATAGTCAAGGTCAACCCAGATGACAAAGACGTAAGGCCAGTTACCTGTTCCAGTTGTGATAGCGATGGTGGATTCAACACCAGCCTGAACGGCACCAATCATGGAAGTGTAGTCGCCATAATAAGGAGCAGAGGCTGGCACACTGGCACTGCCGTCACCGTTGGTGACCACATAGTCGCCAGTACCGAAGGATACGCCTGTGATACCGCTGCCATCATGGCTTGTCGGGTTAGGAGTGCAGTATCCAACGTGGAAGCTGACGGGGCCAGTCCAGTCGCTGTAGCCGTCGGTGCCGCAGTTGGCGCGTACCCAAACATAGTAATCACCTTCTGTTAGGTTAACGGCTTCACCCAGGTTAAATGTATTCTCAGTTGTGTTGTCAACGATGTTTTCAGCAGGATCAGCGGTGCTGACATTTGCGTAAGCGATGTCGAACGATCCAGCATTGCCTTCCCAAGTGACGACGGCGTTCTTGCCACCATCAACATTCAAGTTGGTGGGTTCAAGGCATGCAGGCAGCTCAGTCACTGCGATGTTGTCCACAATGACGTATCCGTTTTGGGTATGGATGTTCTGGATGGCGATGTATTGACCGCTGCCCGTATAGCTGTTGAGTCTCACAGTATGGGTGCCCAATCCATTAGTATTAATGTTTTCGGTGAATGTAACTTCTTCAATCAGCGTAAAGGTTGAGAAATCAGTAGGATCAGTCATGATACCAATGCCGAGTTTTCCACTGGTCATGGTATAGCTGCTACTGTTGTAATAAGCAGCGTCGAAAGTGATCTGATAACCGTTCAAAGGATAGTTAGCGTCAACTTCAGGCATAACAAGGGCTAAAGTAGCATCAGATGTGCCTCTGAAGAACATGAAAGCATAATCTGTCTCGGTCAGTCCTGCAATTTGAGTGCCCGTGTATGTGGGGCTAGTGGTGATGGTGTTCCAGCAAACCGACAATTCACCATCGTTGAAGTCATAAGTATAAGGCAAAGCCATGGCTTCGCATTCGGTGTTGAAGACAGCAGGCGTGCTCCATGCGCTTGTCTCTTCTTCACCGCAAACGGAACGCACATACGCATAATATGTTGTTGCAGGGTCAAGGCTGTTGTTGCTCATCAGATTGTAGAAAGGAACAAGAATTCCTGAAATAGAAGGTGTTGTGGCATCGTCAGGCACATCGGAAGAATTGCTGGTGTAATAGAGATCCCATTCTTGCTCCTCAAAGCCGGCAGTCCAAGAAATGGTGGCAGTGGTAGTTGTCACATTGCTGGCCGCAACATTGGTAGGCTCAAGGCAAGGATTCACTTCTGTGAACGAGAAGTCATCCAAGAAAATATAGTAGCTGTCAGCGCCTGTGTACTGAACAGCCACATATTTGACTTGGGCAAGATAATTGACCTTGTAAAGCTGATAAGTAGCTGTTAAGCTGGTAACTTCATCGTCCCAAATGAAACTATCAGGATCGTTGTCGGTGGTTGAATAACCAACCTTGAAAGATTCCTCGCCGTTGGGTCCTTTACGGTACCAGAATTCAACATGCACACCGTTCACAACACCGCTCAGTTCGGGTGAAATGAGATATTGCGGCTCCGTTGTGCCATCGTAAGAACTAAAATAGTAGCATCCATTGCCAGTGTGAGCATACGAATTGCCTTGACTATACATATAACCAGTGGTCAATTCAGTATCTTCCTGCGTCCAGCAGCTCATTTCGCTTTCACTCTCGAAGCCGTATGCGTAAGGAAGGGCATAAGAATCAGGGCAAGGCGTGGTGAAACTGCCGGCATTGACCCAGGCACTCTGTTCGTCGCCACAGTCGGCCTGCACCTTCACGGTATAAGAGGTGGCGAGAGCAAGATCTCTTATGGTGTAAGAGGTTCCGTCGACGGCCTCGATGGTGCCGTTCACGTCAACGTTGTAAGAACGGGCATTACCACTCCAAGTGACGGTAGCAGTAGCGTCGCCTTCTCTGTAGTTGATGGCCAAATCAGTAGGTCTAGCGCAGTTTGAAGGTGTTTGGTAAGTGAAAGTGGTCTTGGGCAGGAAGCTGCGCTGGCTGCTATAGCAGTAAGCGGCACCCGTTACCGTTTCACCGTAGAAATAGCACTGTAAATAAGTGGATCCGTCTCCCACATGGCTGAATTCAACCAGCAGGTTGCCTCCATTGTAAACGTAGCTACCATCGAAGGCAATGGTCAAGGTTTTTGCAGTGGTGTTGAGCAGATCCGTCAAATCACCGGTAAACACCTCGGTAAGGGTAGTGGTGTTGTCAAGACCACTCAAAGTGGTTTCGCGAGTTTCACCAAGAGAAATGGTCCAAGTGCCAAAGCCACTTCCGTATGAGCCCAATGAGGAATAGTAAAATACCATTTGAGTGATTTCCTTGCCACTCATAGCAGAAAGTTCTGTGGCAGGATAAATCATCTGGTTTTGTTGGGATTCGTCGGCATAGTAACCGTAGAAAGGAACATACTGATTGGTTCCAGTCCCGTTATGCACAGTCAATTCATCAGCTCTTGCCACACCGAAGCAGGCGAGGCAAAGCATCATCAAGAAGATAGAAATTTTCTTCATTTTTGTTGTAACTTGTTGATTTTTAATTATTTATTTGGAAAATGTTATAATTTTTGCTTGTTAGCGGGTGCAAAAGTAGTAATTATTTCGATATGGAGAGAAAAAAAATAAAAAATTCCTTGGAGGAGTGAAATTGTTGGATTTCAGGATTCCAAAATTTTACAACCTATGGTGCTGTGCATTGATTCCATTTGCACGTTGCATAGCAGGGAATGACATATACAACGAACATTAACCCTAAAATCCTAGTAGGAATTTTTGGGCAAGCCAAATTTTCATAAAAACCAAAACGACCTCTTAGTCGCAGCGTTGTCCTTCATACTGCTGCACCTCATCGTATTTGTAGTCCAACTCAATGCCCACTTGGCGAAACATCTCCTCGGTCTCGGCTCCATCATGGTAGCGGCGCTCACACACCACACGAACGATACCGCAGTTGATGATGAGCATGGCGCAAGTGCGGCATGGGGTCATTCGGCAATAAAGGGTGCTGCCATCCAAAGCAATGCCACGGCGGGCAGCCTGACAGATGGCGTTCTGTTCGGCATGAACGGTACGCACACAGTGTTGAGTCACTGAACCATCTTCATGGATGGTCTTGCGGAACAGATGGCCCACATCGTCGCAATGCGGAAGCCCACGTGGTGAGCCGACATAGCCCGTCACTAGAATCTGTTTGTCTTTCACGATGACACAGCCACTGCGTCCACGGTTACATGTGGCGCGCTCGCTGACGGTGTCAGCCAAATTCAGGAAATAGTCATCCCATGAAGGACGCACATGCAGTTGAGTCAGCACCTTCTCCACTTGTTGGTTCAGTTGGGGTATGGAGCCATCGTTCAAAAAGACAAAGTCCGCCTCCTTGATACAGGCACCGAGATTCTGCTTGTTGGGGTCGGTGGCCGTCATCTCACGCTCTTCGTTGGCCACGAAAGTCTCGAAGCTGACGTGGTCAGTCTCCGATCCACGCTGATAGATGCGATCGTAGCGGATGCGACGGTCCGCATCGACAGCGAAAAGGTAGAACTCGCCCTTCTCGCGCAGTGAGTGAATCTCACCTGGTGTGCGCACGCTCTCGATGACGGCGTTCCTACCTTCTGCCTTGGCGCGCTCAAAGAGCTGGTCCGTAATATAACTTGGACAATGCGCGGCACGAAGGTCATTGCCCACCATAGTGAGGGTGTCGCGGTTCACCTCAAGTCCACGGCGTTGACATTCTTCTGTAATATAGGCTCGCACCGAGTAGTGAACGAAGCCTTTCTCCTTGACGAGATAATCGACGATGGTGCCTTTGCCGGCGCCCAATGTTCCTGTTATTCCTATGATTATCATAATGGTATGATGTTGTTAATTCCTATTGGCGCAGTAGATGGTTTTCCTGCTTAATATCTGTCGTCCCAACAAGACCGACATTTACTCAAAATTATTTCACTTGCTCCTTGATTTCAACGACCCACTTTGTGACATCAGCGGGCTGGAATTGCCTCATCTTCTCCAAAAGCTCATTCGCATCACTGCTGACGATGAGGTTGTCAGCATGTTCCTTACGCATAAATCCTTCCTTTGCGATATGTTGGATGAATTCAACGATGCCATCGTAGTAGCCGTTAACATTGTAGAGCGCAACGGGCTTGTCGAACACACGCAGCTGGCTCAACACATAGGCCTCAAAGAACTCGTCCATAGTACCGATGCCTCCTGGCAAGGCGATGAATCCGTCGGCCATATCCTCAAGGATTCTCTTGCGTTCGGCCATCGTCTCCACCACAATCAACTCATCGATTTCAGGATGGCCGACACGCATGTCAAGCAAATGCTGGGTGATGGTACCAGTCACCTTGCAGTGACGCTCCATCATCACGTCAGCTATGATCTTCATCAGGCCTACGCTACCACCACCGTAGAGCAACTCGCAGTGGTTGTCGGCCAACAGATGACCCAATTCGGCGGCTTTCTCCTTGTAGATGGGGTCGAAACCCATACTGCTGCCGCAAAAAATGCAAATTTTCTTCATCAACGGAAATTTTTGCAAAGGTAAGATTTTTTATTTTTGCAGCACAAATAAAATGACACTTGCTTCTGACTAGTGGCAGCTTTCGAGGAAGTGTTGAACTCCTTATTCCAAATGAGAACTGCCAGCAGCCAGAAACTAAATTTTGAACGATTAAACATTTAATTTTGAAACTATGACTAGAAACATCGGCATATTAGGCGCGATGGCACAGGAAATAGACGAGGTAAAGGCTCTGCTCACCGACAAAACCATTGTTAAGATTGCGAACCGTGAGTTTGTGGTTGGCAAAATCGGAGGTGTACGCTGTGTAGTGGCTTTCTCCAAATGGGGCAAGGTGGCAGCCACCATAACGGCTACCTTATTAATACAAGAGTTTGCAGTGACAGACTTATTTTTCATTGGCACGGCAGGTGCCTTGGCAGATGGTTTGAAAATAGGCGACATCGTCATTGCCAATCGTCTGGTGCAACACGACTTGGATGCCCGTCCCATCATTCAGCGCTTCGAGTTGCCCCTGCTCAATCGCGTCTATGTCAACAGTGACCCAGAACTGAGCGACTTGGCAGGTCGCGCCGTGAGCAACCTTATTAATAAAGGTGTGGAAAAGATGGTGGGCGATGAGGCTGTCAAAGACTTCAACCTAGCCCCAAGCTTGCATTTCGGCGACATCGCGAGCGGTGACCAGTTCATCAACAGCAATGAAAAAAGGCAAGAGATACTCAACCTCTTGCCTGATGTGTTATGCGTCGAGATGGAAGGAGCAGCTGTGGCTCAGGTCTGTCTGGAGTTTGGCACACCTTTTACCGTCATTCGCACCATCAGCGACACCGCCGACCACAATGCCCGCATCGACTTTAACAAATTCATTGAGGAAGTGGCGAACGCTTATTCGCGAGCGATTGTTTCGGAAATTATGCGACTGATTTAAACATCAACTATAGGTCATCCTCTCCCCTATCCATTTAGTGCCTCGGCACCACCGACAATGTCAATCAACTCATTTGTGATGACATTCTGGCGAGCTTTGTTGTATTGGATTTTCAGTTCCTGCGACAGCTGGTCGGCGTTGTCGGATGCGATGTGCATTGCTGTCATACGGGCACCGTGCTCGGCAGTGAGGGTATCGAGCATAATAGAGTAGAAATTCGTTCGCACCACTTTAGGAATCAAATCATTGACAAAGGTTTCCTTGTCGGGTTCCACGATGTAGTCGAAACTTTGGGCGTTGCCTCCCATCTCTGCCTTCAATGGCAACACAACCTCACACGAAGGCACTTGTACGCCAGCATTCTTGAAATGGTTAAACACCAGCTCCACACGGTCCACCTTGTGGCTGAGGAAAAGCTCGACCATCGTATCACTGATTTCCATAGCCAAATCGTAGGACATATTCTCCGCCAAAGGTGCATAGGTCTTTTCCACCTTGATGCTGAATTTTTTGGCATAGTCGTTGATTTTTTTGCCAAATAGAAAAACCATAACATTCTCTGCACCAATGCTTTCTGCATATTTATCATATACTTGCTTGAAAAGTTTACAGATGCTGGAATTGTAAACTCCACATAAGCCACTGCTCGACGAGAAAGCCATTAGCGCAACCTTCTTCACCTCGCGGTGCTCGGCCAGAGGTATGTTGACTTCGCCTTCCAATGAACCGAGATAGTTGGCCAAGGCCTCGCTCAGTTTGTTCTTGTAGGGCAAGAAACGTGTAGTGATGCCTTCCGTCTTCTTCAGCTTGGCTGCTGATACCATCTTCATCGCACTCGTGATTTTCTGCGTTGAGGCGACAGATGCGATGCGGGCTCGTATTTCTTTTAGTGATGCCATAGTCTTTGTTTTTGACACGGGACTTCGGGACTTTGGGGACTTCGGGACTTAGGTCGTCTCGTAGTCTCATAGTCCCGTAGTCTCGCAGTCCTATGCATTAAAGTGTTCACTCAAATTCAAAGCTTCCTCCTTCAAGACTGCCTTGATGTCGTCGTCGATTTTGCCGGCTTTCAATTGTTCCATTACGTCCTTGTGCTTCACCTCCATAATGTCCAAAAACTGTTTCTCAAACTCAAGCACCTTGTTCTCGGGCACTTTGCTCAACAGGCCATTGGTACCGCAGAAGATGATAGCAACTTGTTTCTCGACGGGCATAGGCGTGTATTGGGGCTGTTTCAGAAGTTCCACATTCTTGCGGCCTTTGTCGAGGATCGCCAAAGTAGCGGCATCAAGTTCAGCACCGAACTTCGAGAAGGCTTCCATCTCGCGGAACTGGGCCTGGTCGAGTTTCAGGGTACCAGCCACCTTCTTCATCGACTTGATTTGGGCATTGCCACCCACACGCGACACGGAGATACCCACGTTGATGGCAGGTCGGATACCTGCGTTGAACAGGCTGGTCTCCAAGAAGATTTGTCCGTCGGTGATGGAAATCACGTTGGTAGGGATATATGCCGACACGTCACCAGCCTGTGTCTCAATGATGGGCAGTGCTGTGATGCTGCCCCCACCTTTTACGATGTTCTTGATGCTGTCGGGCAAGTCGTTCATCTGGCGTGCTACGTCATCGTTTTTGATGATCTTGGCAGCGCGTTCAAGCAAGCGGCTGTGGAGGTAGAAGATATCGCCAGGATAGGCTTCACGTCCTGGGGGACGGCGCAGAATCAATGAGACTTCACGATAGGCAACAGCTTGCTTGGAGAGGTCGTCGTAGATAATAAGTGCGTGACGACCCGTGTCGCGGAAGTACTCGGCAATAGCGACACCCGCATAGGGGGCATAGAACTGCATAGCAGCAGGGTCAGAAGCCGTGGCACTAACCACGATAGTATAGTCCATAGCGCCATTCTGTTCCAATGTCTTCACCAGGTTGGCCACGGTAGAGCCTTTTTGGCCAACAGCGACATAGATGCAATAAATTGGGTCGCCGTTCTTAAAGTTATCTTTCTGGTTGATAATGGTGTCGATGGCGATGGCAGTCTTACCCGTCTGACGGTCTCCGATGATGAGCTCACGCTGTCCACGTCCGATAGGAATCATGGCATCAATGGCCTTGAGGCCAGTTTGCAAAGGTTGGTTCACAGGTTGACGGAAGATAACACCTGGAGCTTTGCGCTCGAGCGGCATCTCGTAAGTCTTGCCATGGATAGGTCCCTTGCCGTCAATCGGGCGACCGAGGCCATCAACCACACGGCCCAAAAGGCCTTCGCCCGCCATAACGGAGGCAATGCGTTGGGTGCGTTTCACCGTCTCGCCCTCCTTGATGCCCTCGGTAGGACCGAGCAGCACCACACCGACATTATCTTCCTCAAGGTTGAGCACCACGCCCATAGTGCCGTTTTCGAACTCGACGAGCTCGTTCGACTGCACCTTGTCGAGGCCATAGACGTGTGCCACGCCGTCGCTCACTTGCAGCACCTTGCCAATCTCCTCGAACTGAACCTTGTTGCTCATACTCTGGAGCTGCATTTGCAGGATGCTTGATATTTCACTTGGTTTGATGTTTGCCATTATATGTTGAGTTGTTGATTGTTTAATTGTTTAATTGTTGAGCTGTTAGTCCTTGGCTTTTAGCTATTAGCTTGGCAGCTACGAAGCTAATAGCTAATTGCTTTTTAGCCTATTTTTCAACGCGTTCAGCTGTCCTGCCACGCTGGCGTCCATCCGCGTGTTCTCAATGTCGAGAATGAAGCCACCGATGAGGCTCGGATCTATCTTGATGTCGATTTCGGCATCGGCTCCGAAGGTCTGCTTGATGAAACCCTTAATCTTGTCGTAGCTTTCCTCGTTCAACTCAGTGGCCGTCGTGACATGTGTGCTCAGGATGCCGTGCTTTATGCGGTACATCTCCATATACTTCATAGCGATGAGGAAAAACTTATCCTCACGTTTTTGTTCGGCCACAAAAGCGATAAACTGTTTCAGGCAGTCGTGCATAGGCTCTCCAACGGCCATCTCCATCAGCTTCACCTTCTCCTTTTGAGCCACGATGGGGTCGGCCAGCACTTCATTGAATTGGGCAATGGCCAAGAGGTAGTTGTGGGCAAAACGTGTCAAACCGTCATAAACGGTATCTTCACAGCCTTGTCCCTGAGCCAGTTGGAACAATGCCCGTGCGTATCTCACTGAAATTTTTCCGTTGTCCATAGTTTATGCTTCTATGCGAGGTGGATTGTTTTTGAGCAGTTGCTCAATGTAGGCATTCTGCGACTGTTTGTCGCTCAGCTCGCGTTGCAGCAGCTTCTCTGCGATATCAACGGAGAGGGCAATGACCTCGTTCTTGATTTGAGCCATAGCTTCAGCCTGTTCTTTCTCAATCTTCAGGCGAGCATCGGCGACAATCTTTTCAGCTTCCTTTCGTGCTTGCGTCTTCGCCTCTTCGATAAGCTGAGTCTTCAGGTCTTGGCTCTCTTTCATGATGCGAATCTGCTCAGCCTGTGCCGCCGCCATAGTCTCCTGCCGTTTCTGCTCGATGCCGGCTAAGGCTTTGTTAGCTTCCTCGGCTGCCAATAGCGAGTCGGAGATGTGGGCATTGCGTTTCTCGACGGCTCCCATAATCATCGGCCATCCCGCCTTAGCCAAGATAACGAAGACGATGAGGAAGGCGATGAGCATCCATATCACTAATCCACTTTCGGGAAGAAATAAATCCATGTGTTATTTGTTTAATTGTTGATGGTTTAATCGTTGATGGTTGACGCGTGACTTCGGGACTTCGTGACTTCGTGACGTTTTCTCGTCTCGCAGTCTCGTAGTCCCGTAGTCTCTTGTCTTTGATTAGCCGAGGACGGCCAAGACGCATACGACGATGGCGAACAATGTTGCACCTTCGACGAGAGCGCCAGCGATAATCATACCAGATTGGATCTTACTGGCGGCTTCGGGCTGACGAGCCATAGCTTCCATGGCTGACTGACCGATTCTACCAATGCCGATAGCGGCACCAATCACTGCAACAGCGGCTGATATGGCGGCCAAACCTGGCACGTACGATACAGCTTCAAGGATGGTTGATAATAACATGATTTTAATTGTTTAAGTGTTTATTGTTTAAGTGTTTAATTGTTTATTCGTTTTCTGTAGGGCTGTCATATTGTGGCAACCGTAATGTTTATTCGTGTTCCGGTTCGTGTTGTGCCATACCAATGAACAGCGATGACAATATGGTGAAGACATAGGCCTGGATATAGGCGACCAGCAACTCCAAAGCCGTCATAAAAATGGTCATAAAGATAGAGACGACACTCATCACGCCACCCATACCCGCGCCGTACATACCCCCGATGATGAAGATGAGTGCCATCAGCACCATAATGACAATATGGCCAGCCAAGATGTTGGCAAACAGACGGACCATCAGTGCGAAAGGCTTGGTAATGGTGGAGATGAGTTCGATGATGGGCATCAGCGGGAAGGCCTTTAGAAAGATGGGCACATCAGGCCAAAGGATGTCTTTCCAATAGTGCTTGTTGCCGAACACATTCACGAAGAAATAGGTCAGCAGGGCCAGCACCACTGTAATGCTCAGGTTGCCCGTCACGTTGGCACCGAAGGGGAAGAACGGAATCAGGCCAAACAGGTTGGCGAAAAAGATGAAGAAGAAAACCGTCAGAAGATAAGGCGCGAATTTCTTCACTTTCTTCTCGGGGATGTTGGGCCTGATGATGCCGTCCAACACGGTGTAGGTGAGCCATTCTACCAAGCCTTGATATTTCGTGGGTTTGCCCATCGGGTCTTTCTTGTATTTCCTCGCGGCAGGCAGGAAGAAAGCCAGCAGGAAAATGACAACGAGGAAGATGCCGAAGGCATTTTTCGTGAACGAGATATCAAAGGGTCTCGAAAGGCTACCATCGGCTTTCACCTCCACGAGCTTGCCAGGGTATTTGTCGGCGTTGATGGGCGAGATGTAAAAGTTGGCCCCCTTGTGATTAAAGGTCTCCCCTTCCTTCAGTTCACAGACGTGTTTCGATGAGAAGCAGTGCCAACTGCCACCGTCTTTGCACTTCACAATGACGGGAAGCCAGATGCACACTGGCTCACCTTTGATTTCTGTGATGTGGAAACAATATGAGT
>JAEEGJ010015693.1_pt1 | contig 17597 bp, 14 predicted proteins | sample 8958761 | NCBI WGS metagenome assembly JAEEGJ01 (sample SAMN16246546, study PRJNA631951) | gut metagenome | biome: gut microbiome; feature: rumen; material: RS-attached | host: Bos | place: Iran: Karaj | collected 2018-10 | reverse complement strand
CAGATGAGAGAAAAGAATCAGGCTGGATTTTCTCAGATGGATACTATGATGCAAATCAGAGCATGGCTGTAGAAGCTTCTTCAGACATTGCAGGATTTGAGGACTTAAAGGGTAAGTCAGTTGCAGTTAAGACAGGTTCTATGAGTGCTACTTATGCAGAGGGTCTTGCTTCTGAGTATGGATTTACAGTTACATATTTCGAGGATTCACCAACAATGTATCAGGCAGTTGTAGGGGGTCAGGTTGCAGCAGTATTTGATGATACTCCAATCATGGCTTCAAACATCAAGGATACAGGTATTGCTATGAAGCTCGTTGATGGTACAGGTAACGACCCAGCTCAGTACGGATTTGCGGTATTTAACGCAGACAATCAGGAATTAGTAGATATGTTCAACAAGGGCCTTGCAAATATCAAGGCAAACGGTACTTACGATGAGATAGTTGCGAAGTATCTTGGAGAATAGTGAATGTTGCTCGGGCGGGTTATCCTGCCCGACTATCTGTTAAGGAGTTATATGTTTAAAATAATTACAGTATATGGATTAATGTTACTAGGAGCGCTAGGTAGAACTTTACTGTTGGCACTTCTAGGTTTGTTTTTTGCATGTATCATAGGTTTAATCTTCGGTATCATGGGAGTATTAAAAAACAGAGCATGCAATGTTATCTCTCAGATTTTTGTAGATGTTATCCGAGGAGTTCCAATGATTGTATTGGCATTCTTTGTGTATTTTGGTGTTCCTTATTTTTTCAACACCATAATCGGTGGATTTAATGTAGGACTTACGGCGCTTCAAGCCGGCACAATCTGTTTGGCCCTAAACTGTGGTGCCTATATGGCAGAGATTGTCAGAGCAGGTATACAGTCTGTTGACGTTGGACAGATGGAGGCTGCTAGGTCCCTTGGCCTTACCTATGGAATGGCAATGAGAAAGGTTGTCCTTCCACAGGCTATCAAGACTATGATACCTACATTTATTAACCAGTTCATTATCACCTTAAAGGATACTTCTATCCTTTCAGTAATTGGTTTCCCTGAATTGGTTAACACAGCAAAAAATGTTCAGGCCAATACCTTCATGTCGTTCCAGACATGGGCAATCGTTGGTGTAATGTATCTTATTGTTATAACTATCCTTTCACGAAGTGCAAAGATGGTTGAAAGGAGGTTAAGCGTTGGTAGATAAGAGTGAAATCAAAGTAAGTGTTAAAAATCTCAAGAAATCATACGGAAGCCTTGAGGTATTAAAAGATATTTCAACAGATATTTATAAGGGCGAGGTTGTGTGCGTCATAGGCCCTTCTGGTTCAGGAAAGTCAACCTTCCTTCGTTGCCTCAACAAGTTGGAGAAGGTTACCGATGGAACCGTTATTATTGATGGACAGGATATTACATCAAAGCAGACCAACATCAACCAGGTTCGCGAGAACATTGGAATGGTATTCCAGCATTTTAATTTGTTTAACAACCTCAATATTTTAGACAACCTTACACTTGCACCAGTTCAGCTTAAAAAATGCTCTAAGGATGAGGCTGTTGTCAGAGCAAACAAAATGCTTGAAAAGGTTGGACTCGCAGACAAGACTGAAAGCTATCCAAGCCAGCTTTCCGGTGGACAAAAGCAGCGTGTGGCTATTGCACGAGCACTTTGCATGAATCCGGATATTATGCTTTTTGATGAGCCAACATCAGCTCTTGATCCGGAAATGGTTGGAGAGGTACTTCAGGTAATGAAGGACCTTGCAGCAGAGGGCATGACAATGGTAATCGTCACTCACGAGATGGGCTTTGCCAGAGAAGTGGCAGATAGAGTAATCTTCATGGATGGCGGCTATGTCATTGAGGAAGGTACACCGCAGGAAGTGTTGTTAAATCCTAAGGAAGATAGAACAATAGACTTTTTGAATAAGGTTTTATAGTGGGGTAATTATGAAGAATATTATTACAATTAGCAGGCAGTTTGGCGCAGGTGGAAGCACCATAGGCCAGGCTGTGGCAGAGCAATTAGGTTTTTATTACTGCGATAAAGATATGATTGTCAGGGCTGCACTTGAAAGTGGCAACCTCACTCCAGAGGAAATTCGCTTTTACGATGAGAAGGTTCCAAAGGAGTTTGGCTTTGGGCAGAGCTTGTTTGATTTCTACAACAAGCCTTTAGACGAGAGGCTTTTCAACGCCCAAAGGGAAGCCATTAAAAAGGTAGCCGAAAAGGGTAACTGCGTAATTGTAGGAAGAAATGCAAATATTATTCTTAAAGAATTCGACAGGACCCTCCACGTGTTTGTGGCAGCAAATGAGCGTTTCAGGCTCAACAGAATGAAAGGAAAAATGCCGAACCTTTCAGAGGAAAAGGTTTTGGAGCATTTACATTCTGTAGATAAAGCCCGAAAGAAGTATTGCAAATATTACACCAACACAGAGTTTGGAAATGCGGCCTACTACGATTTGGCTGTAAAAAGCTCAACTCTAGGAATTGAAAAATGCGTCGAGCTGATATGTAATGCCGCAAAATAAAAGGAGAGAAGACATAAGCTGTTGCTTATGTCTTCTTTTTATTGATTTATACACGCGATGCGTGTATACTCATATATAGGAAGGTTACTAATATGATTGCAAGTTTTAAAAATATAGCAACTCAAAGGATATATGAACAACATTTTGTTAAAGCAATTCCAAATGATGTTGCTAAAATAGCCCTTAGAAAATTAATTATGATAGATAATGCCAATAACATTAATGATTTGAGAGTTCCTCCTGGTAACAGGTTGGAAAAGCTCTCAGGAGATAGGATGGGGCAGTATAGTATAAGAATAAATGATCAGTATAGGATTTGTTTTAAAGAAAAAGATGGCGATTTTTATGATGTTGAGATAACGGATTATCATTAGAGAGGTGATATTTATGGCAAAAATGATTGAAACACCTACTATAGGTGAAATATTGAAGGAAGAGTTTATGGAGCCACTTGGTATTTCTGCATATAGACTGGCCCATGATATCTTTGTACCTGTTTCACGAATTCAGGATATTTTACATGGGAGAAGACAAATCACAGTAGATACATCCTTAAGATTAGGTAAATTTTTTGGTGTGAGTGATAATTATTTTTTAAAGATGCAGGATGATATTAATCTTAGAAATGCAAGAATTGAGCTTCAAGATGAATTAAATATGATCAAGGTCTTCAAATAATCGGAGAGAGGGAATATGAGAAAATATGTGAGAATAATTGCCGTTATTTTTGTGGCGGTGTTAGCTTTTATTGCGTTTCGTAACCTTAATATTAATAATAAGGAGATGTTTGAGGAGCTAACTACAGCTGACGCCAGCAAAGAGACAGTTATTGTGGAAGGCAAGCCAAGTAACACAGAGGAAAAGGCGGCAGATATTGATGAGCTGAAGGAAGCTGAGGAAAAGCCAGCGGCAAAGGATGAAAAGGAGGAGTCCAAGGCTGAGGAGGAGGAAATCCCAACAGTTGGGCCATTAGAGTTTAATTTATATGCTATGTCACCTTTGTATTTTGAGGCTGTGGGTAAGGATGTAAAGAGTGCATATATAAGCCTTGTTAAGGCGGCAATGTCTGGCAAGGACAAGTTTAAATGTGCCAATCAGGAAACCTATGATGTGGTCATGAATGAGGCGGTAGCCTATTGCTGTCCGGTCATAGGCAGATATATTTCACCTCCAGCGTCAGGCGTTGGATTCAAAGATGGTGTAGGCTATTTTAGCCTGAGCATTGGTAAAGACGAGTTGAAAAATCAGGTGGATTCCTTTGGCAGCAAGGTCACAGGTATTTTGAAATCGGTATGTCAGGAATCAGACTCCAACTTTGAAAAGATTACTGAAATGTATGCCTACGTAGTGCGAGATGCCGGCTATAATTTCGATAATGACACAACCAATTACGATGGCAACAGCCTTGGCGATGCTTACAAAGTCATTATGGAAAATAAGGGCTACAATAATGATTTATCTGCAGCCTACGCCTATTTATTGACACAGCTGGGTGTAGATGCTGGTAAAGTAATTTATGACGACGGAAGCACAAGAAGTCAGTGGTGTATCGTCAGGGTTCAGAATCAATGCTACATAGTTGACCCTGCGTATGCTATGGCTATATCTCCAGGTGAGGTGTCCTTTTCGTTTTTTATGATAACAGACGGATACTATACCAACGTTTATCCAAAGACCAGCTGGAATTATTTTACCCATGGAAACAACTCAGCAGCTGCTGCTGAAAAGTACGCCTGCAAGGACAGAACCTACAAGCCTTACTGGGACATGTATTTCAATAGTATTGATAAGCAAAGCAAAACTATTCACGGCGGAAGCTACGATAACGGTGGAAATTTAGTGGAAACCTCAAGGGAATACTCTGCTGACAACAGATAATTAAATAAAAACTATAAACATTCTCTCAATTCAGCCGATAATAGAGATATAAAGCAAATGAATTGTCCTAATGAGCAAGCGGACCAATTCTCCGTTAGCCGATTTGGCAGAGAACTTACCGGCTGATGCGAGGGGATGTAACTTTTTAGAGATAATTCCAGAAAGGAACTGAATAATGAACTTTACACTTAATCGTTGAGGGCTGCTTTTCAATTTCTAAGAGATTGGAGAGCAGCTTTCTTATTTTTTTTGAGAAATAACCCGTTAATTAGCCAGAAAACAAATATTTTTACTCAAATATTCACATTTGGATGATAAAATAAATAAACTTAGGGGATATTGGGGAGTAAAGTATGGGCGAGTATGATGAGTTGCGCATTGTAAAGGATGAGTTGACCGGGTTGTTAGACAAGCAATCCTTCTACGACTGTGCCCATGTGCTGCTTGAGGAGGCGGACCCTGAAAAGGAGTATGCCTTTGTATTTTTTGATTTAGCCAACTTCAAGGCCTTCAATGCCAATTATGGATATGAAAAAGGCGATGAGCTTTTAACCATAATCGGAAAAGTAATTCAGGATGTCTTTAAGGGACAGTTAATTTCTAGATTTTCTGGGGACCATTTTGTGGTTTGTGCCTATTCTACCCAGGTAATTCCAAACATAAGAAGTATCAGAGACAGGATAAAACTGGTTCAAAGAAATATTAATATAGAGCTAAAGGCTGGAATCTACATTTGCGAGAACGAGGATAAGGATGTAATCCGGTGCTGTGACCGTGCCAGAGTAGCCTGCATAAGTATAAAAAAGATGTATGATCTTGAATATAAGATTTACGATGAAGAGCTTGGGGGCACCCTTAGGAAAAAGCAGCAGATATTAGATAATCTGGATGAAGCCTTAGAAAAGAAATATATACAGGTATATTATCAGCCTATCGTGAGAGCTTATACGGGAAAGGTCTGTGCCTGGGAGGCACTTGTCAGATGGATAGACCCGGTAAAGGGTATGATTTATCCAAACGAATTCATACCTGTTTTGGAGGAATATCGTCTGATTCCAAAGATTGATGCCTTCGTAATGGAGGAGGTTTTCTCCAAGTATCAGCAACAGATGAGAAATAAGAGAGAGTCAGTGCCGGTTTCCATAAATCTGTCTCGAATCGATTTTGAAGTAGTTGATTTGGCTTCATTTATAGATGAGTTGATGGAAAAGTATGATTGTCCAAAGGATATGTTCCATTTTGAGGTAACTGAAAGTGCCCTGATGGAAAATCCACAGTTTATCTTAGAGCAGATATCCAAGCTTCGAGAAAAGGGTTATCAAATCTGGATGGATGATTTTGGAAGCGGCTACTCTTCATTAAATCTTTTAAAGGACCATCAATTTGACTTAGTAAAAATTGATATGGATTTCTTGCGGGATTTTGATACCACAGAAAAGGGAAAAATCATCCTTAGGCACATAGTATCCATGATTAAAAATCTAAACATTCATACTCTGGTGGAAGGTGTCGAAACCTTGGAGCAGTTTGAATTTATGAGAAGTATTGGCTGTGAGATGATTCAGGGTTATCTCATAGGAAGACCTATGCCATTTATCGAGGGGCTTGAGTGTATTTTAAAGGATGGAAGAACCTTAGAGCGACAACCTGAAAGAAGATTTTATGAAAACTTAGGACGTATTGATGTGCTAAGACAAAATCCTTTGCAGAATATTTCAAATCAGGTAATAGAAAATCCTTTACCACTTGCAATAATAGTTGCAAAGAATGGAAAATGGAAATACGTATATACGAACTCAAGCTACAAGGAAATCATATGTGATTTTGGATTCAAAAGCCCTGAGCAGATGGAAGAGCAGCTTAATGAAGAGGGCAACAGGGCCTGGGTTCAGTACAGTCATTTTATCGAGATATGTACCCACAGTAAGGAGATGGGCAAAAGTGAAAGCATGGACTTTATTCAGGATGGCCACATAGTCAACATGCGAGTACGCCATGTAATTTCAGACCCGGATTCTGGCAAGGACGCCTACCTGATTTCAATCAGAATGCTTTCAAGACTTCTTAACTCCAACTATGACAACAAGGTGGCTGAGATTAGTAACAATATGTTTTCATTTTATGAGTGCGTTGACCTCTTTGGAATTGAGGAGGAGTACTTTGAAAACATTTATCTCCACGACAGCAGATTGCACATCAATCTGAAGAACAAAAGGCCAAATGAAGTTTTGGAGGGTATAAAAAATAAGCTGGTGCACGTGGAAGACAGAGAAAGATTTGGCAGTTTTTTCAACCTTAAAACAATCAAAGAGCGAATAGAAAATGAGCCTACCAAGATGATTCAGGGCTTCTTTAGAATTCTTGATGTAAAGGGAGAGTACGCCTGGAAGTCAGTTAATCTTTCATTAATGCATTTTGAAAATTTTGATGCAGTGATGAGCTGCGTTTGCGAGGCATGTACTGATTTGTCCGAGAGAATACAAAACAGTGAGGGAACTTACTGCTATGAATACCAGGATGATATTGAAAAGAATGATACGGACAAGAGTGTAGATAATATTCTTCACCTGCTTCCAATAGGTGTATTCTGGAAAGATAAGGAACGCAGATTCCTTGGTGCCAATCAGATGTTTTTGGATTATTATGGAATGGAATCAGAAGAGAGCATCATAGGAAAAACAGACGAGGATATGGGCTGGCACGTTGACCCTGAGCCATTTATGAAGGACGAGCTGGCAGTTATAAATGAAGGAAAAATAATTAAGAATGTGGAAGGGGAATGTATAATTAAAGGACAGGTACGCCAAATCCTCGCCACTAAAAAGCCTTATATTGTAGACGGTAAGATAGAGGGGTTGGTGGGCTTCTTTAAGGATGTTACAGATGAAGTGGCTGAGCGAGAGCGCTTAGAAAAGCTTTCTATAACTGATGAACTGACAGGTCTCTATAATAGAAGTGGCTTCAATAAAATCGTCAAAAAATATATTTCTCAATACGAAAAGGATAGGACTGACTTTGCAATCCTCATGCTTGATATAGATAAGTTTAAGACCATTAATGATTTGTCCGGACATGATTTTGGTGATTTAGTCCTTCAAAGGACAAGCCAGGTTCTTCGTCAGGTGGCGGCAGAGTCCAGTGTTGTATGCCGCTTCGGAGGAGACGAGTTTGTTATTTTACATCAGATAAAAAGTATCGCTGAGATAGATAGTATTAAGCAGGAAATCCGCTTAGGCCTTAGAAAAATCACACACATAGAGGATATGCAAACCAAAATCCGTGTTTCTATTGGTGCAGCAATATATTCTGAGTGCGGAAATATCAGCGATTGCATAGATAAGGCAGACCAGCAAATGTATGCTGATAAGGAGCTACGGCGAAATTCGTAGAGGAATGTTTATATAGAGAAATGGAGGAGAGAAGATGATTTATACGGTTACGTTTAACCCTGCAATTGATTATGTAGTTAGAATGGATGGTGACTTGTTGCCAGGCATGACTAATCGTTCTGCCAGTGAAGAATGCTATTATGGCGGAAAGGGAATCAATGTGTCCATGGTTTTGGCTGAGATGGGTTTAGAGTCCACAGCGCTGGGGTTTACCGCTGGCTTTACAGGCAAGGCAATAGATGAAGCGGTAAAGGCAGCCGGAATCAAGTCAGATTTTATTGAATTAAAGGACGGTATTTCACGTATAAATATCAAGCTAAAGGGAACCGAGGAGACTGAGATAAATGCTCAGGGCCCAAGGATAGATGAGGAAGCGCAAAAGACATTGTTTGACAAGCTTTCAAAACTAAAGGAAGGGGACGTGCTGATTTTGGCTGGTTCAATTCCAAATTCTCTTCCAGATGATGTATACGAAAAAATCCTTTCTATGCTACAGGGAAAGGGAATCGAATTTGTAGTAGATGCTACAAAGGATTTGCTTACAAACGTTTTAAAGTATCATCCATTTTTAATTAAGCCAAACAATTTTGAGCTTGGAGAAATTGTTGGAAAGATTCTTATCAAAGACGAAGAATTATACGATGGGGCTTTAAAGCTTCAAGAGATGGGAGCAAGAAATGTTCTTATTTCCATGGCTGGAGCGGGAGCGATGCTTGTTGATGAAAACGGAAAGCAATATCGTATAGGCGTACCAAAGGGGGAGGTGCGAAATTCAGTAGGAGCAGGAGATTCCATGGTTGCAGGTTTTGTGGCCGGATATATCAAGACAGGAGACTACGAAACTGCACTAAAGATGGGCACAGCAGCTGGTAGTGCTACGGCATTTTCAGACGGACTTGCAAAAGCTGTTGATATAGAAAAACTGTTAAGAGAATTATAGGAGGGGAAAATGAGAATCTCAGAGTTCATTAATCCAAAAGGGATCAAACTTCAAGTGGCTCTCGGGTCACAGGAAGAAGCAATTGACCAGCTTATAGCTTTGCATGATTCAGTGGGAAATCTGAATGATGTGGCAGGCTTTAAGGAGGCAATTCTTGCAAGAGAGAAAAAAGGTTCTACAGCAATCGGAAACGGTATAGCCGTTCCACATGGTAAATCAGCAGCAGTAAAAAAAGCAGGGGTGGTGGCAATCACATGTCCTGCGGGGGTAGATTACAAGGCTTTAGATGGAAAGCCAAGCAATTTATTATTTATGATTGCAGCACCAGAAGGTGGAGCAGACACTCATCTTGAAGTGTTAGCAAAGCTTATGACAATCCTTATGGACCAAGAATTTTGCAAAAAGCTTGTTGAGGCTAAGTCGGTAGATGAATTTTTATCATTAATTGACCAAAAGGAAGCTGAAAAGGATGGTAGTGCATCTGAAGTTACCGCAACAAATTCATCTGCTAAAAAGATTGTAGCAGTTACAGCCTGTCCAACAGGTATAGCTCATACTTTTATGGCAGCAGAGGCTTTAGAGCTTAAAGCAAAGGAACTTGGTATTTCTATCAGAGTTGAAAAAGATGGTTCCGGCGGTGCCAAGGATCCACTTACAGCAAAAGAAATTAAAGAAGCAGATGCAGTAATTGTAGCCTGCGACAAAAATATTGAAATGGGACAGTTTGATGGCAAGAGGGTTGTAATAGCCTCTACTAAGGATGCCATTCATTCTCCAGAAAAACTTTTTGAAAAAGCAAATACAGCAAACATTTATCATCATGAAGGTGCAGCAGTTAAGGGAAGCGATGATGGAAAGGAATCTGCAGGTCGAAAGGCTTACAAGCACTTGATGAATGGTGTTTCACATATGCTTCCATTTGTAATTGGTGGCGGTATCCTGATTGCTATTGCATTCCTTCTTGATGACTACGAGATTGACCCAAGTAATTTTGGTAGCAATACGCCAGTGGCAGCCTGGTTCAAGACAATTGGCGGGGTGGCATTTGATTTTATGCTTCCTATTCTTGCTGGTTTTATCGCAATGTCCATTGCTGACAGGCCTGGACTTGCTGTTGGTTTTGTAGGTGGTGCTCTTGCAAAGACAGGTGCAACATTTGCAAATCCTGGCGGAGATGTTTCTTCAGCATTCCTTGGAGCGCTGGTAGCAGGTTTTGCAGCAGGTTACATAGTGCTTTGCCTTAGAAAGCTATTTGATAAATTGCCAAAATCCCTGGAAGGTATCAAGCCAGTTTTGCTATATCCTCTTTGTGGTATTTCTATTATAGGCGTTGTAATGTGCTTGATTAATCCGGTGGTTGGTGCATTAAATACATGGATTACTACTGTTCTTTCGGGAATGGGTTCAGGCTCAGCCATTGCCCTTGGAATACTTCTTGGTGCAATGATGGCAACAGATATGGGTGGTCCATTAAATAAGGCAGCATATGTATTTGGCACAGCAGCCCTTGCAGAGCAAAATGAAATCGGTTGGATGATTATGGCTGCAGTTATGGTTGGTGGTATGGTGCCTCCAATTGCAATTGCTCTAGCAACACTTATCTTCCCAAAGAAGTTTACAGAATCAGAGAGAAAAGCTGGACCGGTAAATTTTATCATGGGATTCTCATTCATCACCGAAGGTGCTATTCCATATGCAGCCGCAGATCCACTTCGCGTAATTCCTTCTTTAATGGTAGGTTCAGGAGTGGCAGGTGCACTTTCAATGGCATTCAAATGTACACTTAGAGCTCCTCACGGAGGAATATTCGTATTTCCATTAGTAGGAAACTGGGCTATGTATCTTGTGGCCCTTGCAGTAGGTTCAATTGTTTCCTGCATCCTTTTTGGCATACTAAAAAAGAAGGCACAGGAATAATATAAAAGAAAAGATTTGCCATGTTAAAAAATCCATGGTAAATAGATTTGGTAAGTGATTATATAATGGAATATATAAATCCGAGGGCAATTTGCCCTCGGATTAGCTTTTACGAGCAAAATTTTTTTAGAAAACTAACATAGACAAACAGAGATTTTTTTTATAAAGTATATGGGTATAATTATGATTTCCAATAGACCTTGAAACGAAAGGAGTTTTATTTTATGGTTTCAAAAGTAGTTAAGGTAACAAACGAGCAGGGCTTACACATGCGTCCAGCTACAGTTTTTAGTGCAGCTGTTACACCATTTGATTCAGATGTTAAGATCTTATTCAATGGCAACCAGTTCGATGGCAAGAGCGTTATGATGCTCATGGCTGCTTGCATCAAGAAAGATTCTGAAATCGAAATCCAGTGTGATGGTCCAGACGAAGAAGCAGCACTTGCTAAGGCTGTAGAGCTTGTTGAGAGCGGTTTAGGAGACTAATCATTAAGGAGGAACCTATGTACAAAGGCATAGAAGCGTCTAGGGGAATAGGTATTGGTAGCATTTGTCTTATCGTCGAGCATGATTTGACATTCGAGTCAAAACAGATTGAGGATAAAGAAGCCGAAAAAGCAAGATTCAATTCTGCTATCGACAAATTCAAGGCTGAGACAGCAGAGATGGCAGAAAACATCAGAAAGAACATCGGTCCAAAGGAAGCCGAAATCATGGAAGGTCACTTGGCTATGATAGCTGATCCTACTATGGCAGGCGAGATGACCAAGATGATAGAGGCAGGTCAGTGTGCAGAGGCAGCTGTTACAGCAGTTTGCGATATGTTCATTGGTATGTTCTCAAAGATGGAAGATGATATGATGCGTCAGCGAGCATCAGACATTTCAGATATCAAGATTAGCTTGCTTAAAATATTACTTGGGGTAGAAGACATAGACATCAGCAAGGTAGCACCTGGTACTGTTTTGGTGGCACATGACCTTACTCCATCTATGACTTCTCAGATTGTAAAAGAAAATGTTGTTGGAATTATTACAGAGGTTGGTGGTAAGACATCACACTCAGCTATCCTGGCTAGAGCCTTAGAGATACCAGCAGTTCTTTCAGTTCCAAACATTACAGAGATTGTTAAGGATAAGGATACTGCTATTGTCGATGGTACAGAAGGCGACGTTTATATAAATCCAGACGGGGACGTTGTATCTCAGTACGTTATCAAGCGCGAGGAGTTCATCCGTGCACAGGCTGAGCTTAAGAATTTCCTTGGTAAGGAAACTAAGACAGCAGATGGCAAGTCAGTAGAGCTCTTCTGCAACATTGGTACACCAAAGGATGCAAAGAAGGCAATTGAATGTGACGGTGAAGGCGTTGGTCTTTTCCGTTCAGAGTTCTTATTTATGGATAAGCCACATCTTCCTACTGAAGATGAGCAGTTTGAAGCTTACAAGGAAGCTGTTGAGATTATGGGAGACAAGACAGTTATCATCCGTACACTTGATATCGGTGGTGACAAGGAAATCCCTTACATGAACCTTGAGAAGGAAGAGAATCCTTTCCTTGGTTTCAGAGCAGTTCGTTACTGCTTGGCAAATCCAGAGATTTACAAGACACAGCTTAGAGGAATCTTAAGAGCCAGCGCTTATGGCAAGATCAAGATTATGGTTCCTTTAGTTACAGTTGTAGACGAAATCAGAAGCGTAAAGGCTTTAGTAGAAGAGTGCAAGAAGGAGCTTAAGGCCGAGGGTGTTAGCTTTGATGAGAACATCCAGGTAGGTTGCATGATTGAGACAGCATCAGCTTCTCTTATCGCAGATTTACTTGCAAAAGAGGCAGATTTCTTCTCAATCGGTACAAACGACTTGACTCAGTATACTATGAGTGTTGACCGTGGTAACGCTAACATTGCTTACCTTTACTCAGCATTCCAGCCATCAGTGCTTCGTTCAATCAAGAATATTATCGCAGCCGGTAATGCAGCCGGTATTCCTGTTGGTATGTGCGGTGAGGCAGCAGCTGACCCACTCATGATTCCACTTTTGATTTCTTTCGGACTTGACGAGTACAGTGTCAATCCGGTTCTCGTGCTTACAGCACGTTGCATCATTTCAAAGTGGTCAAAGGCTGAAGCAGATGCTCTTGCAGAGAAGGCCCTTAGCCTTTCAACAGAGGCAGAGGTTGTAGCTCTTCTTAAGGCGTCCGCAAAGTAAAATTTTAGTGATGTTTCAAATGGAACATATATAATAAAACTCCTCAGAGCGTTAAATCTCTGAGGAGTTTTTGTTTTTGAGGAATCCTTCTTCGAAGGACAATATTATTTCAGGAAATATTGGTTCGTTACGATGTCTATGCATCCTTCGCATTTACGGCTGTGGTATTTGCAGAGGGAGCATTTTTTACATTTGAGTATTTATCTCTAATAACCTTGGCAGCTGCTACAAGGTTGGTGAGACTTTCCTTGGTTTCCTTTTCACCGCGAGTCTTAAGACCACAATCAGGATTTACCCAAAGTTTTTTATTATCAATACGTTTTAACATTTTTTCTAAAGCATTTACAATTTCATCTACAGAAGGCACACGAGGGCTATGGATGTCATAAACACCTGGGCCAACTTCAGTCTTAAAGTTGTTAGCCTTAAGAGAGTCAAGAATCTGTAGGTCAGAACGAGATGCCTCGAAGGTGATAACATCTGCATCCATTGCATCGATTGCTGGAATAATGTCTGTAAACTCGCTATAGCACATATGAGTGTGGATTTGAGTTTCAGGCTTAACACCGCTGTGCACAAGTCTAAATGCAGGAATTGCCCAATCAAGGTACTGGCTGTTCCAGTCAGACTGTCTAAGTGGAAGCTTTTCTCTGAGAGCGGCCTCATCAATTTGGATTATGTTGATGCCATTGGCCTCCAAATCAAGGACTTCATCACGGATTGCAAGTGCAATCTGGAGAGTACTTTCCTTGATGGTGATGTCTTCGCGAGGGAATGACCAGTTTAAAATTGTAACAGGACCTGTGAGCATACCCTTTACAGGCTTGTTTGTGCATGTGCTTGCATACTTAGACCAGGCAACAGTAATAGGCTCAACTCTTGAAACATCGCCCCAGATGATTGGTGGCTTAACGCATCTTGTACCGTAAGACTGTACCCAGGCTTTTTCCGTAAATACGTATCCGGCAAGGTGCTCACCAAAGTACTCAACCATATCGTTTCTTTCGTATTCACCATGAACGATTACATCAAATCCGATTTCTTCCTGAAGTTTGATGCACTCAGCAATTTTTTTCTTGTTAAACTCTTTGTATTCCTCTAAAGAAATATTGCCTTTTCTAAACTCCTGACGGTTCTTTCTAACATCAGCAGTCTGAGGGAATGAACCAATTGTAGTTGTAGGAAATAGTGGAAGTCCCAGCTTTGCTTTTTGGATTTCCTCACGTGTCTTAAAATCAGGAAGTCTTGTATAGTCAGAATCCTTTATTGCGGCAACTCTATCCTGAACTGCCTTATCCACGCAGTTTACTCTGTTTTCAAACAACGCAGCATTTGCTTTATATTCATCAGTTGTCTCTGGATTAGCTGAATCAGCAAGCTTTGCAAGTACATTTAATTCTTCTAGTTTTTCGTAGGCAAAAGCAAAATGCTTAGTGTAGTCTTTTGTAAGCTTTGTTTCACTTTCAAGAGTATATGGCACATGGAGAAGTGAGCAGGATGTACCAAGTACCACATTGTCACCTACAACATTTTTTATTTCATTTAAGGCCTCAAGAGTTTTGGCGTAGTTGTTTGCCCAGATATTTTTGCCATTTACAAGGCCTGCAAACAATAGCTTATCTGAAGGGAAGCCATTTTTCTTTACAAGCTCAAGAGTCTTTCGTCCCTCAAGAAAATCAAGACCGATTCCGTCAAAATCAAGAGCAACAACCTGCTTGTAAATATCTCTGATATCCCCAAAGTATGTTTGTAAGAGAATTTTTGTATTACTCTTGCTGGCAAGGATTTCCTTATAAATATTCTCAAAGAGTGTAATATCCTCACTGGTCAAATCCATAACCAGATAAGGCTCTTCGAGCTGGATTAATGAAGCACCTACAACTGAAAGTTTTGCAATAAGCTTAATGTATTCTGCAGTAAGAGCTTCAGCAAAATCATTTTCATTTTTTGCGCCTGTGTATCTGGCAAGCTTTAACAAGGTGAAAGGTCCCACAAGATTAACCTTTGGATTAAGACCCAACTCCTTTGCTTCTTTAAATTCGTTTACTGGCTTATTGCCAACTAGCTTAATCTCTGTGTTGTCATCAATTTCTGGAACAAGATAGTGGTAGTTAGTGTTAAACCATTTTTTCATGGCAAGGGCTTTTACATTTCCCTTGTCACCCTGATAGCCTCGGGCCATTGCAAAATAAGTCTCTAGATCAGAAAGACCAAGGCTTGAATAGCGACCAGGGATAATATTGAAAAGGTAAGCAACATCAAGAACATTGTCATAGAATGAAAAATCATTAGCTGAAATATAGTCAAAGCCAGCCTCTTTTTGCTTTGTCCAATTGTCTTTTCTAAGCTCCTTTGCTACATTAATAAGCTCTTCCTGGCTGATTTCGCCCTTAAAGAATTTCTCTGAAGCAAATTTCAATTCGCGATTTTTGCCAACTCGTGGGAAACCAAGTACTGCGGTTTTCATAAACTTCTAATCTCCTCTCTTAAATCATATTAGATACATAGTTTTATCAGGTTAAAAGAAAACATACTCAAGGATAAGGATTCATATGACAATTTTGTTGGAAAAGAATTATCAATCTTGTTAGATTAATCTTGAGAGTTCATCTTTTTGAAAAGTATATAAGTATATGGGGATTTCGTATAATATTTAAATGATATTGGCCTCTATAGGAAAAATCTATAGAAAAGAGTTTAGATGAGATTTAAACTATGGAAAATGGCAAAGGATAATAATATAAAGTTATTGAAAATGTTGGTATGCGACAGATTCTTGAATATCTGGAGAAAAAACGATGGTAAAAATCCGGAAAATTCAATATTTTTTCGCTTCAGTATTTTGTGAGTATGACATTTCGTTTATAAATGAAAGTGATACTTTTTTCATCTCTAAAAACAAATGAGTAAGTATTACTATATAAAAATACTTAAATAGTGATACTTCAAAGTATCAAAATAAGTGGCATATATAAAAAATTAAGTATGATTTTCCATATATAGCTAATAGTCATACTCACAACAAGCGAAAAGGAATATAATAGGTAAAGAATTGATTTGAATGGAAAAAGCGGTAGGTGAAAATAAAGAAATACTGTAGTATCAAGTTAAAAAACAATGTAGAAGTTATAAGGGATTATCAAGTTAAAAAACATGTAGAAGATATAAGAGGTGACTATGACAGGAATTCTTTATGGAATAGGCGTGGGGCCAGGGGACCCGGAAATGCTGACACTCAGAGCAGTGCGAGCCATAAAGGAGGCAGATGTGATTTGCCTGCCTCGTCCGGAAAAGGAAAAATGCAGAGCTTATCAAATCGCTTTGCCGGTGGTACCAGAGCTCAAATATAAAAAGATAATAAGCTACGATTTTGAAATGACCAGGGATGAAAAAGTGCTGGAGGCCAAGCACAAGGACTTTTATCAGAAATACAGACAGCTTTTGTTAGAGGGCTACAACCTGGCTTTTCTTACCATTGGTGATCCGACTATTTACTCTACCTTTGGCTATATTTTAAAACTGGCAAAGACAGATGGCATTGAAATCGAGATTATCAGTGGAATTACTTCTTTTTGCGGCACAGCTGCTGCCAGTGGAATAGTCATCAGCGAAAAGGATGAGAATATTCATATATTGTCGGGACAGGGCAATTTGGATAATGAACTACAGTTGCCAGGTACCAAGATAATAATGAAAAGCGGCAAGAATATTTCGGAAATCAAGGAAAAGCTTATGGAACTGGAAGCCCAGGGAAAAGTAACCGTAAATGCGGTAATAGATTGCGGCATGGAGACAGAGCAGATTTTTACCAGCGCCATGACAATTCCTGATGACAGCAAATATATGCTCACTATCATAGTTAAGGAAAAAACTGCGCAATAAATGTAATTGTGCTGTTTTTTAGATATATCAACCAAGCATAATTAGAAGGAGAAGAATTATGGAATTTCAAAAGGTTATTGATTCTCGACAGAGTGTAAGAAGTTTTAACGGTAAGCAGGTTTCTGAGGATATTTTGCGACAGATGGTTTCAGCTGCTCAGGCGGCTCCATCATAGAAGAATTCTCAGACCTCAAGATATTATTGTGTCTATACCCCAGAGCAAGTAGAAGTATTTAGAGAAAAGGTTTTACCTGTATTTAATCAAAATAGCACAAAAGGTGCTACAGCCTACTTTGTAACTACCTACAAGAAAAACATTTCTGGATTTAACGCTGCTACAGGACAGGCAGACAATGAAATAGGAAATGGCTGGGGTGCTTATGATTTGGGATTACATGATATGCTTCTTTGTGCCAAGGCCACTGAACTTGGCGTTGATACTTTAATCATGGGCTTACGTGATGCAGATGTTGTTGCTGATATTTGCCAAATACCTGATGATGAAGAGGTTATGAGTATCATCGCTGTTGGCTATAGAGGGGATAAGGTTAGCACAAAACCACCACGCAAAAGTGTTGATGATATAGCTAGATTTATATAGTTAATAGAAAAACACATGGTCAGAAAAGTATAAGCCCAAACAGGTGAAAATAGTTAATAAAAATTTAATAGTGCACAATTAAAAATTGTAATGACTTAACAATATTTCTGTGTTATAGTTAGCCTATAAACAAAACAGTAAAAGGAGGTTTTATTATGGCACAGAATAAATACGCAGGTACAAAAACAGAGAAGAACCTTTGGGAGGCATTTGCTGGAGAGTCAATGGCTCGCAATAAATATACATATTTTGCTTCAGTTGCA
>JAEEGJ010015691.1_pt1 | contig 17598 bp, 22 predicted proteins | sample 8958761 | NCBI WGS metagenome assembly JAEEGJ01 (sample SAMN16246546, study PRJNA631951) | gut metagenome | biome: gut microbiome; feature: rumen; material: RS-attached | host: Bos | place: Iran: Karaj | collected 2018-10 | reverse complement strand
AAGGAAAAGGTATTGGTAAAGAATTATTAGAATATGCTATAGAAGATGCTAAATCTAAAAAAATGAGTGGAATCTGCACAATAGTAACACAAAAGAAAAAACCATTTATTGGAGATAAGAAATTTTTTGAACACTTTGGATTTAAAGTTGTAGATGCTATTAACGATTATGAATTAATGGCACTTTCTTTCGAGACATCCGAAACTCCTAAGTTTAGTGATAGTGTTCGTAAGATGGAAATTGATAGTCAAGATTTTACTATTTATTATTCTAATGAATGCCCTTATGTAGAATATGAAGTAAAAGAATTATCTGATTATGCTAAAGAAAAAGAAATTAAATTGAACTTTATAAAAATAGACTCATTAGAGAAAGCAAAGAATGCTCCATGTGTATTTAATAACTGGGCTAATTTTTATAAAGGTAAATTTGTTTCAAATACAATATTAAATGCAAATGCATTTGAAAAATTAATAAAATAAATATTTTTAAGGAGGAAATTTTAATGAAAAAGAAATTTTTAATAGGTTTATTAGCAAGTGTTATATGCTTAATGCTAGTTGGTTGTGGAAAGGAAAATAATAATTCAAATGATGGATCAAATGCAACTGAAATTAATGAAAACACTAACAATAATAATTCATCAAATAATACAATAATAGATGATGAAGATAATCAACCAATTGTAGGTGAAACTGTTAATGTAAATGAAGTAATTAACTGTGAAGGATGTGTTTATGCATATTTTAGTGAAGAAGGAGAAAAAGCCAAAAAAATAGGTGATGCATTGTCACAAGAAGAGTACACAAAAGATATTAGAACAATAAAAACGGCTGGTGGAAAACAAAGACATAATTTCTTTGGTTTAGTACTTTCTGGTAATACTATTTCAAAAGCCTATGCATGTATTTTAAAAGACAATAAAATTTATTGTATTCAAGGATCTACTAATGGGGCATATCATAGTAGTAATATTAGTATTTTAAATAAAATATTTACTAGTGGTCAGTGTAGAACTATATCAGATGGACATACCTATACTTGTACTGATGGATCTTATAATGGCGATACTAAGACTAATGGTTATACAAGCTTGCATTATGAAACAAGCTGTACAATATATGGAAAAGATTCTAATACTGGAAAATTGATTTGTCATTAAAGACTAAACTAAACAATAAATTCTAATTTGAATGAAATAAGGTAGGAGTAATCCTGCTTTTTTCATAATGATTTGGAGAAAAATATAAAGGTTATGATATAATAAATATATATTAGGAGGAATAAAATGAGTAAAACTGTAGTTAGTTATTTTTCAGCAAGTGGAATAACAAAAAAAGTTGCAGAAAAGGTTGCAACTCTAGTAAATGGTGACTTATTTGAGATAGAACCAAAAGAAAGATATACAGATGATGATTTAAATTGGATGAATAAACAGAGTAGATCATCAATTGAAATGAATAATAATATTAAACCAGAAATAGCAAATAAAGTATCAAATTTAGAAGAGTATGATACTGCTTGTTTAGGATTTCCAATTTGGTGGTATAAAGAACCAACAATCATAGATAAATTCTTAGAAGAAAATAATATGGATGGGAAAAAGATTTATGTTTTTGTAACAAGTGGATCATCATCTATTGACTCTACTTATAAAAGTTTAAAAAACAATTTTCCAAATTTAAATTTTGTTAGTGGCAAAAGATTTACTTTAACTGATAGTGATGAAGTTATTAAAGATTTTATAGATAATAATTAATTATTAAAAAATGAAAGGGTGATTATATGTCTATTTATGATATAACATTAAAAAATAGAAATGATGAAGATGTCTCTTTAAATAATTTCAAAGGCAAAGTATTAATAATTGTTAATACTGCGACTGGTTGTGGATTTACTCCTCAATATGAGGGATTAGAAAAATTATATAAATCTTATCATGAAAAAGGACTAGAAATATTAGATTTTCCATGTAATCAATTTGGTAACCAAGCCCCAGGAACAGATGATGAGATACATGAATTTTGTAGTTTAAAATATAATACATCTTTTGACCAATTTAAAAAAATTGAAGTTAATGGTGAAAATGAATCTCCATTATATACATTTTTAAAAAGTGCCATAAAAGAAGATACAATTGATGGTATTAAAAATAAAATGGCTATGAAAGGAAAAGAAAAGATAAGTAAAACTTACAAAAATAAAAATGACATAAAATGGAACTTTACTAAGTTTTTAGTCGATAAAGAAGGAAATGTAGTTGGAAGATTCTCTCCAACATATAAGCCTGAAGATATGGAAGAAGATATTAAAAAATTACTTATATGAAAAGTTAATAACTCGTGATTATTCACGAGTTTTATTGTGGTATAATTATATTAGAAGGAGAATTAATTATGATTAAATTAGTATTAGTAAGACACGGACAAAGTTTATGGAATCTTGAAAATAAATTTACAGGATGGACGGATGTGGATTTGTCAGAAAATGGAATAAAAGAAGCGGTTGAGGCAGGTAAAGTATTGAAAGAAAAAGGCTTTACTTTTGATATAGCATATACTTCAGTGTTAAAAAGAGCTAATAGAACGCTTGATTTAATTCTTAATGAATTAGATGAAAAAAATATTCCAATTTATAAAAGTTGGCATTTAAATGAGAGACATTATGGCGCATTACAAGGTTTAAATAAAAAAGAAACAGCGGATAAATATGGAGATGAACAAGTACATATATGGCGAAGAAGTTATGATGTACAACCTCCAGCTTTAAATGATGATGACGAAAGATATAAGGAAATGAAAGGACTATATAGCGAATATGTTCCCCATACAGAATGTTTAAAAGATACTGTAGAAAGAGTTATTCCTTATTGGGAAAGTGATATACTTCCTAAACTAAAAGAAGGTAAAAAACTAATCATTGTAGCACATGGAAATAGTTTAAGAGGTTTAATGAAATACTTAGATAATATGTCTGATGAAGAAGTAGTTAATTTAGAAATAGAGACAGGTAATCCTATCTGTTATGAATTAGATGATAACTTTAAACCAATAAGACACTATTATTTAAAATAGGAGAAAATAATATGAAAAATATACCAATACGTGATTTTGAAACAGACAATTTAATAATTAAGAAACCAACAATAGAAGAACAGTATGCACTTTGGAATATTTTAAAAGATGAAATGGTTAATAGATATTATTTTCCCACTCCTGATAGAATATTTATAAAATATAATTTAAAAAAAGATAATATAAAGGATTTAAAAGAAGCGAGAAAGATATTTTTAGAGCAACTTAATGATTGGGAAAGACAAAAACCTTTCTATGAAAAGAAAATCAAAGATATTGAAGATGAAGAAAATAGTCAAAAATTTACCTGGAGTATTTTTTTAAAAACTGGAATACCAATTGGGCAGATTACAGTACAACAAAAAGAAGAATATCCTGATAATCCTGAAATAAGAGATGTAGGATGGTTCATTGATCCTAAATATCAAGGACATGGATATGGAACTGAAGCAGCGACTGAAGTATTAAGATTTATGTTTGAAGAAGTAGAAATAGAAAAAATTATTACATCAGCAGCTATTATAAATAGAGGATCTTGGAGAATAATGGAAAAACTAGGATTTGAACGAGTTGGTGAAAAAAAGTCTACTTATTTTGATGGTGATAATATATTGATGTCTTATCACTATGTTGGAGATAAAGAAAAATTTTATAATAGAGAAAATCATCCTAAAGCATTATAATGTCAAGTCAAATAAAAAGTTCTAATATAGAGCTTTTTTGTTATGTTATAATTTTATTAAGAAGATAGGAGGCAATATGGTATTAAAACTAGATAATCCAGAAGAATATGCTGAAATATTGCAAAAAAAATATGAAAGTTATATGGACGATTATGCCGACAAAACGGGGATGACTGTTCAGCAACTAATTACCAAATATGCAGGTCGCGATGCTACAATAACAACAATGTATAATACTGATATAATTTTAGGTTTTTTAGCGGATTACTATGACTATTATACTCATGCTATAGGCTCCGATGCTAAAATATCTGATGAAGAATGGAAAGAAAAAATTGAAGAAATAAATGAAGAGTATGAAATATTTGAAAAATTGATATATGGGATATCTAAAAGAGTTTCTGTAGAAGAGAAAGAAGGTAGGGTTCTTAAACTAAGTCGTCAAGAATTTGAAGATGGACTAAGGGCAGATAAGGAAGATAGAATAGAGCAGAATGCAAACCATGCAATATCAGATGATGAATTAAAACAAGCATCAAAATGGATAAGAAGATAATATTATACTTATATTGAAACGTATCAAAATACGGATATAACTTTAGTATTACCAGATAGAAGAGAAATAGTTTTTCAAATAGAAGATAAAAAATTGCCCCATCTATTAGGAATACAAAAGGAAAAAAATTCTGCATTTGAATTAATGAAACAAATAATAAAAATGTCAAACCCTAATTTGTCCAAAAGAGATTTTACAAAAATAAAATATAAGAACTTTATATTTCAAAACTATAGAATATTAGAACCTAATGAACCTTTAATTGTTCATTATGATGTTATTAATAGCGCTAGTAAAAAGAATGATTGTAAAGTCCGTGTAATGACTAAATTAAAAGATAAAGTATATAGATATATTTCTTTGGGATTAAATTTAGAATCCAAAGACACTCACATTCATTTCGCTCAAAGTATAACCGCTGAAAAAAGTGCTGAACCATTTATTGGAAAAACAACACAAACTACAATTAATTCAGCAGTATTTGCTAGAAGGGGAGACAAACCAGAATTAATAGGTGCCTTTTCAGTAAAAGAGCAAACTAAGTTTATAAAGGATTTATTAGAAGAAGATCCTGATGAAGGAAGAGTTATTTATTATTCTTTAGAGGATTACCTAAAAAGGATGCACGCAAATTCTATAAGGGTTGAAAACGCAATCGTCAATATGAGAGATATTCAAAGCGAGTTAAGCGCTTCTAAAAGAAAATAAGTGAATGGAATATAGTAAAAGGTCTTAAGGTGATACTAATGGGTAATTATATTTGTAAAATTGCAACACTTGATGAAATGAACGAAAAGTGGGATTATGAAATAACAAAAAATGCTGATGATAGAGAAAACTGGACTCTTTGGAAAAAAGAAAATATTGAAAGATATAAAAAGGAATATATAATTCCCTATTATGGTATACTTGATGGAAAAATTATCTGTGAATGTACAGCCGCAATTAATTCCAGTGTTGTTCAAAACTCAAGTGATTTAATTGATGATAAGACAGCTTATTTAACTGCATTTAGAACAGTAGATGAATATCAAAATCAAGGTTATTTTTCCAAACTATTTAAATTTATGATTGAAGATTTAAAAGAAAAAGGATATGAAAGAGTAACTTTGGGTGTTGAACCTGAAGAAGAAAGAAATAAAGCAATCTATACTAAATATGGATTTATAGAACATATAAAAGATGGAAAAGAGTCATATCCAGATGGCACTTTAATAGATGTAGAATATTATGGAAGAAAAATATAAAGAGGAATAATATGGCAAGTACAAAAGATTATAAAGATTTTATTTTAGAGCAATTAAGTATATTAGATGGTATAACATGTAAACCAATGATGGGAGAATATTTATTGTATTATAATGGCCTATTATTTGGTGGAATATATGATGATAGATTACTTGTTAAAAAAGTAGATAATAATAAAAAGTATAATATGAGTGCAATTATACCATATAAAAATGCTAAACCAATGTATTTTGTAGATGATATTGATAATCAAGATATATTGAGAGAAATAGTTTTAGATACTTGTAGAGATTTATAAAAAATGTGATAAAATGAATATAGAAGGCGGTGTGTTATTTGAATATTAATGAACTAAAAGAACTTCAAAATAGAATAATTGCAAAGAACAAAAAGTGTAATTTAATTGCATCAGTTATAGTAGCAGCTTTAGTCTTATCAACAATAGTTATTATGGTAATATCTAAAGCGAGAGCTATGCACATTATTATAGCATCAGGATTTGAATTGGTTTTCGGATTAGTTAGTTTGGTAATCATTAAACTTATAGTTAATGGTAAAGATACATCAAAGTTTGATAATGAATTTAAAAATATTTTTGTGTTAAATGCCTTGAAAAATACTTTTGATGATTTAAATTATAATATTGAAGAAGGATTTGATGAAGAAACACTATCTGATTATGGAATGATTGATACAGCGGATAGATATTCTTCTAATGATTATATTTCGGGAACATATAAAGGAATAAAATTTGAACAGTCTGATGTTCATATCGAAGAAGAGCATGAAAGTGAAGATTCCGATGGTAATAAAACAGTTCACTGGGTAACAATATTTAGAGGAAGATATATGATCTTTGATTTCAACAAGAAATTTATGGCCAATGTACAAGTTGTTAGTAATCGCTTTAATGCCAGAAGTTCTCCTAGGGATAGAAAATTTTCTAAAGTTAAGTTAGAAGATATGGAATTTAATAAGATGTTTGATGTTTATACAGATATAGAACATGATGCTTTTTATATCTTAACACCACACTTTATGCAAAAGATAAAAGATCTTTATAAAAACCTTGATTCACCGATTATGTTATGCTTTGTTGATAATAGGCTTCATATAGCACTCGATAATGGTGAAGATTCATTTGAATATAATGTTTTTAAACCAATAAATGAAGAAGAGATAAATAAAGATATTATAAAAGATATAAGACTAATTACAGATTTTGTAAATGAGTTAAACTTAGATAATGATTTGTTTAGGAGGTAAAAAGTATGAACCCATTATATATAGTTTTAATAATTATAGGAATTTTATTAATATTTGTGATTTGGTGTATATCAGTTTCTAATAAACTAAATAGAACTGTTATTAAAATTGAAGAATCTCTTTCAGGAATTGATATTGCACTAGCAAAAAGATATGATGTTTTAACTAAAATGATAGAAGTAGTTAAAGGATATGCTAAACATGAAAAGGAAACTCTATTTGAAGTAGTGAAACTTCGTGAAGGAATGCCATTACCTGAAAAAGTAGAAGAAAATAGTAAGATGGATAATAATGAAGCAAAGATTAATGCTATTATTGAAAACTATCCAGATTTAAAAGCAAGTAAAAACTTTATGGAATTACAAAAGGCAGTTGTAGATGTTGAAGAACACTTACAAGCTTCAAGAAGATGCTATAATTCCAATGTTTCAATTTATAATCAACTAATTATGTCATTCCCAATAAGTGTTATAGCAAAGAAAAAAGAAATGACTAAGAAAGACTTTTTTACAGCTAAGGAAGAAGAAAAAGAATACGTAAAAGTTGATTTATAAATCATAAGTTAGTAAAATATACTTAGGAGGGTTTATGGAAAAATATGATACATTAAAATATTACGACGAACACGCAGAAGCATATTGTGAAGCAACTAAAAATGGTAATATGGAGGAAGCTTATAATAGATTTCTAGTTCTGTTGCCAGATAAAGCATACATCTTAGATTTTGGTTGTGGTTCAGGAAGAGATAGCAAATATTTTTTGGCACACGGTTATACAGTTAGGGCAATTGATGGATCGGAAAAACTTTGTGAATTAGCAAGTGCATACATTGGGCAAAAAGTTGATAATATGAAATTTGATGAGTTAAGTGATGTTGAAACCTATGATGGCATTTGGGCTTGTTCATCGATACTACATGTTGAAAGAGAAAACTTACCTGACATTCTAAGAAAAATGATTACAGCATTAAAAGATGGTGGAGTTATCTATACATCATTTAAAAAAGGTAACCAAGAAGTAGTACAAGATGGTAAATATTATAATTATATAACTAGAGAGATACTTGAGGATATGTTAAAAGAAGTTGATCCTAATTCACAAATTGTTGACTATTATGAAAATAGCACAGTCGCAAACGTAAATAGGCCAACAGCAACTTGGGGTAGTTATTTAATAAAAAAAAGAGAACCAAAAAACAATCTAAATTAGATTGTTTTTTTATATTGACATATAAATGAAATAGGCATACAATACTATTGTATTAATTAAGTAATACAGTGAGGTGAAATTATGGAATTTACATTTGATAATAATATTCCAATATATATTCAGTTATTAGAGTATTTAAAGATCTACCTTATTTCAGGTACATTTAAATCAGGTGAAAAGTTACCATCTGTTAGAGAATTTGCAGCAACTTTTAAAGTAAATCCTAATACAATGCAAAAAGCTTTAGTAGAACTTGAAAATATGAAACTAATATATACAGAAAGAACCAATGGTAAATATGTTACTAAAGATAAAAAAATAATTGAAAAACTAAAGGATGAGTATGCTATGACACTAGCAAAGAGTTATTTCATGGGAATGAAAAAAATAGGACTAGGTAAAGCAGATTCAATTAAATATTTAGAAGGGATAAGTGAGTAATATGGATTTATTAGAAATTAAAAATGTTAGTAAGTCTTTCGATAAGAAAGAAATTCTTAAGGACATAAATCTAACTATCTCTAGCGGAAAAATAGTTGGTCTATTAGGTAAAAATGGGGTAGGTAAAACTACTTTAATTAAACTGATAAATGACTTACTTACACCTACTTCTGGTGAAATATTAGTTAAAGGTAATAAGATTGGTGTAGAATCAAAAAAAGTTATTTCTTACTTACCAGAAAGAACTTATTTAAACAAACAGATGAAAGTTAGTGAAGTAATTAATTACTTTAAAGACTTCTATCAAGATTTTGATTCTGATAAAGCAGAGAAATTATTAAAAGATCTAGACTTAGATATCAATCAAAAACTATCTAAGATGAGTAAAGGAATGCAAGAGAAAGTGCAGTTAGTACTTGTTATGTCTAGAAACGCTGATTTATACATCCTAGATGAACCATTAGGTGGAGTTGATCCTGCAACAAGAGATTATATCCTAGACACAATCCTTTCTAACTTCAGTGAAAATGCTAGTGTTATTATCTCAACTCATTTAATATCTGATATAGAAAGAATTCTAGATGAAGTAGTATTTATTGATAAAGGAGAAATAGTATTACAAAGTGATGCTGATAAACTTAGAAATAAAGAAAATGCTTCAATTGATGAAATCTTTAGGAGGATGTTCAAATGTTAAATAAATTATTAAAATATGAATTAAAATACATGATTAGAAATATGAGTGTATTCTATATACTAGCAATCTTCTTTGCTATAACTACTAGAATACTATTCTCTATTGAACAGACTGTTATAGTTAAAATAATAAGTCAAATAAGTGTTGGTTGTTTATTTGCTATGGTTGCAAATATCTTAATAAATACTTTAATGAGAAGTTGGGTAAGATTTAAAGAGTCTATTTATAAAGATGAATCCTATTTAACTCATACTTTACCAGTTACTAAGAATAATATTTATGATTCTAAATTTATTCAAGCCTTAATCTTCTTTGTAATTGGGTTTGGAATAATAATACTTAGTATTTTTATTGCTTACTATACACAAGAAAGATGGCTAGTAGTAAAAGAATTAATTAATAAAATAACAACAGGTTTAGAATTTAATACTTGGTTATTTATTATAAGTATGTTAGCAGTTATATTTTTAGAGATATTTAATGCTATCCAGTGTGGTTTTTTAGGAATAATTTTAGGACATAAACAGAATAACAATAAGATAGCTTTCTCAGTTCTATTTGGCTTTATAGCGTATCTTGTAGCACAAAGTATGGTATTGTTTCTAACTTTTATATCAGGGTTATTTAATAGTAATATTATGGATTTATTTAAAAATACAGTTTTATTAGATGCTAAAGCCTTTAAATTATTAGTTATTTTGGCGATAGTATTATATGTGTTAATAATTGGTATAATGAATATAATATGTAAAAAAATCTTTAATAAAGGTGTTAATGTAGAATAAAAAAAGAGGTGTTTACCTCTTTTTTATTTTTGAGTTGTAGTTTCAGTTTTAGGGGCTTCTGTTTTCTTGCCTCTCATAATTAGGAATACACCTAAAGCTACAGCGATTACTAATAAGCTAATACCAAGTACTGGTCTAAATCTAACCCAAGCAATAGCAATAATTACAAAGCTTAAACATAAACCTAGAACTAATGATATAAGTCCAACAGCAGAACCTACGATACTACCAAGTATTGGTACATAACTTGTAATAGCACTTAATGGCTTAAATATTGTAGCGAATCCTAATACACAAGCAAGTATTCCACCAATTCTTAAAACCCATTTAATAATTTTGTTTTCTTTCTTGATAACGTTAATCATTTCAGAACCAGAATGTACACCATCCATAACTCTATTAACTGTTTTGCCAGCTTTAGAAACGAAATCAACAAAAGTTTCACCACTTTGAACTGCTAAGACACTAACATCAGTAGAATTATTATAAACAAATGATATTCTATAATCACCAACTTGAGGATTATTATAATCTTTAGATGAGATTAAATAATTATTAATGATATTTAGATTTAACTTATCAGTTTCTTCTTTATTAAAGTTTGTGTAGTTAGCTTTAGTGCTTAACATATTTACTTGATTAGAAGATAGTGTGAAAGCTCCAACTTTTACATCATCTGAAGTATATACTTCATTTTCATAAGGCATAATTTTTGGATTATCATGACCAGATTGATGGAAATCGTTAGAATTAATTAATGTACTTGACCATTCTTTTTTATAAGAATATGTAGTAGCACCATCTTCATCAGTATGACTTTCTTCTTCCCATTGATATACTTCTACAATTCTTTTTAAGACTGGAGTCTTAACAGTTATCTTAAATACAGTATCTTTTAATTCTTTTTCATTGATTAATTTTCCATATGTTGCGACTAACTTACCTTCATTATTAGGATTAAGAGAATCACTTTTTACATCAACATAACTTTTATCCATTTCTGCTGTTGTCTTTAAGTTTCGAACGTTATTACCTTCATTCCACCATAATAGAACAATACCAAGTAATATTAAAACAACTCCTCCAATAATACCCTTAAATGAGTTACCTATTCTTTTCATTTCTTTCCTTCCTTTCTAAAAAAATTGTATATCAAAAACGCTTAAAAGAAAAGATTTTTATGATATAATTTTGATAGGTGAAACTTTAGTTACTACTTTCAAAGGAGATTCCAATGGACGTGTAGAATTAATACCATATGAAGATAGTTATAATGTTAAATTAATAGGTGATAAAAATACTAAATATAATTTCACTTTATCAGATTCTAATAACAATGAATATTACTTTGAATACTATTTTGATAAAGAAGAAAAAACTGTAATTTTAAAATTAGTAGGAAAGGAGTAGAATATGGAAATTAAAGAAAGCACAATTGAGCAAAGAAAGAAGATCTTTGAACAAATGAAACAAAGTGCTATTGAACTAGGTGAAATGGAAAAGAATGATGGTGTTCCAACATTTACACCTCCAGAAACAGAAGATAGTGAATTTAATATTAATGAATTTGGCGAGATTGAAAGACCTCAACAAAGATAATAAATATCCCTCATAGAAATATGAGGGTTTTATTTGAAATACTATAAAAATATCGGTATAATAAAAGATGAAAAAACACATAAAATGGTGATATTATGGAACAAAGTACTTTATTTGAAAATAATAAAATAGAACCTTTAGCATCACGTATGAGACCTAGAACAATAGAAGAGTTTGTAGGTCAAAAACATCTTGTTGGTGAAGGTAAAATATTAAGAAGAATTATTGATAGTGATAATTTATCATCAATGATATTTTGGGGTCCTCCTGGAGTTGGTAAAACGACACTTGCTAGAATTATCGCTACGCAAACAAAGTCTGAATTCATAACGTTCTCTGCAGTTACGTCTGGTATTAAAGAAATAAAAAAAGTAATGGAAGAAGCGGATAATAATAAAAAAATTGGTATTAAAACTATTGTCTTTGTCGATGAAATACATCGTTTTAATAAAGCTCAACAAGATGCTTTCTTACCATTTGTAGAAAAAGGGTCAATTGTTTTAATTGGCGCAACTACTGAAAACCCTTCTTTTGAAGTAAATAACGCCTTACTATCTAGATGTAGAGTATTTGTTCTAAAAGAACTATCTAGTGATGATATTTTAATACTTTTAAAAAGAACTCTTACTGATCCTAGAGGATTTGGTAATGAAAAAGTAAAAATAAAAGATGAAGATTTAAAACTAATTGCAGATTTCGCTAATGGGGACGCACGAAGTGCCTTAGCAACCTTGGATATGTTAGTAATAAATGGTGAAGTTGATAAAAAAGGTGCTATTAATATTACTAAGGATATAATTGAGGAGTGTTTAACAAAGAAAACATTCCTTTACGATAAAAACGGAGAAGAACATTATAATATAATTTCAGCACTTCATAAATCGATGCGAAATAGTGACCCTGATGCTGCAGTCTACTGGCTTGCTCGTATGTTAGAGGCTGGTGAGGATCCTATTTACATTGCAAGACGAATAACAAGATTTGCCAGTGAAGATATAGGACTTGCTGATACTAATGCTTTAAATGTCGCAGTTAATGTTTATCATGCTTGCCACTTTATTGGATATCCAGAGTGTAATGTTCATCTAGCAGAGGCTGTTATCTATATGTCTCTAGCGCCTAAATCAAACTCTTGTGATGTAGCATACCACTTAGCAAGCAGTGATGCTAGAAATATGTTAGATGAACCAGTACCACTTGTTATAAGAAATGCTGAAACCAAATTAATGAAAGATTTAGGATATGGTAAAGGATATCAATATGCCCATGATACAGAATCAAAATTAACAACAATGGAATGCTTACCACCATCATTAATTGGAAAGACTTATTATAATCCTAATACTTTAGGTAATGAAATAAGATTTAAAGAAAGACTTGAAGCTATTAAGAAGTGGAAAAAAGAACATAAAGAAATAAAATAAAGAAAGATCATTGATCTTTCTTTTTTACATTGGTAAAACATGAACTGCAATTTGAAAATATACAAATAGTGATATAGCATCAACTATTGTCGTAATAAATGGACTAGCCATAACTGCTGGGTCAAATCCCATTCTCTTAGCAAGTATTGGAAGAGTACATCCTATAAATTTAGCCATCATAACAACAATTATTAAAGTACCGCATACAACTAATGCTACATTAGTACTAACTTTATCAATTAATAAAAGCTTACCAAAGTTAGCAACTGCAAGAGTAATACCAATTAATACAGATGCTCTTATTTCTTTCCAAATAACTTTTAGTGTATCACTAAATTCAATATCATTAAGTGAAAGTCCACGAATAACAGTAACTGATGCCTGTCCACCAGCATTACCACCAGAGTCCATAAGCATTGGGATAAATGATGTTAAAACAACATGCATAGCAAGAGCACTCTCATAATGTTGAATTATTTTCCCTGTAAATGTTGCAGAAATCATAAGTAATAATAACCAAGGTATTCTACTTTTCCAAATATCAAATACTGATAGTTTTAAATATGATTTTTCAGTCGGTGTAATAGCGGCCATCTTTTCAATATCCTCGGTAGCTTCTTCTTCGATGATATCAACAACGTCATCGATAGTGATGATACCAACTAGCTTATTCTCTGAATCAACAACAGGAACTGCAGTAATATCGTAGTCTTGGATAATTCTTGCAACTTCTTCTTGGTCCATCAAAGTATTAACAGGATGGACATCATCATCCATAACATCTTTTATTAATTTATCTTCAGAATTTATTACTAAGTCTTTTAATGCTACTTTTCCAATTAATTGTCTCTTTTTATCCACAACATAACAGATATTAATTGTCTCTTTATCATCATATTCTTGTCTTATCTTTTTTAAAGCATCTTTTATTGTTAAATCGTCTCTAAAATCTAAATATTCAACAGTCATAATACTTCCTGCAGACTTATCAGGATACTTTAGTAATTGATTAATATCACGCCTTGTATCAGGGTCAACTTTTTTAAGTAAACGGTGAACAACATTAGCAGGTATTTCATCCATTAAGTCAGTCGCATCATCGGCAGCCATATCATTAATAATATCAATAGCCTCTTTTTCAGTAAGTGATGCTATTATCATTGCCTCTTTATCAGTATCCATATATGAGAATACGTCAGCGGCAATATCCTTATTTAATAATCTGAATATTTTAACTAATTCCTTCGGTGGAAGTTCCTCTAATATTTCTGAAATATCATATTCATTCATTTCATTTAATACTTTTTTAATTTCTGAGTACTTTTTCTCTTCAATTAATTTTTCAATATCTTCTAACATATTTATAACCTCCACTTCTTTTTCTTCATAATTATACTATAAAATAGGAAAAATAAATAACTAATTTTTAAAAATTTAGTATAATTATTTAAGAGGAGTGATAAAATGGAACAAATTATTCCGACTCATGTTGCAATTATCATGGATGGAAATGGTAGATGGGCAACTAGACAAGGTAAAAAAAGAACAGATGGTCATTACGCTGGTTATCAAAGATTAAAGAAAACAGGTTTATATATACTTAATAAAGGTGTTAAGTATTTAAGCGTATTTGCGTTTTCCACAGAGAATTTTAAAAGAAGTGAAGAAGAAGTAAGTTATTTAATGAATTTATTCGTAGAAGGTTTTAAAAGTGATGCTAACTTCTTTGTTAAAAATAACGTTAAAGTAATCTTTTCAGGAAGAGAAAAGCCATTAAGTGACAAAGTATTAAAAGTTATGTCTACATTAGAAAAGAAAACCAAATCATGTACAGGAGGAATACTTAATATCTGTTTAAATTATGGTGGACAGGCTGAAATAGTAGATGCTTGCAAAAAAATAGTAGAAGAGTACAAAGAAGAAAAAATAAACTTAGATGAATTAGATCAAGATAATTTTTATAAATATTTATACAATGATTTACCACCAGTAGATTTAATGATAAGAACAAGTGGGGAAGTAAGAATAAGTAATTTTATGTTATATAGTTTAGCATATGCAGAATTATATTTTACAGAGACATGTTTCCCTGATTTTGATGAAAAAGAATTTGATAAGGCACTAAAGTCTTATCAAGAAAGAAATATTACAAAAGGGGGAACAAAGTAAAAAAGGATATATGAAAATATTAATTGGTTTATTAGTACCATTTTTAGGTACAACATTAGGAGCTGGAATGGTTTATCTTTTAAAAGATAAACTAAATTCTAAAATAGAAAAAATATTATTAGGTTTTGCCTCAGGTGTAATGGTAGCAGCATCTATTTGGTCACTTCTAATACCATCTATTGAAATGGCTCAAGAACAAAAAACAATTGCGTGGTTACCAGCATCAATTGGTTTTATTTTAGGAATATTATTTCTTTTAATACTGGATAACGTAATTCCTCATATTCACTTCAAAAGTAAAGAGCAAGAAGGACCCAAGTCTAAATTAAAAAAGACAACAATGATGGTTCTAGCAGTAACACTACATAATATTCCTGAAGGTATGGCAGTAGGAGTTGCGCTAGCAGGTGCATTAAGTAAAAATAGTGGGATAACTATTGCGGGTGCTATAGCCTTAGCAATTGGAATTGCCATTCAAAACTTTCCGGAGGGCGCAATTATATCGATGCCATTAAAAGAAGAAGGAATGTCTAAAAGTAAATCTTTCCTTTATGGAACAGCATCTGGAATAGTAGAACCAATTGGAGGGGCAATAACAATTCTTTTAACATCATTAGTTGTACCAATATTACCTTATCTTTTATCTTTTGCAGCAGGAGCAATGATGTATGTTGTAGTAGAAGAATTAATACCAGATTCACAAATTGGTAAGCATTCTAATATTGGAACAATAGGATTCACAATAGGATTTATTATTATGATGATATTAGATGTAGCATTAGGATAAAACTCAGTTTATGAGTTTTTTTGTGGTATAATATTATCAAAATTATTTAGTGGAAAAGTAAATAGTAGTAATAAAGGTGGTGATAAATGACAAAAAATAAAATCACAAGTGATTAGTACATAAAGGATAGATTATCTATCCTTTTTTCGACAAAAAACGCGTAAAAAAAGCACAAAAATTAAAATTTTATTGAAAAAACAAATTTAATACTATATACTTATCTTAGAATAAGGAGGAGTATTATGGAAAATAATAATATAAATGAAAATACAGAGCCTCAAGTTACTGAACCAATAAATGAGATTGTTGAAGAACCACCAATTTCATTAGGTGAAGCTGTTAATAACACTTTAATGGATCCAGAAATAGTTCCAGAAGCTGAAAAAACAGTTGTTGAAGAACCAGTTGTAGCAGCACCTGTAGTTGAAGAACCAGTTGCAGCAGCACCTGTGGTTGAAGAACCAGTTGCAGCAGCACCTGTGGTTGAAGAGCCAGTTGTAGCAGCACCTGTGGTTGAGGAATCAGTTGCAGCAGCACCTGTAGTTGAGGAACCAGTTGTAGCAGCACCTGTGGTTGAAGAGCCAGTTGCAGCAGCACCTGTAGTTGAGGAACCGGTTGTAGCAGCACCTGTGGTTGAAGAGCCAGTTGTAGCAGCACCTGTAGTTGAAGAGCCAGTTGCAGCGGCACCTGTAGTTGAAGAACCTGTAGCACAACAAGTTGCAGGATCAACTGATGTTAAGATTGAAGAACCAAAGGTAAAGCCACCAAAAAGTCATGCACCAATATTATTTGTAATAATAATAATTTTGGCACTAGTATTATGCTACTTACTATTTGGTGACAAAATATTTAAGAAAGAAGCAAAACCAGCACCTACACCTGTGGTATCAGCATTAGAATTTGCTTCAATGAATTCAATTGATTTTTTAAGATTAAAAAGTGATGGTACGTATGATTTAAATCTAACTAATCAAATCTATAAAGATACAACATTAGTTAGAGATAAAAAAGGTAAATATACAAAAGTAGATAATACTTATACTTTAGATAATGGTGCTGTAGTAATTGTTAACAATGATTATGCTGAAGTAACTAACTTAGTTAATAATTCTGAGGAAAAATATGAAGATATATTATTTGAAAAGACAAAGTTAGAAACTGTAAGAACAGCAATCAACACTAATGTTGTTGAGTACTTTAAATCAGGAAAAGCTATTGTTGATGGAGATGTAGTAAAAAGCGAAGCTGAGGGTAAAAAAGCATATGAAACTGAAGTATCAAACTTCGCAGCAGAACTTGGTTCTTGTTACAGATTAGAAACTGGAGAAGAAGCAATTAATAAAAATGAGTTTAATTGTACATTATCATATAAAATTTATTTAAAAGATTATACTCAAAGCGCATGTAGCGAAGGAAAAGAACCATATTTAAAATGGTTAGCTCCAAGTGGCCATTGCGAATCTGATCATATTTCACATGATGATTATCTATCTTTATCACCAAGCGAAGGGTACAAAATATTATCAATAGATAGTTCACCAGTGTAAGATTATTAAAAAGCATAAAAACAGTTTTATGCTTTTTTATTTTGTGATAAAATAATAATTGAGGTGAATTATGTATAAAGAATTTATAGGATCATACGTTACCTTGCTTGTAT
>JAEEGJ010015689.1_pt1 | contig 17598 bp, 15 predicted proteins | sample 8958761 | NCBI WGS metagenome assembly JAEEGJ01 (sample SAMN16246546, study PRJNA631951) | gut metagenome | biome: gut microbiome; feature: rumen; material: RS-attached | host: Bos | place: Iran: Karaj | collected 2018-10 | reverse complement strand
GTTCTTGTTCTGTCGAAGATTGATGACCATTGCAATTTCTGATCTTGCCATACTTTAAATGTTTTTCATGGTATCAGACTTTCTGCGGCGAGCTACTCCGGGTCACCGCCTCCCGCTTGTTATAATCGAGGTTTTATCAACCTTTCTTACACGTTACAAAGGTACAACTTTTTCATAAATCATCCAAACATATTGCCAACTATTTTCGTTAAAAATTATTTCTGCTTTCGATAAAATATAGAATGATTTTCTTGGAATATTCGGATAATCGTTGTATCTTTGCACGCAAAAGCTATTGATTATGGAAGAAGAGAAAAAGAAAAGCTTGAAGGAAGAAATCTCTAACCGTGCCAGCGAGCCTCTGGAGGGTGCTTTGGCATACTCTCCTACAGAGGTCTACGAAGAAGATCCCCGTTATGATTTTGACGGTAGAAACTTCGATTTGCCCAAGACTCTCGACGAAGTAAAGGTAGAGCTCAAAGAGGCAGACCGGGAACTGAACAAACCCGAGATGTGGACTTCCTTTAGCGGTTTCATTGCCGATTTCAAACAGTCTCATAGCTCATGGCTGAAGTAATCATCCGCAATAAAGCCAAAAACCGACTGGCTAAGATACTGGAAGCAGCATACACAGACTATGGCCAGACAACCTTGAATCGATTCCTGAGTGAATTGGAACACATTGAGCATCGTTTGTCAATACAGCCAGAATCCTATCCTTTAGAGTATAGCCTGATGGGGCTCAAAAGGAAATACAGATTCTGTACGCTCAAAAAGAATTTCAAACTGATCTACTTCTATCGTCCACGGTTAGATAAGGTCGTGATTGTGACAGTTTGGGATACAAGAATGAATCCTGCCAGATTGGTCAAAGAATTCAAAAAGTGAGATTCCTTTAGAGAATTTCATTTTTGGCAACTATATTTATCGATAAACTGAAAAAGTTTCCCGTTTTAGGAAACTTTTTAAGTTATCTTTTGGATATTCTGATCCTTTTTATTATCTTTGCAGCCTATTATTGTTGATAAGAATTTGAGAGAAATATGGCATATAACAAGCATTTAGATAAAACAGAAGAAGAACTTCGTGAACTCAAACTAGTTTACGAACGAAACGATATTGACCGCTTTATTGACGGCCTGGAGGCTGGTAAGATATGTAAAGAAGAGGAAATTATCAGTTTGACTAAAACCGTCCAAAACAATGATGGATTAGTTCTATTAGAATATAGTAGGTTGAAGAGAATTAAAGACGAAGGGTTTATTGAACACTTTGCGACAAATTATAATAAACGATACAGTACTTCTCACATGCTGATGAACAAGATGCGCAGCAGTTTCAGTCGTGGTCTTTCATTCCTTGAGGATTTTTGTGAGAAAAAGCGTCGTAAAGGTCATTCCAAGAAGAAACGTAGTGTGGTAAAGAGTTCAAAGATGGGCCAAGGGGAATATCGTCCATCATTCTGGGGACTTGAGCACTACATTGAATCAGTCAAGGCCTTGTACAAGGAAGTTGTTGCCTATATGGACGACCTAACTAAGGGAATAGACTTGTGTCTTGAAATGATAGATGGCGTAAAATACGTGAGATCACATCCCGAGGAAGCAGATAGGATTTACAACAAATGCCATCAAGATACAGTCATCAATCATCGTGCGACCATCAAGCGTTTTGTTAATATGAATGCTGACTTGGAAAACGACATCCTGAAGAAGATGGAAGAATGGGAAGAGCAGAAGCGTGAAATGAAGGAGTTGAAGGCCCGCCTTTATCATACTATGGACGAGAATGAATGGAACGATCTATGCATCTGTGAAGAGGTGATGGCCGCCCGTCAGAATGGCGTGACCAATAAGGAACGGGCTTTGTGGGGTGATAACACCCGACAGATTATAAGAGCCAGGGTGGCTTATGAACATATTGATGAACTCGAGCCGAAAGGTCAGAAAGGACGTATCGGAGGTGAGTTCCTTTACAGGCTTTACGTCTGGAGCCATATATTGCCTAATCGTGGACTTGATAACTGGCATGAATACTTTTTGGGAAAGTACAAAGAAGACGGCAAAGGTAAACTTAATCCTGATAAGGTAGGTGCCATGAAGATGGCCAAGGGTAAAATTGCCAAAATGCGCCTTGATGAAGATAATAAGATACAAGTAGAGTTTGACAAGAAATTAGATGAATTGGTCAATAAGTATATGATTGATGAATCAGAAGGGGCTAATTCGGTAAAGGAAGCCATCAACTTTTGACTTTTTTCGGTAGACACAAGTATTGCAGGGCTGGTCTTTTTCGAGGCTAACCCTGTAACTTTTGACTGGTTTGAATCATGGGATGGTCAAAAGTTATCCTTTTTTTGACTATCAATGGCCTTTGATAGACAACTTATGACTATTTGATAAACTATTTTTGGGGCTTATATGGTCAAAAAGGTATAGATGTATTATCAAAATACCTAATCTAACGTCAAAACACATGTTTATATGAAGTCAATAATATCTCTACAGCGTATTAAGGAAATAAGTAAATTTGCACTCGGATTCATCCCTCCGAGTGCATTTTGTATTTGTGCCAAGGGAATGAATAGAATCCGAAGGGCGCAAAAACTTGAGCACGGGGCCCGCAGTCTCTGAAATCGCCTATGGAGGCTGAGTGCAAGGCATCATTTGTTAAGTTACATTGAAAGATGGAAACAAACAATTTCAATCCCGGCTCCCTGGAGCAGGGGCTGGCTGAAAAGGCCAGCGAGCTGAAGGCTCAGCGCCATGTGCGCGAAGAGCGGTTGGTCGATATCACGCTGGAGGTCATTGCCAACGCGGTGGTGTCGAAAGAGCCCGACATCATCCAACTGATGTCAGGCAAACAGTGGCAGGCGGCACTGCGCGAGGTGGTCATCCATGAGATCAAACGTGCTGCCGAAGACCGGCTATGGTGCCGTGAGTACGACGAGAAGGCGAAGAGCAACCAGCACATGCTCATCTACACGGGCAGCCACTGGGAGACGGTAGAGTCACAGCAGTGGATGGACTTCGTGAACCTGTGTGCAGAACGTTGCGGGGTGCCTGAGTCCATCCGCGTGAACCATGTGTTCATGAAGGCGCTCTACGAAGGCGTCGGCTACAATCTGTCGAAGTACCGCCGGTGTGTAGTGCCCGAAGGCGAGGTGTGGATCAACGTGCGCAACGGCACGCTGGTGGTCGGCAGCGACGGACGGGTCGTACTGCGCGACCATCGTAAGGATGACCTGTTCACCCACACCCTCGACTACGTGTACGACGCTCAGGCCGAGTGCCCGCAGTGGCATGGTTTCCTCGACCGGGTATTGCCCGAGACGGAGGCCCAGCAGCTGTTGGCGGAGTTCGTAGGCTACTGTCTGATGAAGCACCACCGACTGGAGAAGATGCTCTGGCTCTACGGTCAGGGGCAGAACGGCAAGTCGGTGACGCTAGAGGTAGTCGAGGCCCTGCTGGGTTCGATGAACGTCAGCTACCTCTCGCTGGCCGACCTGACCAACGACGATGTGAAGCGTGCCGGATTCGAGGGCAAGATGCTCAACATCTCAACCGAGTCCGGGCGCGACGTCAACCCCAACATCCTAAAGCAGCTGACCTCAGGCGAGCGGATAACCGTCAAGCGTTTGTATGTCGATCCCCGCGAGACCAACGACTATGGCAAGGTGCTCGCCGCCTTCAACGACCTGCCGAGGGCTGAGAACACCTTCGGCTACTTCCGCCGTCTGCTCATCCTGGCCTATCAGGTTACCATCCCGCAGGAGGAGGTCGACCGTCGACTGGCCGATAAGCTCAAGACCGAGCTGCCGGGCATTCTGAACTGGGTGCTCCAAGCTCTGCCAGGACTGATGACCCGTGGCGAGTTCACGCAGAGCCAGAACTGTGAACAGGCTCTCGACCGCTACCGTCTGATGTCAGACAACGTCCTGCTGTTTGCCAACGAGATGTGCGAGCCCTACGAGTACACCACCAACGGACAGGAGGTCTATACCGCCTACCGCAGCTACTGTCTCGAATCGTCGCTCAAGCCCAGCGGCAAGCAGAAGTTCTATGAGCGGCTCTCAAGCGTCTTCCCCCGTGAAGACTTCGGAAACATCGTGCGTTTCAGACTTAAAATCACAGCATCATGAACAGCCAGCACGAACATTTCGATACCGGCCGGCTGAACGCCATTCCCATCACGGAGGTGGCTCGGCGGCTGGGCTGTCACCTGCGGAGAGTAGGCGTCAACCACGTTACCCTCTGTCCCTGGCACGAAGACCATCACCCGTCGCTCTCGCTGGTTGAGGGTACGGGCAAGAACTACTGCCACTGCTTCAGTTGCGGCAAGGGCGGCAGCGTCATCGACTTCACGATGCAGCACGAGGAATGGTCGTTCCAAGAGGCCTGCCAATGGCTCTCCAGCGAGTTCGGCATCAGCACCACGCCTGCAGGCGGATACGTGCCCCGGCCGAAACGAAAGCCCGCCGTCAAGCCTGCAGAGCCCGTCTACACATATATCCCTGTGGAGATGGTCGACCGGCTGGTGACGACCGAGAACTCGCTCTGCAAGTGCCTCATGCGCATGTTCCGCCCCGAGGCGGTGGAATGGATCACCGAGGAATACCGCATCGGAGCCTACCCGATGGGCAGCCACGACGACAGCACCGTGTTTCCGAACATCGACAGGCATGGCCGCGTGTGCAACCTGAAGGTGCAGCACTACGAAACCAACCCCATGTCACCCCGATTCGCCCACAGCGACCCTGGCTCATGCTATTGGCTGGGCAGCATCTGGGCACGGGGAGGGCAATTGCCGAAGGATGCACGCTTCCAGTCGTCATGTCTTTTCGGCGAACACCTGCTCACTCGTTATCCGGAAAGCATGGTGGTGCTCGTCGAGAGTCCCAAGAACGCCTTGTTCGGGGCACTGGCATTCCCACTCTGGACGTGGGTGGCCACAGGCAACAAGGGCATGCTCCGTCGCGAGGTGCTTCAACCCTTGCAGGGACGTGACGTGATCGTCATCCCCGACCGTGACGCCATTGGTGAATGGAGTGCCGCGATCGCGAAGATGGCCGACCTGGCAAACTTCACCGTCTTTGATATTTGCCGACAAAAGGCGCCAGAGGGTGATCTGAAGTTCGACATCGCCGATTACATCCAGCTGCAGCACGCTGAGCCGTTCTGACTGCGAGATTGAGTTTTTATTGAGTTTTTGAGGGCTGTCCGATACGTCGTAACTGACTGTCGGACAGCTTTTTGCAAGATGTCTATTGAGTTTTTGGTGTCAAACTCCAGAAAACTCTTTTTCTCTTTAAATAAAAAAATTAATTTTTGGGGAAATAGGCATCAAAAACTCAATAGACAGCATCTAAACAGTTAAGTATCAAATACTTGCAAGCCTTTAACAGACCTTCAAAAACTCAAAATATTCTCACATAAACACAATAATCTCCCATGTGACAACCGAATCACCATGGAGCAACTATGTATGGACATTAAAATGTAAAATTATGAAATTACATTACATTCTAAAATGTCAAATACTAACCGTTTTGACACCATAGACTAAACCCGGAGTTTACTTAGCCTAAACTCCGACTTTACTTAGCCTAAAGTCCCACTTTAGTCTACCTAAACTTCAGGGCACGCTTTTAGGGCTTTTCAGGGCGGTTTTTGCGAAGCAAGACAAAAACGAAATTATTTTACATAAGACATCAAAACTATTGTGTAATTACACATCGTTCCTGCACCCCCGTGCACCCGCGTACATAAAAAAATGAGTTTTTCGTATTCAAATTGATGGAAAAAGCGTACCTTTGCACGCGAATTTAATAAATAGGCTTCAAGTGTAATCTCTAAATACATAAAAATGAAACAGAACAAACTATTGATGATGACTGCCTTTTGGCTGATGGGCTTGATGGCAGGCCACGCACAAGAGGCAGAGACGTTCAGCATAGCGACGCTGAACGTTGACGGACTGCCGCAGAAGATATTAGTCGCTAAGGTGAACCCCGACGGCCCTGGTGGGGGTGGAAGTGTCAGGATTGGACGCTATCTCCAGAAAAGGGGCTACGACATGGTGTTTATGCAGGAGGACTTCAACTTTCACGAGGAGCTGACAGTCCCCTTGGAAGACGACTATCTGATGGACTCTTGGACTGGCAACTTAGGTGTGGAAGGTCGCGAGATAGACTTCCTGCATCTGCAGAATCACCGCTTCGAGTGCGACGGTCTGATGGGTGTTTGGAAGAAGGGCATCACGCAGACCTCTACCAGCCGCACTTCTTGGACGGCCAACTTCGGTAAGTTCAGCCATGCGCTTGACGAGATGGTGACCAAGGGCTTCCGTCGCCATGAGCTGACGCTGAAAAACGGACAGCAGATAGTAGTCTATAACATGCACATGGATGCCGGCGATACTGTCGACGAACGCGAGGGCAAGGACAGCCTGGACCGTGATGCGCGCCTGAAACAATGGAATCAGTTGCGTAACGATATCCTCACCCGTCTGGACGCGCGCCCCGTCGTCGTCGTGGGCGACCTGAACAGCTATTATTGTCGCGACCGGATCAAGAGCAATTTCATCGATGAGATAGATGCCACGGGACGTGCCAAGGTGTACGACGCATGGGTAGAACTACAGAACGGCGGACGTTATCCGGACCCTGTTGACGGCATTGTATATTGTGAGAAGGATGGTAACATCCTCGAAAGCGGCGAAGGCCTTGACAAGGTGCTGTATGTCAATCCCACTGGTGGAACCGAGATCCATGCCATCAGCTACCAGCTCGATACTACGGGCTATCTGCACGACGGCAAAATGCTGGGCGACCACTATCCCGTGAGCGTCACCTTCCAGATTGGCAGCAGACCAACAGGTATTGAGACCATTTCAAGCGCCGAGGCTCAAGTTCCAAGTTATTACGATCTTCAGGGTCGCCGAGTCAACGGCAATGCACGCGGCATTGTGATTGAGCGCAGCGGAGAGAATATACATAAACGAATCATCAAATGACAACAGACATGAGAAAACTGATACTTACAGCCCTGTTGACGGCAGGTGTCGGCCTGAGTGCTACGGCGCAGAATGCCTATAAGATTCTGTCGGAATGCGACACCACCGTAAAGGCCAAGATAGAAAATGCGACCCTGGGGTCACGCGATGTGCGCCACTTCGTTTACGAATACCCGTCGAAGGACGGTGACGGACAGCCCGTCACCATCAGCGGCATCGTCATGGTACCTGCCGATATTGCCAACGGCACCACGCCCTGCGACGGCATTATCCTCTTCAACCACCACACCATAGGTGGCCCGGAGCAGGCTCCCTCGCAAGGTGAGCTCGACGTGCCCAGCGGCATACTGGCGAACCCCTTGAGGCCCAACTACATCGTCGTGATGAGCGACTACATCGGCTATGGCTCGTCCATCGACCACCAGATAGCCTACCTCTGCGGCGACACCAACGCCCGCAACTGTCTTGACGGACTCCTGGCAGCCCGCCAGCTACTCGATGACAAGCAGATCTCGAAGGGACGTTTCCTCTTCAACATGGGCTATTCGCAGGGCGGCACCGAGAGCATGTACATTGCCAAGCTGCGCGACATGGAATACAAGGACCGCGGCATCACCTTCGACAAGACCTTCTCCGGCGGCGGCATGCTCGACTGCGAGGAGGCCTATACGGCATACATCGAGAAAGACGAGTGTGATGCCATCAACGATGTGGCCATGTTCCTCATCTCCGTCAACGAGAACTGCCATCTGGGCATCGACTATCACGACCTGTTTAAGGAGCCGCTGGCATCCCATGTGCAGGAAGTCATCAAGACGAAGAACAAGAGTGTGCTCTCCGACATTGGCGTGTCGAAACTCGACTCGCTTCACCAGCTCCTGCAGCCTGCCTATATGGACAGAAGCAGCGATGAAGCCAAAAAATTACGTGCCAAGCTGGCAGAAATAAAAATCACCAACGGTTGGGAACCGGACACCACGCAGCGCTATTTCATCGAGCACAGTCGCCACGACAACTATGTGCCCATCCAGTGCGGACGTGCCATCATCCCGTGGATGAAGGAAAAAGGCTTCAAACCCAGCCTGGTACCCGGCAAGACCAATCTGCAGACCAATACCGTTGTCTTCAAGCTGAAGCACCAGCCGTCGGCAGCCGTCTGGTTCGTCCAGACAATGGCCGCCGTGCAGGCATGGCCGGTCATCTATTATGAGGGTGAACAGAACCGCTACTATCACGATGCTGTCAAAGATCTTAACCTGATGAAGGTAGTCAAGTTCCTCGAGAGTATGGGCATCGACTTGCGCAAGATGTTCAGCACTTCCGGAGCCCGTGAGTTCGTGGCCGGTTCCCGCGCGTCCAATTTCCTTGAAATACTGTATCAGATACAGGACACGCTGGGCAAAGTCGGCCTCACCATCACCGATGTCGTAGAGATGATTCTTGATGCCGGTATCACTGGCGACGACATCATGGAGGTGTATGATTACATCAAGGGTACAGAAGCCTCATCAGCCAGAGAGGCCGTCATGATCGGTGAGCATGTGGAGGTTCCTGTCTATCTGCTGCGACAGTATGAGCAGACACTGGCAGACTGGCTCATGCTGGGAGGTGTCGATGTACATTACGATCAGTGGGGATGGCAATGAAGATTGACGGCCGTTTGACAAGTAGTTAAAGAAGTTAAGACGAATGAATATCAAGCTACACACCCCGAAGAGCCTGAAGATGGGCAGCGGAATGTCTTCGTTGAAGCAATTCCTGCTGTCGCTCTTCGCCACCAGCGTTTCCATTGCCCTCACATTTGGCACGGCAGCCATCATCGATTATAAAGCAAAGCAGAAGTCAAAGCGCGAAATCGTGATGATGGTGATGTACGATATGTACACTTCGTTGAAATCGATAGAAAAAAACGACTCGATAATCCATCACTCGATGGAGCTTCAGCGGCAAATAGCAGAAGACACCACCCAGTTCGACAAACTGAGGTTCAGATTGTCTTCTATACTTTTAAGCGACGGCTACACAGAGACCACAGAGCGCATCTTCTCGTCGAGCATCGAAACCATCAACACCGTGGGCAACGTGCTCTTCACCGAGAATGTAGCCAAGTTCTATCAGAGTCGTCGGATGTTCAAAACGGTGGTATGCGACTCGCTAAACAATGAGATGAAGCAGGGAACGCCTTTAACCACCGTCAAGGGCACGCTCGATTTTCAATACATGACGTATGCCATGATAAGCCATGATATTCTGAAGGACATGCAGCATCTGTACGCCCTGTGCAAGCAGATGATGGAAGTTTCCGACGAGGAGATCGATGTTTACCGTAAGGAGAGAGAGCAGATAGAAAAGGGCATGAACGATGATGATGGAGGGAATGACCCCGTCTATGATGAAATCATGCAGTTACAAAATAGTATAGATGAGTCGAAGACCAAACTGAAATTGGAATAACAAGAATGAGAATTTAAATCATATTAACATCAAACAAAAAATGAAAAAACAATTTTTGTGGATGATTGCCGCCATCCTTGTTAGCGGCTTTACGCTGACATCGTGCGGTGACAGCGATGATGATGTGACAACAGGAGAGGAAAAGACAAATGACAATGTCGCAGCCAAAGCAGAAGTGACTTATTATGTGGACTTAGGAGCCAACACGCTGGAACTGGCTGACGTGGAAGTGACCTACCTCGATGAGAACAAGAAGGAGAATACTATCAAGATGACACAGAAGCAGTGGACTCTGACGCGCACATTGTCAGCTTCTCAGCTGCCTGCAGACTTCTCGTTGAAGGTTAGTTTCGAACAAAAGTATGACGTGACACCTGAGGATGACAAGGACTACGAGTTTGGTTGTGTCTCCAGGATCCCGTTCAAGGTCTACAACAATAAGGGTGAAAAGATCTGTGATCACCCAGGAGTTGTTACCGAAACTGATGGTAGCCATCCTAAGATGAAGGGTAATCAGATGTCTGGATGGTGGCTGACCTACGCTTTGGGCATCAATCCCGACAAGCTGTTGAATTTCGATAAGAAGACGCTGACCGTTAAGTCAGACCGCGCGGAATTCAACGACATGGATTATAAATATCCTTATTTTTCTGATTGACATTGATTGACATACATATTTAATGATGAGAAAGACATTCAGACTATTACTCTGGGCCATGCCGATGATGCTGGGTCTGGCATCGTGTACCAGCAACGATGACAATTCTGTTTACCCATCTGAGGAAGGCCAGGAGCACGAGGCAGTTGACACTTATAATGGTGTGACCTACAACTACCCAGTCTATGTAGCCGAGGGTGTGTCGCGCTCATAAAGTGTCAGACACTCTGTGAGCTCGCCCCTGGGATTCTCCACTGATGCAACGCTGGGTGGGGGGGTATTATTAGGATAACAGTGGCAAAAGAATGAGTATTAATAGCTACAGAAAGACTCGGGAAGGGGGCTAAGTGTGTCTTGTAGGAAGAGGCCCGACGGGGCGATATTTTCCTAATGATGCGCACAGGCGACGACCTCTGATCTTGTGCCGCTATCTTGCCATTGATGCTATGAAGAATGCTCCAACAAGGGCGAAGGCATAGATTACCAACACGATGATGGTCATGATGCCGAAGAACTGGAGGACAGCGCGCAGGCCGGAGAAGCCACGAGCCAACTGGGTCTCGTTGTCGGTAAGGCAGGCAGCCTTCGTCGCGTTAGCAAACTGGAAGCCCTTGATGAGGGGATAGATGTAAATGGCTGCGATGACCAGGTAGAGCGCACCAATGCCTGCTCCGAATGGCGTATTTACGAGGCCGAAATTGGAGCCGACTACAAACATCAGAATACCTATTATCACCAAAAGAGCCATTCCGATGCTGCCTACGATGCAGAGAAACAACGCCCATTTCGAAGCAGAGATCAAGTCGGCCTTCATACCACTGTTCACATTCATTCCCGTCGTTTCGGGAGTCATAGTTTCTTCATTCATTGTTGTTGGGATTTTAATTGTTAATACTATTGAGACTGCAAAGATAGAGATTATTTACGAAACTTCCATATTTTGAGGGGAAAAGTTTGGAACTTTGGGAAATCGTTTGTATCTTTGCAGCGAAAAGGTATAACTAACAATCATTACCACAATGAAAAAGAATCTATTATGGATGTTCGCCATCCTCACCATCTGCGGCATGACGATGGTGTCGTGTTTTTCGGACACGAAGAAGAGCGCAGCAGTCAGCGCGACTGACGATGCCAGCCAGTTTGTGACGATTACCGACGTGGTGCCCGACGTGATTCTGGAGATCCGCTACTTCGGCACGTACAATTTCGTGGGCTCCCGCATCGACGGCTACGAGGAACCGACGGCGCTGCTCACCCGTCAGGCTGCCGACAGCTTGAAGGCCGTGAGCGACGACGTGAAGGCACAGGGGTACAGGCTGAAGATCTACGACGCCTACCGTCCACAGAAGGGCGTGGACCACTTCGTGCGCTGGGCCGAGGACATCGCCGACACGCTGATGAAGACCTATTTCTATCCCGACCTCGAGAAGAGCGTGCTCTTTCCGCAGGACTACATCTGCCTGAAGAGCGGTCATACACGCGGCTCCACCCTCGACCTGACGCTGTTTGACATGGCGACGGAGAAAGAGCTCGACATGGGCGGCACCTTCGACTGGTTCGGCCCCGAGAGCCATCCCGACTTCTGCGGCAATCCTGAGACGGGTGAGTACACGGGCGATAATTCAAAGAGCCCCGCCGAGCCGAAACGCAGCATCACCGCCGAACAGTTCAAGAACCGCATGATCCTGCGCCAGGCCATGCTCCGTCATGGCTTCAAGCCTTTCGACACGGAGTGGTGGCATTTCACGCTGAAGGACGAACCCTTCCCCGACACCTATTTCACCTTCCCTGTCAAACAATTGGCAAATTAAAAAACTCAAGACGAACAACTTGATGGAATTCGGAACATTTCGGCGTAAAGACGCAGGCGTGGGACGGAAAACCCTTTGGGTGATAGCCGTCATCCTGACATGCTGCGTCAAAAGCGTACAAGCGACTGACTTCACAAAACAGGAACCTCTGAAACTGGAGACACCTGAGATGTTACCCTCGCTGACCTGCGAGAGGTCGGGTTATTACAGTCCGGAACTGGAACTGCGGCAGGACGACCATGCGCCCTGGGAGAGGGAGAACTGGACCTGGATGCGTACGAACCCCGGCGTGAAGCCATACGAGGTGATGGACGACCTGACGTTCGTGGGTGTGCCCATTTTCCTGGCCGGTCTGATCGCCAAGAGCGAGAAGGCGTCCTTTGCCCAGCAACGCAAGCACTCGCTGCTGACGGAGTTTAAGACGAGCATCGACGACTATTCGCAGTACTTCGGTCCCGCCCTCATTCTGGGTTTGAAGATCGGCGGCGTGGAAGGACGCTCCGACTGGGGACGCTTCCTGGCCAGCACGGCCATGTCGTACGGCATCATGGCGGTATTTGTGAACGGCATCAAGTACACCGCCAAGGAGATGCGCCCTGACGGCAGCAGCGCCAACTCATGGCCCTCGGGGCACACGGCAACGGCTTTCGTCGGAGCCACCCTGCTACACAAGGAGTACGGACTAACGCGTTCGCCGTGGTATTCGGTAGCGGGCTTCGGCGTGGCAACGGCCACAGGCGTGATGCGCGTGCTGAACAACCGCCACTGGGTGAGCGACATCCTGTCGGGAGCAGGCATCGGCATCATGTCGACCGAACTGGCATACGCCCTGAGCGACGTGCTGTTCAAGGGCAAGGGGCTGCTCCGTCATGACATCAACGACGATCGCAGCATCGTGGAAAATCCCTCGTTTTTCAGCGTGTCGATGGGCTTGGGCTTCGGCTCGAAAGATCTGGACTTCGGTGGTGAGACCATAGGCTCGGCCGACGACTTCCATCTGGAGTTCCGTACCTCTACGGCGGTATCGGCCGAGGGGGCCTTCTTCCTGAACAAGTATATCGGTATCGGCGGACGCCTGCGCGTGAACAGCTCACCTATCAACGGGTGGAACCGCGTGCTGGACTATGCCGACCGTGACGTGAAGGAGAACTTTGCAGAAATAGCCGGAGACGCCGACCTGTCGGGTCTTAACAACATCATCTTCAGCGACCCGGAGAGGAAGCCCTCGTTCACCATCGAGAGCGACCACCTGACGGAGTTTGCCGCCGACCTGGGTGTCTATTTCAACCTGCCCCTGTCCAAGCGTTTCGCCCTCGGAGCCAAGGTATTAGGCGGACGCAGCATCATGCAGGAACTCAACCTCTCTGCCCGTTACCAGGGCGAAGTGAAGGATCTGGGCCTCAACGAACAGTTCAATGTTGATTTCGTCAGTACAGGCGAGACCTACGACACGACCTGGGACTACTTCACGCTGAGTGCCAACAACACCATGAAACTGGGTACAGGCATCTCGCTGACGTATGCCTACAAAAACAATTTCGCGTGGAAGGTGTTCTTCGATTACGACTTCTGCCGCAAGACCTACACGCTGGAGTATAACCCGGCCCAGTTTATGTTTTCGGCCATGCCTTCAGTGCTTGAGGTCATTGAGGAAATTGCGCCCGAAGAGTTTACAGATGTCAGCAACAGTCTGAAGCCTGTCACCACATCCGTCGAGAAGAACCGCAACACCTTTATCCTGGGCGGCTCATTCGTGGTGTCATTCTGAAATCACTTGCCCGTGGGAAGCATCTGATGCTCCATGAGGCGACGCTCGGCCAGCTCGGCATATTTGGTGTCGGGACGGCCGTAGTTGGCGTAGGGATAGATGGAGATGCCGCCACGGGGCGTGAAGAGACCGACGACCTCGATGTACTTGGGGTCCATCAGTCGCACCAAGTCCTTCATGATGGTGTTCACGCAGTCCTCGTGGAAGTCGCCGTGGTTGCGGAAGGAGAAGAGATAGAGCTTCAGGCTCTTCGACTCCACCATGCGCTGGCCGGGGATATAGAGAATCTTGATCTCAGCAAAGTCGGGCTGACCCGTGATGGGACAGAGCGACGTGAACTCAGGACAATTGAACTGCACCCAGTAGTCGTTGTCGGGATGACGGTTCTCAAACGTCTCCAGCACCTCCGGAGCATAGTCCATCTTGTAGTCGGTCTTACGGCCCAGAGCCTGCAGACCTTCCTCGTTTCTCTTGTCTCTTGCCTCGTTCATAACGTGGTAGCCGTGGGGACAGGTACCTGAGTCATAGCAGCCGTCATACCCAAGTACCTCTTACCTTTGCATCCGATTATAGAATTGTTCCATTTTACTTGAATTAATTCATGTATATGGATGCAGTACGGTTTGAATTTCGTAGTTTTGCTAGAGATTTAGGCCGTGAGGGTGAGAAGACAAAGACCTAGATAAGCAACAGCTATATCGTGGGACAGGACAAACTTCCACCCTCGTTTTCAGATCTTTGGAGCCAGGACGAAGTATCGTAGTACAATTCATAGCGGATTGATTCAGAGTAAACACAAGAGGAAAGGCGGTGAGGATTTGAGGCTATAATCAACAACATTATTCACTCAAAATCCAAACCGTATGAAACCGAATTTCGAACCGAGTAAATGGTTTATGCAGTGCGTTGGAATCGACATTGCAAAGAGTACGTTCACAGCCTGTCTGTGCATGTATGAGTTCGACATGGGATGCTCAACAGCTCCCGTAGTGTTTAACAACAACAAGACAGGCTTCAACCAGTTCGTCAAATGGAGCCGCAAGGAGGCTCTGAAGGGTTATCCCCTGCGTTACCTGATGGAGCCGACAGGAGTCTACTATGAAGCTCTGGCCTGTCATCTTTACAAACTGGGCCTGGATGTTTGCGTGGTGCTTCCCAACAAAGCCCGTGACTTTGCCAAGTATGAAGGGATACTCACCAAGACTGACGATATGGATGCCTATACGCTGGGAATGATGGGATGCCTCGACAAGCGGCTCAAGACGTGGACACCACCATCGCCCATCTTCAAGGAACTGCGTCAGATGACTCGCTTCGTGGCTGATATTAATAAGGTCAAGACGGAGTTGAATAATCATCTGGAGTCACTAGCCCATAGCGAGACTGCAGAGAAGAGTATCGTCAAGCACTACAACAAGCTCATAGACAAGATTGATAAGCAGCTGGCAAGTAACGAGAAGGCTATCCGGGAAAAGGTAAAACAAGAACCTGGACTGGCAGAGAGAATAGACCGTATCGTCACTATCAAAGGTATCGGGTATATGACTGTTATCACGATACTGGCTGAGACCAGCGGCTTTGCCCTGATAACCAACCGCAAGCAATTGACCCGATATGCAGGACTTGATGTGCCTGCCCATCAGTCCGGCCCCGTTGCCCCCAAACGCCACATATCCAAACAAGGCAACGTACATATCAGAACTGCACTCTATTTTCCAGCAATTGTCAGTACTCAGTACAACCCTCAGATGAAGGAGTTCTATGCCAGGCTGTGCAAGAAGAACCCGCAGTCGAAAATGGTCGGAGTGACTGACTTAGACTAGAAAAAGTTGTCACTTTCGGAGGCAAAAAAGAAAGTGACAATGAAGCACAAGACAAGAACAGAACGCGTGTATAACGAGGCTACCGGTTGGTATGAGACACGCGAGGTTGAGTTAAAAGGTTACACGTTCACGGATGATGACCGTATTTTAATCGTTCGTGAATACCTTGAAAGCGGTGTTTCCGCAGAGAAAATCATCAAGAAGTATCACATCAGCAGTCGTTCGGTGTTGTTTTCTTGGATGGATAAGTTCCTGAATGAAAAAGATTTGTTACCTTTGCAGCAGGAATCAATTCTTGACGAGGACATGGCAAAGACGAAGGATGAACGCTTAAAGGAGAAAGACGCTGAAATAAAGCGCCTTCGCAAGGCGCTGGAACTGGAGAAACTCCGTTCCCATGCCTATTCCACCATGATTGATCTTGCAGAGCAGACCTTCAACATTCCTGTAAGAAAAAAATCTGGCACCAAACAGTAAGTCTGCTTCGCGAAGACGGCTCAGGGGCCGCCCTGAGTACGCTTTGCGGGCTGTTTGGTTACAGCAGACAGGCATATAACAAGCGTGGTGACAAAGACTGCTTTGCCGAGGATGCCATTGAACCAATCATCATGGAGAAGGCTCGTGAGTACCGCAAGGCCAATCCTGGCCTAGGAGCTCCCAAACTGCATGCCATCCTGAAGAAGCTGTTTGATGACACAGGCTGTTTCCCAGGCCGTGACGCGTTCACGGAGATGCTGCGCAGGCACGGGCTCATGGTACGGATGAAGCGGCGCAGACGCTATAAGACAACTGACTCCGAGCACAGCTACCGCAAGTATCCTAATCTCATCAAGGACCTTGTTCCGACTCGTCCCAATCAGGTATGGGCCAGTGACATTACCTATGTGGAGACGACTGAGGGAGTCTGCTATCTGTCGCTCATCACAGACCTGTACTCCCACAAGATAGTGGGATGGTCAGTCGGCCCGACGCTTGAGACAACGTATCCGATAGAGGCGCTCAACATGGCCTACAAGAGCATCGACGACGATACGGCCCGATGTCTGATACACCACTCTGACAGAGGCTGCCAGTACTGCAGCCAGATGTATGTGACTATCCTTAAAAGCCGTGGCACACAGATCAGCATGACACAGAGCGGAGACCCGCTGGAGAATGCTGTTGCAGAAAGGGCTAACGGTATACTGAAGACAGAATGGCTGTACAGAATGACCATCCCTACACGCAAGGCATGCAAGAGGGAACTAACGAGGATTATCGCCTTCTACAATGACGAGAGACCACACATGAGCATCGGGAACCAAACACCGTCAGTGGCGCATACTCAAAGCGGACCACAGCAGCGAATGTGGAAAAATCCGTGGGAAAATGCTGATTCCTAGAGAAAAGTTTGTACCTTTGCAAGCGATTCTAAACGAATGAAACGTAACCGAGTCAGTGAAAATGGCGCGAAAAGGTTAACCTTTTCAGTTGTAAGGACAATATGCAGACAACCTGTTCAGTCAAACTGACAACCAATATCGTTATAAGAATCAAAAGAGGTAAACGCTTTTAGTGAGATAGTAATTATAGTAATAACCAATTAAGTTTAACTCTCCAAAAAGTGACAACCTTTTTCAGTTAAGGTCAGACAGCTATTATGCGCAAGCTCCTGCTGCTTATATACAGCCTTTGGAAAAGCGGAGAGAAGTATGACCAAGAGCGTGAGAAACCTGTCTGCAGCAGGAAAAAGAAGGAGGCTGAACCCATTGGAGTACAGCCTCACGGGATAGACGTTGGAACGGTGGCTGAAGAATAGCCGCCGGGCGCAGTCTTCCCTTGATGGCTGCAAAGGTAATCAATTTATTCGATACGACAAAGGAATAATATAAATATCATATCAGAAAAAAGAAATTGCCCTGCTCCAATTTTACATTGAAACAGGGCCAATATCCTATGCATTTAGATACTAAATGGACAAATAAAGTTAAAATGTCCTATTTATACTCTTCATAATTTGGTTTTTAAGACAGTATCTGTCCCCTCTATGTTGCAAACAAAATAATTGGTTCATATTTTAGCATTGTTTAA
>JAEEGJ010015688.1_pt1 | contig 17602 bp, 14 predicted proteins | sample 8958761 | NCBI WGS metagenome assembly JAEEGJ01 (sample SAMN16246546, study PRJNA631951) | gut metagenome | biome: gut microbiome; feature: rumen; material: RS-attached | host: Bos | place: Iran: Karaj | collected 2018-10 | reverse complement strand
CCGGCATCATCGACGAGCATTCCATCTATCTCGGTTATCTGGACAGCAGCGACGTCATCGACCTGAAATCCCTGATCTTCGGCATGATCGTCATCGGCGCGATGGGCGCGGTCATGGACGTCGCCATGGACATTTCCTCCGCGCTGCACGAACTGCACTACAGGGCGCCGAACCTGACGTTCCGCGAACTGTACCAGTCGGGCATCACGATCGGCAGAGACGTCATGGGCACCATGGCGAACACCCTGGTCCTGGCGTATATCGGTTCGTCCCTGTGCACGATCCTGCTGCTGATCACATATTCCGGATCGCTGCGCGAACTGCTGAACCGGGAAAATATCGTCGTGGAACTGCTGCAGGCGCTCATCGGATCCTCCGCGATCCTGCTGACCATGCCGCTCACGTCCATGATCTGCAGTTTTCTGTACACGAACAAGAGCTTCCTGAAGCTCGAAAAGAACATCCACGATCCCAGCGACGATTACGACCCGGACGCGCCCGTGACGGTGCTCGAACCGGAACACAAATCCATCATCCCCAAGGATCCTTTTACGGTCCGGAGGAAGACGGACAAACTGAAATCCAAGAAGAAAGACAAGGATGCTTCCGGCTTCAACGGCTATTATTACGAAGGGCAGAAGCAAGACGAAGAAAAATAGAAAACATCGAAAAAAGACCGCAAGGTCTTTTTTCTTTTGCCAGAATATGGTATTCTTTGGTTGCTGCGGAAATCAACGAAATGACAGTCGATTGGAACAAACTGCGTAAAAGCGCCCTGGTCCTGTTCTGTGCTGCCGCTGCAGCCGGAAGCCTTCGCGGTTATCTGCAGGGAACGGCGCGTCAGGAAGCGGTCTTTCTTTATAATGTCTCCGAAAGCATCTCTGTCGAGCGGACAGAACCCGTGACCCCGGAAAGTCCTGCGGAAGACAGGATCGATCTGAACGCCGCCACGCTCGACGAACTCTGTACGCTGAAAGGCATAGGACCTGCCAAGGCGCAGGCCATCCTGGATTACCGGGATGCCTACGGCGGTTTCGTCTGCGTCGAAGAGATCATGGAGGTCAAAGGCATCGGCGAAAGCACGTTCGCGAAGATAAAAGACTATTTATACATTCCTGAATAAATGATAAAATATCTAAGTTAAAGGAGAAACCATGGTTACAGACGCAGAACTGGCCAGGATCAACGAACTGGCCCATAAAAAAAAGACGGAGGGACTGACCGAAGAAGAACGCCTCGAGCAGGCCCATCTCCGCGAAAAATTCCTCGAAGATTTCCGCGCGCGCTTCCGGGCGCAGCTCGACAATATCGAACTGGTCGAGCCGGACGATCCGAGACTCGCGGAGCAGAAGAAAAGGAATCAGAACCACTAAACATGCCGCATTTTATCGAATTCCAAAACGTCAGCAAGATCTATTATATGGGGGAGGTCGAGATCCCTGCGCTTCACGATGCCAGCTTTACGATCGAGAAGGGCGAGATCTGCATCATCGTCGGTCCTTCCGGGGCCGGCAAGACCACGCTGCTGAACATTCTTGGCGGCATGGACCGCCTGTCGGACGGCAAGGTCTTTCTGGACGGAGAGGAAGTCTCCGCCTACGACAAGAAGCGCATGACCGCTTATCGCCGCTACGACATCGGATTCGTTTTTCAATTCTATAATCTCATCCAGAACCTGACGGCAAGGGAAAACGTCGAACTTGCCGCGCAGATCTGCAAAGACCCTGTCAGCGCGGACGAAGTGCTGGAACACGTGGGTCTGGCGCAGCGAGCCAACAATTTCCCATCCCAGCTTTCCGGCGGCGAACAGCAGCGCGTCGCGATCGCCCGCGCTTTGGCGAAGAACCCGAAGCTGCTCCTCTGCGACGAACCGACCGGCGCGCTCGATTACGTCACCGGCAAATCCGTCCTGAAGATCCTGCAGAACACCGCCCGAGAAAGGGGCATGACGGTCGTCATCATCACGCATAACTCCGCGCTCACCGCCATGGCGGACCGCATCATCCGGGTCAACAGCGGCACGATCGTCGACCAGCACGTCAACGAAACTGTCGTACCGGTCGAAGACATCGAGTGGTGACCATGCTCGTCCGTTCGCTTTTCAGAACAATCCGGTCCACATTGGGACGTTATCTTTCCATCTTCGCCATCATCGCGCTTGGCGTGGGCTTTTTTATTGGTCTGAGAGTGACGCATGACGCCATGCTGAAGACGGCAGATGATTATCTGACGTCTCTCGACTTTTTCGATTACCGTCTCGTGTCCACGCTCGGTCTGACAGAAGACGACGTAGAGGTCTTTCAAAAGGAACCCGGCGTGCTGCTTGCGGAGGGTTCGATCTCGGCGCCTGTCCTCGTCGAAGCGAAAGGCAGTTCCGAGGACGTGCTGACGGTCCATATGCTCCTTTCCGGCATCAACGATCTGGACGTCGTGAGCGGACGTCTGCCCGAAAGTCCGGATGAAGTCGTCCTGGATACGTTCTACGCGGGTCCGAACCGCATTGGACAGACGCTGCGCATCGCGGATTCCAACGAGACCGATACGCTCGATCTTTTCCGTTCCAGATCGCTGCGCATCGTCGGGATCGTCAATTCCCCTTATTATTCCAATTTCGAAAGAGGTTCTTCCAGCCTGGGATCCGGAAAGATCGCGGGCTTTGCCTACGTTACGAAAGACGCTTTCGATGCCGATTATTTCACGGAGATCTTCCTGCGGCTGAAAGACATGCCGCCCACAGGCTCGGACGCATATAAAGACGCGGCGGAAGCGGCGAAGGGACGCCTGGAAGACCTGCTGGACGAAAGGGGAGACATCCGTTACGAATCCCTGAAAGACGAAGCGAATGAAAAGATCGCCGACGCGCAGCAGCAGATCGACGACGGCTGGGCGCAGATCGACGACGGAAAGAAAGAGATCGCTGACGGCGAGTGGAAACTGTGGGACGCGGACCGGAAATTGAAAGACGCCCGCAAGGAGCTCGACGATGGCTGGGCCGAACTGAAGGACGCCGAGATCGAACTGGCGGACGCCCGCAAGGAACTGGACGACGCGAAGATCGAACTGGAAGACGGCCGTAAGGAACTGGACGACGCGAAGGCAGAGTTAGAAGATGCCCGCAAGGAACTCGACGACGGCTGGCAGGAATACTACGACGGCGTGCAGGAATTCGAGGATGGCCGGGCGGAATATGAAGACGGACTGGCAAAGTACGAGGACGGCCTGCAGGCATACGCGTCCGGCAGGCGTGCCGCCAATACGCAGCTCGCAGCGGCAGAACAGCAATTGAACGACGCGGAGAATCAACTTGCGTATACCCGCACACAGCTCGATGACGCGATCGCCACGAAGGCGTCCCTCGAGCAGAGCCTTCCTTATCTTTCCGGAGAAGCGTATACGTCTGCCGCTGCCATCATCGCCAATTTAACTACACAGATCACTTATGGCGAATACGCCTACGCGGATGGCATGAACCAGTTGGCAGCAGGACGCGCCGAGTTTGAAAGCGCGAAAGCTTCCGCGAACAGCCAGCTGCGGTCGGCCAGACGCAAACTGGACGACGCAAAGACGGAGCTGGAAGACGCGGAGAAAGAGCTGAGAGACGCGGAGACCGAACTGCAGGACGCAAAGAAAGAACTGGAAGACGGCGAAGCGGAATACGCGGATGGACTGAAGGAATATCAGGACGGCGAGGCGGAATACGCCGACGGCCTTCAGGAGTATCAGGACGGCCTGAAAGAATACGAAGACGGCCTTGCTGAATACGAAGACGCGAAGAAAAAGCTGGAGGACGGAGAGGAAGAATACGAGGAAGGCCTCGAAGAATACCGCACGAAATCCGCGGACGCCGCGAAGCAGATCGCAGATGCGAAAGCCGATATCGCGCAGGCGGAGATCGATCTGAAGGAAGGACAGGACAAAGTCGACGACGCGAAGCAGCAGCTGGCCGATCTGAAAGATCCTACGCTTTTCGTCCTCGGCCGCGACATGAACAACGGCTATGCCTCCCTGGAGAACGATACGGCGATCGTAAAAGGCATCGCGAAGGTGTTCCCGTTGTTCTTCTTCCTCGTAGCGGTTCTCGTCTGCGTCACGACGATGACCCGCATGGTGGACGAACAGCGGACGGAAGACGGTACGCTGAAGGCTCTCGGCTACAGCGACAACGCGATCGCGGGCCGGTATCTCTTCTACGCATCCAGCGCCTCGCTGCTGGGCTGCTTCGTCGGATTCTTCGTCGGGTCCCGGTTTATGCCGATGGCGATCTGGAAGATCTACCGCATCATGTATTCCATCGAACGGCCTGTCGCCTACGTTCTGGACTGGAAGTCGTTCGGCGTCAGCACGGCGGTCTATCTTCTGTGCGCGCTCGGCGCGACATGGCTGACGATACGCAGGGAACTGAACGAACCCGCGGCGCAGCTCATCCGCCCCGAAGCGCCGAAGCCGGGCAAACGCGTGCTGCTCGAACGGATCCCCGTCATCTGGAACAGGCTGAACTTCCTGCGCAAGGTCTCCGTCCGCAACATCTTCCTGTATAAGAAGCGCATGGTGATGATGATCGTCGGCATCGGCGGCTGTACGGCGCTGCTGCTGACCGGTTTCGGCATCCGCGACACGATCTCGAACATCGTGGATTATCAATACGAGGAGGTCAGCATCTACGACGGCGACGTCACGTTCTTCGATCCGCTGACAGAAGAAGACCAGGCTGCTTTCCTGCGCGATCACAGCGAAGTGATCGAAGACGCTTCGTTCGTTTCCGTCGATAAGATGGACGTCACGCACAGCGGTTCGGAAGAGGCGAATATCGTCGGATTCAAAGAAGCTCCGGCCGGCTTTATCGACATCCATACGGGCAGCGAAAAGCTTTCCTGGCCGGGGAAAGGGGAGACGGTGCTGGATTACCGTCTGGCAAGAGATCTGGACATCTCCGTCGGAGACACGGTCTCCGTCGTCGACGACGATATGCGAAAGATCGATCTGAAAGTGACCGGCATCTACGACAATTATCTCTACGACTACGTCTTTGTCTCTGCCGATACGTTCGAAGAAGCCTGGGGCGAAGTGCCGGAGGTCAAGAACGCCTACGTCAACTTCAGGGAAGACACGGAAGTGCACCGCGCGGCGGCGGACCTGCTGTCTTCCGACGAAGTCGTTGCCGTGACCCTCGCAGCCGACCTTCGCAACACCATAGGGTCGCTGCTGAACTCGATGGACTACGTCGTCGTGATCGTTCTCGTCTGTTCCGGCGCGCTTGCGTTCATCGTTCTGTACAACCTGACGAACATCTCGATCACGGAACGGCGCAGGGAGATCGCGACGCTGAAAGTGCTCGGATTCTATCAGAACGAGACGGCGCAGTACGTGTTCCGTGAGAACATGATCCTGACCGCCATCGCGACGCTGTTCGGCATCCCGATGGGTATCGCGCTGCTGCGCTACGTCATGGCGCAGGTCGTGATCAAGAACATGTATTTCGGCTGCAGGCTGGCGCCTCTGTCGTACGTCTATTCGATCGTTTTGACGTTCCTGTTCGCCGTGCTGATCAACCTGGTGCTGCGGCGGAAGATCGATAAGATCGACATGGCGGAATCCATGAAAGCGATCGAATAAAAACTTGACACTTGAAATGAAAAAGCAATAAAATTAAGTGTTAATTCATACATTGCTCCGGAGGTATTTTCTTATGAGATATATAGGCGTAAACGAACTGCGCGAAATGTTTCTGAAGTTCTGGGAAACGAAGGACCATCTGAGACATGCGAGCTATTCTCTCGTTCCCGAAAACGATAAATCCCTGCTGCTGATCGCGGCCGGCATGGCCCCCCTGAAGCCTTATTTCAGCGGAGCCAAGACGCCGCCCCGCAAGCGCATGACGACAGCCCAGAAGTGCATCCGCACGAACGATATCGACAACGTCGGCCACACCGCACGTCACGCCACGTTCTTCGAGATGCTCGGAAACTTCTCCTTCGGAGATTATTTCAAGGAAGGCGCCATCAACTGGGGCTGGGAGTTCATCACGTCTCCCGAATGGCTGGGCATTCCCAAGGAAAAGCTGTGGGCCACGATCTACACGGATGACGACGAGGCGTTCGACATCTGGAAGGACCAGGTCGGCATGCCGCCCGAGCGCATCGTGCGTCTGGGCAAGGACGACAACTTCTGGGAGATCGGCACCGGTCCCTGCGGCCCCTGCAGCGAAGTCTATTTCGACAGAGGTCCGGAATACGGCTGCGGCAAGCCGGACTGCAAACCCGGCTGCGACTGCGACCGCTACATGGAATTCTGGAACTACGTCTTTACCCAGTTCGACAGACAGGAAGACGGCACCTACGTTCCCCTGGCGCATCCCAACATCGACACCGGCATGGGACTGGAGAGAATGGCCTGCATCATGCAGGGCGTGGACTCCATCTATAACATCGATACCATGCACGAGATCCTGCAGGAAGTCTGCCGCCTGTCCGGCGTCGCGTATCACGACGGCGCGGAGAAGACAGACGTTTCCCTGCGCATCATCACGGACCACGTGCGCACGGTCTCGTTCATGATCGGCGACGGCATCCTGCCCAGCAACGAGGGCAGGGGATACATCCTGCGCAGACTGCTGAGAAGAGCTGCCCGCCACGGCAGACTGCTCGGCATCAAGGGCTCGTTCATCAACGACGTGGCCGAAAAGGTGTTCGAGCAGTACGGAGAAGCCTATCCTGAGCTGATCGAACGCAGGGATTATATCCGCAAGATCATCAGCATCGAGGAAGATAAGTTCGACCAGACCATCGAATCCGGCACGACGGTCCTGGACGGCTACATGGCCGCGGCTAAAGATGCCGGATCGGACAGGCTGACCGGCGAACAGGTCTTCAAACTGTATGATACGTTCGGCTTCCCCATCGAGCTGACCCAGGAGATCGCGGAGGAGCAGGGTTTCTCCGTCGACGAGGAAGGTTTCCGCGCCTGCATGCAGCAGCAGAAAGACCAGGCCAGAGCCGCCAGAAAAGCCGAAGATAACGAAGGCTGGCTGGACGAAAGCGCGATGTTCAAGGACTTCCCGGCCACGGAATTCACCGGCTACGAAAGCCTGGCCATGGACGCGAAGGTCATCGGACTCGTCCGCGGCATGAGCACGTTCAAGACCGCTGGAGAAGGCGAAGAGATCCGCATCGTCCTCGACCGCACGCCGTTCTATGCGGAAGGCGGCGGACAGGTCGGCGATCAGGGCGTACTGGAGAGCGACGGTTTTACGGCCGCCGTTACGGATACGATCAAGGTCGGTTCCGTCTACGTCCATAAAGCGGTCGTCACCGCAGGCGAAGTCTCCGTCGGAGATACTGTCACAGCCTGCGTCGACGCGCTCAGAAGACATGCGATCGCCCGCAACCACACCGCGACGCACCTGCTGCAGAAAGCGCTGCGCACCGTGCTCGGCGACCACGTGGAGCAGGCCGGTTCCCTCGTGACCGAAGAAGAACTGCGCTTCGACTTTACGCACTTCGAAGGCATCTCCGCCGAGGATCTCGCGAAGGTCGAGAACATCGTGAACACGGAGATCCTGAAGTTTACGGATGTCGAGACGAAGGTGCTGCCCATCGAAGAGGCGAAGCAGCTCGGCGCCATGATGCTGTTCGGCGAGAAGTACGGCGATTCCGTCCGCGTCGTGGACGTGCCCGGATTCTCCATGGAATTCTGCGGCGGCACGCACGTCGCGAACATCGGCCAGATCGGCAGTCTGCACATCGTTTCCGAGCAGGGCGTAGCAGCCGGTACGAGACGTATCACCGCGGTCACCGGCAGCGCGGTCAACGCGATGCTGGCGGACGAACAGGCAAAGATCGCCGCGGCGGCGGCTTCCCTGAAGACAAACGCGGCAGGCCTGGAAAAGAGGGCGGAAGACGTCGCGGCAGAACTGAAAGCGGTCCGCAGGGAACTCGAAGAACTCAAGGCGAAAGCCGCGCAGGAAGGCGCGGGAGATATGCTGAAGAGCGCGAAGACGTTCGGCAGCGCCAGACTGATCGAGCACACGTTCGAAGGCGCGGGCATCGACGAACTGCGCGGTATCTCTGACCAGATCAAGGCTGCGGAGAAATCCGTCGTCATGGTCTTCGCCACTGTGAACGGCGAGAAGGCCACGCTCATGGTCTCCGTCACGGACGATCTGACCGGCAGGGGCTATCACGCCGGCAACATGGTCAAGGAGATCGCGAAAGCGGCAGGAGGAGGCGGCGGCGGAAAAGCCGACATGGCCCAGGCCGGCGCCAAGGACGTCAGCAAGCTGCCCGACGCGTTCGCCGTCGCGGAAAAGCTGATGGAAGAGCTGGCAAAATAAGCGCAACTTAGCCTTGTTTCACAGGGCAAACGCAGATATAATAAAGGGTAGATTAGAGATACTGACAGGAGGTAAAAAGTGGAGAGAAAAACGATACTGTTCAGCAGCCCGGAAAAGCCCGAGCAGAGAACGACAGAAGATATCCTCAAGACCGTGTACGAAGCGCTGGAGGAAAAAGGTTACAATGCCATCGACCAGATGGTCGGCTACATTCTTTCCGGTGATCCCTCCTATATCACGGGTCACAACAACGCGAGAAACCTGATCCGCCACATCGAACGCGACGATCTGGTAGAGGAACTTCTCAGAAGTTTCCTGAAGAAATAAAGAGAATCATTCTCTGTACACAGCAAGGCAAAGCGGACTTTTTGAGTCCGCTTGTTTTGCAGTAAAGGAACCGTTTTATGAGATACATGGGCCTGGACATAGGCGACAAAACGATAGGCGTCGCGGTCAGCGACCCGCTGCAGATCAGCGCGCAGGGCGTTATGACGATCGAACGGATCGGCGTCAAAAAGGACACGACGAAGGTGCTGGAACTGGCGAAGGAATACGACGCCGGCACGATCGTCTCCGGTCTGCCGCTGATGCTGTCCGGCGAAGACAGCCCGCAGACGCAGAAAGTGCGCGAATTCGTGGAACGGCTGCAGAATAAGGCGCGCAGCCAGGGGATGAAGCTGCAGTTCGAATTCCAGGATGAACGATTCACGACAAAGATCGCGGAGGACGTCCTGATCGCGGCGGATATGAGCCGCGCAAAGCGCAAGACGATCATCGACCGCCAGGCGGCCGTTATCATTCTTCAGAGTTATCTGGATGCACACAGAAAGACAGAATAGAGGTGACTATGGGAAGACTGGGTTTTTATTTCAACATGAATACCTGTCTGGGCTGCGGAGCCTGTCAGGTGGCATGCAAGGATCTGCACGGCCTGCAGCCGGGTGAGTTCTTCCGCCGCGTCGAGACGATCTCCGTCGAAGCCGGCGGGAAGAAGATCTATGCGCATTATTCCGGCGCGTGCAACCACTGCGAGGAAGCGAACTGCGTCAAGGCCTGTCCGACCGGCGCGATGCATAAGGCCGCGGACGGCACCGTAGTCCACGACGATAATCTGTGCATGGGCTGCGGCAGCTGCATGTGGAACTGCCCGAACGGGGCGGTCTCGTTCTCGCTCACTAAGGGCGTGGCGCAGAAGTGCGACGCCTGCGCGGAACTCAGGGAAAGGGGATACGAACCCGCCTGCTGCGGCGCATGCCCCACAAGATCCCTGAAATTCGGCGACATCGAAGAACTGCAGAAGGAATACGGCGTATCTGCGGAAGACAGGGGCTTCCTGCCCATCGCGGATATCACGGACCCCAATCTCATCGTGAAACTGCCTGCGAATATCGTAAAGGCGCTGAAGGAGGTGTAGGACATGCAGAAGTTCTATAAATACATCATCATCGGCGCAGGGATCGCAGCGGTCAGCGCCGCGCAGGGCATACGTGAAGTCGACCCGGACGGCGCTATCCTGATGATCGGCGACGAATCCATCCCCGCCTACAGCCGTCCCATGCTCACAAAGACGCCTCTGCGGTCCTACGAACTGGGCCGCACCATCGTATACGGACCGGAATGGTATGAAGAGAACAAGATCGACCTGATGCTGGGAAAGAAAGTGCGTGCTATCGACAATTCTTCCCGTCTTGTCACGGTCGCAGGAGGCGATTCCTATTTCTACACGCGTCTGATCTACGCAGCCGGCGCCAACGGCTTCGTCCCGCCCATCCCGGGCGCAGACCTGCCGGAAGTCGTCGTCGTGCGCAGATACGAAGACCTGATGAAGGTCAAGCGGCTGTCTGTGGATACGGGCAAAGCCGTCATCATCGGCGGCGGCGTCATCGGACTCGAGGCGGGGTTCGAACTGTCCCGCTACGGGCTTGACGTTACCGTGCTCGAAGCGCTGCCCATGCTGATGCCCAGATTCCTGGACGAAGACTGCGCGCGCAAACTGGAGGAATCCATCCGGTCGTTCCCGGTCCATACCGGCGTGACCATCGAAGAGATCGGCGGCAGCGGACACGTGGAATACGTCAAACTCAAGGACGGCAGGGTATTTCCCTGCGATTTCGTCATTATGTCGACAGGCGTGCGCGCGGAGACCGGTCTGGCGCAGGCGGCCGGCATCAAGTGCACCCGTTCCGTCGTGATCAACGAAAGATGCGAGACGAGCGCCAAGGACATCTACGCCTGCGGCGACTGCGCGGAATACGGCATCAACTGGCAGCTGTGGTCCCAGGCTCTGGAACAGGGCAGGGTGGCCGGCGTCAACGCGGCCGGCGGCTTTGCGGAGATCCAGCCCACAGATTCGTCCATGATCATCAATTCGCCGGAGATCTCCATGTTCTCCTGCGGCGACGTCGGAAAGGACCCCGGCAAGGCCTATACGACGGAAGTGGACGATCATCTGCAGCCGGATGTGTTCGCGGTCAATAAGAAGTTCGTAAAGTCCTACGAGAAGCGCTTCTATACGGACGGCAAACTCGTCGGCGCCATCATCATCGGCAATCTGGCGAACATGCAGGGGCTGAAGGAAGAGATCCTGGGCATCGCCCCGCGGGAGGTCTGATCATGGCATTCACCAACAGCAAAACCTTTCTGTATAACGCGCACCTGCTGCGTACGTTCTTCGAGGATCTGAACCGCTGGCGCAGCGAAAGCTCCTGCTTCGGCATCCTGAGCACCATCGAAGACCAGCAGTACGACGACCTGTTCAAGGGAACGGACGCGGACGTCTATATTCCCATGTGGGCGTCGGCCTGCAAGGGTCACGGCGACATCCTGATCGACCGCACGACGTACGACTGCATCCGCTTCTATAAAGCCTACGGATACGAACCCGTTCGCATGGACGGCAATCCCGCGGATTTTCTGGGAGAACAGCTGCGTTTTCTGGAATATCTGAGCGTATTCGGTCTGAAAGGGGCGGGAAACGCGGAGATCGGCATCGAAGCGTTCATCGAACAGTTCACGTTAGATACCGTAAAAGAATTCTGTAAACATCTCATCGATCAGGACTCGGTTCCCATCACGGAGGAACTCAGTTTCCTCTGCGACGCACTGGAAGCGTTCGTAAAGCTGACGCCGCTGCCGCTCGTGACAGAGATCGGCACAGAGGAATTCGACTGCTGGCAGTGGAAGCAGCATCCGCCCATCCCTGTGGAAGAGCCCCATATCATCCGTTCCGCCGGCGTCAACAACTGCGGCGGCAACTGCAAACTGGAAGTCTGGGTCGCGGAAGGCTGCGTCCTGGATATCTCCGCGGATACGTCCATCGGCGGCGTACAGCTGCGTACCTGCCCTCGCGGCAGAGGATACCGGCACACGTTCCTGACGTCCCGCAGACTGCGCTATCCCATGAAGCGCAGAGAGGCGAGGGGCTCCGGCAAGTTTACCCGCATCACCTATGAGGAAGCGGCGAAAGAGATTGCGGCTAAGATCAAGGAGTGCGGCGAGAAGTACGGCCCCGGCAGCCGTTATCTGATCTATTCCACCGGCGTATGCGCCGTGGCGAGACCCGACCATCTGATGAAGCGCCTGCTTTGCCTCGACGGCGGCTATCTGCAGCATTACAATTCCTACAGCAGCGCCCAGGCGAACTACATCACCCCGTACATCTACGGCACGGAACGTACGGCCCCGCATCCCGCGGACGTGCTGAATTCCAAGCTGGTCATCCTTTGGGGCCACAATACGGCGGAGACCATCATCGGCCCGTTCCGCAACTATTACTTCGCGAAAGCGAAGGAGCAGGGCGTAAAATTCATCGTCATCGACCCGCGCCAGAGCGAATCCGCCCTGACGTTCGCGGACGAATGGATCCCGCTGAAGCCGGGCAGCGACTGCGCGCTGGCCAACGCCATGGCGTTCGTGATCTTCCAGAAGAATCTGCAGGATCAGGACTTCATGAACCGCTTCTGCGTCGGATTCGACGAAGCGCATATGCCGGAAGGCGTCCCCGTAGGCGAGAGTTATAAGAGTTACCTGTTCGGTCTGCAGGACGGCGTCGTGCGCGACCCGAAATGGGCCGAAGAGATCACGGGCGTTCCTGCCGAGACCATCGAACGGCTCGCGATCGAATACGCTACGGCGAAGCCCGCCAGCATCCAGCCGGGTCTGGGACTGCAGAGAACGTTCATCGGCGAAAACGCGATCCGCGCGCTGGCAGCCCTGTCCGCCATGACGGGCAACGTGGGCATCCCCGGCGGCGGCTCCGCCGGCACGGTGACCCCGAACGGCCACTACGAAGCGCAGGAGATGTTCAAGCCCGAGAACGGCTGCAAGTACAGCACGCCGGTGTTCCTGTGGAGCAAGATCATCGACAAGTGGGAGACCATGACCGCCGAAGAGGACGGCATCAAAGGCGCCGATAAACTGCCCTGCGGCATCAAACTGCTGTTCAACCTGGCGTCCAATATCCTGATCAACCAGCACGCCGACATCAACGACACGAAGCGCATCCTGAGCGATACGTCCAAGTGCGAGATGATCGTCAATTCCGACCTGTTCTACACGCCCAGCGTGCGCTGGTCCGACATCGTGCTGCCCGGCGCGTCTCTGTTCGAGACGGAGACCATGCCCAGCGTCTGGAACTCCGACGATTACGTGCTCTACAGCAACCAGTGCACCGAGCCGCTGTTCGGATCCGTATTCGAATATGAATGGATGAAGATGGTCGCGGCGGAGATGGGGCTCTACGACGCGTTCACGGATGGCTGCGAGACCCGCAGAGACTGGGTGCGCAAGATCTATAACGAAGACCTGAAGCCCAACGAGCCGGAGCTCCCCGATTTCGACACGTTCATGGAAAAGGGAGGCCACATGTATTCCGGCCCCTGCGCGGAGCCTGTGCCGTTCACAAGACAGATCCGGGACGGCGTGCCGTTCGATACGCCCAGCGGCAAGATCGAGATCTTCAGCAAACAGCTCTACGATATGCATAAGCCCGACGTCGGCGGCATCCCCAAGTGGTTCGACGGACCGGAAGGACCCACGGACTACGCAGGGCTCAACCGGTATCCGCTGCAGCTGATGGGTTACCACACGAAGCGGCGCTGCCATTCCATCCACGACCAGAACCAGTGGATGGAGGAGCTGGATCCGCCCGCGCTGTGGATCAACCCGAAAGACGCTTCCGTGCGCGGCATCGAGGACGGCGACATGATCGAAGTCTACAACGACCGCGGAACGGTTCGCATTCCGGCCTTCGTGACCGACCGCATCATCCGCGGAGCTGTCGCCATGTCCCAGGGCGGCTGGTATACGCCGGACGAAGAGGGCGTGGATACGAGAGGATCTATCAACGTGCTCACGTACACGTACAAAGCGTCTCCGGTAGCCAAGGGCAATCCGCAGCATACGAACCTGGTAGACGTGCGCAAATACGAGCCGCGAGAAGGCCAAAAATCGGCGAAATAAGAAGAGAAAAGAGCACGGACGACAAGTTATTCGTCCGTGCTCTTTTTTTATAGGAATCCTCGATCTTTGAGAAGATCTTGCTCTTACAGTTCCGCAGTCAATCCCAGACCCTTTGCTTTGGCAAGTTCTACTGCCGCTTTCGCGGTCACCAGGTCGAGAGGGGCAAGACCCGTGGCGTCGAAGACCGTGATCTGTTCTTCGCTGGTGCGGCCGGGGACGGTTCCGTTCAGTACCTGTCCGATCTCGCCTGCGATCTGCTCCTTCGTAATGACGCCGGTCTTGAAGGGGATCTCCGTTTCACCCACGCGGCAGCACTGGTCGATATCGTCGCAGAACACACGGGCATCCCGGAAGATCTCCGGATCGATCTCTTCCTTGCCCACCATATCCGCGCCGATGCAGCTGAAGTGCGTGCCGGGTTTGACCCATTCTTTCAGAATGGCCGGAGAGCGGGAGGGCGTAATGGTGATGACGGTATCTGCCTGTCCTACAGCTTTCTGCACGTCCGGTTCTGCGATCATCTCCACATCCGGGCGCTCCACGTTCAGCTGGGCTTTCAGATTGCCCGGCAGCGCTTCCACGTAGCTTTTGGCTCCGTCCGGGCTTAGAGGATCGCAGACGACAAGTTTTTGAATGCCGGGCATGAGCAGAAGGGCAGCGCCGATCTGATAGATGCTCTGCCTTCCGGCGCCCAGGATCATGAGCGTCTTTGCGTTCTTGCGGGAGAACAGGGCGGCAGAGATCCCGCCGGCAGCGCCTGTACGCATGCAGGTGATGTAGGAGGCGTCCATGATGCCCAAAGGCGCGCCGTTCGTGGAATCGAACACCATCAGCATACCGCCGAAAACGGGGAATTCCGTTCCTGCGTTGCCGGGGAAATTGTTGAGCATTTTCAGTCCATGAACGTTTACGCTGCCCATCACAGCGCCGGAACGGACGTCAGTGACCGCTTTCAGCTCCGGGAAGTGGTGTTCCACCAGAGGCCACACAGCGGTTCCGCCGTTTGCCTTTGCCTTATAGACGGCTTTTACGCCTTCGATCACAGCGGGCATCTCAAGGATCTGTTCCAGTTGTTTTCTGTTCAATACTTTGATTTCCATGGGTCATTCTCCTGAATAATATCTTCTTCTTGCGATCTCGTACGTTCTGTTCGGGTCTTTCGAACCCCGTTCGATGCGGCCCGGAGCGCTGTCATCACGTCTTCCGGTCAGTTTGAAACCTGCTTTTTCGTAGACAGCCGCCGCCGGTCGTTGTCAGGGTAATGGATGAGTTCCACAAACCCTTTCTGGCCGTCCTCCATCTCCAGATCGGTGACGGGGATGATGTTTTCTTTGGTAATCGGTTTCAGATGGATCATAGCAACTCTTAAAACTTCACGTGGCGGGAAGGATCTTCCGCGATCACTTCATCGATGAATTCGTCGATCAGGCGCAGACCTTCTTCCAGCTCTTCGGCATGGGATAAGGTGATACGGAAGGTGTGGGGGATAAAGAAACAGTCTCCGTGGCAGACGAGTACGCCTTTTTCATCCAGAAGACGGTTGCAGAACGTCTCCGCATCCATGTCCACGTCGTAATGAACAAGATATGTCGTGCCATAAGCTTCCGCATACTGATGCAGATATTTGTGGCCATCCAGCCACTTATCGATGATCGCCTTGTTATGGTTGACGATCTTTCTGCTGCGTTCCAGGATCTTATCCGCGTGTTCCAGCGCGATGGCAAAGATGTACTCGTCGAACTTGCCGCCGCAGATAGAATCGTAGGAGCGGTAATTGAACAGGTCGAACATCTGGGACGGATCCTTGCAGACGATCCAGCCCACGCGGGTGCCGGCCATGGAAAAGACCTTGGAAGAGCTGGCCGTGACGATGGCCTTCTCATAAATATCCGCGAAAGAGGGCATATAGCCTTCCTTCAGACCGCGGTACATCTCGTCGCAGACGATATAGGCGTCTACGCTGCGGGCAATTTCCACCAGTTCCTGCATCTCTTCCGGCTCGAGCAGGGAACCCGTAGGATTGTTGGGGTTCGTGAACATGATAGCCTTCGTATTGTTATCGACAGCTCTGCGGACCGCTTCCAGATCCAGCTTATAGCCTGCCTTCACGTCGAGATGGACGTCGCGGACTTCGACTTTGATCGCCTTCGGCATGGAATAGAATTGCTGATAGTTCGGCACGATGGAAATGATGTTGTCGCCTTCTTCGAGCAGGGTATTGACTACCGTGCTGTTGGCTCCGGTGCCGCCGTGGACCAGGATGACTTCCTCCGGCTTTACGCCTTTATAAAGATTGGCGACTGCCTTGCGGGTCCGCATGGTGCCGGCGAATTCCGGGTAAGCCATATTCATGTCTGCGACCCACTTCAGAAAATCATCCAGACTTTCGCCGGTCAGTTCGAACAGTTCTCTGACGGTCATGGGGAGCACGCAGCTTCCGCCCAGATACACGCGGTTCTTTTCGCTGTCGCAAGCGGGATTGAGCCAGTTTTCCAGTACAAAACTTTCGTATTTCATATGATCCTCCTGTAAAAAAATCGATGATGTTTCCTATGGCTTTATTGTATGGCTTGTGATAGAATAAGTAAAATTAAGATAATTTAGTATTGCATAAGTATCATTTATATAAAATGCTATGAACCGGTATCTCGCATTAAAAACGATCCTCGAATATGGAAACTTCTCCCGCGCCGCAGAGGTGCTGGGCTATACGCAGCCGGCTGTCAGCCAGATGATCTCTTCGCTGGAAGAGGAACTCGGCGTTACGCTGCTGCTTCGCAGTCGAAGCGGCGTGACCCTGACAGAAGAAGGGAAGTCGGTCTATCCGCTCATCGAACAGACGCTGACGGCAGATGCCCGCATCCGGGAAAAAGCCCTGGAAGTACGGGGCCTGGAGACGGGAACCGTTAGAATAGCAAGCATTTCCAGCGTTGCAACGCACTGGCTTCCGGTTCTGATCCGCACGTTCAGAGCGGAACATCCGAACATACGCTTTCAGATACGGACAGGAAACTTTGCGGGGGTTTTGGAGTACCTCCGGACCGGACTGGCAGATTTCGCGTTAACTTCGATCGATGCCCGCGGCCCGTATCAAGGCGAGCTGTTGAAGACAGGGCGTATGCTTGCGATCCTGCCTGTCGATCATCCTCTTGCAGAACAAGAAGTTGTCCGTTTGGAAGACCTCCGGGAAGAAAAAGCGCTGTTACTGGAAAAAGTGGATTTTCACGAACCTCTGAACGTCCTTGCCGATATGGGGATCTTTCCGGATCCGCCCATAGACGTCGAAAACGATGATCATGCGATCATGGCGATGGTGGAACAGGGGCTCGGGGTCAGTATCTTATCAGAACTGATGATAGACAGGACGACTTATAATATAGTACTTCGTCCTACAGAACCCTTGATCGAACGGCGCATCGGGGCGATCTATAAGGACAGAGACTCGCTTCCGGCTGCTGCGAGAAGATTCCTGGATCATATGAAAGACCATATGAACGAATTGTAAATAGGCTTTTAAACCGTTGAAATTTCAACGATGTTCCGTCGTTGGTTAACAGTAATTTATTTATGTATTATACAGAATAGGAGCTGTAAAATGAAAGAGATTCCCATAAAAGAACTATTTTCACACATCGACCCGTTCAGGATCCACGAAGATCCGGCCATCGCGCTGGCGACGGACGGCAAAGAAACAAACGGATTGACGATAGGCTGGGCGGAATACGGCGTCCTCTGGAGCAGACCCGCCGCCACGGTCTACGTCCATAAGACCCGTTACTCCAAACATATCTTCGATGGGGCAGAGTACTATGC